>Ga0233375_1001065_pt1 | contig 13011 bp, 8 predicted proteins | sample ElkDunMinimDraft_10_FD_191539 | JGI IMG/M metagenome (GOLD analysis project Ga0233375, IMG submission 191539) | Fecal eukaryotic communites from dung pellets of Tule Elk in California, USA - Elk Dung E16 | ecosystem: Host-associated > Mammals > Digestive system > Large intestine > Fecal | place... | reverse complement strand
CCGCGACCACCGAGGCCGTCGCCGGCGGGAGAAGGCCATCGGGTCGGCCTTCTCCCGCCACTGCCCGTCCGGGGCGAGGATCCGGAACTTGTAACGGTCGCCGGCCGCCGCGTCCGGCACGACCAGTTCCCAGACGCCGCTGCCGCCCAGCGAGCGCATCGGCCAGCCCTCGTGCGGCCCCCAGCCGGTGAAGTCGCCGACCACCCGTACGCCGCGGGCGTTCGGCGCCCAGAGCGTGAAGCGCACCCCGCCGCCGGGGCGCGGCCGGGCGCCGAGCGCCTCCCAGAGCCGCTCGTGCCGCCCTTCGGCGATCAGGTGCAGGTCCAGCTCGCCGAGCTCCGGCGGATACCGGTACGGGTCGTCGTGCAGCGTCCCGTCGACCTCGACGCGGTAGTCGGTGACCGTCGCGGGCACGGTGACCTCGAAGATCCCCTCAGAATCCCGGCGGCGCATCCGATGGCGTACCCCGTCGACCACGGCGCTGACCTGGGACGCGCCCCGGCGCAGCGTGCGCAGGACGGTGCCGTCACCATCTGGATGGGCGCCGAGCAGCGCGTGCGGATCGGCGACAGCCCCGGTGATCAGCTGCTCCATCGCCGCTCCTTCCGGGCCGGGCGGGCGTCGCCGGGGCCGTCGGCAGTCTCCCGGGCAGCCGTCGCCGCCGGGTTGCCGCCAGGTTCCACTGCGGTGTCGGCTCCCGGGCCGACAGGCGACACCACGGCTTCCGTGCTCGGATCCGCCACCTGCGCCATCGTCGCGTCCGCCACCTGCTCGGGCGTCCCGTCCGCCACCTGCTCGATCGTCGCGTCCGCGGCGGCCGGGGCCTGGCCGGCGGGGTGGAGCGTGAAGATGTGCGCCGGCCAGAGGTACGGGTCGAGGCGTACGGCGTTGCGCTGCCCCCAGTCGTAGCGGACCCCGGTCAGCTCGTCGCAGGCGGTGAAGTGCTCGTGCCAGTCCAGGCCCAGCGCCGGCATGTCGAGGGTGGTGTTGCCCCACTGCACCGTTCGCGGGTCGGTGGTGCAGACCACCAGGACCGTGTTGCCGGTGCCCGGGTCGCGTTTGGACCAGCAGAGCAGCGCCGGGTTGTCGATCTCGTGGAAGACGAGGTTGCGCAGCCGGTGCAGGGCCGGGTTGGCGCGCCGGATCGCGTTGAGCCGGGCCAGGAACGGCGCCAGCGAGCGCCCCTGCGCCTCGGCGGCGGCCCAGTCGCGGGGCCGCAGCTCGAACTTCTCGTTGTCGAGGTACTCCCCGGCGCCGGGGCGGGCCACATGCTCGAAGAGCTCATAGCCGGCGTAGATGCCCCAGGAGGGGGAGAGCAGCGCCGCCAGCACCGCCCGGATCCGGAACATCGCCGGGCCGCCGTCCTGCAGGGCCGGCGGCAGGATGTCGGGGGTGTTGGGCCAGAAGTTGGGGCGCATGTAGTCGGCGGCGGCGACGAGTTCGGTGCAGTACTCGCGCAGTTCGGCGGGGCTGTTGCGCCAGGTGAAGTAGGTGTAGGACTGAGTGAAGCCGATCTTGGCCAGGCCGTGCATGACCGCCGGGCGGGTGAACGCCTCGGCGAGGAAGAGCACGTCCGGGTCGGTCCGCTTGACCTCCCAGATCAGCCAGTGCCAGAAGTCCAGCGGCTTGGTGTGCGGGTTGTCGACCCGGAAGATCTGCACTCCCTCGTCGACCCAGTGCCGCACCACCCGCAGAATCTCGGCCCGCAACCCGTCCGGGTCGTTGTCGAAGTTCAGCGGGTAGATGTCCTCGTAGCGCTTCGGCGGGTTCTCCGCGTACGCGATGCTGCCGTCGGCCCGGGTGGTGAACCACTCCGGGTGGGCGCTGACCCACGGATGGTCGGGGGCGCACTGCAGCGCCAGGTCCATCGCCACCTCCAGCCCGTTGGCGTGGGCGGCGGCGAGGAAGGCGCGGAAGTCCGCGGGCGTGCCCAGGTCGGGGTGGATCGCGTCGTGGCCGCCCTCGGCGGTGCCGATGGCCCAGGGGGAGCCGACGTCGTCGGGCCCGGCGAGCAGGCTGTTGTTGCGGCCCTTGCGGTTGACCCGGCCGATCGGGTGGATCGGCGGCAGGTAGAGCACGTCGAAACCCATCGCCGCCACCTGCGGCAGCCGCTGCGCGGCGGTGGCGAAGGTGCCGGAGACGGCCGGATGCTCCTCGGTCGCCGGCACCGCGCCCTCGGAGCGGGGGAAGAGCTCGTACCAGGCGGAGAAGAGGGCCCGCGGCCGGTCAACCCAGATGGGGTAGGTGTCGCTGACTGTCACCAGCCGGCGCAGCGGATGTGCCCAGAGCAGCTCCGCCAGCTCCAGGGCCGGGCCGACCCGCGCGGCGAGCGCCAGCTCCGGCTCGGTCAGCGCCGCCGTGGCGGCGGCGAGCCGCGACCGCTGCGCCGCGGGCACGACCGCGCTCGCCTCGGCCAGCAGCTGCGCACCCTCGGCGAGGTCGTTGGCGAGTTCCCCGACGCCCTGCCCGGCGGCGAGCTTCTTGGCCACCGCCCCGCGCCAGGTCAGGTACGGGTCGTCGAACGCCTCGACGGCGAAGCTCCAGTCGCCGACAGCGTCGGGTGTGATGGTGGCGTGCCACTGGTCAAGACCCGGGGCGCCGGGGCGCATCCGTACCCGGGGGCGGGGCTCGGGGTCTGCCGGGCCCTGCCAGCGCACGGCGCAGCCCAGCGCGTGGTGCCCCTCCCGGTAGGCCACGGCCGTCACCGGGAGCAGCTCCCCGACGACCGCCTTCGCGGGATAGCGGCCGGCAGCGACCGCGGGGGTGACCGCTTCGATCGAGAATCGCCCCGTCACCCTGACCAACCTAGCGGCTTCGATGAATATCCGCCGGGTTCGATCACTGCGGGCCGCCGCCGTCGAAACCGATCTCGACCGTCCGCCCGCTGGCCAAACCTGTGACTGACGCTGTTGAATCAGGTGGTGCGACCATGGTTCGACCTACCTGTGTGGATGTTCTGGTGCGCCCTCGTGCTCTCCACCGGCCTGCCGGTGATCGCGTTGCTGATGGAGGGCAAATACAGCTTCGCGGCTCTCGCCATCGCGGGAAACCTCTATGCAGCCGGCCTGGGCCGCAGGATTCTGTGGGAGCGCCTGGGCCGCCCGCCGGCCCCGGACGGCCCGGGCGGCGAGACGGACAACTGACTCCACGCGTGCCTTCCGGCGTCAGCTCCGCTGCTCCTTCAGCAGGGAGCGGTACACGTCCATGGTGCGGTCGGCGATGGCCGTCCAGGAGAAGTGGTCGACGGCCCGGCGGCGCCCGGCGCGCCCCAGCTGCGCGGTGCGTTCCGGGTCGGCGAGCAGGGCGTTGATCGCCGCCGCCAGGTCGGTCACGAAGCGGTCCGGGTCCAGCGGCGTGCCGGAGCCGTCGGTCGCCTGCGCGATCGGCACCAGCAGTCCCGTCGCACCGTCGTCGACGACCTCGGGGATGCCGCCGGTGGCGGTGGCCACGACCGCTGTCTCGCAGGCCATCGCCTCCAGGTTGACGATCCCCATCGGCTCGTAGACCGACGGGCAGACGAAGACGGTGGCGTGGCTGAGCACCTGGATCACCTCGTGCTTGGGGAGCATCTCGGCGACCCAGACCACCCCGGAACGGGTCGCCCGCAGCTCGTCGACGAGCCCGCGCACCTCGGCGGCGATCTCCGGGGTGTCCGGCGCGCCGGCCAGGAGCACCAGCTGCGTGCGCGCGGGCAGGGACCGCGCCGCCCGGAGCAGGTACGGCAGCCCCTTCTGCCGGGTGATCCGTCCGACATAGACGACGCTGGGGCGGTCGGGGTCGACGCCGAGCCGGTTCAGCACCTCGGTGCCGTGGTCCGGGGCGTACTGGGTGGTGTCGATGCCGTTGTGCACGACCTGGACCCGGGCCGGATTCACCGCCGGGTACGCCGTCAGCACGTCGCGGCGCATCCCGGCGCTGACGGCGATCACCGCGTCGGCGGCCTCGATCGCGCTCCGCTCACACCAGGAGGAGAGCGCGTACCCGCCGCCGAGCTGTTCGGCCTTCCACGGCCGCAGCGGCTCCAGGCTGTGCACGGTCACCACGTGCGGCACCCCGTGCAGCAGCTTGGCGGTGTGGCCGGCGAGGTTGGCGTACCAGGTGTGGCTGTGCACCAGGTCCGTGCCGGCGCAGCCGGCGGCCATCGCCAGGTCCACGCCCATTGTCTGCAGGGCCGGGTTCGCCCCGGCCAGCGCCGCCGGCTGCGGGTAGGCCGTCACCGCCGGCTCGTCGCGCGGCGCGCCGAAGCAGTGCACCCGTACGTCCGCCCGGCGCCGCAGCTCGCGGGCCAGGTACTCCACGTGGACGCCGGCGCCGCCGTACACCTCGGGTGGGTATTCGCGGGTGAGCAGGTCGACGCGAATCGGGCCGGATCCGGGGGTGAGGCGCACCTTTCGCACCATAGTGCAGATCATCGATCGCCACGAGTGGTGGTCTCGTTACAGGTTGGTTAGCGTCGATACATGTCTGCCAAGGTGCTCGCAATTGTCCTGGCCGGCGGCGAGGGGAAGCGGCTGATGCCGTTGACCACTGACCGCGCCAAGCCGGCGGTGCCGTTCGGCGGCATGTACCGGATGATCGATTTCGTCCTCTCCAATCTGGCCAACGCCGGATATCTGAAAATCGTGGTGCTGACGCAGTACAAGTCGCACTCCCTGGACCGGCACATCACCAAGACCTGGCGGATGTCCAATCTGCTCGGCAACTACGTCACACCGGTGCCGGCACAGCAGCGTCGCGGTCCGTGGTGGTTCGCCGGCTCCGCCGACGCCATCTACCAGAGCTTCAACCTGATCCACGACGAGCAGCCGGACTATGTGATCGTCTTCGGCGCGGACCACATCTACCGGATGGATCCGCGGCAGATGCTGGCCGAGCACATCGCCTCCGGCGCGGGTGTCACCGTGGCCGGCATCCGCCAGCCACTGCACCTGGCGGACCAGTTCGGGGTGATCGAGGTGGGCGCCGACAGCCGCCAGATCCGCGCCTTCCGGGAGAAGCCCACCGACGCGGTCGGACTGCCGGGCTCACCGGCGGAGGTCTACGCCTCGATGGGCAACTACGTCTTCAGCACCAAACTGCTCTGCGAGGCGGTCGAGACCGACGCCGCCGACAAGATCAGCAAGCACGACATGGGTGGCAGCATCATCCCGATGCTGGTGGGGCGGGGCGAGGCGAACGTCTACGACTTCAGCGACAACGAGGTGCCCGGCAGCACCGACCGGGACCGTGGCTACTGGCGCGACGTCGGCACCCTCGACTCCTTCTACGACGCCCACATGGATCTGATCTCGGTGCATCCGGTCTTCAACCTCTACAACTTCGCCTGGCCCATCTACACCGACCAGCCCCCGTGGCCGCCGGCGAAGTTCGTCCACGGCCGGCAGGAGCGCGTCGGGCGGGCAGTCGGCTCGCTGGTCTCGCCCGGCTCGGTGATCTCCGGGGCGCTGGTGGAGAACTCGGTTGTCTCCCCGAAGGTGCGGGTGCACTCCTGGGCGCACGTCGACGGCTCGGTGCTGATGGAGGGGGTGGAGATCGGCCGGCACGCAGTGGTGCGCAACGCGATCCTCGACAAGTTCGTCGTGGTGCCCGAAGGGGCCGAGATCGGTGTCGACGCCGAGCGCGACCGGCAGCGCTACACCGTATCCGACAACGGCGTGGTGGTCATCGGCAAGGGAACCCGGGTCGAGCCGTGACGCGCCGACGGGCATAACCGGCCCTGAGAAGGGAAAATGAGCCATTGCCGCAAGATCCACCCAGGAGGTACGCGTGTCGGTCCATCCCCGTGCCGGTCAGAGCGCCCAGCCCGCCGACCTCGTCGACGTGCCGGCATTGATCACCGCCTACTACACCGGGCGTCCCGACCCGACCGACCCCGCGCAGCAGGTCTCCTTCGGCACCTCCGGCCACCGCGGCTCCAGCCTGAACAACGCCTTCAACGCCGAGCACATCCTCGCCGTCACCCAGGCGCTCTGCGACTACCGGCGGGCACACGGTGTCGACGGCCCGCTCTTTCTCGGCCGCGACACCCACGCCCTCTCCGCCCCGGCGACCGCCACCGCGCTGGAGGTGCTGGCCGCCAACGACGTGACCGTGCTGATCGACAGCCGCGACGGCTACACCCCCACCCCGGCCGTCTCGCACGCCATCCTCCACCACAACCGGGGCCGTGAGCGCGGCCTCGCCGACGGCATCGTGATCACGCCGTCGCACAATCCCCCCGCCGACGGCGGCTTCAAGTACAACCCCGCCAACGGCGGCCCGGCCGGCAGCGACGTGACCGGATGGATCCAGGACCGCGCCAACGTCCTGCTCGCCGAGGGCTGCCGCGACGTGCGGCGCGTCCCGTACGCCCGGGCGCTGGCGGCCGCCACCACCGGCCGGTACGACTTCCTCGGCACGTACGTCGACGACCTGCCTGCCGTGCTCGACCTGGCGGCGATCCGCGACGCCGGGGTGCGCATCGGCGCCGACCCGCTCGGCGGGGCGAGCGTCGCCTACTGGGGTGAGATCGCCGACCGGCACGGGCTGGACCTGACCGTGGTCAACCCGCAGGTCGACCCGACCTGGCGCTTCATGACCCTCGACGGCGACGGCAAGATCCGGATGGACTGCTCCTCGCCGAACGCGATGGCCGCGCTGGTCGCCGCCCGCGCCGACTACCAGCTCTCCACCGGCAACGACGCCGACGCCGACCGGCACGGCATCGTCACCCCCGACGGCGGGCTGATGAACCCCAACCACTACCTGGCGGTGGCGATCTCCTACCTCTACCGGCACCGCCCCGGCTGGCGTCCGGACACCGCGATCGGCAAGACCCTGGTCTCCTCGGCGATGATCGACCTGGTCGCCGCCGACCTGGGCCGGCGTCTCATCGAGGTGCCGGTGGGCTTCAAATGGTTCGTCCCCGGCCTGCTCGACGGCAGCGTCGGCTTCGGCGGCGAGGAGAGCGCCGGCGCGTCGTTCCTGCGTACCGACGGGAGCACCTGGACCACCGACAAGGACGGCATCCTGCTCTGCCTGCTCGCCGCCGAGATCATCGCCCGGACGGGCCGGACGCCGAGCGAGCACTACGCCGACCTCACCGCCCGCTTCGGTGCCCCCGCGTACGCCCGCACCGACGCGCCCGCCGGCCGGGAACAGAAGGCCGTCCTGGCGAAGCTCTCGCCCGAGCAGGTCACCGCCACCGAACTGGCGGGGGAGCCGATCACGGCGACCCTGACCCGGGCGCCGGGCAACGACGCGCCGATCGGCGGCCTCAAGGTGCTCACCGCCAGCGGCTGGTTCGCCGCCCGCCCCTCCGGCACCGAGGACGTCTACAAGATCTACGCCGAGTCGATGCAGGGGCCCGAACACCTGGCCCGCATCCAGGCCGAGGCCCAGGAGCTGGTCACCGCCGCGCTCGACGCCGCCTGACCCGCGCACCCGGCGCGTCAACGCCGGCGGGCCGCCGGGACGCACCGGGGTGGGCGTTGCCGAGCGGGTCGGCGGGATACGCCGGGGTGGCCACCGACGGCGGCCACCCCGGCGATCGACTGTCAGCGCCGGCCGCGGCCGCCGAACAGGTGCCGCAGCGACCGGGCGACCAGCTCGTCACGGGCGGCCGGGGCCAGCCCTTCCAGGCCGAAACCCAGATAGACGGTGTCGGCGGTGACCACCACCGACCCCTCCTCGAACGCCTGCCGGCTGCGCGACCAGTTCTGCTCCGACGGCATCGAACCGGCCGGCGGGCCGGCCACCGTCCAGCCGCCCAGATCCTCGGTCTCGAAGGAGGTCTCGGCGACCGTCACGCCGTCGGCGATCACCCGCGCGTCGTCGAGGAAGACCCCGAGCCCCTGGGTGCCCCAGTCCGAGACGTACGAGATGGAGACCTTGACCTGCTTGCCGGCGTACGCGGACAGGTCGACCGACCACTCCTGCCAGCCGTTGGAGCTGCCGGTGGCGGCGTGCCACGCGCCGGTGCTGCCGGTGGGCGAGCAGTCGGCGCCGACGTAGTGCCGCAGGAACGGATGCACCGTCTCGGCCCAGCCCGACTGGCAGCTGTCACCGGTGGCGGTGCTGGTCTTGCCGTTGGCGTCCGGCAGCGTCGTCCACTGGTCGCTGCCCACCTCGTGCGCCTCCACGATCATGAAGTCCCAGTCGGCCTCGATGTCGTAGGAGCTGAAGAAGCGCAGCTCACCGCTGGTGGCGCCGGTCAGGTCGACGGTGCGGGTCAGCCGCTTGTACGCCTCGTCGGACTGTCCGCTGTAGAGGTACCACTCGCCGGTGCGTGGGTCGAACGGCGCGCCGCCCGGCCGGGCCCAGCCCACCGGAGCGGAGCTGGCGAAGAGCGGGAACTCGTCGGGCGGCAGGAAACTCGACGTCGTCAGGAACGACGCCGTGTGGTCCTGGTTGCCGGCCGAACCGGGGGCGTTGAGCGGCGCGCCGAAACCGGCGAACGCCCCGTCGTCGCCCCGGACCGCGTACGGGGTGCCGTCGCTCGCGGTGCCGCCGTCACTGACGTACGTGTGGGCGCCGAGGTAGTACTGCTGGAAGTCGTTGAGCAGCGGCAGGCAGGCCGGGTCCCCGGCGTCGGTGCACTCCGGTGGCGCGTCCGGCCGGTACGCGTACCCGCCGTTCGCGCCCTGGGCGTAGAGGGCGTACTTGCCGCTGACCAGCAGCTTGCCCCCCTCGTTGAGGTAGTCGCGCACCGCCAGTTCGATCTCCTGCGCGGCCCGGGCCGCCGTGCCGGGCACCTGACCCGGCGCCCGCAGGATCACGTCGTCGCCGGTCTCCCAGACGACCGCCCGGTAGTGGGAGAGCACGCCGAGCGGGTGCGGCGCCGTGCGGCCCATCGCGTCGAAGTCGTAGACGTCGCTGGAACGACCCGCCTTGCGCAGCGACGCGGCGACCTCGTCGGCGTACTTCGCCGTGCTGCCCTCCTGCGCGGGGCTCACGCCCGTGACGTCCTCGGCGGCCAGCACCAGCACGTCCCCGCCGATGTCGTCGTGCACCCGGTAACGGAACGACTCGCTGGTCACCGGCCCGGACTTCGGTTTGACCCCGGTGAACCAGACCTGCACCCGGTCACCGGCCCGCGCACCGGTGACGCCGGCCCGCATCTCGGCGAAGTAGCGGTCGTTGGTGTCGCCGTACCGCTCGCCGCCACGCCACTCGCGGACGGCGACGGACCGGGTCCGGCCGTTGTTGATCCGGTAGTTCATCCGCACGTTCTTCAGGGCGCGGCGGGTGATCGCGGCGACCTGCTGGTCGCGGCCGTAGGAGACGTCGAAGGCGTCGACGACGAAGTCCGGGGTGTGCCGGCCCACAACCGACACCGGCTCGTCCGGGTCGGCGGCGGAGCGGGCGACGGCGAGCGCGAAGGGCAGGTTCTTGGCCACCTCGGCGGCGACCAGGCGCTCGTCGTCGGGGAAGATGAAGCCGCTGACGCAGTCCTGCGGATGCCATTCGTCGTCCGGGTCGGAGGCGGCGGCCGCCTCGCAGGTCGACATCTCCGGGGTGAAGCCGAGCGTGCCGTAGCGGACCACCGCGTGGCTGTCGGTGTCGCCGTTGGTGGTGTACAGCTCCGCCGAGATGTCCGGGTCATAGCCGGGGATCGCCGGGTTCGCGTCGTCGCCGGCCATCGCCTCGTAGATCACGTCGTCGGGAGTGGGCGTGGAGACCTGCCAGCCGACGCCGTAGAGGAGCAGTTCGGCGGCGGAGTGGTAGTTGACGAAGAACTCGAAGCCGACCCGGCGGAAGAGCCGGTCCAGCGCCTGCGTCTCCGGCTCGGAGTTCGGCCCCGGCCCCCGGTAGGTCTCGTTCGCCGGATCCGGTGATGAACCCTCGTTGTCATAGCCCCAGCGGTAGTCGAAGTTGCGGTTCAGGTCCACGCCGTCGCCGCCGCCGACCTGCCCGTCGCCGTTGTTGTCGCGCAGATTCTTGCGCCACAGCCGGTTGCCGGGGGTGAAGGTGTGGTCGTAGCCGTCCGGGTTGGCAACCGGCACGAACCAGAGTTCGGTGGTGTCAAGCAGCCGGGTGATCTGCCGGTCGCGGCCATAGTTGTCGAGCACGTGGTGCATCAGCCGGCGGTTCATCTCCGGTGTGATCCACTCGCGGGCGTGCTGGGCGCCGGCGTAGAGCACCGCCGGGCGTTTGCCGTCGGGCAGCGACCGGGCGTCGCGGGTCAGTTTGATGGCCAGGATCGGCTTGCCCTGCCGGCTCTGCCCGATGGTCGCCACCTTCGCCAGTTTCGGGAAGCGGGCCGCGGTTGCCTCCAGCTCGTCCCGGATGCCGCCCGGCTCGCTGTACGAGCGGAAAACCGTGTATCCGTCAGCGGACTGCCGGCGCAGCTCGCCGGAGGCGGGCCGGCCCTGCACGGTTTTCACGGTCAGCTCGACACCGTCGGCGGCGAGCCGCTGTGCCTGCCGGCCGGTCAGCACCACCTCGACCCGGGTGCCCTGCGCGGTGGCGTCCCGCCTGCTGTGTCCCAGGTCCACCCCGGCCTGCCGCAGCCGCTCCAGCCCGACACCGTCCAGCGTGCCGGTGTAGACCTCCAGCTGGTCGGCGCCGCCCGGCGCCGGACCCGGGTCAGCCGTCGCCAGCGGCGGTACCGCCAACGCGCCGACCAGAGTGAGAACGCAGACCAGTGTCAGCCGTTTCGTGCGCATCGCGCCCCCTCGAACGAATCCACCGTCGAGGAGAACCCTGCGCCCTGTAGTCACGCATGTCAATTGGCCGATCGGTGTCGGCGCTGGTGGCGACGCGGGGGCGGGCCGGGCGCCACGTCGTCAGCATCGCCAGCGCCAGCAGGATCTCGGCGAGATCCCCGCCGTAGTACATCACCGTCGCCCCGGCCCGCAGCTGCTCCGGCGGGGCCGGCACGTCGACGAGCAGTCCGGCGTACATCAGCTGGGAGAGGGTGGCGTGGGCGACGATCGAGACGCCGAGCACCACCAGCCGGAACGGCACCCCGGGACGGTGCGGACCCGGGTCCGGCCCGGTGATCGACCAGGTGAAGAGGTAGCCGGCGGCCAGGAAGTGCAGGTGCACCAGGTCGTGGGCCAGCGGATACGCTTCGGTCGCCCGGTACAGCGGCGTCAGGTAGAGCACCCAGAGCCCGCCGGCGGTCAGCAGCAGCCCGGTGACCGGGTGCGACAGCACGCGGGCGGGCCGGCTGCGCAGCAGCCGCACCACCCGTCGTCCGGTGTGCACGTCGACGGTCCGCAGCAGCAGGGTCAGCGGCGCGCCCAGCACCAGCCCCAGCGGGGCGAGCATGCCGATCAGCAGGTGCTGGCGCATGTGCGCCGGGAATCCGACAGCCGGGTCGGCCAGCGCGTACGCCAGCAGCAGCGCCCCGACCGTAAAGGCGACCGAGCGCCCGTGCTGCCAGCCGGGACCGGTACGGCGTGCCCGGCCGGCGGCGACGAGGTAGACCAGCAGGGCCAGCAGCGCGGCGAGCGCGCCCGGCGTGGGCTCCACTGTGGGCACCGCGTCAGCGCGGCCGGTCGCTGCCCGCGTCGCGCTCGCCGTCGGCGGGGAGTGTCACCTGGCCGGCGTTGCGGGCCAGCAGCCAGCCGCCGACGACCAGCAGCGCGCCGAGCGCGAGGAAGCCGAGATCCCACCAGAGCTGGTTCGGTCCGCTGCGGACGTGGTGGATGCCGAGCAGGTGGTGGTCGATGATCCCCTCGACCAGGTTGAACAGGCCCCAGCCCACCAGCGCCCAGCCCCAGAGCGCCTGGGAGCGCCACAGCCGGCCCCGGGAGTCGGTGACCCGGGAGTAGAGCAGCGCCAGGCCGGTCAGGACCGCCACCCAGGTCACGACGTGGAAGAGCCCGTCCCAGAGGGTGTTCATCCGCAGCCCGTCGAGGGTTGTCACCGGGTACGCCGCGATGCCCACGTTGTCGGAGCCCGTGCTGCTGAGCAGATGGTGCCACTGCAGTACCTGGTGCAGCACGATGCCGTCGACGAACCCGCCGAGACCGACACCGAGAATGATCCCGGGCAACCGGATGTCGGTCGCCCGCGCCCGGGCCGGAGCACCGGCCGCTGCCACTGGTCGCATCGATTCACCTGTCACCTGTGCCCACCTGCCCACCTGGATGCCGGGCCAAACCAGTGCCCGGCCCCTTGTTCATGGTCAACGCCGAATCGGCCCGCAGGTTCCTCCCGTACGCCCGCGAACCCGTCACGGGCCGACCCGGGCCGCGGCGCAGTCCGGGCGGTCCACGGGGGTACGGAGGAAGAGCTGGTAGCCGTCGGCGGCGTACCGCACGGGGAAGTCCGCCCGGACCCGGTCGAGCACCTGCGGCGAGTCGAACCGGGCCCGCTCGGGCGGGGCCAGCAGCACCCCGTCGGCGGCCTCGATCTCGGTGATGATCCGCGAGTCCGGCAGGTAGCCCGAGGCGAGCCGGACGTGGGAGGTGTCGGCGAGCCAGGGCGGGGTGCGCAGGCCGGCGCGGGCCAGCAGTTGCTGGTCGTCGCTGACCAGTACCGCACCGTCGGGCAGCCCGTCGAGGCAGGCGCGGACGGCGGGAACGCCGATCGGCGGTTGCAACGGAACGAGCCAGGCCTGTGCCGCGCAGAGCAGCGCCAGCACCGCCAGAGCGGCGGTGGCCGGCCACCGGTGGCGGCTCCCGAGGCGCCGCCAGGCAGCGGTGGCGCCGGTGCCGATCAACACCGCTCCCGGCACCGCGAAGAAGATCAGCTGGTGTTCCGAGATCGGGCTGTGGAGCAGACCGAAGGGCACTACCAGCACCTGCCACAACACCACCGCCGCCAGCGGCGTGCGCTGCGCCGGAACCCGCCAGCGCAGGGCCGCGACCGTTGCGGCCACGATGGCGAGCACGAACGGCGTCGTCCAGAGCACCAGGTCGGTGAGGGTGCCGGTGGGGGAGGTGCGGATGCCGCTGGTGTCCTGCAGGTGGAAGTTGACGATCTGGGCGAGGGCGGCCCGGGGCGGGCGGATCAGCAGCACGACGGCCAGGCAGGCGGCGGCGAACCCGGCGGCGGCCGCGCCCAGGTCGGCGAGGGCAC
>Ga0233375_1001064_pt1 | contig 13016 bp, 12 predicted proteins | sample ElkDunMinimDraft_10_FD_191539 | JGI IMG/M metagenome (GOLD analysis project Ga0233375, IMG submission 191539) | Fecal eukaryotic communites from dung pellets of Tule Elk in California, USA - Elk Dung E16 | ecosystem: Host-associated > Mammals > Digestive system > Large intestine > Fecal | place... | reverse complement strand
ACGCGACGCGCAGCCCACCGACCACAGCCACGATCACGTAGTTGAGGTTCGCGACGAAGCCCATCGCGGGCTGGATGATCCCGGAGATGAACTGGGCCTTGAAGCTGGCCTCGTAGAGCTCGGCGTTCTCGTCGGTGAAGGTGTCGACGGCCGTGCGCTGGTGGCCGTAGACCTTGACGAGCGCGTGGCCGGTGTACATCTCCTCGACGTGCGCGTTGAGGCGCCCGGTCGCGGCCCACTGCTTGATGAACTGCGGCTGGGAACGCTTGGCGATCAGTGCCGTGACGACCACCGACAAGGGCACGGTCACGAGCGCGATGAGCGCGAGCAGGGGCGAGATCCAGAACATCATGGCGAGCACGCCGACCACGGTCAGGACCGAGGTCACGAGCTGCGACAGCGTCTGCTGGAGCGTCTGGGCGACGTTGTCGATGTCGTTGGTGACGCGGCTGAGCACCTCGCCCTTCTTCTGCCGGTCGAAGTACGCGAGCGGCAGCCGGCCGAGCTTGGCCTCGACCTCGGCGCGCAGGCGGCGCACGGTGCGCTGCACCACGGAGGTGGTCACACGGCCCTGGATCCACCCGAAGAGGAACGACCCGACGTAGATCGCGAGGACCCACAGCAGGATCACGCGCAGCGCGTCGAAGTCGATGCCCTGGCCGGGCACGACGTCCATGGCTGCGAGCATGTCGGCCTGGGTGGTCTGCCCGTCGGCGCGCAGCGCGTCGACGGCCTGCTCCTTGCTGATCCCCGCGGGCATCTGCGAGCCGATCACGCCCTCGAAGATGACGTTGGTGCCGTTGCCGAGCAGCTTGGGGCCCAGCACGGCGAGCGTCACGGACAGGACCGACAGGACGGTGATGACCACGACCGCGAGGCGCTCGACGCGCAGGTAGCCCGCGAAGCGCTTGAGCGAGCCGGTGAAGTCCATGGCCTTCTCGGTCGGCATGCCCATGCCGCCCATGGGTCCGTGGCCGCCGCCCTGGGGGCGGCCCTTGAGGCGGGTCGTGGACAGGTCGGGCTTTTCGCCCGGGTCGTCGCCCGGGTCCTGGCCCGGCTCGTCGCTCGGGCGGGGGGTCTGGGTGCTCATGCTGCCTCCTGCGCCGAGAGCTGCGAGTACACGATCTCCTGGTACGTCTCGCACGTCTCCAGGAGCTCGTCGTGGGTGCCGGTGCCGACGATGCGGCCGTGGTCGAGCACGACGATCTGCTCGGCGTGCCGGATGGTCGCGACCCGCTGGGCGACCAGGAGGACCGTGGCCTCGCGCGTGCGCGGTGCGAGCGCGAGCCGCAGGGCCGCGTCCGTCGCGTAGTCGAGGGCCGAGAACGAGTCGTCGAACAGGTAGACGCTGGGCTTGCGGACGATGGCCCGGGCGATCGCGAGCCGCTGGCGCTGACCGCCCGAGAAGTTGGTGCCGCCCTGGGACACGGCGGCGTCGAGCTGCCCGTCGAGCTGTTCGACGAACTCGCGCGCCTGCGCGACCTCGAGAGCCTCCCAGACCTCCTCGTCGGTCGCGTCCTCCTTGCCGTAGCGGACGTTGTCCCCCACGGTCCCGGAGAAGAGGTACGCCTTCTGCGGCACGTACCCGATCATCGACCACAGGTCCTGCAGCGCGACGTCGCGGACGTCCGTGCCGTCGATGCGCACCGAGCCGGCCGTCGCGTCGAAGAGCCGCGGGACGAGCTGGAGCAGGGTCGTCTTGCCCGATCCGGTGGACCCGATGATGGCGGTCGTGCCGCCCGGCCGGGCCGTGAACGTGAGGTCGTGGAGCACGGGGTCCTCGGCGCCGGGGTACCGGAAGTCGACGCCGGAGAACTCGATGACCCCGGTGCGGTCGGCCCGAGGGGCCAGGTGCACGGGCGAGGCCGCCTCGACGACGGTCGTCTCGGTGTCGAGGACCTCGCCGATGCGCTCGGCCGAGACCGCGGCGCGCGGGACCATCATGAAGATCATGGTCGACATCATCACCGCCATGAGGATGTACATGATGTAGCTGAGGAAGGCCGTCAGGGCGCCGATCTGCATACCGTTCTCGACGCGGTACGCGCCGAACCACAGCACCGCGACGCTGGTCGCGTTCATGACGAGCATGACGGTCGGGAACATGAGCGCCATGAGCTTGCCGACGCGCAGCGACGTGTCGTAGAGCCGGTCGTTCGCGACCGCGAACCGCTCCTCCTCGCGACGCTCGCGCACGAACGCCCGGATGACGCGGATGCCGGAGATCTGCTCGCGCAGCACGCCGTTGATCGCGTCGATGCGCTTCTGCATCTGGCGGAAGTACGGCACCATGCGCGACACGATGAGCCCGACGACGATCCCGAGGACGGGCACGACGACCAGCAGGAGGCCGGAGAGCTCGACGTCCTCCTGGAGCGCCATGATGACGCCGCCCACGAGCATGATGGGCGCCATGACCATGATGGTGAACGCCATGAGCACGACCATCTGGACCTGCTGGACGTCGTTCGTGGTGCGCGTGATGAGCGAGGGCGCGCCGAGCACGCCCATCTCCTGCGCGGAGAAGGACTGGACGCGCGTGAAGAGCCCGCCCCGCACGTCGCGCCCGAACGACATGGCGACCTTGGCGCCGAAGTACACGGCGACGATCGCGCAGACCACCTGCCCGAGGCTGATGACGAGCATGACGCCGCCCGTACGCACGATGTAGGCGGTGTCGCCCTGCGTGACGCCCTTGTCGATGATGTCGGCGTTGAGGCTGGGCAGGTAGAGGGTCGCGATGGTCTGCACGAGCTGGAGCACGAGCAGGATCACGATGGGCGTCCGGTAGGGACGCAGGTACGTCCCGAGGAGACGAAGGAGCATGTGAGGTCCTGTCAGGGGGGTGGGGGCGAGGGGGCCGGAGGTTCGACGGTGCCCGACGACGGCGCTCGCGTCGAGCGAATTGGGCGTCCTGGCGCCCGGTCCAGCATGCGTCGTCGAGGCGACGACCGCGAGGCCGGGCCGGCCGTCAGGCGAGCGACGCCGTCGGGACGGACGACGCGGGCGGGCCGACGCCGTGGCACGCGTCGGTGAGGACGCCGCGCAGGAAGACGTCGACGATCTGCGTGGGGTCGAGCGGGCCGTCCTGGGCCCACAGGGGGCTCGCGTGACCGTGCACGAGGAAGAAGAACACGCTCGCCGCGACCCGTGGCTCGGTCCGCAGCTCGGCCGTGAACGGTGCGATGCGCGCCTCGATCGCCCCCACGATGTCGTGGACCGCCGACGTCCGGGCGTCTCGGTGCGAGGCCGCGCCCTGGTCGCCGGGACGGCCGTGCGCGTCGGGTCCAGGACTGCTGGGCCCGACGCCCTGAGCGTGCCGGCCGTGCCGGTCCCCCATGACCTGGTGCGCGACCTGGACGATCTTCGCGGTCGAGCGCTGGCTCTCCTGGACGAGGTCGGCCAGCGCGACGAGAGTCGACTCGAGCGAGCCACCGGCCGGCAGCTCGCGGATCGACCGGACGAGCGGCGCCGGGTCGAGGGCGGCGACGAGAGCCGCATGGATCAGCTCGTCCTTGTCCTCGAACGCCCGGAACAAGGTGCCCTCGGCGACGTTCGCCGCCTGGGCGATCTGCCGGGTCGTCACGGCCGCGCCGTAGCGGGCCAGGAGCGGGGCGGTCGCGGCGGCGATCGCGGCGCGGCGGTCGTCGCGGCTCATGGGTCGGGCTCTGCCCGAGGGTGCGGTCACGCCACGACCATAAGTGAGTGAGCACTCACTCGTCAAGGTGGGCGCCCGGAGCCGCGAACGCCGGAGGGGCGCCGCTCGCGCGACGCCCCTCCGGTCCTGATGCCTGCCCTCGGCCCTACGGGCGGTCCTGCTCCACGCCCTCGGTGCCCTCGGCACCCTCGTCGGGTGCGTCCGTCACGGGCGGCGTGCCCAGCGGACGGGGGGCCGGCGCGTCGGGCTCGGGAGCCTGGGCGAACCGCCGACCGGGGGCCTCGGGACCGCCCGGACGCTGACCGCTCTCGGCCTGCGGGTCGAACGGCCGGCCCGAGTACGTCCCGGCGCTCGTCGCGTCGGCGGTCGCCGCCTCGGCCTGACGCCGGGCCTCGGCGAGCGCCTCGGCAGGGTCGACGAGAGCCGGCGTCCCGAACTTCACACGGTCGCGGTCACGCTCGCGGCGCGCTGCCTCGGACGGCTCGGACCCGGACGGCGTGGGCGTCGGTGAACCGCCGAAGCCCTGGGCGATCGACCCGAGCGCAGCGGTGAACTCGGTGGGCACGACCCACAGCTTGCTCGCGGTGCCGTCCGCGATCTTCGGCAGCATCTGCAGGTACTGGTAGGCGAGGAGCTTGGGGTCCGCGTCGCCCTCGTGGATGGCGTCGAAGACCTGCAGGATCGCGCGGGCCTCACCCTCGGCGTTCAGGATCGCGGCCTGCGCGTTGCCCTCTGCGCGCAGGATCGCGGCCTGCTTCTCACCCTCGGCCGTCAGGACCTGGGACTGCTTGATGCCCTCGGCCGTGAGGATCGTGGCGCGACGGTCACGCTCGGCGCGCATCTGCTGCTCCATGGAGCCCTGCACGCTCGCGGGCGGGTCGATCGACTTGAGCTCGACGCGGTTGACGCGCACGCCCCAGCGTCCCGTCGCCTCGTCGAGGACCCCGCGGAGCTGGCCGTTGATCTGGTCACGGCTCGTCAGGGTCTGCTCGAGGTCCATCGAACCCACCACGTTGCGCAGCGTCGTGACCGTGAGCTGCTCGATGCCCTGGATGTAGTTGGCGATCTCGTAGACGGCCGACTTGGGCTCGGTGACCTGGAAGTAGATGACCGTGTCGATGCTGACCACGAGGTTGTCGGACGTGATGACGGGCTGGGGCGGGAACGACACGACCTGCTCGCGCAGGTCCACGCCCGCGCGCACGCGGTCGACGAACGGGATGAGCAGGTGCAGTCCCGGTTCGAGGGTGCTCGAGTAGCGACCCAGCCGCTCGATGATCAGCGCGGTCGCCTGCGGGACGATCCGTACCGCCTTCACGAGCGCGATGATGACGAACAGCAGGATCAGCCCGAGCACGACGTACACGGCGATCATTCCGGGATCTGGGTCACTCATCGATCTTCTCCTGAGGATGGTTCTCGGTGGGTTGACGGTCGTGCGGGAAGTCGTGCGGTACGCAGGACGGCGGATCCGGCCGGGCGGTCAGACGGTGTGGCTGTCGGACGCGACCGCCTGCACGACCGCGGTCGCACCGTCGATGCGCACGACCCTGACCTCGGCACCGACCGGCAGCTCGGGCGAGCCGTCCACGGTCCGTGCCGTCCAGATCTCGCCCTGGAGCTTGATCCGGCCGCTGAGCTCGCTCACGCGCTCCACCACGACCGCGGTCCGCCCCACCTGGGCGGCGGCACCGGTCTCGGTGAGCGGGACGCGGTGGCGCAGGTGACGCAGCAGCCAGGGCCGCAACGAGAGCAGGAGCGCCGCGGACACGACCGCGAACGTGATGATCTGCAGCCACAGCGGCCCGCCGGCGGCGTTGACCCCTGCGGCGGCGAGCGCGCCGCCCGCGAACATGATCAGGACGAGGTCCAGGGAGATGATCTCGATCAGGATGAAGAGGAGGCCCGCTCCGACCCACCACAACCAGTCCATGACGGTTCCTTCCGTCGTGAGGCTCGTTCGCTGCACGTCGTCGACGCGTCGACACCACCTGCGTTCTTTGCCCAGATTTTACCGGACCGGCGAGCCCGGCGCACCTATCGGGCGTGTCGGGTGCGCCACCCGCCGGGCCGCGGTCAGCGTGCGGCGCGAGCCATCCAGCGACCGCCGCCGTGCGCGACGAGCAGGGGCAGCCCGAACGCCTCGCTGAGGTTCTGGGCCGTGAGCACCTCGGACAACGGACCCGCGCGGTGCACGCCGCCGTCCTTGAGCAGCATGACGTGCGTGAAGCCCGGCGGGATCTCCTCGACGTGGTGCGTGACGAGGACCAGCACGGGAGAGGCCGGGTCGGACGCCAGCTCCGCGAGCGCACCGACGAGCTCCTCACGACCGCCCAGGTCGAGGCCCGCGGCGGGCTCGTCGAGGAGCAGCAGCTCGGGGTCCGTCATGAGCGCGCGCGCGATCTGCACGCGCTTGCGCTCGCCCTCGCTCAGGGTGCCGAACGACCGCTCGGCGAGCGCCAGCACGTCGAAGGCCGCGAGGAGGTCGTCGGCCCGCTGCGCGTCGAAGTCCTCGTAGGCCTCGCGCCAGCGTCCGGTCACGCCGTACGCCGCGGTCAGCACCACGTCGCGCACGGCCTCCTCGGCGGGGACCTGCTCGGCGAGGGCGGCGCTGGCCAGGCCGATCCGGGGGCGCAGCTCGAACATGTCCGTCCGCCCGACACGCTCCCCCAGGAGGTCCGCGGTGCCCGACGTGGGGTGCATGCGTGCCGCCGCGATCTGCAGCAGGGTCGTCTTGCCCGCACCGTTGCGGCCCAGGATCACCCACCGCTCGCCCTCGTTCACCTGCCAGTCCACGGAGTCGAGGATGGTCTTCGTGCCACGGCGCACCGTGACTGCCTGCAGGTCCAGAACCGAGCTCATGGGACACGACCCTATAGGTTGGCTGACGTGGAATCCCACTCGACCCTCCCGCTCCCCCGTACCGTCGTCCTCGCCCTGTGGATGCAGGCGCTGGCCCCGCAGGCCGGTGGGGCCGCGACGCCCGACGAGGCTCTGCTCCGCCGCGCCGTCGCGGCAGTCCGCGGAGACGACGAGCCGCACACGGTCGACGGCGCCGACGAGGCCGCCACGCTCCTCGACCTGCTCGCACGCTGGACCCGGGACCCGCTCGAGGTCTGCGCGGTGCTGCCGGCGCCCGGCGACGTCCTGGGGGTGCCCGCCCCGGTCAGCGCCGACGCGACCGACGCGGGCGAGTGCCTGCTCGTGCAGTCCGCCGCAGGCGCGTGGGCGCTCGTCCCCGAGGTCACCGAGTTCGGCAGCGTCTACGAGACGGGTCACCTCGTCGCGTGGCACCTCACGCCCGTCCCGACGTGGCGCACCCAGGTGCTCGCCGCCGTCGGGACGCTGTCCGACGCCGAGCGCGACCTGCGGGTGGCCCTGCTGACCGCGACCGAGGCCCTGGCCTCCCTCGACGTCGCGCGCTGGCGCGAGGACGCCGCCGAGACGATCGCGTCGCTGCGGTCCACGACTCCCCCCGACTGGCCCTTGCCCGCCGTGCGCGGGGAGGCCGAGGCGCGTCGCGTGCGCGTGCTCGCCCAGGCCGCGCGCCTGCGGGCCATCGTCGACCTCGCCACGGCCGACGACGGCGGCGCGGTCAACCTGTGGCAGGCCGACCAGCGCTCGACCGCGCTGCGCGAGGTCGACCGGGCCGCGCGGCGGGCCATGTCCGCCGCGACGGCGCGCTATGCGGCCGGGCCGGACCCGAGCACGCTGCGGTAGACCTCGAGCGTGCGGTCCGCGATGGCGTCCCACGCGAAGTGGTCCTCGACCCGGGTGCGGGCCGCGCGGCCCATCTCGCGGGCCCGGTCGGGATCGGACACGACCGCGACGAGCGCCGCGGCCAGGTCGGCCACGAAGCGGTCCGGGTCCACCGGGGTGCCCGTGCCGTCGTCGACCTGGTCGATCGGGACCAGGAGCCCCGTGACGCCGTCGTCGATCACCTCGGGGATGCCGCCGGTCGCCGACCCCACGACCGGCAGCCCCACGGCCATGGCCTCCAGGTTGACGATGCCGAGCGGTTCGTAGACCGAGGGGCACACGAACACCGTCGAGGCCGCGAGGACCGCGACGAGCTCCTCGCGCGGGAGCATCTGCTCGATCCACACGACGCCGCTGCGCTGCTCCGCGAGGCGTGCGACGGCGTCGCTCACCTCGGTCGCGATCTCCGGGGTGTCGGGAGCCCCGGCGCACAGGACCAGCTGGACCTCGGGGGGCAGCTCGGCCGCCGCACGCAGCAGGTACGGCAGCCCCTTCTGCCGCGTGATGCGCCCCACGAAGACCACGGCGGGTCGCTCGGGGTCGATCCCCAGGTCGCGGACCACGCGGTCCGCCATCGCGACCTGCGCCGCGGACTCGGGACGGCGCCAGCCGTCGAGGTCGATCCCGTTGTGGACCACGTGGACCTTGGCCGGGTCCACGTCGGGGTAGCAGCGCAGGATGTCCGCGCGCATGCCCGCCGAGACCGCGATGATGCCCGCGGCGGCCTCGTAGGCCGTCTTCTCGGCCCAGCCCGACAGGGCGTAGCCACCGCCGAGCTGCTCGGCCTTCCACGGTCGCAGGGGCTCGAGCGAGTGGGCGCTGAGCACGTGCGGGATCCCGTGCAGCAGCGAGGCCAGGTGCCCGGCGAGGTTGGCGTACCAGGTGTGCGAGTGCACCAGGTCCGCGCCCGCGACGTCGTCCGCCATCGCGAGGTCCACGCCGAACGTCCCGAGGACCGGGCTCGCCGACGCCAACGATCCGGGGATCGAGTAGCCCGTGACCCCCTCCTCGCTGCGCGGGCCGTCGAAGGCGCGCACGCGCACGTCGATGCGCTCGCGCAGCACACGGGACAGCTCGGCGACGTGGACGCCCGCGCCTCCGTAGACGTAGGGCGGGTACTCACGGGTCAGCAGGTCGACTCTCACGCGCCACACGCTAGCGTGGTCTGCGCGCCCCGTGCGCACACGCCTCGCCCACCCGTGGCGTCCGGCCCGGGGACGACGCGCGCCCACCCTGCGGTCCGGTCACGGCGAACTCCGCTCGTGGCCTTAAGGTTTTGCCCATGGCCGCCCCACGTGTCCTTGCAATCGTCCTCGCCGGCGGCGAAGGCAACCGCCTCATGCCGCTCACCGCCCACCGCGCCAAGCCCGCCGTCCCCTTCGGCGGCATCTACCGCCTGGTCGACTTCGCGCTGTCGAACCTGGTGAACTCGCACTACCTGCACATCGTCGTGCTGACGCAGTACAAGTCCCACAGCCTCGACCGCCACATCACCAAGACGTGGCGCATGTCGTCCCTGCTCGGGAACTTCGTCGCGCCGGTACCGGCCCAGCAGCGGGTGGGCAAGCACTGGTACCTCGGCAGCGCCGACGCGATCTACCAGTGCCTCAACATCATCGAGGACGAGCGCCCCGACATCGTCGTGGTCGTCGGTGCGGACCACGTGTACCGCATGGACTTCTCCCAGATGGTCGACGCGCACATCGCCTCGGGCGCCGAGCTGACCGTCGCCGGCATCCGCCAGCCGATCTCCATGGCCGACCAGTTCGGGGTCATCGACACCGACCCCGAGGACCCGGCCAAGATCCGCGCGTTCCTCGAGAAGCCGACCGACCCGGTCGGGCTGGCCGACTCGCCCGGGGAGATCCTCGCCTCGATGGGCAACTACGTCATCGACGCCGACGCGCTCGTGGCCGCCGTGACGGCCGACGCGAGCGACCCGGACTCGCGCCACGACATGGGCGGCGACATCGTCCCGGCCTTCGTCGCGCGCGGCACCGCCGGCGTCTACGACTTCATCCGCAACGACGTCCCGGGCTCGACGGACCGCGACCGCGACTACTGGCGCGACGTCGGGACGCTCGACGCGTACTACGACGCGAACAAGGACCTCATCTCGATCACGCCCGTCTTCAACCTCTACAACGACGAGTGGCCCCTGCACACCGGCTACGTGGGCCTGCCCCCCGCCAAGTTCGTGCACTCCGGGCAGGGCCGCCTGGGCCACGCGGCGGACTCGCTCGTGTCCCCCGGCGTGATCATCTCGGGCGCGACCGTCGTGGGGTCCGTGCTGTCCCCCGGCGTGTTCCTGCACTCGTGGTCGTCCGTCTCCGACTCGGTCCTCATGGACGGCGTCCAGGTCGAGCGCCACGCCCAGGTCCACCGTGCGATCCTCGACAAGAACGTGATCGTCACCGAGCGCGCCCGGATCGGTCTGGACCCGGAGCAGGACCGCGCACGAGGCTTCACGGTCACCGAGTCGGGCATCACCGTCGTCCCCAAGGGAACCATCGTTGAGTAGCGCCATGACCGCCCGCCCCGCCTCGACCCGCCGCCTCGTCGTGATGGACGTCGACTCGACGCTCATCACGCAGGAGGTCGTCGAGCTGCTCGCCGACCACGCCGGGACCCGCGAGCTCGTCACCGAGGTCACCGAACGCGCGATGCGCGGAGAGATCGACTTCGCCGAGTCGCTGCGCGAGCGCGTCGCGACGCTGGCGGGCGTCCCCGTCAGCGCGTTCGACGACGTGCTCGAGAAGGTCACGCTCACGCCCGGCGCCCCCGAGCTCGTCGCCGAGCTCCAGCGGCGTGGGTGGACCGTGGCCCTGGTGTCCGGGGGGTTCGAGGAGATCGTCGCTCCCCTGGCGGCGCGGCTGGGGATCGCACACTTCCGGGCGAACCGCCTCGAGGTCTCGGACGGTCGCCTCACAGGACGCACGACCGGCCCGGTGATCGACCGCGCCACCAAGGAGGTCACGCTGCGTGACCTCGCGGCCGCCGAGGGCCTCGACATGGCCGACACCGTCGCGATCGGCGACGGCGCCAACGACCTCGACATGATCGGCGCCGCCGGGATCGGGATCGCCTTCGCGGCCAAGCCCGTCGTGGTCGCCCAGGCTCCGTACTCGGTGCCCGGACCGCGCCTCGACGCGGTGCTGGAGATCATCGACGCGCAGGACCGCACGGCCTGAGAGCTACGCCGAAGGCCCCGACCACCCGTCCACGGGAGGTCGGGGCCTTCTGCGGGAGCGACGACGCCGCACGCAGCCGGGCCACGCGACGCCGTACGCCGCCTGCCCAGGGTCAGGAGCTCGCGGGGCGACCCACGTACGTCAGGTCCGCGACGCCGTCGGTCCACTCGCTCCAGGGCGTGAGGGACTCGAGCACGCTGTAGGTCGCGGTCGGGACCCCGACCCGCACCTGCGCGAGGGCCCCCGAGTCGGAACCGGGCGCGGCGAGGTACGCCGCCGTCGCCGCCATGGTCGGCTCGTGACCGATCACGAGGAGCGTCCGCACGCGGGAGTCGGCGCCGTGGACCAGGTCCACGACGTCCTTGACCCCGGCGGCGTACAGGGTGTCCGTCACCACGACCTGGGGCGCGACGTCACCCAGGTTCGCGGCGAGCAGCTCCCAGGTCTGGCGCGTGCGCAGCGCCGAGGAGCACAGCACGAGCTCGGGGACGAGCGCGGAGTGGGCGAGCGCAGCACCGACCCGGGCGGCCTGACGCCGCCCGTTGAGCGCGAGCGGGCGCAGGACGTCGTCGACGCCCCCGGCCGGCTCCGCCTTGGCGTGCCGGAGGAGCACCAGCCGGTGGGTACGGCCCGGGGCGCCGGGACCGTCGGCGGACGCCGGCGTTCGACCTTCTCGCACGTTCGTCCCTCTCGTCACAGACCCATGGCGTGCACGCCGCCGTCGACGTGCACGATCTCCCCCGTCGTCGCGGGGAACCAGTCTGACAGGAGAGCGACGACCGCGCGTGCGGCCGGCTCTGCGGACATCTGGTCCCAGCCGAGGGGGGCGCGCGTGGGCCAGCCGTCCTCCATCTGCTCGAACCCGGGGATCGACTTCGCGGCCGTCGTGCGGATCGGGCCGGCCGAGACCAGGTTGGTGCGGATGCCCTCGGGGCCGAGGTCGCGCGCGAGGTAGCGGTTCGCGGACTCGAGCCCCGCCTTCGCGACGCCCATCCAGTCGTACACGGGCCACGCGAACTGCGCGTCGAACGTCAGCCCGACCACGGCGCCACCGTTCGTCATGAGCGGCTTCGCGGCCACGGCGAGCGACTTGTAGGAGAAGGTCGACACGTGCAGAGCGGTCGCGACGTCCTCCCAGCTCGCGGAGAGGAAGTTGCCGCCCATGACGGACTGGGGCGCGAACCCGATCGAGTGCACGACGCCGTCGAGCGTGTCGACGTGCTCACGGACCGCGTCGGCCAGCGCCGCGAGGTCCTCCTCGTTCGTCACGTCGAGCTGGACGACGGGCGCCTCGACCGGCAGGCGCTTGGCGAACGCCTGCGTGAGCTTCATCTGGCGACCGAACGAGGAGAGCACGACCGTGGCCCCCTCCTCCTGCGCGAGCCGGGCCGCGTGGAACGCGATCGAGGAGTCGGTGAGGACACCGGTGACCAGGAGCTTCTTGCCTTCGAGCAGACCCATCAGTTCTTCTTCCGTTCTTTCGGCGTGCGCTGCTTGAGCGTACTCATGGACGACCCGCCCGGACAGTTCTGGAGGGGTCGAGCGGTGTGGCGAGGGACACGCGGGGTTCCCTCGGGGAGGTGCGAGGTGGTGCGGTGCCGGTCAGGAGGGTGCGGTGGCCCGTCAGCAGCGCGTCAGTGCCCCATGCCGAGGCCGCCGTCGACCGGGATCACCGCGCCGCTGATGTACCCCGCGTCGGGCGAGGCGAGGAACTGCACGACGCCCGCGACCTCGTCGGCCTGCGCGAAGCGCCCGGCCGGGATGCTGGCCTTGTACTGCTTCTGGCGCTCCTCGGGCAGCTCGGCGGTCATGGCCGTCTCGATGAAGCCGGGCGCCACGACGTTCGCGGTGATCCCGCGGCCGCCGAGCTCTCGCGTGATCGAGCGGGCCATGCCCACGAGCGCAGCCTTGGAGGCCGAGTAGTTGACCTGCCCCGGGCCGCCGTACAGGCCCACGACGGAGGAGATGAGGACGATGCGTCCACGGCGCTGGCGGATCATGCCCTTCGAGACGCGCCGCACGCAGCGGAACGTCCCGGTGAGGTTGACGTCGATGACCGACTCGAACTCCTCGTCGGTCATCCGCATGAGGAGCTGGTCGCGGGTCACGCCCGCGTTCGCCACGAGGACCTCGACGGGGCCGAGCTCGGCCTCGATCGCCGTGAAGGCCGCGTCGACGGCGTCGGTGTCGGTGATGTCGCCCACCACGCCGAACACGCCGTCGGGGAGGTCGCCGCTGCGGTAGATGGTCGCGACCCGGTCGCCGTTCGCCACGAAACGCTCGGCGATCGAGCGGCCGATGCCCCGGTTGGCTCCCGTGACGACCACGGTGCGCGGGGTGGGGGAAGCGGAGGCTTCGGACACGACATCTCCTCGATCGAGCGGCTGGGGGGGCGGACGCTGCGGCGG
>Ga0233375_1001060_pt1 | contig 13057 bp, 13 predicted proteins | sample ElkDunMinimDraft_10_FD_191539 | JGI IMG/M metagenome (GOLD analysis project Ga0233375, IMG submission 191539) | Fecal eukaryotic communites from dung pellets of Tule Elk in California, USA - Elk Dung E16 | ecosystem: Host-associated > Mammals > Digestive system > Large intestine > Fecal | place... | reverse complement strand
TCACCACTCTCCCAAGTGACCAGTGGTCACCCGGCAGGTCGGGGCTCACCACCGATGGGCCGCCCACCCTCCCAGGTGACCACTGGTCAGTTGGGAGGCCCGGCGCCCCCCGCCGAGTGACCACTGGTCAATTGGGAGGCCCGGCAACCGTCGGTGACCACTGGTCACCTGGTCGGCTCACCTGGGAGGCCCGGTGCCGACCGGCGCCCGGCCTCAGCCGCGGGCCAGGTACGCCTCGATGCGGTCGAACGCGCCCTGCCAGCCCATCTCGACGAAGAAGTCGCGGACCTCGACGCTCGGGAAGCCGGTCTGGTGGACCTCGACGAACGTGCCGCCGTCGCGGGCCGTGAACGTCAGGGTGATGCGGGTGGTCATCGTCTGGCCGTCGGGCGTGCTGGCGACGGTGTCGCTGACCAGCCGGTGCGGCGGGTCGACCTCGACGAACGTCTGCACCTCGGTGAAGAGCTGGTCCTCGCTCGGCCCCCAGACTGCGGTCTGCCGGCCGCCGACGCGCAGGTCGGTCTCGATGCGGACGATGCCCGGCTCCTCGTCGAGGATCGAGAACCAGACCTTCTGCTTCTCGGCGTCGGTGTAGACGTCCCAGACGACGTCGGGCGGGGCGGGGAGCTGGCGGCTGGTGCGCAGCTCGAGGTCGGTGGTGTCGGTGCTCATGAGTCCGGTCCCTTCGGTGGGGTGGCGGGGTGGAGCAGGAGGTAGGCCTCGAGACCGTCGAGCCGACGCTCCCAGAGCCGCTGGTAGAAGGTGATCCACGCCATGGCGTCGTCCAGTCGTTCGGTGCCGAGCCGGCACTGCCGGGTGCGTCCGACCTTCTCGGTGACGACGAGCCCGGCGTCCTCGAGCACCTGGACGTGCTTCTTCATGCCGGTGAGCGTCATCGCGTGCGGCTCGGCGAGCTCACCGATGGTGGCGGGTCCCTGTCCGAGCCGTTCGAGGACCGCGCGCCGGGTGCCGTCCGCGAGGGCGGAGAACATCCGGTCGAGGGTCGCTTGCTGAACCATGTGGTTCACAGTACGTCACTGAACCAGTTGGTGCAATGACCGCCGCCAGGTTCGCCACACACGCAGCCGGGTTAGCCTGGCCGCGTCCCGACCCTGAGGAGAAACCGTGCTCTCGCGCACGCGACGCACCCGCGTCGTCGCCGTCGTCGTCATCGCCGCCCTTGCCGGCGGCACGCTCCTGGGCGCGCTCGCCACGTTCGCGGGAGGGTCGACGGTCGAGGTCCCGCAGGACGGCCCGTGGACGGTGATCGCCGGCGGCGACCTCACGTCGACGGACTGCGCGGACGACCCCGCGGTGCAGCAGAGCTACCTGAGCTCGACCGACCCGGCGAGCGGTGGCGGGCTGATGCTGACCACCGACGCGACGCCCGCCGACGTGGAGCGCGTCGTCGCGTGCCTGGCCGAGAGCATCGACCCCGGCCGCATCACCGTCGTGCCCACGTCCGCACTGCTGCAGGACCAGGGCGCCTGAGGGCGCCCGGACCGCGTCACAACCCGCGCTGCCAGGCCACCACCCGGTCGACCGCTTCCGCCACGACCTGCGGCGACGACGCGAACGACAGCCGGACCCACCGGTGGCCCGCCGCCGGGTCGAAGTCGGTGCCCGGCGTCAGCGCGACCCCGGCCTCGTCGAGCAGCCGCGCGCAGTACGTCACGGAGTCCAGCCCGCTCGCCGACACGTCGCCGTACAGGTAGAACGCGCCGTCGGCGGGCGCGACGGGGTCCCAGCCGAGGTCGGGCAGACGCTCCAGCAGCAGGGCCCGGGACGCCGCGTACCGCTCGACGTTGGCACGCGCGGCCGCCATGCCCTGCGCGCTGAACGCCGCGACGCCCGCGTGCTGCGCGAGCGCCGGCGGGCACAGCGCCACGTTGCCGGCCAGCGCGTCGACGGGCGCCACGAGGTCGTCGGGCAGGACGAGCCACCCCAGCCGCCACCCCGTCATGGCCCAGAACTTCGAGAACGAGTTGACGACGACGGCGCCCGTGCCCAGGTACCGCGCGGCGGTGCCCGACGCGTCGGGGTACGTGATGCCGTGGTAGATCTCGTCGCTGACCAGCCGCACCCCGTGCTCACCGCACCACGCCGCGAGGGCCGCGAGCTCGTCCGGCGCGATCATCGTGCCCGTCGGGTTGGCGGGCGACGCGATCACGAGCCCGTCGACGGGCCGGTCCAGCGCCTCGAGCTGCGCGACCGTCGGCTGGTACCGCTGCTCCGGGCCGCACGGCAGGTCGACGACCTCGCAGCCCAGCGCCGTGAGGATGTTCGCGTACGCCGGGTACCCGGGCCGGGCGAGCGCGACGCGGTCACCCACGTCGAACGCCGCGAGGAACGCGAGCATGAACCCGCCGGACGACCCGGTGGTCACCGCGACGCGCGCCGGGTCGACGTCGACGCCGTACGTGTCGCCGTAGTGCGCGGCGATCGCTGCGCGCATGCCGGGCGCGCCGAGCGACTCGGTGTACCCGAGGTCACCGGCCGTCAGCAGCTCGACGGCCCGCTGCCGCACGACGTCCGACGCCCCGGTCGACGGCTCCCCCGCGCACAGGTTGAGCACGTCGGCCCCCGCGGCGCGTCGCGCGTTGGCGGCGGCGAGGATCTCCATGACGGCGAACGGCGGCACGTGCGCACGGGCGGCGACCTTCATGGGGCCATCCTGACCGATCACCACAGGTGCCGTACGCGCACACCCGCCGGTGGCAGGCCGAGGAGCGTCCGGGCCTCGTCGAGCGCGACGCCGCCCAGCGGGCCGGAGGCGATGGCGTCGATCGCCCCCGCGGCGGCGGCCGCCGGGTCGGCGGCGGAGGCCGCCAGGACGGCCGAGAGCGCCGCGGCGCCGCCGTCGATCGCGGGCGGGACGCCGTCGGTCGGCACCCCCAGCTCCACGCTGAGCGTCGCCGGTCCCGCGTAGAGCGCGTCCCAGGCGGTGCTCGGGTCGTCGAACGGCGGCGGGACCCGGGTGCCGCGCTCGACCGCGGCGACGGCGGGCGCGAGCACCGCGGCGACCTGCTCGCCCGCTGCCGCGCACCCACGGCGGACCGCCCACACGGTGAGGGTGCGACGGGTCTCGTCGGACGCGTCCAGCACGGCCTCGACGAGGTCACGGTCGCGCGTGGCGAGCTGCGCGGCGTTGCCCAGCGCGAGCAGGCGAGGGCTTGGCAGGCGACCGCCCCACCGCCGTCGCTGCCAGGCGTCCTCCGCCTCCTGCCTGCGCACGCGTTCCCGCTCCGCCTCGGCCGCGGCGGCCGCCGCCCGCTGCTCGGGGGTCGGCGGTGGCGGCGTCTCGGCCGCGGCCCGGTGCCAGTACGCCGCCGCGTCGCTCGTGCACCGCAGCACCGCGTCGGGGGCCGGCGGTGCGGGCCAGAGCTCGAGCAGGTACCGGTCGACGACGGGCTCGGCCGCCGCGCGCGTCATGTCGTGCGCGTCGTCCATGCCCTGTGCGGAGTACCGGACGCGGTAGGAGCCCGCGACGGGCAGCGGCGGCAGGTCCACCGCGTGGTCGAAGCTGTGCAGCGCGAGCGCGGTCGTCGTCGTGACGAGGGACGCCTCGACCACGTCCTGCCAGGCAGGGTCGACCGGAGGCGGCGCGTCGTGGACGTCGACCCGCAGCGGCACCGCACCCCACGTCATCGACGTCACGAGCGAGAGCACCCCGGGGCACGCGGCGCCGCACAGGCCGTTGCGCTGGCCACCGCGCGCCTCGCCCAGGTCGGGCCAGGCGGCGTCCTGCGCCAGCAGGAGGACGAACCCGTACCCCACGTCGACCTCGTCGTCGAACAGCGTGACCATGGGCAGCAGCCTCTCGCCGGACCGCCACACCCGTCCAGCCTCGGCGCACCCAGGGGCCGCCGTCCGTAGGGGCGGCACGGGCCCGCGCCGGTCGACGACCTCAGCCCGTCGCCGGCACCAGCGGCCGCCGCGCGACCGTCAGCACGTGCGTGTCCGGCCAGGCCACGGGCCCGCCCGTCACCGGGTCACGCAGCGCCGCGCCGACGCTCAGCCGGTTGGCCACCAGCCAGTCGTTGCGCCACGGCCCGCTGCCCGGCTCGAGCTCGAAGCCGACGCCCGTCAGCAGGTCCGCCCAGTCGTCGCCGGTCATGTCGCAGAACCGCTCGTGGCACTCCGAGAGCCACGAGTCGGTGTAGTCGCGCGTGTACAGGTACTCCATCGCGGTGCGCAGCGACGTGCGCGCGACGCTGCGCGCGGTCCCGGACCCCACCCACTCGACCTTGACGTCCGCCCCCGACAGCGCCGGGAAGTCCTGCGCGAACTGCACGAGACGCGCGGCGGGCGACAGGCCCGCGACGTGCGCGGCGGCGTCCACGCGGTCCAGTCCGGACAGGTCGCGCGCCGGGGCCGGCTCCCCGTCCAGGACGATGTCGACGACCCGGTCGGGGTCCGCAGGGCCGAGCACGTCGGAGTTGATCCACACCCCGCCGGGGCGCGTCTGGTCGAAGATGCGGCGCGCCAGCAGCTCGAGGTCGGCGCGGCCGTCGCCGTAGCTCGCGATCTCGTGCGTCAGCGCGATCGTCGTCGTCGTGTCGACCGACCGCTGCGGGAACACCGGGCCCAGCAGCAGGTTGCGCTGCGCGAAGAACACGTTGGGGTTGGCGAACACGCCCTGCGCGCGGCGGTGCTCGGCCTCCGCGACCAGGTGGCGGGACACGTCGACGCCGTACAGGTCCGACTCCGCCAGGCGCGGGTCGCGCGCGGCACGCTCCAGCAGGCCACCGGCCGCGCAGCCCAGGTCGACGACGCGCCCGGGCCGCACGTGCGGCGCGACCTGCTCCCACTTGCGGTCCGACGCGTCGTCGAACGCCGCGGTGTACGTCGCGTAGTCGCGGGTCTGCGTGAGGTCGCCGTCGTCCTGCACGGTCGGGTCGGTGTGGACGAGCCGCACGTGCTCGTCCAGCCGGTACCGCTCGTAGAACGCGACCGCCTCGGGGTGCGCGAGGTCGCGCCAGGCGTCGTCGCCCGCGACCATCCGCTCCAGGACGGCCCAGGGCCGGTCCGGGGCGCCCGGCGCACCGTCCTCGACGGCCGCGATGCGGAACCCCTCGGCCGCGTACATGGCCGCGACCTGCGGCGTCGAGCACGCGACGACCGTGTCGCGCGGCGTCAGCGCCTCCCCCAGCGTCAGCTCCGACGTCGCGAGGACGGTGTGCGCGAACCGCGGGCTGGGCAGGACGTCGGCGACCGGCACGACCAGCGACGGCAGCCCCGCGCGCGTCGTGACGGCCTCGATCATCGCCTCGCGGCGGTGCGCCGGGACGGGGTTGCGACGCGTGCCGCTGTGCGTCGCGGACGTCAGCGCCCACACGACGCGCGCGTCCGGGGCGCAGGTCACGGGCTCGCCCGCGGTGTCGGTGACACGCCCCGCGAGCAGCTCGCCCAGGTACGCGACCTGGAACGCGGTGACCAGGTGGTGGCGGCCGGGGAACAGGACGTGGCGGATCTCGGGCACGCACGGACCCTGCCACACCGCACCGCGCGCCGGCCCACGACCCGCAGGCACCGCCCTCTTCCGCAGCCCTCCCGTCGACGGACGGGTGCGCGGCGCGACGGACAGGTGCGCGCCGCCGTCCGTCGCGCCGCATACCTGTCCGTCGCGGGGTGCGTGCGGGGGGCGCTGTCAGGTGGCGCGGTCCGCCAGGGCGGCACGGACGTGGGCGACGATGCCGTCGGCCGCGGCCTCGATCTCCGCGAGCGTCGTCTCGAAGCCCTCCTCGGGGCCGTACCAGGGGTCGTCGACGTCGAGCACGTGCTCGGGCTGACCGGGCTCGGCGGGCGCGGCCGGGTCGAAGGTGCGGAACATGCGGATGCGGTCGACGACGCCCGCGTCCTCGCCGGCCAGGCGCCGCAGGGCCCGGGCGTGGGTGGCCGTCATCGGCAGGACGAGGTCCCGGGCCGCGAGGTCCGACGCGCGCGTCTGCCGCGCGCGGTGGCCATCACCCGTCGGGTAGCCGTGCCGTCGCAGCACCGACCGGGCGCGCCAGTCCACCGGGTTGCCGTGCTCCTCGTCGCTGATGCCCGTCGAGTCGACCTCGACCGCATCGGCAAGGCCCGCGTCCGCGAACCTCTCCCGCAGGACGATCTCGGCCATCGGTGAGCGGCAGATGTTGCCGGTGCAGACGGTCATCACGCGGTAAGGACTCGACACCCGGCCATCGTCCCAGGCCACCTCCCGCTTGTTACCGGTTCGTGATGATCCTCACCACCCAGGTCACCCGTCCGTGGGTGCCATGGCGACCCACGGGAGGCCCGCCTACAGTGGCCGCGTGCCGATGACGACGCGCTCTCGAGCGACGGCGCTGGTGGCCGCCTGCACGCTGGTCGTGCTGCTCGCGGCGTGCCGTCCGACGGTCGACGGCGCCGCCTCGGGCGTGACACCGAACCCCGGCGCCGCGTCCGGCGTGACACCGACCCCCGGCGCCGCGGCCGTCGCGTCCCCCGACGACACCCCTCCCCCGCCCGACGCACCCAGGACGACGCGTGCCCCGGTCGCCGCTGGCCCCACCGCCCCCGGGCCCGCGCCGGAGCCGGCCCCGCCGGCTCAGTCCGGCACGCCCGCGCCGACCCCTGACCCGACCGCCCGCACGGTGTCGCTGCCCGCCCCGGGCACACCGTTCGAGTACCAGCTCGGTGGCGCGGAGGAGCCGGATCCGACGGCCGGCGTCGTCGTGCGGGACTCGACCGCGCCGCCCACCGGCCGGTACGACGTCTGCTACGTCAACGGGTTCCAGACCCAGCCCGACGAGACCGACCGGCTCGTGCGCAGCGCGCCGGAGCTGGTGCTGCACCACGGCGACGAGCCGCTGCGCGACGAGGGCTGGCCCGACGAGGTGCTCTACGACATCACCAGCCCTGACCTGCGCCAGCGCGTCGCCGAGCGGGTCGGCCGCGTGATCGACGCTTGCGCGGGGGCCGGGTTCGACGCCGTCGAGGTCGACAACCTCGACTCCTACACGCGTTCCCTTGGCCGCATCGCACCGGCGGACACGCTCGCGTACACGGCGCTGCTCGTCGAGCGCGCGCACGCGGCGGGCCTGGCGTTCGCGCAGAAGAACACGGCCGAGCTGACGACGCAGGTGCGCGCGCTGGGTGCCGACCTCGCGGTGGCCGAGGAGTGCCGCGAGTGGGAGGAGTGCGACCTCTACACGGCCGTCTACCCGGTGGTCCTGGCCGTCGAGTACGACCGCGCGGCCTTCGACTCCGCGTGCGCCGCGCAGTCGGACCCCGCGACGCGGGCACCGGGCCTGTCCGTGGTCCTGCGCGACGTGGACGTGCTGCCGCGCGTGGCCGCGGGCGCGGTCCACGCGACCTGCTGACCGGCGAGTCGTCCGCGTCGTGGGACGCACCGGTCGCGCGACCGGGCTGACGTCGCTGACGGTCGCCCATGGGCTCACTGAGCCCGGTCGCGGCGAGCCCGTCCCGACACGTGGACGAGCACCCCGCTCCGGCATCGGAAGATGGGGGTGTGGACCCGGCAGCTGAGCGCGCGCAGCGGCTCGCGGCCGCCGTGCGTGTGCGCGACGCCGCGACCGTGCTGCACCTCGACGCCGACGCGTTCTTCGCGGCCGTCGAGCAGCGCGACAAGCCGTCCCTGCGGGGCAAGCCCGTGCTGGTCGGCGGGGTCGGCGGGCGCGGGGTCGTCTCCACCGCGTCGTACGAGGCGCGACGCGACGGGGCACGGTCCGCGATGCCGATGGCCCGCGCCCGCCGGCTCAGCCCGGCGGCCGCCGTGCTCGCGCCGCGCTTCGCCGCCTACTCCGCGTACTCGCACGTCATCATGGGGGTGCTGCGCGAGCTGACCCCCGCGGTGGAGCCCGTGTCCATCGACGAGGCGTTCGCGGACCTGGCCCTGTGCCCCGACGGCACTCCCGAGCCGGAGGACGCCGCCGCGCACGTGCAGGCGCGCGTCGCCGAGCTCACGGGTCTGACGGTGTCGGTCGGCATCGGGCGTTCCAAGCTCGTCGCGAAGATCGCGTCCGACCTGCGCAAGCCCGGCGGGGTCGTCGTCGTGCGCCCCGAGGACGAGGACGACGTGCTGCTGCCGCTGGACGTGCGCACGGTCCCGGGCGTCGGGCCCGCGACGCAGGGCGCGCTCGAGCGGCTCGGTGTGCGGACCGTCGCCGACCTGCGCCGCCAACCCCTCGACACGCTCACCATGACGCTCGGCGAGGCGCACGGCACCAGCCTGTACCTCATGTCCCGCGGCCTGGACGACCGGCCCGTCGTCACGACCACCGAGCGCAAGTCCGCCGGTGCCGAGCGCACGTTCGCGGCCGACCTGCGCGGCCGCGACGTCGTGCTGTCGGCCGTGGACGACGTGGTCGACGAGGCCCTGCAGCGGCTCGAGCGCCACGGCGGGGCGGCGCGTACGGTCGTCGCGAAGGTCCGCTACGCCGACTTCTCGACCGTGACCCGCTCGGTGACGTTCCCGCACCCGACCGCGTCCGACGCCGAGCTGCGCGAGGCCGCCCGCCGGGCCGTGCTCGCGGCGGGGATCGTCGAGCCCGTACGGCTGCTGGGGGTCGCGTTCCACGCGCTGTCCCCGCACGCGCAGCTCGCGCTCGACCTCGACGCGCACCTGTTCGACACCCCGCGGCGCGCGGTCGTCGGGGAGCACGACCACGTCGGCGGTCGGCTGGCGGACGACGCGGCGGGCGACGCGGGCGCCGACACCGGCGGTACCGGGACGGACGGCGCGGGGTCGGGCGCGTCGGACGACGCGGGCGGTCCCGACGACCCCGTGGCCGCGCTCGTCGAGGACGACGTGACTGCCGTCGGGGCCGAGCTCGCCGTCGTCGGGCGGCCGCTCGGCGGGTCCCAGGTGGGGCGCCCGCTCGACGCGACGAACGCCCGGCCGGGCCTGGACGTCGAGCACACGACGCTCGGACGCGGCTGGGTCGTGCACGTGCGTGGCCGCGAGGCGACCGTCCGGTTCGAGACCGCAGCGACCCCACCTGCCCGCTCACGTGTGCTCGACCTGGACCAGGACCCGCTCCTGCTGGTCGAGCCGGTGGGTGTCACACCGCCGTCGGCGCTGCCCGTCGACGACGTCAGTCGCGTGCCGTCAGCACCACCGGGCCGCGCTTGGTGATCGCCACGGTGTGCTCGGCGTGGGCGGCGAGGGACCCGTCGGCGCTGCGGATCGTCCAGCCGTCGTCGTCGATGACGTACCCGCTGCCGCCGGCCATGAACCACGGCTCGATCGCGATGACCGTGCCGGGCTTGAGGCGCATGCCGTTGCCGGGGCGGCCGTCGTTGGGGACGTGCGGCTCCTCGTGCATCGTGCGACCGACGCCGTGCCCGCCGAAGTCGGTGTTGATGCCGTAGCCGGCCTGCCGGCCGATGCGGCCGATCGCGGCCGAGACGTCGCCCATGCGCGCGCCCGGCTGGGCGGCGGCGATGCCGGCGGCGAGCGCGCGCTCGGTCGTCGTGATCAGGCGCTGCGCCTCGGGTGTCGTCGTGCCGAGCTGGAACGTCAGCGCGGAGTCCGCGACCCAGCCTTCGACCTGGCACGCGAAGTCGATGCTCAGCACGTCACCGTCGGCCAGCACGCGGTCCGACGGCAGGCCGTGCAGCGCCTGGTCGTTGACGGACGTGCACAGGACGCCCGGGTACGGCATCGCACCGAAGCTCGGGTGGTAGCCCAGGTAGACGGAGTGCGCGCCGGCCTCGTCGATCATGCGGTGCGCGTGCGCGTCGAGGTCCTGCGTCGTCATGCCGACCTGCGCGTAGGAGCGCAACGACGTCAGGACCTGCGCGACGAACCGACCGGCGGGGCGCATCTGATCGATCTCGGCGGGGGTCTTGAGGCTCACGGGGCAAGCCTCTCACCCGGCCGGCCCGCGACGACGCGTCGGGACGCGGTGCCCTCAGGTGACGCGCGGCAGGTCGGGGCACTCGCCGACGCGCGCGGCGCGGATCACCGCCAGGTACGGCGCGACGGCGGCCCGCGTGACCCCGGACGCCTGCAGGAACGCCTCCGCGACGGCGTCCTTGAGTGTCCGCAGCGCGTGCGCGTCGGGCGCGTCGGGGGGCACGGGTGTCTCCTGCACGAGGTGGACGGTGCGCGCGACGTCGTACAGCAGCGGGCCACGGCACAGGTTCGTGAGGTCGACGACGTGCGGCCCGGTGACGGCGAGCAGCACGTTGCCGGGGTGCAGGTCGCCGTGGCACAGCCACGGACCGTCGTCGAGGGCGTCGAGCAAGGTCAGCGCCGCGGAGCGGTCGGCCTGGGGCAGCAGGTCCGCGGCGCGCAGGTGCGCACGCAGCACGTCCTTGTAGGACGGCAGGCCGGGCCCTGCACGGACGGCGCCGACGGCGCGGTGGACGTCGGCGAGGACGGCCGCACAGGCCGCGACGTCGCCCGTGCGCAGCGCCCACGCCTCGAGGGTCTCGCCGTCGACGCGGTCGTACACGATGCCCCAGCGCTCCCCGTGACGCACGACGCCGTGGGCGGCGGGTGTCGGCAGCGCGTGCGGGCGGACCGCGTCGGCGCACGCGTGCTCGTGGTCGACCGCGGCGCGCGGGTAGCCCGGACGGAAGAGCTTGACGACCCGCCCGGGGTCCCACGGGTGCACGGTCGCGGTGCGACCCGACCCCAGCAGCACGGTCTCGTCCATCGACCCGGAGCCTGCCCGGCGGGCGGGCGGCGCGCAAGGGCAGGGGACAGCCCGTGGGCCGGGCCCCTGACGGGGTCCTGCCGCGAGGGACGAGGTCGCGGCTCCCACGGGCTGCGGTGACTGCCGGAGACCCGCGGACCACCCTGCCGGCCGGGCCGGCGGAGCAGGAGCGGATCGAGCAGTCCGTCCGATGACTCGGGCGGCTAGCGGGCAGCCACCTCACGCGTCCGGAAAGACTTCATGTCTCGGACCACCTCCCTTCCGTTTGTACCGACGACGCTACGACGGCCCCGCCCGCACGGACCAGCCCTTTTCCGGGCACCGGCCACACCCCTCGCCGAGCGCGGTACTCAGCCGTCGAGCGCGGCACTCGTGAGTACCGCGCTCGGCCGTCGTCCACCGCGCTCGGCGGTGGGGGGGTGGGGGTGGGGGTCAGGGCGCCGTGGGGTCCGGGGTCGGGACCGTCTGGCCCGCGCGCTCCGAGGCCGAGGCGCGCCACATCGCCATGGGCGCCGCGGTGACGCCGCGCACCGGGGCGACGTCGACGAAGCCGTGCCGCCGGTACAGGCGTCGGTTCCGCTCGGTGGAGGACTCGAGGTAGGCGGGCGCGTCCTGCGTGTCGACGACTGCGAGACGCGCGTCGAGGAGCATGCCGCCGACGCCCATGCCGCGGGCGTGCGCCGCGACCCCGATCTCCTGCAGGTACCAGTGCGGCCGGCGCGGTCGGTGCAGGTCGATCGCGTGCTTCGTCGTCGCCGCGCGCAGCAGACCGCCCGGGCCGCACGCGCGCACGAACGAGGGGAGCTGGCCGGCGAGCCGGACGATGCTCGTGACGGCACCGGGCGCCTCCCAGATCGCGACGCCCAGCACGTCCGGGTCGCCCGGGTGCCGCGCGAGGTCGACCGTGCCGTCCGCGATCGCCGGGCGCAGCAGGCCCACGAACAGGTGCTTGGTGCGGGCGAGCCGGGTCCCCGGCGGACCCCCGACGACGGCGCCCGTGACGGGGTCGTCCGCGAACGCGCCAGCGAGGACCGCGGCGGCAGCCTGCAGGTCCGAGGGCGCGGCGGGGGCGACGACGATCACGGACTGTCTCCTGCGGCTCGGGGGTGCTGGAAGATCACGGTAGGTCGAAGTTGGCCGCGTGTCCAAGTCTGATGGCCAAGTCGCTACGATCGACAGGTGGCTCGGTCATCGAGCGGTTCGCACCGCTCCGCCGACGAGCGCCGGGCCCAGCTGCTCGACGCCGCCGTCGACGTGCTGCGCGAGCACGGGCTCGCGGGCCTGACGACGCGCGCCGTGACCGCCCGCGCGGGCGTCCCGCACGGGATCTTCCACTACGTCTTCGGGTCCAAGGCCGCCCTCGTGCGTGCCCTGATCGACCGTGAGCTCACGGGCGCGGCCACCGCCTGGGGCGCCGCCGTGGCGACCGACGACCTCGAGACCGCCCTGCGGCAGGCGTTCCGCGCGCAGCTCGACCTCGTGCGGGCCGACCCGGAGCACCAGGCGGCGGTGTTCGAGCTCATCCGCGCGGCACGCGACGACTCGGACGTCAGCGCGGCGGAGTGGGAGCGTCGGCAGTACCTGGCCGAGATCCAGCGACAGCTCGTCGCCTGGTCGCAGCGCGGCGGCGTCACCTGGGACGCCCCGGTCGAGCACGTCGCGGCTCTCGTCCTGTCGGCCACCGACGGCATCGTCCAGACCTGGGTCGCCGACCGCGACGACGCGCGCGCCGAGGCGTCGACCGGCCTCCTCGCCCGGGCGATCACGTCGCTGGCGCACACCGCCTGACCCACCTGACGGCGCTGCGCCGCGAGGCCCGCGGTCCTGCGCTCCACCGCACCGCGCCGCGGTGCGCTTCGACGCGCCGCGACGGGTCCCTCGTCCATGCGGGCGGGCCGCCGGCGGGACGCCCCCCGGCGGGTACGGCCTGATCACGGGGTCATATGGCGTCCGAACGGATGATTCCTGCACAAGTTGGACGGAAGTTCACCAACCACCCGGGGTTTGCCTCTATTGTCCGATACGCCCGATGGTGCGCCGCCGCCGTTCGGCACCCGTCCACGCGTCTGCGGCTGAGGAGTCCCCCCGTGAACCGCCGTCTCCCGATCGTCCTCCTGTCCGTCGCAGCGCTCGTCGTGCTGCCTGCCACCGCCGCGACCGCCGGCGGCAACCAAGGGTCCGGCAAGCCCGGGCACTCTGCCGGCTACGACAAGGGGTACCCGGGCAAGGGCCAGCCCGGCAAGGGTGAGCCCGGCAAGGGCCAGCCCGGCAAGGGTGAGCCCGGCAAGGGCCAGCCCTCCACGCCTCCCGCCGACCTCTGCGGCGGCACGCGGGCGGACCAGCCGATCTCCTGGGACGCGTACTCGTGCGACAAGGCGACCGGCTACTTCCTGTACCAGAAGCTCGAC
>Ga0233375_1001059_pt1 | contig 13063 bp, 8 predicted proteins | sample ElkDunMinimDraft_10_FD_191539 | JGI IMG/M metagenome (GOLD analysis project Ga0233375, IMG submission 191539) | Fecal eukaryotic communites from dung pellets of Tule Elk in California, USA - Elk Dung E16 | ecosystem: Host-associated > Mammals > Digestive system > Large intestine > Fecal | place... | reverse complement strand
GGTGGGAAGCTGCAGTCCGATGCCGCTGAGCACGGCACCGGGCAGCACGATCGCGCCCGCGGTGAACCACTCCGGCGCGACCCACCCGTAGGCGGCGTCGCCGATCTCGCGACGCACCCGCACGCGGTAGCGGCGGTCGTCGTCGAGCCCGGGGATGCGCAGCCGCTCGGCGCGGGCATCCTCGAGGCTCGCGACGGTCGCCACGATCACGACGGCCTCCTCGCCGGTGACGTAGGCCGTCGCCCGCCACGCCGGGTCGCGCAGCACCGGGTGATGCACCCGCCCGGTGTGCACGATCGGGCGGAGCTCCTTGTACAGCGCGGCGAAGCGGGCGAGCACGGCGACCTCGTCGGCGTCGCACGAGAGCAGGTCCCACTCGAAGCCCGCCGAGCCCATGAGACTCGTCGCGAGCCGGTACGACAGTGTCGTGCGCCGCCCCGAGCTGTGGGCGTCGGTGGGGCCGACGTGCGCGCCGACGAGTTCGGGCGGCAGCAGCAGCCCGGTCCACCGCTGGATGTCCTGCCGCTCGATGGGATCGTTCGAGTCACTCGCCCACACGCGGTCGCACACCTCGAGCATGCCGAGGTCGGTGCGCGCCCCGCCGCTGGAGCAGGATTCGATCTCGAGCAGCGGATGCCGGTGCTTCAGGTCGCGGATGAGTCGGTACACCGCCGTCATCTGCGCGTACCCTCCGGGGCGGCCCTCGTGGACGCTCTCGACGAGGTCGCGGTTGTGGTCCCACTTGATGAAGTCGATGCCGAGCTCGCCGATGAGCGCATCCATCCGGTCCCGCACGTGCGCGAACGCCCCGGGGTGGGCGAGGTCGAGCACGTACTGCTGCCGCCACGACAGCGCCTCGGGGTGGTCGAGGTGGCCCGGTTCGTGCAGGAGCCAATCGGGGTGCGCGCGGGCGAGGTCCGAATCCAGGCTCACCATCTCGGGCTCGAACCACAGCCCGAACTGCATCCCCCGCGCGTGCACCCGCGCGGCGAGCGGCCCGAGGCCGTCGGGCCACACCGCGGCATCGACCACCCAGTCCCCGAGACTGGTCGAGTCGTCGCGGCGACCCTGGAACCAGCCGTCGTCGAGCACGAACCGCTCCACGCCGATCTCGGCGGCCCGGTCGGCCAGCGCGGCGAGGCGCTCGGGACTCTGGTCGAAGTACACCGCCTCCCACGTGTTGAGCACGAGCGGGCGCGGCGCGCGGGGATGCTGCGGGCGCGCGCGCATCCACGTGTGCACGCGCGCGGCGAATCCGTCGAGTCCGTCTGCGCTGTACACGAAGGCGACGCGCGCCGCCGCGAAGTGCTCGCCGCCGCCCAGCACGATCTCCCCCGGCTGCAGCAGCTCGCCCGCGCCGATCAGCGGGGCGGCGTCGGTGAGCCGGTCGGTGCGCATCGTGACATCCGAAGACCACGCCGCGTGCACGCCCCACACCTCGCCCTCGCCCCACCGCGCGGCACCGCGCGAGACGATCGCGGCGACCGGCGCGTCGTGGCCGGGCCGGCCGCGGCGGGACTGGCGCACCGTCGAGCCGGGCGGAAGGTCCAGGGCCACCGGCCGCTTCTCGCGCGTCCACCGACCGTCGAAGGTCAGCAGCGCGTCGGCACCGGCAGGCACCGGCAGCGTCGCCTCCAGCCAGCCGATCTCCACCGGCTCCGCACCCTCCGGCAGCTCCAGCCGCTGATCGACCCACACGACGCCGCCCGCCTCGATCGCGAGCCCGATCCGCAGCCGCAGCCCGGATGCCGCGTCGTCGGCGACGACGGTGATGTCCCACTCGCCGGAGACGACCTCCCCCACCCGCCAGCGCGGGTGGTGCAGCACGCCGCGGCGGCGCAGCTGCATCCCCGGCCGTCCCGTGAACCCGTCGCCCTCCTGCGGCGACAGCGACACCTGCCACGCCGCATCGAGGGTGCCGGGCGGGGTCTGGCGGCTCAGCGCGACCGACAGCGCCTCGAGGTCGTCGGTCGAGAGCGGACCGAGCGCCCCGCCCCAATGCAGCACACTCGGCAGCCGGTCCCCGTCGAACTCGAGCACGACCGCGACGCCGTGGGCCTCCAGGTGCAGGTGTCGCCTCGTCGTCATGGCATCCTCTCGTGCGGCGGGCGCTCGCCGGTGCCCCGCTCCAGCACCCACGTGGGCAGCGCGATCTGCTGGGTGAACCCGGCCGGGTCGGCCATGCGCTCGATCGCGAGCTCCGCCGCACGACGACCGAGCTCGAGCGGGTCGTAGCTGATGACGCTGACGCCCAGCACGTCGGCGGTGTCGAAGTCGTCGAAGCCGACGAAGGCGGTACGTCCGTCGTCGCGGCGCTCGCGCAGCACGCGGAGGGCGCTGATCGTGACGCGGTTGTTCCCGGCGATCAGCGCCGTCGGTGCATCCTCACGGTCGAGGAGGTCGGCGACGAGCGGATCGGCGGGCACGGTGAGGTCGTCGCCCAGGCGCTCCCAGCGATGCGAGTCGTGGATGTCGTAGCGGGCGAGCGCGTCGCGGTAGCCGCGCAGGCGCTCGGACTGGGTGTACACCGACGCCGGGTTGCAGACGTATCCGATCCGGCGGTGCCCGCGGGCGAGGAGGCGCGAGGTGGCATCGAACACGCCCCGGTGGTTCTCGAGCACGACGGCGTCGGCGACCAGGTTGCGCGCGGGCCGGTCGATGGCGATGACGGGCGTCCCCAGCTGCCTCTCCCCCTCGAGGTAGGACTGGTCCTCGGCGACCGGGATGAGCAGCAGCGCCCCGATCCGCTGCGCGAGCAGCGCATCGGCCACCCGCTCCTCGCCCTCGGGGGTGTCGTCCGTGGTGGCCACGACCAGCCCGTACCCGCTCGCGGCGAGCTGCTTCTCGATGCCGGAGGCGACCTTGTAGTAGAACGGGTTGCCGAGCTCCCCCATGATGAACCCGACGGTGTTGGTGCCGCCGCCGCGGCGGAGCCCGCGCGCGAGCGTGTTCGGGCGGAAGCGCAGCCGCTTGGCCGCCGCGAGCACGCGCTCCACCGTCTCGGGGGCGACCAGCTCACGGTGGGTGAACACCCGCGACACGGTCTTCGAGCTCACACCCGCCAGGCGCGCGACATCGTCGAGCGTGGCCCGCTGCTGCACCGTCATCGGCTCGTCCCTCCGTCGCGACCCGGCCAGGCTAGCAGGTCTTGGGGCGATGACGACGTGGGACATTACAGCGGACATTTGCCGGACAGGACGTTTCGAAACAGCGAGAACAGCCCAGATCAGGCACGGCTTTTTTCGGGAAATGGATGCAGGGACATCGCGAGACAGCGTTGTCATGCGGCCCTTGCGCAGCCCGTGCGGACGGACCTAATCTGACCCGCGAAACCCCGCGATGATGCGAGGCGCGAAGTTCGAGGGCGAACCGAAGAGGAGACATCACATGGCACGGAAGGCTTTGGCAGGCATCGGCCTGCTCGCCGCCGCCGGCATCGTACTCAGTGGCTGCGCAGGCGGCGGCGGGGGCGGCGACGCCGACAACACCATCGACGGGGAGGTTCAGGGCGAGATCAAGGTCATCACCTGGCGCACCGATCTCGTCGAGGACGGCACATTCGAGGAGTACGCCGCGGCGTTCAACGAGGAGTACCCCGACGTCACCGTCACCTTCGAGGGCATCACCGACTATGCCGGCGAGATGCTCACCCGCATGAGCACCACCAACTACGGCGATGTCATCGGCATCCCCGCCATCCAGCCCGACCAGTACGAGCAGTTCCTCGAGCCGCTGGGCCAGACCGCCGATTTCGAGGACACCTACCGGTTCCTCCCGGCGGCGAGCTTCGACGGCACGCAGTACGGCATCGCCTTCGGCGGCAACGCCAACGGCGTGGTCTACAACAAGCGCGTCTTCGAAGAGGCCGGCGTCACGACCCTTCCCACGAGCGAGGCGGAATGGCTCGACGCGCTGCAGCAGGTCGCGGACAACACCGACGCCATCCCGCTGTACACCAACTACAAGGACGGCTGGCCGCTGACCCAGAGCTTCGGCAACCTGGGGGGCATCACGAACGACCCCGACGCGCCCATCACCATGGCCGAGGACCCGGCGCCGTGGACCGAGGGCACGGACATGTACGCGATCGACTCGCTGCTGTACGAATCGGTCGCGGCGGGGCTGACCGAGCCCGACCCGCTGACGACCAACTGGGAGCAGTCGAAGGTGGACCTCGGCACCGGCAAGATCGCCGCGATGACGCTCGGCTCGTGGGCCATTTCCCAGATGCAGGATGCCGCCGAGACCGGCGGCGCCTCCGCCGACGACATCGGTTTCATGGCCTTCCCCGCCTCCGTCGACGGCGCGCAGTACGCCGTGATCGGCGGCGACTACAACCTCGCCGTCAGCAAGCACTCGACAGCCAAGGCGGCCGCCTGGGCATGGATCCAGTGGGTCGTGGAGCACTCCGGGTACACCGAGGCGCAGGGCATGGTCTCCCCCGTCATCGATGCAGAGCTGCCCTCTACGCTGGCTGGTCTGTCGGACGCCGGGGTGGAACTCATGGAGATCAACCCCGCCCCCGCCGGCAAGGAGGGTCTCATCAACGAGATCGCCGACGACTCGCAGATCGATCTGTACGGCCCCCTCTACCGGCAGAAGCTCGTGGACATCGCCCGGGGAGCCGCCGACGGCGACAAGGCGAGCTACTTCGCCGAGCTCAACGAGCGCTGGGCGGCGTCCGCCGCGAACGTCGCGGACTGATCGGAAGGGACGGCGACATGTCACTGGCCACCCCCGGTTCGGCACCGGCCGACGCACCCGCCGTCCTCTCCGCCCCCGTCCGGGCACGTCGGCTGCGCGGCGCCCGCCGCGCCGCCGACCTGCCCGGCGGGCGGCGGCCCACCGGGCGGCGCACCGCCGCCCGGTTCACGCCGTGGCTCTTCCTGGCCGGCGCCGTGGGGCTCCTGCTGTTGTTCACCTACTGGCCGGCGCTGAACCTCTTCTGGTACAGCGTGACCGACTGGGACGGCATCGACCTGACCAAGGAGTTCGTCGGGTTCGACAACTACGTGCAGGTGTTCACCGATCCCCGCATCTTCAACGTGTTCTGGGTGAGCCTGTACTACTTCGCCGCCTCGTTCGCGCAGATGGCGATCGCGCTGTACTTCGCCACCATCCTCAGCTTCTCCACGCGCCTGTCGAGCCTGTTCCGCGGCATCCTGTTCTTCCCGTACCTCATCAATGGCGTCGCGGTCGGGTTCGTCTTCCTCTACCTGTTCCAGCCGGGCGGGACGCTGGACACGGTGCTCGCCTGGTTCGGGCTCGCCGACCCGCCGCAGTGGCTGGGCAACCCCGACATCGTCAACTGGTCACTGGCCGGCACGTCGGTGTGGCGCTACACCGGGCTGAACTTCGTGCTGTTCCTCGGCGCGATCCAGTCGATCCCGCACGAGCTCTACGAGGCGGCCGACCTCGACGGCGCCAGCCGCTGGCAGCAGTTCTGGGCCATCATCTTCCCCGGCATCCGGCGCATCATCGGCCTGAGCTTCATCCTCGCCATCGCCGGGAGCCTGTCGGTGTTCGAGATCCCCTTCATCATGACCGGAGGCGCCAACGGGTCGGCGACGTTCGTGATCCAGACGCTGCAGACGGCCTTCAACTTCCGGCAGGTGGGACTCGCCTCGGCGATGGCCGTCGTGCTGCTGGTGATCGTGCTGGTCGTCACCTGGATCCAGCGAAGACTGTTCCCCGACGAGAAGGTGGACCTGACATGACCGTCACCGCCCTGCCGCGGCGCGTCGCGCGCGGTCGCACCCTCGGCGAGCGCCTGCGCTCCACGAGCGCCACGACCGCCAAGTACGCCAGCCTCGTCATCGCCGCCGTCGTGACGCTGCTCCCCCTGTCGGTGCTGTTGTTCGCGAGCCTCAAGACCGCTCCCGAGTACGCGCAGTCCGGGCCCTTCGACCTGCCGCAGAACTGGCTGAACTTCGACAACTTCGTCACGGCGTTCACGAGCGGCAAGATGCTCGAGGGCTTCGTCAACACCGGCATCGTGCTGGCGGTGTCGCTGGTGGGCACCGTCTTCCTCGGGACGATGGCGGCGTATGCGCTGGACCGCTTCGTCTTCCGCGGCAAGAAGCTCGTGATGGGGCTGTTCCTCGTCGCCACCCTCATCCCGGGGGTCACGAGCCAGGTCGCCACCTTCCAGCTCATCAACGGCCTCGGGCTCTACGACACCAAGGCGGCGCTGATCCTGCTGTTCATGGGCACCGACATCATCGCCATCTACCTGTTCATCCAGTTCATGCAGTCCATCCCCATCTCGCTCGACGAGGCCGCCATGATCGACGGAGCGAACCGCTGGACGATCTACTGGCGGGTCGTGCTGCCGCTGCTCAAACCCGCCATCGCGACGGTGGTCATCATCAAGGGAATCGCCATCTACAACGAGTTCTACGCCCCCTTCCTCTACCTCCCCTCGGAGGGATTCATCTCCACATCGCTGTTCCGCTTCAAGGGCCCCTTCGGTGCGCAGTGGGAGGTCATCGCCGCCGGCACGATCGTCGTGATCATCCCGACGCTCGTGGCGTTCCTGCTGCTGCAGCGGTGGATCTACAAGGGCCTCACCTCGGGAGCGGTCAAGTGACCGCGGGCCTGGAACGCCGCGACCTGCACGACGGCTGGTCGGTCACCGCCGCCGGCGGCCCCGCACCCGAGGGACTGTCGGGCGTCGCGATCCCCGCCGCCGTCCCCGGCTGCGTGCACACCGACCTGCGGGCCGCGGGCCTCATCCCCGACCCGTACCGCGGGACCAACGAGGGCCTGCTCGCCTGGATCGGCCTGGTCGACTGGACCTACCGCACCACGTTCACCTGGACGCCCGACGGCCACGACCGCCACGACCTGGTGTTCGACGGTGTCGACACCGTCGCGCAGATCTTGCTCAACGGACGGCTGCTGGGGGACGTCGCCAACCAGCACCGGTCGTACCGCTTCCCCGTCGACGCGGCGCTGCGCGAGGGTGACAACGACCTCGTGGTGCGCTTGCGCGCCCCCGTGCCGTGCGCCAACGCGCAGAGCCTCGTGCTCGGCGCGCGGCCACGACCCTACCCGCTCCCCTACGAGGCGATCCGCAAGTCGGCCTGCAACTTCGGCTGGGACTGGGGCATCGCGACCTTCACGAGTGGACTGTGGCGCCCGGTGCGACTGGAGTCGTGGTCGGGCGCGCGCCTGGCCGAGGTGCGGGTGACCGCGACCCCGGCAGGCGACGGCGGCACGGTCGCCGTCGACGTGCGCGTCGAACGGGCTCCGGATGCCGACGAGCACCTCTCCGCGGTCGTCTCGGTGAACGGCCCCGGCGTCGGTGCCGACGCCGGGGCCAGCAGCGACGCCGAGGTGATCGGCGACGTCGCGCGGGTGCTGCTGCCGCTCGATGAGGTGCAGCGCTGGTGGCCCGCCGGACACGGCGACCAGCCCCGCTACGTCGTGGACGTGCGGCTCGTCGGCGACGTCACCCGCGATGCGACGCACCGCGTGGTGGGCTTCCGCACCGTGCGCTGGGACACGACCCCGGATGCCGCGGGAACCCCGTTCACCCTCGTCGTCAACGACCGACCGGTGTTCGTGAAGGGCGTCAACTGGATCCCCGACGACGCCCTCCCGGTGCGGGTCGACCGCGCCCGCTACGAACGTCGCCTCCGTCAGGCGGTCGAGGGCAACCTCAACCTCATCCGGGTGTGGGGCGGCGGCATCTACGAGTCCGACGACTTCTTCGACCTCTGCGACGAGCTGGGGCTGCTCACCTGGCAGGACTTCCTGTTCGCGTGCGCCGCGTACCCCGAGGAGGAGCCGCTGCGCTCCGAGATCGAGGCGGAGGCGCGGGAGAACATCGTGCGACTGGCATCCCACCCCTGTCTCGTGCTGCTCACCGGAAACAACGAGAACCTGTGGGGCTTCGAGGACTGGGGCTGGCGGCGCCGGCTCGACGGGGCGACCTGGGGCGCGCACTACTACTACGAGATGTTCCCCGCCCTCATCGACGAGCTCGCCCCACACGTGCCGTACGCCCCGGGGAGCCCGTTCAGCCCGGGCGGCGGGTGGGACGGCACGGCGCAGACCGGCCCGCACCCCAACGACGAGGCCCACGGCACGATGCACCTGTGGGAGCAGTGGAACCGCCGCGACTGGCCCACCTACCGGGACCACCGACCGCGGTTCGTCGCGGAGTTCGGCTGGCAGGGTCCGCCCACCTGGACGACGCTGACCGATGCGCTGGACGACGACCCGCTCACCCCGGAGTCGCCGGGCATGATCGTGCACCAGAAGGCGATGGAGGGCAACGTCAAGCTCACCGACGGACTGCTCGCGCACTTCCGGGTGCCCGGCGACATGGAGACGTGGCACTGGGCGATGCAGCTGAACCAGGCCCTCGCGGTGCGCACGGCACTCGAGCACTTCCGCTCGTGGGCGCCGCACACGATGGGCGCCATCGTCTGGCAGCTCAACGACTGCTGGCCTGTGACCTCCTGGGCGGCGATCGACGGGGAGGGGCGGGCCAAGCCCCTCTTCCACGCCCTGCGGGCCGCCTTCGCCCCCCGGGTCGTGACGATCCAACCGCGGGACGGCGCCCTGGCCGCGGTGCTCGGAAACGACACCGACCGGGAATGGGCGGGGACGCTGCGCCTGCGACGGCTGCACGTCGACGGCACGACGCAGGATGAGGTCGAGCAGCCCTTCCGCGTCGGCGCGCGGGGCACGGCCACCGTGGCGGTGCCCGCGTCCCTCGCCGCGCCCGCCGACGCCGCCGCCGAGCTGCTCATGGCGGAGACCGGCGCCGAGCGCGGGTTCTGGTTCTTCGCCGAGCCGCGCGACAGTGCGCTGCCCGCTCCCGCGCTGCGGCTGACGGCGGCTGCCGTCGACGACGGCACGCTCGTGACGGTCACCGCCGACGCGCTCGCCCGCGACGTCACGCTGCTCGTGGACAAGGTGGACCCGGGCGCCCACGCCGCAGACGGGCTCGTGACCCTCCTCCCCGGCGAATCGGTCGAGATCCTCGTCACCGGCGCGGGCACGCTGGATGCCACGGCGCTGGCCGACCCGCGGGTGCTGCGCAGCGCCAACCAGCTGGTGGTCCGGTGAGCGCCGGCGACATGTTCGGCGGATTCGTCTGCGGCATGACGTGGGGGTGGACGGGCGTCCGCGGCACCTGGACCACCGACGCCGCCGAGCGGTCGATGCGCGCGATGGCCGACCACGGTGTCACCTGGACGGCGCTGTCGTACGCCGCCGTGCAGGCCACCGCCTTCGCCACCGACATCCCGTTCCAGGACGAGCCCACGGTCACCGATGACGAGATCGTCGCCGCCATCCGCCGCGCGCACGGGCTCGGGCTGCGGGTGTGCCTGAAGCCGGTGGTCAATGTCGCCGACGGCACGTGGCGCGCGCACATCGGCTTCTTCGACTGGGATGTGCCCGGCGAACCCAGCTGGACCCAGTGGTTCGCCTCGTACACGCGCTTCATCGTGCACGCCGCGCGCATCGCGGAGGCCGAGGGCTGCGCGATGCTGTCCATCGGCTGCGAGATGGTGCGCGCGGACGGTCAGGAGCAGCACTGGCGGCGACTCATCCAGGAGGTGCGGGCGGAGTACTCCGGGCCGATCACCTACAACTGCGACAAGTACCAGGAGGACCGCATCACCTGGTGGGATGCCGTGGACGTCGTCTCCTCCAGCGGGTACTACCCGATCGACCAGTGGCATGCCCAGCTCGACCGCATCGCCCCCGTGGTCGCCGCATCCGGCAAGCCCTTCCTCTTCCTCGAGGCGGGATGCCCGAGCCGTAGCGGCTCGGCCCAGCGCCCCAACGACTGGTCGCTGCCGGGCGGACCCGACGGGCAGGAGCAGCTGCGCTACTACCGCACCATGTTCGCCGCGATCGCGCAGCGACCCTGGGTGTCGGGGGTCGTACTGTGGGACTGGCCCGCGCAGCTGTACGACGTCTCCGACGCCGCCGCGAACGACGACTACTGCCCCTATGGCAAGCCGGCGGGCGACTACCTGCGCGAGACCTACCGCGCCCTGCAACGGAAGGACCCGGCGTGATGGCCGACCAGGCGGTACTCGCGATCGACGCGGGACAGACCGGGATCAAGACCCGGCTCAGCGGCACCGACACCGCACAGGAGATCCTCTTCCCCGGCATCCGCACCCATGCCCCGCTGCTGCCGCAGCTGGCGCAGGTGGCGCGCGCCGTGATCGAACAGACCCCTGTTCCCGTCACCGCCGTGGCGGCCGGGGTGTCGGGCCTCACATCGGCCGAGGCGGATGCCGGCGCGCTGCGGGCCCTGCTGGCGGGCACGCCGGTGGTGCGCACGATGCTCGCGCACGACTCCACGACCGCCTTCCTCGGCGCGCTCGGCGATGCCAGGGGCGCGGTGGTCGCCGCGGGCACCGGCGTCGTGACCCTCGCGGTCGGCGCGAGCAGGATGGCGCGGGTGGACGGCTGGGGCTACCTCATCGGCGATGCCGGGAGCGGCTACTGGATCGGCCGCGAGGCGCTGGACGCGGTGATGCGCGACTACGACGGCCGCGGGCCCGCCACGGCGTTGCGCGCCGAAGCGGAGAAGCGCTGGCCCGACCTGTCCGAGGCCTACATCCACCTGCAGTCCGACGACGACCGGGTCGCGGTGATCGCCTCCCTCGCGCAGGCCGTGGCCGGCCTCGCGGAGTCCGGCGACGCCGTGGCGGCGGACATCACCCGTCGTGCTGCCGGGGAACTCGCCCACAGCGTCATCACCGCGCTGCACCGCGTCGACCGCGAGCCCGACGACACCCTGCTGGTGTGCACGCTGGGCGGCGTCTTCCGCTCCGGCGCCCTGCGCGCCGCGTTCGACGAGCACATCGCGCGGGCCGACCTCGACATCGCGCTGGTGGCACCGGCCGGCCAAGGGTTGGACGGCGCGGCGGCGCTCGCGGCGCTGTCGCCGCGGCATCCGCTGGCGGCATCGGTGTCGGTCAGCGGATGACGGCGCGGGTCACCGGCGACGCCCTGCTGTTCGGCGGTGACTACAACCCCGAGCAGTGGCCGGAGCCGGGGGTGTGGGAGGACGACATCGCGCTCATGCGCGAAGCCGGCGTGAACACCGTGACCCTCGGCGTGTTCGCGTGGGCGTTCCTCGAAGTCGACGACGACGTGTGGGAGTGGGACTGGTTCGACCGCGTCATCGGCATGCTGCACGCCGCCGGCATCGGCATCGACCTGGCGACTCCCACCGCCGCTCCCCCAGGATGGCTGCACCGGGCGCACCCCGAGATCATCCCGACCGATCGAGCCGGCCACCGGTTCCATCCCGGCGGTCGGCTCGGCTGGTGCGCAAGCCAACCGGTGTGGCACGACTACTCCACACGCATCGCCCGTCGCCTGGGCGAACGGTATGGGCAGCACCCCGCGGTGCGTCTGTGGCACGTGGGCAACGAGCTGGGCGGGGGCAACCGGCTGTGCTTCTGCGCGGCCTCCTCGGCGGCGTTCCGGGAGTGGGCACGCCGCCGGTATGACACGATCGACGACCTCAACCGCGCGTGGGGAACGGCGGTGTGGGGGCTGCGCTACCGGTCGTTCGACGATGTGACGGCGCCGCTGGCGAGCGAATCGGGGCAGAACCCGTCGCTGCTGCTCGCGTTCGACCGGTTCGCCTCCGACGCGCTGCTGGACCAGTACCGTCGCGAGCGCGACGCGCTGCGGACGGCGGGGGTCACGACACCCATCACCACCAACCTCATGCCCACGGTCGGGGGCAGCGTCGCCGACTACGCCGACTGGACCGCGCACCTCGACGTGGTCGCCATCGACCACTACACGCAGGCCGCCGACCCGCATCGCGAGCGCGAGCTGGCGTTCGTCGCCTCCCGCGCGCGGGGCTGGGACCGCACGCGGCCGTGGCTGCTCATGGAGCACGCCGCCGGAGCGGTGAACTGGCAGCGGCGCAACACCCCGAAGGCGCCGGGCGAGATGACCCGGCACTCCCTGCAGCACATCGCGCACGGCGCCGACGGCGCGCTGTTCTTCCAGTGGCGCGCCTCGGCATCGGGGGTGGAGCAGTTCCACTCCGGCATGGTGCCGCATGCGGGCGCGGACACCCGGCAGTTCCGCGAGGTGGTGGCCCTGGGAGCGCTCCTCGGGCGGCTCGGCGAGGTGGCCGGCAGTCTCGTCGCCCCCAGCCAGACCGCGATCGTCGCCGACATCCCGGCGCAGTGGGCGTGGGAGGAGGGACAGAAGCCCCTGCACGACCACCCGCTCGAACGCGCCGGCCGGCAGTGGCACGAGGCGCTGTCCGCACGAGGCCTCGTCCCCGACGTCGTGCCGGCGCGCGCCGACCTCTCGCCCTACCGGCTCATCGTCGTGCCGGGCCTGTACGCCGTGTCCGACGCGGATGCCGCGGCGATCGGCCGCGCGGCGGCGGGCGGCGCGACGGTCGTCATCGGGGTGCTGTCGGGCATCGTCGATCCCGAGAATCGGGTGCGCACCGGCGGCTACCCCGGCGCGTTCCGCGACCTGCTGGGCGTGGTCGGCGAGGAGCTGCACCCGCTGCCCGAGGGCAGGCGGGTGGAGCTGTCGTCGGGGGCGGTCGCGACCGACTGGGCCGAGCGCCTGCGGGTGGCGGCCGGATCGGATGCCGCGGTCGTCGCGACGTACGCGGCGGGACCGCTCGCGGGATCACCGGCGATCACCCGGCGCCCGGTCGGCGCGGGCAGCGCCTGGTACGTCTCGGCCGACCTCGCCGATGGTCTCGACACACTCGCGGACGACATCGTCGCGGACGCGGGGGTGGCGGCATCCGTCCCCGTCGTTCCCGGCGTCGAGGCGGTGCGGCGCGTGTCGGGCGACCGGTCGTGGCTGTTCCTGGTGAACCACACCGACACCGACCGGGTCGTACCCGGCGTCGAGGGCACCGAGCTGACCACCGGCGCCGCCGCGACAGGCGACGTCCCGGTGCCGGCGGGCGACGTGCGGGTCGTCCGGGAGTCCGGCCGCCGCTGACGGCGGCGGTGGTGGGTGGGCCGGCCGCAGCCGCCCCACCCACCCGCTCAGACCAGCGACTCGCGCCAGGCGGCGTGCAGCTGGG
>Ga0233375_1001052_pt1 | contig 13113 bp, 12 predicted proteins | sample ElkDunMinimDraft_10_FD_191539 | JGI IMG/M metagenome (GOLD analysis project Ga0233375, IMG submission 191539) | Fecal eukaryotic communites from dung pellets of Tule Elk in California, USA - Elk Dung E16 | ecosystem: Host-associated > Mammals > Digestive system > Large intestine > Fecal | place... | reverse complement strand
CGAGCCGCCCGCGGGAGTCGAGCCGCCCGCGGGAGCCGAGCCGCCCGTGGGGGACGCGCCGCCGTCGGGCCGGGGCATGGACAAGCCGACCGTGTTCGCGGCCGCGCTGCTCGTCGCGGTCGGCGGGATCATCTACGAGCTGATCCTCGGCACGGCCGCGTCCTACCTGTTCGGCGACTCGGTCGTCGCGTTCTCCGTCGCGACGGGACTGACCCTGTTCGGCATGGGCATCGGGTCGCTCCTCGCGACGCGCCTGGCCACGAACCCGGGCCTGAACTTCGTGCGCAACGAGGTCGCGCTCGCCCTGCTGGGCGGCAGCTCGGTCCTGATCCTGTACGCGGCGTTCAGCCTGACCGAGGTCTACTGGCTGGTCTTCGTGCTGCTGTCCCTCGCGCTCGGCGTGGGGATCGGCGTCGAGATCCCGCTGCTCGTCGCGCTGCTCAAGGAGCACGGCCGCGACGAGTCCGTGGGGCTGCTGTCGAAGGTCCTCGCGGTCGACTACTTCGGGGCGCTGGCCGCGTCGCTGCTCTTCCCGTTCGTCATGCTGCCGTACCTGGGCCTCATGCGGACGGCGTACGCGGTCGCGCTGCTCAACGTGCTGGTCGCGGTGTTCATGCTGCGGCGCATGGGCCGGCGCACGGGCTGGACGTGGCTCGCGCGGCTCACGGTCGTGCTCCTCGTGGCGTGCTTCGCGGCGTCGAGCGCGATCGAGGGCGCGATCAACACGCGGCTCTACCAGGACCCCGTGGTCCACTACGAGTCGACGGCCTACCAGAAGCTCGTCCTGACGAGCTTCGGCGACGACGTCCGGCTCTACCTGAGCGACCAGCTCCAGTTCTCCTCCGTCGACGAGGCGAGGTACCACGAGACGCTCGCGCACGCGACGCTCACGTCGGTCGCGGCGCCCGCGTCGGTGGCGATCCTCGGGGGAGGGGACGGGCTGCTCGCGCGCGAGGTCCTGCGGTACCCGAGCGTCCAGGAGGTCACGGTCGTGGACCTCGACCCGGCCGTGACCGAGCTGGCCCGGACCGACCGGCTCGTGAGCGGCCTGAACGAGCACTCGTTCGACGACCCCCGCGTGCACGTGGTCAACGGCGACGCGTTCCGGTTCATGGACACCACCGACCAGACGTTCGACGCCGTCCTGATCGACCTCGTCGACCCGTCCAACGAGCGCATCGCCAAGCTGTACTCGACCGAGTTCTACGCCATGGTCGCGAACCACCTGCGGCCCGGGGGCGTGTACGCGACCCAGGCGACGTCGTCGTACTTCACGCCGCGTGCGTTCTGGCAGGTCGCCGCGACCGTGCGCGCGGGCTCACCAGGGCGGACCGTGGTCCCGCTCTCGGTCAACGTGCCCTCGTTCGGCGAGTGGGGCTTCGTGCTGTCGCTCCCGCCCACCGAGGAGGGCGAGGCCACGGTGGCCGGGACCCTCGGGCCCGACGGCGGAGCGCGCCTCTTCGGCGCCACGCCGCTACCGGACGGCCTGCGCTTCCACACGCTCGACTCGCTGCGGGACACCGCGACGCTCGCGGGCGACCACCCGGGACCCGAGGTCGACATGCAGGCCTCGACGCTGCTGTCACCCGCGGTGTACCGGACCTACCAGCAGGACATGTCGCGCTGGCGGTACTGACGTCCGTCCGGCGCGAGAGCGTGAACGGCTCGTGAAGGTGCTCGGGTGAGACACGCACCGGCTCGAACCGGTCGGTCTCCGCCGCATAGGGTCTGCCCCATGCCCTTCGCGAACCTCCCTGTCGACCTTGTGCACGCGGCCGCTGCGAGCGAGCCCGACCTGGGTGGTGTCGCGGGCTGGGCCGTGTCGCTCATGGAGACGCTGGGCCTGTTCGGCGCGGGCCTCGCGATCGCGCTCGAGAACCTGTTCCCGCCGCTGCCGAGCGAGGTCATCCTCCCGCTCGCGGGCTTCACCGCGAGCCGCGGCAGCTTCAACGTGTTCGCGGCGATCCTCGCCACGACCGTCGGGTCGCTCGTGGGGGCGCTCGCGCTGTACTACGTCGGGGCGCTCGTGGGGCGCGAGCGCACGCGCCGGATCATCGGCTGGCTCCCTCTGGTCAAGCTCGAGGACGTCGACCGCACGGAGGCCTGGTTCCACAAGCACGGCAGCATGGCCGTGTTCTTCGGCCGCATGATCCCCATCTTCCGCAGCCTCATCTCGCTGCCCGCGGGCGTGGACCGGATGCCGGTGCCCAAGTTCGTCCTCCTGACGACCGCGGGCAGCCTCGTCTGGAACAGCATCTTCGTGGCCGCGGGCTACCTGCTGGGCGAGAGCTGGCACCTGGTCGAGGAGTACGCGGGCGTCCTGCAGAAGATCGTGATCGGGGCCGTGGTGCTCGCGGTCGTCGCGTTCGTGGTCGTGCGGGTCTCGAGGTCACGGCTCGCCGGGGCGCCGCCCGCGCACGCGCGCGGCACGCGGCCCGCCCTGGACGACGACGGCGAGCCGTCCTCCGACGGGTCCGCGCAGGCCAAGACCCCCACGACCACGCTCGCGCTGCCCAAGGGCGTGTTCGAGCGTTCGGGCGTCGCGGGGGAGCGGATCGTGGACCGGCGCCCCTGAGCCGTCCCTACTGGTCGAGGGTGGCGAGGGGAGCTGACGCCTCGCGGGCCCTGCGCTCGGCGAGGACGCTGCGCAGGAGCTGGATCGTGAGCACCAGTGCCCAGATCACGAGGACGGCCACGGCAGCGACGGCGACGTAGTAGACCAGGATGAGGCCGGAGAACATTCCCATCCGGACAACGTAGCGGTCCGGTTCCTCGCGGGCCAGGGCGTCCGGGACGAGGGCCCGCGCCCACGGACGGTCGCGTCGTAGGCTCGATCCGTGACCACCTCACCCTTTGCGACCGACAACCCGCTCGACGCGCTGACCCCGGATGCGCTGCGCCGTCGGACCAGCCTCAAGTGGCGGGCCTACGCCCCCGACGTGCTGCCCCTGTGGGTCGCGGAGATGGACGTCCAGCTCGCGCCACCCGTCGTCGAGGCCGTGACCGAGGCCATGCGCTCGGGGGACACCGGCTACGACCACGGCGACACCTACGCCGAGGCGTTCGCGGCGTTCGCGCAGCGCCGGTGGGACTGGTCGTTCGACCCGGCCGGCACGCGCATGGTGCCCGACGTGATGCTGGGGCTCATGGAGATCCTCAAGGTCCTCACCGGCCCGGGGGACGCGGTCGTCGTCAGCCCGCCCGTCTACCCGCCGTTCTTCGGGTTCACGCAGAACGAGGGGCGTCGCATCGTCACCGCACCGCTCGGCGCGGACTCCCGGCTCGACCTCGACGCGCTCGACGCGGCCTTCGCCGACGCGACGGGTGCCGCACTCAACGGCACGGGTCCGGGCAGCGGCCGCCGCGCGGTCTACCTGCTGTGCAACCCGCACAACCCCACGGGCACGGTCCACACGCGCGCCGAGCTCGAGGGGCTCGCTGCGCTCGCCCGACGGCACGGCGTGCGGATCGTGTCCGACGAGATCCATGCGCCGATCACGGCCCCCGGCGTCGCCTTCACGCCGATCGTCACCGTCGCCGGTGCGGAGGACGCGATCGCGGTGCTCTCGGCCTCCAAGGCGTGGAACCTCGCAGGGCTCAAGGCGGCGGTCGCCGTCGGGGGTCCCGAGGCGGCCGACGACCTGCGCCGCATCCCCGAGGAGGTGTCGCACGGCGTCGGGCACGTCGCGGTGATCGCCCACACCGCCGCGCTCACCCAGGGTGTGCCCTGGCTCGACGCGGTCCTGCGCGGCATCCGTCGCAACAAGCTGCTGCTCGTGGACCTCCTCGCCGAGCACCTGCCGCAGGTGCGGTACGAGCCCACGCAGGGCACCTACCTGGCGTGGCTCGACGCCTCGTCGGTCGCGGCGGACCCCTACCGGTTCTTCCTCGACGAGGCCAAGGTCGCGCTCAACGACGGGCGGCACTTCGGCCCGGGCGGCGCCGGGCACCTGCGGCTGAACCTGGCCACGAGCCAGGAGGTGCTCACGGACGCCGTCCGGCGGATGGGCGAGGCCGCCCGCTCGACGCCCTCGGCCCGCCCGGCGTCGCAGGACTGACGGGCCGGGCCGGTACCGGCCCGGGGCCGGGGCCGGGCGCGCTGCCGGCGCCGGGCCGCCGGCCGCGACGGCGGAGAAGGTGTGACGGTCCGGGGAAGATGCGCGAGCCGTGGCCGCGCTCCCGGCCAGGCGTGGGCTAGCCTCGCTGGCGGGCGAGGATGCCCGGGTCAACTCTTCCGCCGGCCGTCGGCGGACCGTCGCCGCAGGGCATCGAGGGGGAGCACGTGGTTCGCACGCAGCAGGTCGCCAGGCGCATCGGGGAGCGACGCTCCGGCTGGCGGCAGGTCCTCGCACCGGCCACCCTGGCGGTGCTCGCCCTGACGCTCACCGCGTGCACCGAGGACGCCCCGAGCCCCGACGACGCCGCGAAGGAGCTCGCGGACGCGATCTCCGAGGGTGATTTCGCGGGCGTCGCGTTCACGAAGGCGAACATCGACGTGGCCGCGCACCGGGACGCCGTGCTGGAGCCGCTCGCCGAGGTCGACCACACCGTCACGGTCGCAGGAGTCGACGTGGCCGGCGAGGGTGAGGCCGAGGGCAAGCAGGCGACGGCGACGCTGTCCTACACCTGGAACGTCACGCAGGCCACGCCCTGGACCTACGAGACCACCGTCGACCTCGTCCTGCAGGACCCGCCGGAGGGGGCCGACGGACCCGCGCGGTGGGCCGTGGCCTGGGAGCCCGACGTGCTGGTTCCGGACCTGAAGGACGGCGACCGGCTCGCCGTCACGCGCGTGCGCGCCGAGCGGGCACAGATCCTGGGCGCGGACGGGGGCCCCATCGTCGAGCCGCGTCCCGTGTACCGGATCGGCGTCGACAAGATGAACCTCGACCCCGCCCGTCAGGACGCGGTCGCGCGCCAGGTGGGCACCGCCGTCGGGATCGACGTCGAGGCGTACGCGCAGAAGGTCGCGGGCGCGGGGGCCAAGGCGTTCGTCGAGGCGATCGTGGTCCGCACCGACGACACCGCAGGGATCGACGTCGACGCGGTCCGGGCGATCGACGGTGCGTCCGTGGTCGACGGCGAGCTCGACCTCGCGCCGACCCGCACGTTCGCCCGGGCCATCCTGGGGCGCGTGGGCGACGCGACGGCCGAGGCCGTCGAGGAGTCGCAGGGGCAGGTCGTCGTCGGGGACACGATCGGGCTCTCGGGACTCCAGCGCCAGTACGACGTCCAGCTCCGCGGGACGCCCGGGATCACGGTGAGCGTCGTCGCCGACGGGAGCGCGGGCGAGGACACGGGGCAGGACCTGGACCTCGACGGCGTGCCCGACCCGGTCGAGAACGTCGCGGACGTCTTCACGGTCGAGCCGGTCGCGGGCGTGCCGCTCGCGACGACGCTGCGCACCGACATGCAGGTCGTGGCGGAGAACGTGCTGTCCGGCGTCCCCTCGGCGAGCGCGATCGTGGCGATCCAGCCCTCGACGGGCAACGTGCTCGCCGCGGCGAGCGGCCCCGGGGGAGACGGGACGTCGACCGCGACGACCGGCAAGTACGCCCCCGGTTCGACGTTCAAGGTGGCCTCGACGCTCGCGATGCTGCGCGCCGGCGTGACGCCGGAGACCGTCGTGCCCTGCACACCGACCATCACGGTCGACGGCCGGGAGTTCCAGAACGTCCCCGGCTTCCCCGCGGCGGCGATCGGCGACGTGCCGTTCCGCACCGCGTTCGCCAACTCGTGCAACACCGCGATGATCGCGCAGCGCGACGCCGTCTCCCAGCAGGCCCTGCACGACGCCGCCGCCGACCTCGGGCTGGGTGTCGAGGCCGCGCTCGGGGCGCCCGGGTTCTTCGGGTCCGTCCCGGCCACGGCCGAGGGGACGGAGCACGCGGCATCGATGATCGGTCAGGGCAAGGTCGAGGCCTCACCGTTGGGCATGGCGACCCTCGCGGCGAGCGTGGCCCAGGGCGCCCGCGTCTCGCCCGTGCTCGTCCGTCCCGAGGTCACGCCTGCCGCTGACGAGACCCCGGCGCCGTCGGCCCTCACGGCCGACGAGGCCGCGACGCTGCGCAGCCTCATGCGCTCGGTCGTGACGGACGGCAGTGCGGGCATGCTCGCGGACCTGCCCGGCGAGGTGGGCGCGAAGACCGGGACGGCGCAGTACGGGGACGGCAGCCAGGCGCACGCCTGGATGATCGCGATCCAGGGCGACCTCGCCGTGGCGGTGTTCGTCGAGACCGGCGAGGGCGGCTCGGTGACGGCCGGCCCGCTCCTGCGGGCCTTCCTCGACGCCCCGGACGCGGGCGCCGTCGGCTGAGGCGCTAGGCTGGCGCCGGATACCGCACGGGGGTATCTGCTGCCGAGGCGAGGGAACGAGCGCATGACCCGAGACGACGCTGACGACCGCGACCGACGTGCGGCCCGCCGCCTGCGCCGGACCGTCCCGGGCCTCACGGTGTGCCGCCTGTGCGTGGGCGAGACGCTCGGCGCGGGCGACCCCCTGCCAGGGGGCCAGCTCGCCCGGGTCGAGGCCATCGCCGCGACCGGGGCCGCGGCGCTGACCCTGGTCGACTGTCTCGACGCGTGCGAGCGCGGGGACGTGGTGGTCGTGCGCCCCAGCCCGGCGGTCCGCGCCGAGCACGGGCCGCTCTGGTTCGAGCGGCTCGCGGGCGACGCGGCGAGCGCGTCGCTGCACGGCTGGGTCCGGGCCGGAGGTCCCGGCAGGTCCCCGCTCCCGGAGGACCTCGCGGCGCTGCGCATCGAGGCGCCCTAGGGGCGGACGTCGCGACACGGCGTCCCGGGAATAGAGCAGCGGCCCGACGATGTTCCCTCCTCGGCTACTATCGGTAACCGTGGGCGACGACCGCCCTCACCGCCGGCCTCCGGGGCCGGCCCGAACGGGAGTTGAATCCTTGCTGAACCGGTGGAACTTCACCGCGCGCCGTGACGTCGATCTTCGACGAGTCGCCAGCGCGCTCTGTTGTTGACCCACTGAACCGCAGGGCCACCAGGCCCGCACAGCAGTCCTCCCCACCCCTGACCTCGCCGCCGCGCCGCGGCCCTGCGCGGTCGCGGGCCCAGCCTCGGTGCACCGGACCATCTCGCCCGGACCCGTACCCAGCGCCTGGCGCCCGGCCCGCCCGCCTCCCGCGGGACGACTGCACTTCCCCCTCTCGCGATCCTCGCGATCCCTGGGCGCGCCACGCGCCCGTGACGAAGAAAGCAGAACCGTGCCCTCCTCCTCCTCTTCGCAGGCTGCGGCGACCACCGCGCCGAAGAAGCCCGTGAACGGTGCGGCCGCTCCCAAGCGCCGCCTGAAGCTCCCGTCCTTCACCGTCCAGATCCTCGTCGCTCTCGTCCTGGGCGTGGCCCTCGGCTGGATCGCGCTGTCGATGGGCCCCGCCTCCGGCGCGGGAACGCCCGACGAGGTGCCGAACTGGCTGACGACCACGCTCGACACGATCGGCTCGTCGTTCGTGACGCTGCTCAAGGCGATCGTGCCTCCGCTCGTGTTCACCGCGATCGTCGCCTCCATCGCGAACCTGCGGAACGTCACCAACGCCGCGCGCCTCGCCGGCCAGACGATCCTGTGGTTCGCCATCACGGCGCTGATCTCCGTCGTCATCGGCATCGGTCTGGGCCTCGTGCTCCAGCCCGGGGCCAACACGACGCTGTCGACCGCCGACGGCAGCGAGCCCTCGGGCTCCGGCTCGTGGCTCGACTTCCTGAACGGCTTCATCCCGGGCAACTACCTGGGTATCGGGGCGCGTACGCAGCTCGAGGGTGACGGGGCCAGCACGTCGATCTCGTTCAACGTGCTGCAGATCGTCGTGATCTCGCTGATCGTGGGCATCGCGGCGCTCAAGTCGGGCAAGAAGGCGGACCCGTTCCTCGCCTTCAACCGCTCGGCGCTGTCGATCATCCAGACCGTCCTGTGGTGGATCATCCGCCTCGCGCCGCTGGGCACGCTGGGCCTCATCGGCTACGCCGTCGCCGAGTACGGGTGGGACCTGCTGGCCCCGCTCGCGACGTTCGCCGCCGCGATCTACATCGGCCTCGCGCTCGTGCTGTTCGTCGTCTACCCCGTGGTCCTGCGGACGAACGGCTTGAAGATCACGAGCTACTTCAAGGGTGCCTGGCCCGCGATCCAGCTCGCGTTCGTCTCGCGCTCCTCGATCGGCACGCTGCCCGTCACGCAGCGCGTGACCGAGCGGAACCTGGGCGTCCCGCGTGAGTACGCCTCGTTCGCCGTGCCGCTCGCCGCGACGACCAAGATGGACGGTTGCGCCTCGATCTACCCGGCGATCTCCGCGATCTTCATCGCCCAGCTCTTCGGGATCGACCTGTCGTTCACGGACTACCTGCTCATCGCGTTCGTGTCCGTCGTGGGCTCGGCCGCGACCGCGGGCCTGACCGGCGCGATCGTGATGCTCACGCTCACGCTCTCGACGCTCGGCCTGCCGCTGGCCGGCGTGGGCCTGCTGCTCGCGATCGACCCGATCCTCGACATGGGCCGCACCGCGGTCAACGTGGCGGGGCAGGTGCTCGTGCCGACCGTCGTGGCCAAGCGTGAGGGCATCCTCGACCTCGAGCAGTACGAGGGCGTCAACGTCGAGGACCTGTTCACCGACGACGAGGACGAGACGGCCGACGAGACCGCCGCGTCCCGCACCGGTGCGGCCGACGGGTCCGAGGTCGCAGCCGCGGCCGAGCCCGCCGACGAGGAGCTGGTCAGGGCGCGCTGACACCACCCCCCACCCCTCCCGCTGAGTGCGGAGTACTTGTCGCGGATCGAGCACATCGACGACAAGTACTCCGCACTCAGCGTTTCCGGGGGGGCGGGGCCGACAGGGCGGCCGGTGAGCCCTCGGCGTCGAGCCGGGCCACGAGCCGTGGTCCCGCCACCTCGCGGTAGGACATGTCGAGCAGCTCGGCCACCTCCTGCCAGTCGACCGGGGCTGCCCCCAGGTCGAGCCCGAGCCAGCCCGCCGGGCCGTAGTACGCCGGCAGGTAGAACCGGGGGTCCTGCGAGAGGGCCGTGCCCTCGGCCGGGTCCACCTTGACGAGCAGCGAGCACGGGTACTGCCGGGCCGGGGCTGCGGCCGTGGCCTTGGTCATGCCGCTGAAGACGGCGAAGAGCTGCCGGGCGCGGAACGTCACGCGCCCGTGCGACAGGTGCTCCTCGGCCCCCGGGAAGGCGAGCGCGAGGCGGCGCACGCACGCGAGGTGCGCTGCGGCGTCGGGCATCGTGCGCGACGACGGGCCGTCGGGGAGATCAGCCATTCCCCCAGCGAACCACGCCCCGCCCACGCGCGCCGGGTCAGACCTCCAGGACGACCTTGCCCCGGACGTGCCCGTCCGCGACCTGCTCGACGGCCCGCGCGGCCTCGACCAGCGGGAAGCGTGCCGAGATCTCCGAGGTGAGCAGCTCGGCCTCGGCGAGCGCGAGGACCTCCGCGAGCGCTCCCTTCTGGGGCACCGTGCTCGCGATGCCTGCCGCGAGCGACTCCTCGGACTCGACCAGCGTCACGGCGCGCGGCTTCCCGTCGCGCTCGAGCCCGTCCGCGCCCAGGAGCTCGACGGTCTGGGCGACCGTCTCCGGGGAGCCGACCGTGTCGACGACCGCGGTCACCGTCGCGAGGCCGTCCGGCAGCGCACGCACCGCGTCGACGAGCCCCGGGCCGTACGCCACGGGCGTCGCTCCGAGACCCCGCACGTAGTCGTGGTTGTGCGCGGACGCCGTCCCGACGACGCGCGCCCCGAGCGCCTTCGCGATCTGCACCGCGGCCGAACCCACGCCGCCCGACGCACCGTGGACCAGCACGACGTCCTCGGTCCCGACGCCCGCCTGGACCAGCGACGAGAAGGCCGACGCCGCCGCGACGGGCAGCACCGCGGCCTGCTCGAACGGCACGTTCGCCGGCTTGACCCGTGCGTGGGTGGCCTGGACGACCGACCTCTCGCGCTGCGCGCCCGTGCCGCTCCACACGACCTCGTCGCCCACCGCGAAGCCCTCGACGCCCTCGCCGACCGCCTCCACGACGCCCGCGGCCTCGAAACCGAGCACCTGGGGGAGCTCGCCGCCGCCGCCGAAGGTGCCGGCCAGCTTCTTGACGTCGGCGGGGTTGACCCCGACCACGCGGTTCGCGACGACGAGCTCCCCCTCACCGGGGGACGGCACGGGCTCGTCGCCGACGCGCAGGACGTCGACCCCGCCGTGGCGGTCGTAGAAGATCGCGGTGCTCATGGGTCTACCTCTTCGAGATGCGGGAGCGCTGGGGGGGGAAGATGTGCGGTTCGCGCGAAACCGGTTTGACACTCTTCCATCCGGAAAGGGTCCTGTCATACGCATGGTCGGACCGTGACCTGGGAGATCAGGTGCCGACCGGGCTCGTCCCGGACGCCGTCGTCGGGCGTCGGGGCGGTTCCTGACCGGACCCGTGGGACGGTGGGGGTGCAGGTGCGCGCGCTGCGGCGACGACCACCGGGTCCGCGCAACCGCGCGCGAAACCGTCGATCCGTCGCCGGACGTCGCGGCCGAGCAGCCACGACCCGACCCGCTCGGCCACGGGCGCGAGCCACGCCGGACGGCACGTGAAGCTGTAGCGCCACACCGCCCGCGTCGCGGCCGGGCCGGGGTGTCCGACGTCACGGCCCGGTGCCGGCGAGAAGCGCCAGCCGCCCGCCATGCTCGCGAAGAACCACGGCCCCTCGACCATCTTCATCCCCACGTTGGTCGGCGGGTTGTACGACACGTACTCGCTGACCATCCGCAGACCCGCGCGGTGCCGCGTGAGGGTCCGCACGCCCTTCGCCGGGACGCTCGCCCCGTCGAGGAAGCGCTGCGACCGGATGAACGGGTCCCAGCGCAGGCGGACGGCGCCCGTGGTCTGCGAGACCGCGAACGCGGTCGCGGGATCCACAGGGACGACCACGGAGGACTCGACGACAGGCACGCGCCGATCGTCGCACGCGGGACCGACAGCCGCCCGGGCAGCGCAGCGCGGCCGCAGCGCCCGGCGTCGGGCCGGGGAAGCAGGGAACCGGTCCTGGTGTTGGACCTGACGATGACCGACACCAGTGCCGGCGCCGCCCGTGACGCGCGCCCGGCGACCCCCGACCGGGCCGCGACCTACGTTCACGAGGCGACCGGGACGCACGCCGCGACCGACGCCGTCGTGCGCGCGCGGCTGCTCGCCGTGCGCGGCGAGGCCCGGGCGCGGCGCCAGGCGTTGCAGGGCGAGGTGGCGGGGATCGTCGAGGCGTCCAGGGACTCGAACGCCGACGACGAGCACGACCCCGACGGCGCGACGATCGCGTTCGAGCGCGCGCAGGTCGGTGCGCTGCAACGGCTCGCCGAGCAGCAGTCCGCCGAGGCCGACGCAGCGCTCGCGCGGCTCGACGCCGGGACGTACGGGACCTGCGAGACGTGCGGGCGACCCGTCGGGGACGCGCGTCTCGAGGCGCGTCCCACGGCCCGCCAGTGCATCGCCTGCGCGTCGGGCGCCGCGCGGTAGGCAGCGGGTGACGGGGCAGCCCCGCGGAGGTCTGCCCCGCCACCGCCCGTGGAGCGGCGAGCTCCCTACTTGTGCGGCACGCCCGCGATGAGGCCGCCGTCGACGACGAACTCCGACCCGGTCGAGTAGCTCGACTCGTCGCTCGCGAGGAACAGGACGAGCTGCGAGACCTCCTCGGGCTCGGCCGCGCGGCCGAGCGGGATGTGGAGGTCGTCCGAGCTGATCTTCTCGGTCATGGGCGTCTTGATGAAGCCCGGGTGGACCGAGTTGACGCGCACGCCCGAGGGCCCGAGGTCCAGGGCGACCGACTTGGTGAGCCCGCGGACGCCGAACTTCGATGCGACGTAGCCGTGCAGGCCGGCACTGCCGCGCATGCCCTCGACCGACGAGATGTTGATGATCGACCCGCGCCCGGCCTTCGCCATGACCGGCGAGACGGCGTGGATCCCCAGGAACGTGCCCGTGAGGTTGATGTCGATGATCGTGCGCCACATGTCGGGCGTGAACTCGGTGATGCCGGCGGAGTTCGCGATGCCCGCGTTGTTCACCAGGACGTCGATGCGCCCGAACTGCTCGAGCGTGAACGCCACGGCCGCAGCCCAGTCCTCCTCCTTGGTCACGTCGAGGTGGGTGTAGGCGGCGTTCTCGCCGAGCTCGGCGACGAGCGCCTCGCCCTTGGCGTCGTCGAGGTCGGCGACGACGACCTTCGCGCCCTCGGCGACGAGCGCCTTGGCGTGGGTCACGCCCATGCCTCCGGTTCCTCCGGTGACGATGGCGACCTTGTTGAAGACACGGCCCATGGTGGGGCCTCCTTTCGGTGTGCCCGGGGTCGGGGAGCCCTCGTGGGGCGCCCGACGGCGGAGCGTGCGGTGGGTGGTGCCGCTCGCCTGGGCGGGTGGTCGCGTCAGTTGGGCGCGGTCCACCAGGGGGCGAGCGACGTGCGGGTGATCCGGGGGAAGAACCCCGGGTCACGAGGTGCGGGGGTGGCGAGCCACGCCTCGAGGGCGCCGACCGAGCCGAGCGCGACGTAGCAGGCGTACGCGCGGGCGGCCTGCTCGACGTCGCTCTGATCGGCGTCGCACGCCAGCGGCATGAGGTGCGGGCGCTCCAGCAGGAACGTGCGCAGGGTCTCGGAGAAGTGCTCGGCGAGCAGGCGGAAGAGCGAGGCGCTGAGGCCGCCCTGGAGCGCGCGCTCGTAGATCTCGGTGTGGGCGTCGACGTGGCCGACGAGCGCCTGCGTGATGGTGTCGACCAGCTGGCGGGGATCGGTCCGCGGGGGTGCGTCGGGCCCGGTCGCGGGGGCAGGCGGCAGGCCCTGGGCCGCGGTGAGGAAGTCGCTGCGGATCTCGTCGAGCTCGGTGCGCAGGATGCTCGTGAGGAGGTCGGCGGGGCTGCTCGCGTGGTCGTAGAAGGTCGCGCGGTTGATCCCGGCGTGGGCGGCGACCTGCGAGACCGTGAGCTCGTCGATGTCCTGCTGGGAGGCGAGCTCCAGGACGGCTGCGCGCAGTGCTGAGCTGGTGCGCTCGGTACGGGGGTCCATGTCGCCTCTCGTGGTGCGTGGTGCGTGGTGCGTGCTGCGCCGCCCTGGGGGCGGCGA
>Ga0233375_1001049_pt1 | contig 13182 bp, 10 predicted proteins | sample ElkDunMinimDraft_10_FD_191539 | JGI IMG/M metagenome (GOLD analysis project Ga0233375, IMG submission 191539) | Fecal eukaryotic communites from dung pellets of Tule Elk in California, USA - Elk Dung E16 | ecosystem: Host-associated > Mammals > Digestive system > Large intestine > Fecal | place... | reverse complement strand
CGGCACCGGTGCACAGGGCGACCCCTGGTCGCTCGACCTGACCCGCGACCCGCGGCTGCGCGCGCTGTACCTGGACGCCGAGCAGCACGACGGGTACCGCCGCGACCAGGACGTCTTCGCCCCCGGGATCACCATCGAGGACAACATGGCCGTGCTCGTCGACTACGCCGGCGGCGCGACACTGACCTACTCGCTCACCGCGCACAGCCCCTGGGAGGGCTACCGGGTCACCGTGAACGGCACCCGGGGGCGGGCCGAGCTGGAGGTGGTCGAGCGGGGCGCGGTGGTGCTCGACGACGACGGGCACGCCGTCCTCGACCCCTCGGCCACGCCCGAGGCCGTGGCGGCGGCCGACGGGCGGCCGGCGGGGGAGCGGCTGCTGGTCCAGCAGCACTGGGGTGCGGCGCGCGAGTGGCCGATCCCGGCGGGCGTCGGCGGGCACGGTGGCGGCGACGCGATCCTGCTGATGGACGTCTTCCGGCGGGACCTGCGCGAGGGGCCCGACCCGCTCGGGCGCGCCGCGGGCTACCGCGACGGGCTGCGGGCGGTGGCGGTCGGCATCGCCGCCAACCGGTCCATGGCCACCGGGCTGCCGGTGCGCATCGAGGACCTGGGGCTGGCCGACGACGTCGCCCTGACGCCGACCCGGCGGGGTGACGTGCGCTCCGCGGGTAGGTCGGTGGCCGCCCGGGGAGGCATGCTGGACACGTGACCAGTCTTCCCGGTGGGGTGTCCGTCAGCCGGCTGCGCGTCTACGACTGGCCGGCGCCGGACGGCGTCGGCCGCGCCGGGAGCGGTACACCGCACCTGCACGTGGCCTCCGCGGAGGCGTACGTGGTGCTGTCCGGCACCGGCGCGCTGCACACGCTCGGCCCGGAGGGGTTCGTCGAGCACCCGCTGCGGCCGGGCGTGGTCGTCACCGTCCAGCCCGGCGTCGTGCACCGGGCCGTCAACGACGGCGACCTCGAGGTGCTGGTCGTCATGTCGAACGCCGGGCTGCCCGAGGCGGGCGACGCCGTCATGACGTTCCCGCCGCCGGCCCTCGCCGACGCGGCGACGTACCGGGACGCCGCCGCGCTGCCGGTCGGCGGTGCGCACGCCCAGGTCACCGACGAGCACGTGGCCCACGCGGTCCGGGCCCGGCGCGACCTCGCGCTGCAGGGGTACGGACAGCTGCTCCAGGCGGCGGCGCGGCACGGTGCCGCCGCCGCGCTGCGGCCCTTCCACGAGGCGGCGGTGCGCCTGGTGCGTCCCTCGGTGCCCCGCTGGCAGGACCTGTGGGGCCGCACGGCGTTCGCCGAGACCGACGCGACCGCCGCGGTCCTCGAGGGCCTCATGCGCGGGTCCGCGCCGCACCTGGCCCACGGCCGCGCCGAGCGGGTCGAGTCCGACCCCGCCCCGCGCCGGTACGGCATGTGCGGCCGCCTGGAGACCTGGGACCTGGGCTGACGGGCTGGACTCCGGTCGAGGCCCCGGTCGGGGCCCCGGGTCAGCGGGGTGCCGCCGCCGCGAGGACCCGGTGCCGGTCCGCGGTCACCGCCACGAGCAGGTCCCGCTCGGACTCGGCGTGGGTCCGCAGGTCCGCCCGGCCGGTCGCCGCCTGCTGACGACGGAAGGCCAGCGTGGTCGCGTCGCGCTGGAACCGGCGCATCGCCTCGCCGGCAGCCGGGCCGCCCGCCCGCGTCGCCCAGCCCACGGCCGTGCGCCGCCGCTGCAGGGACGCCAGCATCTCGACCTCGTGCGGGGCGAACCACCCGGCGGCGGCGTACTCGGCGAGCCGGTGCCGGATCACCACGGACTCCTGGCGCCGCAGCCAGAACGTCAGGCCCACGACCCCGGCGAACAGCGGCACCTGGACCACGGCGAAGACGAGGAGGTACGCGCTGCCGGCGACCAGCCCCGTCGCGTTCCACAGCGCGTGCCCGACGGTCGCGCCCAGCAGCCCCAGGGGGAACAGCCACCACGCGGCGTGCCGGCTGCGGGAGCGGGCGGCCAGGCCGAGGGCGGCGCCCGTGCAGGCCGTGAACAGCAGGTGCGCGAACGGCGTGGCCAGGCCGCGCAGCACGAACGTCTCGGCCAGGGCGTCCCCCGCGCGGCCGAAGTACAGGATGTTCTCGATGAACGCGAAGCCCGCCGCGACGACGCCCGCGTAGACGAGGCCGTCGACCACGCCGTCGAAGTAGCGGCGCCGGGCCAGGAACAGCACCAGCACCCCGGCGCCCTTGGCGAGCTCCTCGACGACGGGCGCCGAGACGACCGAGGACGCCACGAGCCCGGCGTCGAGGCTGCCGGTCGCCTGCGCGACGGTGTACAGCGTGAGGTCGTTGACGACGATCGACACGAGCACCGCGACGCCGGCGCCCCACAGCAGGCCGAACAGCAGCGCACCGCGCGGCTCCGGCTCCCAGCGGTCGAGCCAGCGGATGCCGAGCAGCACCACCGTCAGCGGCACCACCGCGAGCACCGTGCCGACCACCCCGGCCCCGACGCCCACCTGGACGAGGACCAGCGCGAGCGCACCGACCGCCGCCACGGCGATCAACGCGACCGCCAGCATCGCGAGCACGTCCCGTGCCGTCGTCGTCCGCCGCGGCGGGACCCACCCTGCCGGGACGGCGCCGGGCGGGACCTCGGGCCGGATCGTCTCGGTGCTGCTCACGCGCACACCCTAGGGGCCCGCAGGGACGCCTGTCCCCGGTGACGTCCGACCGGCGACCGTAGGGTGGCGGAGGTCCCGGCGCCCCCGGCCGGGCCGCCGAGGGAGAGGCAGGCATGGACGAGCACGAGGTGCGCCGCAGGATGCGCTCGCAGGAGCTGTACGACGACGAGGGCCCGGGGCTGGAGGCGCTCGTCGCCGAGCGGCAGCGCGCCAAGGAGCTGACGTGGCGCTTCAACATGACGAACCCGACCGACGTCGCCGCGCGCCAGGCGATCCTGCGCGAGCTGTTCGGCCCGATGGGCGAGCGCGTGTGGATCGAGGCGCCGCTGCAGGTGTCCTACGGGTACAACGTGTCCTTCGGTGACGACGTGTTCGTCAACGTCGGCTTCACGCTCGTCGACGACATCGAGGTGACGATCGGCTCGCGCGTGATGATCGCGCCCAACGTCACGATCAGCGTCACCGGGCACCCCGTGCACCCCGAGCTGCGCTCCGGCATGGCGCAGTTCTCCGCGCCCGTGACCATCGAGGACGACGTCTGGCTGGGCGCCCACGTCGTGATCCTGCCGGGTGTGACCGTCGGTGCCGGGTCGATCGTCGGCGCGGGCAGCGTCGTGACGAAGGACGTGCCGCCCGGGGTCGTCGTCGGCGGGGTCCCGGCGCGCGTGCTGCGCCCCATCACCGACGCGGACCGGGAGTTCGTGTACCGCCGGCCGGGCACCCTGACCTGACGCCCGCACGCGGCTCGTCCGCGGCTGCGCCCCCGCCCGCGGCCGACGTCCGTCAGGCGCGGGCGCCGCGGGTCCGCGCACGCGCCCGGCCGGGGCGGCGCCCCGGCGGGCGCGCGTGCGACCCGTCCGCCGCACCCGCGCGCCCGCCCGGGTGCGCGGCGGGGCGGTGGTCCAGCTCCGCGTTCACGACACCGCCGGTGAGGACGACGATCGCGGAGATCCACAGCCACAGGACGGCCGCCAGGATCGTGCCGAGCACCTGCGCGGCCACCTGGACGGTGCCCTCGCCGTCGACCTGCGGCGCCGTGGGTCCCACCGTGCGCAGCGACCAGGCGAACACCGCCGCGACGACCAGCACGCCGAGCGACCCGACGACCGCGCCGGGCACCGCCCGGCGCCACGTCGTCCCCGGCTCGTGCTGCGGGCCGTAGCGGTACAGCAGGGTGAGGTACGCCCCCGCGACACCCACGGCCACGGGCCAGCGGACCGGTGCCCACACGGTGCCGAACCTGTCGCCCAGGCCCAGCCGGTCGGCGATCTGCTCGCCACCGCCCAGCAGCGGGCCCACGACCACCAGCACGAGCACCACCAGGAGCGTCACCACGGCGCCGAGCGCCAGCGCGACCCCCAGCACGCCCTGCGCCACGATCCCGCGGCGCTCCGGCACGGTGTACGCGTCGTCGAGCGCCCGGATCGCGGCCCGGAACATCCGGCTCGCCAGGAGGAGCGTGAGCAGCAGGGAGCCCACGGCGACCCCCGTCCGCTCCTCGCGCAGCAGCCCCTGCACCAGCGGGACCAGGGCGTCCTGCGCGACGTCGTCCGCCAGGACGCCCGACACGGCGTCGACCACGCCGTCCTCGACCCGGGTGACCTGCTCGGGGCTGGTGAACCGCTCGAGGTAGCCCAGGCTCGCGCCCAGCGCCGAGGTCAGCGGCACCACCGACAGCAGGGCGTAGTACGTCATCTCGGCCGCGAGGCCCGTGACCCGGACGTCGACCACGCGGCGCACGCACCGCACGACGAACGGCAGGAGGTCGAGGCCGCGCACGCGCACCGGGTGCCGTCGCGCCCACGCGTCCGCACGGTCCAGCACCGTCGGCCGGTCGTGCTGCGGCACCCGGGCGCGCACGCGCGGGACGACGCGCGCCGCCGCGAGCACGGTGGCCGGGGCCACGACCGCGGTGCCCAGCAGGACCAGCCACGACGGGGCGCGCCCCGGGACCGCGGCCGCGGCGGCGCCCCACGCGGCGAGCGCGCCGGCCAGCGCCGTCAGCGTCGTCGTGGCGACCGCCAGGCGCGCGCTCGCCGGGTCCCGGCGCCGGCACCCGACCGCGCCGAGCACCGCCAGCACGGCGACGGCGACGAGCAGCACGGGCACTCCGGGGATCGAGGGGGTCGCGGGCATCGTAGGTGGCCCCCGGCCGGAGGGCCGCGGCGCACCGCCGTGCGGCGCACCGCCGTGCGGGGCGACGTAGCGTGACGGCATGCGTGACGCCCCCGGCACGACCCCGCAGGTGACCGCCGTGCAGGGCCGCCCGCCCGGCACCCTCGCCCTCGTCGCGCGCGGCCTCGTGGGGCTCGCGCTGCTCGTCGCCCCGGCCTGGGTCGTCGCGACGGCCGGCGACGTCGTCGCGCACCAGCACCGGGCTCTGACCGTGCTGCTCGTGGTGGCTGCCCTGGCGGGTGCGGCCGTGCTCGCGCGCGTCGTCGTCCTCGCGCGGCGCCGGTCCGCGCGCGCCGCGGCCCGCGCTGCGGGGACCACCGGAGGAGCCGTCGGGCGGCGTGCGACCGCGGTCCGTGTGCCGGCCGCGACGGGCGTCACGGTCGGGTACGCGCTGCTCGCCGTCCTCGCGGGCGCCGTCGTGTGGCTGCGGCCGTTCGCGGCGACGGACGACGCGCTCGCCGCGCTGCGCTCCGACGCCCGCGTCGAGGTGCAGGAGCAGCCCGGCTGGTACGCGTTCGTCCCGCAGGGACCGGCGTCGCCCACCGTCGGGCTCGTCTACTCCCCGGGCGCCCGGGTCGACGTGCGCGCGACCGCCGCGGTGCTGCGCCCGCTGGCCGAGGCGGGCTACCTGGTGGTCGCGCTCAAGGAGCCGCTGGGCGTGGCGCTCACGTCCCCCGCGCAGTCGGGGCACGCCATCGAGGCCTACCCGGAGATCGAGGCCTGGGCCGTCGGCGGGCACTCGCTCGGCGGCGTCGTGGCCTCGACGTACGCCGCCGCGAACGACGAGCTGGTGGCGGGGCTGCTGCTGCACGCGTCGTACCCGATGGGCGACATCAGCGACGCCGACCTGCGCGTGGCCTCGGTGTCCGGCTCGCGCGACGGCCTGACGACCCCGGCGGACGTCGAGGCGTCGCTGGCGGACCTGCCCCGCGGGACGACGTCCACGGTGGTCGACGGTGCCGTGCACGCGTTCTTCGCGGACTACGGCCCGCAGCCCGGCGACGGTGAGCCGACCGTGACGCGCGCCCGGGCGCAGGAGGAGATCAGGACCGCGGACCTGGCGCTGCTCGGGAGCCTCGGGGGCTGAGGTCGGCCACGGCGGGCCGGGGCTCACGCGTCCGCGTACGACTCCACCACCGCCAGGTCCAGCGCGAACTCGACGGGTGCCGAGCCGAACAGCAGCCGCCCCGCCTCGTCGGCCGCGTCCCGCACGGCCTGCGCGACCTCCTCGGCGTCCGCCGCGGGGGAGTGGACCACCACCTCGTCGTGCAGGAAGAACACGAGGTGCGCGCGCCCGTCACCGATCTCCCGCAGCCGGCGGCGCAGCGCCGCGAGCCAGCACAGCGCCCACTCCGCGGCCGTGCCCTGGACGACGAAGTTGCGCGTGAACCGGCCGCGGTCGCGCGCCCGCCGTCGGGCGTCGCGCACGTCGTCGGGGTCCGCGCCCTCGGCGCCCGCCGCACCCAGGTGGTCGAGGAACGCGGCGCTCGCGGGCGGTGACGTGCGACCCAGCCACGTCGAGACCGGCTCACCGCGCTCACCGGCACGCGCGGCGGCCTCGACCAGCGCGACCGCCCGCGGGTACGCCCGGGTCAGCCGGGGCATGAGCATGCCGGCCGTGCCCGTGGTGGCGCCGTAGATCGCACCGAGCAGGGCGTACTTGGCGTCCGTGCGGGTGGGCACCGTGCCCGCGTCGGCGATGCGCTGGTAGAGGTCCGACCCGCGAGCGGCCTCGGCCATGGCACGGTCGCCGGACAGGGCCGCCAGCACGCGCGGCTCGAGCTGCGCGGCGTCGGCGACGACCAGGCGCCAGCCGTCGTCGGCGCGGGCGGCGGCCCGCAGCGACGCGGGCAGCTGCAGCGCCCCGCCGCCGTCGGTGGCCCAGCGGCCGGTGACGACACCCCCGACGACGTACGTGGGCCGGAACCGTCCGTCGTGCACCCACGCGTCCAGCCACGCCCAGCCGTTCGCGCTGAGCAGGCGCGACAGGCGCTTGTACTCCAGCAGCGGCTCGACGACGGGGTGGTCGAGCTCGCGGATCTCCCACTTGCTGGTGGAGCCCACCGAGAACCCCTGCCGGCGCAGCGCCGCGAGCAGGTGGGGCTGCGAGTCGGGGTTGAGACGGGGGTCGTCCAGCAGCTCACGGATCCGCCCGACCAGCTCCTCCAGCCGGCGGGGGCGCCCGCCGCCCGCGGGCCGGGGGCCGACCAGTGCCGTCAGCAGCTCGTCGTGCCGCACGGGGTCCCACGGCAGGCCGTCGTGCTGCATCTCCGCGGCCAGCAGCGCGCCCGTGGACTCCGCGGCCAGCAGCAGCCGCAACCGGCCGGGCCGGGTGGACCCGGCGACCGCGGCGAGCTGGTCGCGCAGCTCCGCGAGCAGGTCGGGGCCGTCGTCGGGGTCGTCGGCCGGTGCGGCGTCGGGGTCGTGGACCGGCGCCGCGTCGGTGGGCCGCTGCCCGGGCGGCGTGCCGGCGCCGGGCCCCGCCGCGGGCCCCGCCGCCGGTGGCGCGTCGTCGGTGAGCTCGCGCAGCGCGTCGAGCAGGTCCGGCTCGCGGGGTGCCTCCTCGTGCGGCGCCGGTGCGTCGAACGGGCCCGGGGGTGCGTTCTGCAGCCGTGACCCGGCCGCCGTCGCGGCGTGCCGCAGGATCGCGTGGCACAGCCGCAGGTCGTGGCACCGGTCCACGCGCACGCCGGCGGCGATCAGCGCGGGGTACCAGCGGCGCGTGTCGTCCCACACCCAGCGCGGGCCGTGCTCGGCCTCGACCCGGGCGACCGCCGCCGGCAGCGCGTCGGTGTCGACCACGCGCGACCCGGTGGGCGCCGCGTCGGCGTCCAGCGAGGTCAGGGTGACGGTACGACCGCGCGGGTCACCGGTGAGCAGGACGTACGCGGGCACGCCCCATCCTCGCGCGCCCCACCGACAGCGGCGTCACTCCTCGCGGCTGGAGAGCACGCAGAACTCGTTGCCGTCGGGGTCGGCCAGCACCGTCCACGACACGTCCGGCCCCTGACCGACGTCCGCGAGCGTGGCCCCCAGGTCGAGCAGCCGGGCGATCTCGGCCTCGCGGTCGTCCGAGGTGTGCGGTGCCAGGTCCAGGTGCAGCCGGCTCTTCGCCGTCCTGTCGTGGTCGACCTGGACGAAGCACAGGCCGGGCGGCACCTGGTGGAAGGGGAGGGCCGACCCGAGGTCGGGGGCCCACGGCGGCAGCACGCCGGCCTCGTCGTCCGCGTAGCGCGCGTAGTCCCAGCCGAGCGCGTCGGCCCACCACCGGGCCAGCGCGTGCGGGTCACGGGACTCGATCACGGTCGTGTACCAGCGCAGCGGCATCGGTGCTCCTCGGACGTGCTCCTCGGGCGTGCTCCGGTCGGGTGCCGACGACGCTACCGGCGGCCACCCACACCCGTCGCGTCAGCGGGCGAGGGCCGTCCGGACCGCCTCGCCGGGCACCGCGAGCAGCGCACTGCCCTCCGCACCGTCGAGCGTCACCACCAGGTCGGCGGTCTCGGGGTCGACGACCACCTCGATGGCGTCGTCGCCCCGCACCACGCCGGGCGTCGCCAGGGCCGCGGCGACGACCTCGCACGGCCACGTCCAGCGGGTGACCCCGCCCAGCTGCAGGAAGTGCACGACCAGGTCGGACCCCTCGCGGTGGACGGTCGTGGCCACCGTCGCGGACGTGTGCACCAGCACGCAGTCCGCCGAGGTCAGCACCGGTACGGCACCCGTCTCGCCCATGTCGCCACCCTCGCTGCTCGTCCTCGACGCCCGGGCGCTGCACCCGGCCGACCGCGGGCCGAGCCGCGCCGGTTCGGACGGTAGCCGGGCCCGCCGACACAGGGGGGTGGATCGCGGGGTGAGATCCGGGGCGATCGGGTGATGCGGTCCCGGTGCCGACCCGCGCGGCCCGGCCGGGTGCCGCGCTGCCCGTCGGCGGCGTGCGCGCCGTCGCGTCACGGGCGGTTACCGCACCCGGCCCGACCTGCGTTAGCGTCATGCGGCCGGTCGCAACGATCCGAACGTCACAGAGGACCCTTCGTGGACACGCTCCCGTACCAGGACCCGTCGCTGCCCGTCCCGGCGCGCGTCGCCGACCTGCTGAGCCGCATGACGCTGCCCGAGAAGGCGGGGCAGATGCTGCAGCTCGACGCCCAGCCGGGCGTGGAGGACCTGGTCCTCGAGAAGCACGTCGGGTCGATCCTGCACGCCTCGCCGCAGCGCGTGCTCGAGGCCCTGGACGCGGTCGAGCGCACCCGGTTGCGCATCCCGCTCCTCGTCGCCGACGACGCGATCCACGGCTACTCCTTCTGGCGCGGTGCGACGATCTTCCCCACCCAGCTCGGCGTGGCGGCGTCCTGGGACCCGGCGGCGGCCGAGGCCATGGCGCGCGTGACCGCGGTCGAGGTGTCGGCCACGGGTCTGCACTGGACCTTCTCGCCGGTCGTCTGCATCACGCGTGACCTGCGCTGGGGGCGGGTGAACGAGACGTTCGGCGAGGACCCGTTCCTGCTCGGTGAGCTCGCCGCCGCGATGGTGCGCGGCTACCAGGGCGACGGCCTCACGGACCCGACCGCCGTGCTCGCGTGCGCCAAGCACTTCGCCGGGTACTCCGAGACGCAGGGCGGACGCGACGCCTCCGAGGCCGACATCTCGCGCCGCAAGCTCCGCTCGTGGTTCCTGCCGCCGTTCGAGCGCGTCGCCCGCGAGGGCGCCCGCACGTTCATGATCGGCTACCAGTCCACCGACGGGGTCCCGATCGTCGTCAACAAGTGGCTGCTGCAGGACGTGCTGCGCGGCGAGTGGGGCTGGACCGGCACCCTCATCACGGACTGGGACAACGTCGGACGCATGGTCTGGGAGCAGAAGATCGCCCCGGACCACGAGCACGCCGCGGCGAGCGCCGTGAACGCCGGTAACGACATGGTCATGACGACGCCCGGGTTCTTCGAGGGCGTGCAGAAGGCGGTGGCCAACGGGCTGGTCGACGAGGCGCAGCTCGACGCCGCCGTCGCGCGCATCCTCACCGTGAAGTTCGAGCTGGGGCTCTTCGAGGACCCGCGCCGCCCGGACCCGGTCCGGCAGGCCGAGGTCATCGGGTCGGACGACCACCAGGACATCAACCTGCACGTGACGCGCCGCTCGCTGGTGCTGCTGCAGAACTCGGGCGTGCTGCCGCTGGGTGGTGGTCTGGTCTCGCAGCTGGACGGGCACGCCACGGCGCCCGACGGCGCCGCCCCGGCGCCGCTGCGCCTCGCGGTGGTCGGCCCCAACGCGGACGACGTCGACGCCCAGCTGGGCGACTGGGCCGGTCGCTCCGGCCAGGTCGACTGGATGCGCGAGTCCGGGCACCCGCGCGAGATGACCGAGACGGTCCTGGACGGGCTGCGCGGCCTGCTGCCCGAGAGCTGGGAGCTGACGTACGCGCGGGGCGCCGACATCGGCACATTGGGCCCGGACCCCGACGGTGAGTTCTACCCGGACGGGCAGCCCCGCATGCCCGTCATGCACGCCGCCGAGCCGGACCCCGTGATGATCGCCGAGGCCGTGGCCGCCGCGCAGGGCGCCGACCACGTGGTCGCCGTCGTCGGGGACACCATCGGTCTCATGGGCGAGACGCGGTCCACCGCGACGCTCGAGCTGGTGGGCGGGCAGGTCGCGCTGCTCGACGCGCTGGCCGCGACGGGCACCCCGATGACGGTGGTGCTCATCGCGTCCAAGCCGCTGGTGCTGCCGGAGTCGGCCCTGGGAGCGGACGCGATCGTGTGGGCCGCCAACCCGGGCATGCGCGGCGGGCGGGCGATCGCCGAGCTGCTGCTCGGCACGATCGAGCCGGCCGGTCGGCTGCCGCTGACCTTCCCGCGGCACGTCGGCCAGCAGCCCGTCTACTACAACGGGCTGCGCGGTCAGCACGGCACCCGCTACGCCGACCTCACGCAGGACCCGGCGTTCGCGTTCGGTGAGGGGCTGTCGTACTCGACGGTCGAGTACACGGACCTCACGGTGGCCACGCCGGTGCTCGGCCGCGACGACGTGGTCCGCGCGCAGGTCACGCTGACCAACACCGGGTCGCGTCCGTCGCACGAGGTCGTGCAGGTCTACGTCAGCGACCTCGTCACCTCGCTGACGTGGGCGGAGAAGGAGCTCAAGGCGTACCGGCACGTGGACGTGGCACCGGGGGAGTCCGTCGTGGTCGACGTCGAGGTGCCCGTGGCCGACTGCACGATCGTCGACGCCGAGGGTCGCCGCGTCGTCGAGCCCGGTGAGTTCGAGCTGCTCGTGGGGCGCTCGTCGCGGGACCGCGACCTGCTGCGCGGGGGCTTCGCCGTCACCGGCTGAGCCGGGCGGGCTCAGCGCGGGTCGGGCGCCGCGGCCCCGGCCGTGCTGGCCCGCACGACCAGCTCCGGCTGGAAGAGCACGCGCTGGTGCTCGGCACCGCGGCCCGCCGCGGCCTCCCGCAGCAGCAGGTCCGCGGCCGTCCAGCCGAGGGTGTGGGTGGGCTGCCGGACCGAGGTCAGGGGCACGGGCAGCATGCCGAGCACCGGGATGTCGTCGTACCCGACGAGGGCCATCTGCTCGGGCACCGCGACGTCGGCGCGCCGCAGGGCGCGCAGCGCGCCGAGCGCGAGGAGGTCGTTGGTGCAGAACGTCGCGGTCGGCCGGCGGGCGGGGCCGAGTGCCAGCAGCTCCGTCATCGCCGCGTCACCGGCGTCCGCGGTCATGGCGGGCACGGTCACCTCGGCGAGCACCGCGCCCGGGTCCAGGCCGGCGGCGGCGAGCGCCGCGACGGTGCCCGTGCGGCGGTCGGCGCACGGTCGCACGCCGCCCGGGCCGTTGACGAGCCCGATGCGGCGGTGGCCCAGCGCCAGGAGGTGCTCGGTCGCCAGGGCGGCGCCCCGCACGTCGTCGACGCCGACGCTCGAGACCTCGGCGACGTCCGACGGGGTGTCCAGGAGCACGACCTGCATGCCGCGGTCCCGCACCGCCAGCACCTGGTCGATCGACGCGCGCGCCGGGCTGACCAGGATGCCCTGCACGCCGTGCTCCTCGTGCAGTCGCAGGTAGCGGGCCTCCCGCTCCGGGTCGGCGTCCGACGACGAGAGGACGAGCGTGTAGTCCTCCGGCGAGATCCGGTCCTCGACACCGCGCGCGATCCCGGTGAAGAAGGGGTTGGCGAGGTCCAGGACCAGCACCCCCAGCATGTTCGCCGAGCCCACCCGCAGCTGGCGCGCCGACGCGTTGCGGACGAACCCCAGCTCCTCGATGACCGCCTGGACGCGGTCGCGGGTCGACGAGGCCACGTGGTCGGGGCGGTTGAGGACGTTGGACACCGTCCCGACGGACACCCCTGCGCGTCGCGCGACGTCGGTGATCGACGGTCGTCGCGGTCGGTCGCCGTTCGCCGTCATCGACGACCCCCCGCCCGTTCGTGCGACCGCCGCCGGTGGCCGGTCCGCCGCCGATGCTAACCCCCGAAAGCGGTCCCGGCTGGCAGAAACGGTCACAAATCGGGATGGGTTGCCGGCGGCGTCCGCGGCGGTCCGGGCGGCGGGCGGTGGGCGCGCCCGTCACGCCCTCCCGCGAAACGATTCGTCGTCGCGCAAGCCCTTCGACGTGGGCGGTTCGCATGGGATTGTGAACGTACACAACGGCTGGAACGGGACCATGCACCACGCGGCCGTGCGGCGGGCCGACGGCGTCCACCCGCGCGGTCGGCACCGGACGCACCAGGCCTGCACCCGCACCCGGGTGGGACCGCCGTGCCCTCCGGCGACGTGGTGCCCCGGTACGGCCGCGACCCCCGCCGCCCGGCGGGCCCGCAGAGAGGGTGACGCATGACGCACACCACGCGACCAGGGCGGCGGGTGCTGGTCGCTGCGACCGCGGCCGCCGCCATCACCATCACCGGCGTCCTCGCCACGCTGCCGGCGCAGGCCGCCGCGAGCACGCTCGGTGCGGCCGCCCAGCAGAGCGGGCGCTACCTCGGCGTGGCCGTCGCGGCCGGCCGCATGAACGACTCCACCTACATGGGCATCGTCGACCGCGAGTTCAGCTCCGTCGTGGCCGAGAACGAGATGAAGATGGACGCCACGGAGCCCAACCGCAACCAGTTCACCTTCACCAACGGCGACCGGATCGTCAACGACGCCCTCAGCAAGGGCAAGCAGGTCCGCGGGCACACCCTGGCCTGGCACCAGCAGCAGCCGCAGTGGATGGCGAGCCTGTCCGGTCAGACGCTGCGCGACGCGCTGATCAACCACGTCACGCAGGTCGCGTCGCACTACAAGGGCAAGATCTACGCCTGGGACGTGGTCAACGAGGCGTTCGCCGACGACGGGCGCGGCAGCCGCCGT
>Ga0233375_1001048_pt1 | contig 13184 bp, 15 predicted proteins | sample ElkDunMinimDraft_10_FD_191539 | JGI IMG/M metagenome (GOLD analysis project Ga0233375, IMG submission 191539) | Fecal eukaryotic communites from dung pellets of Tule Elk in California, USA - Elk Dung E16 | ecosystem: Host-associated > Mammals > Digestive system > Large intestine > Fecal | place... | reverse complement strand
CTCGCCCTGGTGATCGCCGTCAGCGCGACCTGGTACCTCGGCGCGCCGCGACCACCCCGGCCGGCCGACACCGCCGGCAGCACCTCGACCGAGACCGGCGGCAGCTCCGCCGACACCGGAGCCGACACCGGAGCCGACGCCGGAGCCGACGCCGGAGCCCCGGTCGCGGCCGCGACGACCCCGGCTACCGCCACCGCCCAGCCCGGGACGGCCGACCCGACGGACGCCGACCGCCGGATCAGCATCCTCGCCGCCGGTGACGTCCTGGTCCACCCGCCGGTCTGGGAGCAGGCACTGGCCGACGGCCGGAACGACCGGCCCGACTTCGCGCCGATCTTCGCCGGCCTGCGCCCGGCCGTCGGCGGCGCGGACCTCGCGCTCTGCCACCTGGAGACCCCGCTCGCCCCGCCCGGCGGGCCGTACCAGGGATATCCGAGCTTCGCCGCCCCGCAGGAGGTCCTCGGCGGAATCCGCAGCGCCGGCTACGACGGTTGCTCCGTGGCCTCCAACCACACCCTCGACCAGGGGTACGACGGCGTCGTGCGCACCGTCGACGCCGTCGAGCGCGCCGGACTGGGCCACAGCGGGGCGTACCGCAACGCCGCCGAGGCCCGCCGCCCCACCATCTACCGCATCAAGCAGGTGCCGATCGCGCACCTGAGCTACACCGAGAGCCTCAACGGCCTGCGGCCGCCACCGGAGGCGCCCTGGCTGGTCAACCGGATCGACCCGGAGCGCATCCGCCGCGACGCCGCCGCCGCCCGCGACGCCGGCGCCCAGATCGTCATCGCCAGCCTGCACTGGGGCACCGAGTACGCCCACCAGCCCGACGACCGGCAGCAGGAAGTCGCCAGACAGCTCGCCGCCCTCGGCGCCGTCGACCTGGTCGTCGGCCACCACGCCCACGCCGTGCAGCCCGTCGAACGCGTGAACGGCACCTGGATCGCGTACGGGCTCGGCAACCAGCTCGCCCGGCACGCCGAACCGGCCGACGCCAACCGGGACGGCGCGATGATCGAGGCGAGCTTCGCGCCGTCGGGCCGGGACGGCCGCTGGGAGGTCGCCGGACTGCGGGCGCTCCCCACCTTCGTCGAACTCGACCCGCGGCTGCGGCTGATCGACCTGAGCCGGGCCCTCGCCGACCCGGCGCTGACCGACGACCAGCGCCGGCGCTACAGCGCCGCGCTCGACCGGATCAGCGGACACCTGCTCGGCCGCGGCGGCGCGCGGGCCGGCCTCGAGATCGCCGGTGACGGCAGCCAGTGACGCCGCCGTCACCGTTCGCCGGTTTTGAAGGCCGCTTACGGGGAATCCTCGCCGTATGTCCGTCTTGACGAAGATCGAACAGGCCAAGGGCCTGGACCGGATCAGTGATCGACTGCAGCAGCGGGTTCTCGGCGTGATCCGCTCGCGCAAGGTGCGGGACGCGCTGCACGGCGTGTGGCTGGGCCATGCCCTGCACCCGGCGCTCGTCCAGCTGCCGGTCGGCGCCTGGGCGTCCAGTGTGATCCTCGACCTCCTGCCGGCCCGCAAACCACAGGCCTCCGGCCAGCGGCACGCCGCGACCGTGCTCGTCGGCGTCGGCGTCGCCAGCGCCGTGCCCGCCGCGCTGACCGGCACCAACGACTGGTCCCATCTGAACTCCGAGCAGCGCCGCGTCGGCCTGGTGCACGCGGTCGCCAACAGCATCGGCCTCGTCTGCTACACCGGGTCACTGGTCGCGCGCCTGACCGGACGGCACCGCCTCGGCCGTACGCTCGGCTTCGTCGGGTTCTCCTCCGTCAGCGCCGGGGCGTACGTCGGCGGGCACCTGGTCTACAAGCAGGGTGCCCAGGTCAACCAGAGCATCGCCGAGCTGAACCGGATCGACGAGGGCTGGCACCCGGTCATCGACCTGGCCGACCTGCCGGAGCGGACGATGGTCACCCGGGAGGTCGACGGCGTATCGGTGATCGTCTACCACGACGGCGACGACATCACCGTGATGCTGGAGCGCTGCCCGCACGAGAGCGGCCCGCTCGGCGAGGGAGACGTCGTCGAGATCGACGGCAACCCCTGCGTGGTCTGCCCCTGGCACGGCAGCACCTTCCGCCTCGGCGGCGGCGAGATCGTGCACGGCCCGGCGAGCACCGACCAGCAGGTGCTCAGCACCCGCGTCGTGGACGGCATGCTCCAGGCTCGCGTCTGAGCGTCAGTCTCGTCGCGGCCGCTGGCGGCGGCGCAGCCCGAGCAGTGCTCCGGCCTGCGCGCCGATGATGGCCGCCACGGCGAGCACCGCGGAGATCGCCAGCGGTCGGTTGAGCTGCGGGTCGGCGCGCTCGGCGGCGTCGTACCGGCCGGCGGGGGCACCGGCGGGCGCCCCGGACGTCGACGGCGCCCCCGAGGTGGTGGGTGCCCCTGAGGTGGTGGGAGTTCCTGCGGTGGTGGGTGCTCCCGGCGTGACGGGCCTTTCCGAGGGTGCCGCCGACGCCGTCGGCTGGACCGGGTCCGCCGGTGGTGGGGTTGCCTGCGACGGCGGCTGCTGCGGCCGGGTCGACGGCGGACGCTGCGGTGGCGGGGCCGGCGTGTTGCGGATGGTCCGGCCTCCGGCGTGCCGCGCGGGCCCGGCGTCCTCGGCCGAGGCCGGAAGGCGTACCTGCTGTCCGGGGTGGATCAGATCCGGGTCGCCGATGTCGTTGAGCTTCGCCAGCTCCGGATAGCGGTCGAAGTCGCCGAGGTAGCGCTGCGCCACCCCGCCGAGGTAGTCGCCACGCGCCACCCGGTACACCAACCGCCCCTCCTGATGGGCCCGCACCGGTACGCCCGCACCCGCCCCGGCCATCCCCGCGCCACTCGTAGCCACCCCCGCTGCCGTGTTGGCGCTGCCGACGGCCGTCGTGCCCGCGAGCGTGCCGGCCGCCGCCCCGAGCGGGGCGAGCAGCGCCAGCGCTCCCAGCAGCGCCGCCGCCACCTGCTGCTGCCGGGCCAGCCCCGGCAGGCGCGGCGCGGACCGCCGGCCCAGCAGCGCGACGGCCTCGGCCGCCACCGAGACGGCGAAGGTGCCCCAGCCGAACCAGCCCGCCAGGGCCAGCACCCGCAGAAAAAGCTGCCCGTCGTCGCGGCTGGTCAGCCCGGCGGCCACCTCGGCGAAGGTCGGCACGTGATCGGGCAACGGGTTGCCGCCGAAGGCCACCAGTGCTGCCGGTGCGCCGGCGAGGAGCACCACCAGCAGGGCCAGCGCCCCCAGCCCGGCAATGAACCGCCCGATCCGCCGGGGCGTCGAGATCCGGGTCGGCATCACGATCTTCTCCTCCTGCTGCGGCACGGCGTACGAGGTCAGGGGCGTTCGGTGAGCAAGCGGGCGGTGGCGCTGCCGGTGGCGGTGAGGTCACCGGCGCCGAAGAGGCTGAGCATCACCGGCTCGTAGGTCAGGATCACTGTCACCTCGAGGCGGGTGGGCGCGCCGCCGTCGGGGTCGGGCACCTGGCGGGCGCTGCGGGTCAGGTGCACGTTCTCCGGCAGCGTCACGCTGTCCAGATAGCGGTAGGCGGCGGCTGTCGCCGCCGCCGGGTCGATGGCCTTCACGCCGCCGCCGACGGCGGCACCACGGTCGATCTCCTGGCCGCCGGTACGGGCCGCCTCCGCGGCCAGGTTCTCCGCACGCTGGGTCATCCGCAGCTGGGCGGAGCCGTCGTAGGTCAGTCCGATGACGGCGAGCACCGCCAGCAGCGCGATGGCCAGGAAGACGCTGACCCGGCCGGCGTCCCCGCGCCCGGCGCCGCTGCTCATGGCCGCTCCGGTGCGACCACGGCCGGTCCCCGGCTCTCCTGGGTGACGCCCCGGGCCCGGTAGCGGTCCATCGGGGAGACGAACGACGCCTCGACCCGCCGACTGCCGGGAGCGCCGACCAGGTCGTCCAGGGCGACGTCGCAGACGACCGACGAGCTGATCGACACCGGCTCGCCGACCGGGACGGCGAACGCCTCCGCGAGGCTGATCACCCGGCCGGTGCGCCCGTCGATACCGCCGAGCGTCACCTCCAGATAGCCGCAGTTCAGCCCGGCCTCGGCCAGCCGGGCGCGGGCCTGCACCTCGCCGTCGGCCCGGGCCCCCTCCAGGGTCCGGGAGATCGAACCGGCCCGGGCCGCGTCGTGGGCGGCCAGGTCGACGGCGTTCTGCGCCACCGCCGTACGCCCGACGACCGCCGCGAGCACGATCAGCATCAGGAAGGCCGGCGCCAGAATGGCGACCTCCACCGTCACCGACCCGCGCTCCCGACCGGGTACGGCGCCATCCCCTCCGCGCCTCGCGGCGCTGTCCTTTTCGCGCTTGGCGGCGCTGTCCTTTTCACGCCTTGCGGCACCGTCCGCCCCGGGTTCGCCGAGGTGCTCCACGTCGGACTGCGAGGACGTCACGGGGCCGGCTCCGTGAAGCGCTCCACCGGGCCGTGGGCCGTCTGGGAGATCGGGAAGCGCACACCGGGCAGGATCGAGAGCGCCTCGCCGCTGACGGTCACCGTCACCTCGCGCTCACCCCGGCTGGCCTCGACGGTGCCGAGGGTCAGCCAGTCACCGGCGCCGGCGACGAACTCCCGGGCCTGTGCCTCCCCTTCGGCCTCGTCGACCCCGTCCAGGACCCGGGTGGCGTTCACCCCGATCTGTGCCGCGTTCAACGCCACCGAGCGGGCCAGGAAGACCGCCGCCACCTGGATCGAGGCGAAGAGCAGCAGCAGGATCGCCGGCATGGTGATCGCCAGCTCGACCGGGCTCGCCCCCCGGTCCCGCTGGGCCGGTGTACGCCGTGTCATGTCAGGGCTTCGGCACCGACGGCGTACCGCCGATGGTGGTGTCCATGAACTCGTTGACCAGGCCGAGCGCCCAGGCGACCACGCCCACTGCGAGGACCGCCAGGCCGGCGATGATGATCGCGGTCGGCACCGGGCCGTCGCCGCGTTCGGGCTCGCGCCGCAGCTCGGCGAGACGGGTGACGAGCAGAACGTGCAGGTACGAGATCAGCGCCATGGTTCGCGTCCGTTCACGAGTCAGATCCGGGTGAGGAATGGATAGAGGACGAAGCCGACGAGGATGAAGACCAGCAGCGCGCCGGGAATGTCGAGCCGGCCGGTGACCGCCTCGGCGCGGGCCAGGTTGTCGGTGCGGATCTGGTCGCGCAGCGAGTCGGCGCGCTGCCGCAGCGTCTCGTGGACCTGCGCGCCCTCCGTGCCGGACGACTGCATGATCGCCCCGACGTCCCCGAGCTCCGGTACGCCGATCTCCTCGGCGAGTTCCCGCAGCTCCGCCCAGGGGGCGTGCATCTGCAGCTGGGCGATCCGCAGCGAGTCGCGGATGCGTTCGAAGACCCAGCCGTCGCAGACCGCCGCGGCCTGCTCCAGCGCCTGCACCGGCCCGTGAGCGGCGGCCAGCTGCAACGCCACCAGATCCAGGTAGGTGCAGACGGCCCGGGCGAATTCCCGTCGGGCCCGCGTCGCCCGGGCGAGTACGTCCCGGTGCGCCAGCAGGGCGGCCAGGAACGCCAGCCCCAGCCCGGCGGCGACCGGCAGCACCACCGGCAGGCGCCAGCCGCCCGCGCTCGCCAGCGCCGTCGCCACCCCGGGGGCGGCGAGCCCGATCAGCGCGGAGAGCAGCAGCGACAGCGCGTACTGCTCGGGGGTGCGGCCGAGCAGCGCGAGGTCCCGGGTGGGCGGGCGCAGCCAGCGGGTGGCACCGGTCAGCCAGTCCAGGTTGGAACGCGCGGCGGTGGCACTGGTGCGGATCGGCCGGTGCAGACGGCGCAGCGCCGGGGCGAGCGCCGGGCTGCTCGGCAACGCCTCGCGGACCAGCAGGAAGAGGCCCAGCCCGGCAGTCGCGCCGGAGATGACCGCGATCGTCAGCGGCGGGTTGGCGATCACCAGTGCACCTCCCCGGCCCCGACCGGACGCAGGAAGCGCGGCGCCGGCGGCGGCAGGCTCATCGAACGCACCCAGGCCAGCAGGGCGACGAAGCCACCACCGAGGACCACCATCACCGCCTGCCCGGCCGGCGTGCCGTACGGGCGCATGTACTCGGGGTTGAGCAGGCCGTAGCCGAGCACCAGCAGGGTCATCCCGGTCAGGAAACGCACCGCGAAGCGCGGCTGGGTCCGCTTGGCCTCCACCTCCCGCCGGGTCCCCACCTCGGCCGCCGCCGCGCTCGCGATCGAGGCGAGTACGTCGCCGAGCCGCTCGCCCCGGTCGCTGAGGTGCAGGATCAGCGCCGCCACCACCTGGTCGCAGACCGGGTCGGCGATCTCGTCGGCGAAGGCCAGCAGGGCGTTACGCGCCGGCCAGCCCGCCTGCAGCCGGGCGGCGAGGGTGCGTACCTCCTCGGCGATCTCGTCGGGGACGGTGTGGATGGTGCCGACGATCGCCTGCTGCAGCCCCTGGCCGGTGCCGGAGACGTCCTTGAGGCGGCGGGTCCACTCACCGACCGCCTCGATGCGCGAGATGGCCCGCTGCTCGGCCCGCCCGACGGTGAACAGCCACGGCGCGCCGGGCACCGCGAGCGCCACCAGCAGCCCGACCACCGGCAACCCGGTCAGCAGGAAGGCCAGCGCCCCGGCGGTGGCGGCGACGATCAGCAGCCAGCGGCGGGCGCGCGCGTCCCGGCCGCCGCCGTGGCGCATTCGCTGCAGCCGGGCGGCGACCCGCCCCGGCGGGCGGGGCGGACGGCGGGTGCCGGTGAGCGCGACGAGGGCGAGCAGCAGCCCGGCCACCGAGGCGGTGCCGGAGAGGACCGCGATGAATCGGAGGTTCTCCAGGCCGCTCACCGGGCCGGCTCCGGCCGTTGCAGCCGGCTGTGCCGGGGACGACGCCAGGCGCCGGTGCCCGCCTCGACGTACCGGGCCAGGGCGCGCAGGTCGTAGCCGGCCCGCAGCAGCTGGTCGCGGATCCGCTCGGGCAGGTGCCGCGGCACCGCGCGCCCGTCCGGGCCGGGACCGAAGACGGTGGTGGTGATGATCCGGTTGCCTTCGCCGACCCCGACGACCTCCTCGATCTGGGAGACGAAACGGTGCTTGCGTCCGCCGATGGCGCTCTCGTCCTCGACGGTCACGTAGACGATCAGGTCGAGGGCGTTGCCGGCCATCCGCCGGGCCTGCTCCACGGTCATCTCCCGGCCGTGCGACAGCGCCAGCTCGATGATCCGTTCGCTGACCCCGGCCGGGGTACGGGCGTGGATCGTGCACATCGACCCGCGGCTGGTGGTCATCGCCTGCAGCATCGGGACGATCTCCCGGGAGCGGACCTCGCCGACGATCACCCGGAGCACCCCCATCCGCAGCGCCAGCGGGATCAGGTCGGCGATCGTCACCTCGCCCGCCGGGCGGCCGTCGGGGCCGCGTTCGCCGTGCCCCTCCCGGGACTCGAAGCTCAGCACCGCCCGGTGCCGCTCACCCCGCCGGGCCGGCAGCAGCTCGCGGCTCTCCTCCAGCAGCACGTACGGCTCGTCGGCGGGGATCTCGTTCATCAGCGCCCGGATCACCGTCGTCTTGCCCGCTCCGGCGAGCCCGGCGACCATGATGTTCAGCCCGCCGGCGGTGGCGGCGCGCAGGAAGTCCCGGATCAGCGGGTCGATCATCTCGTCGAGGTCGGGGCGGGCGCCGCTGATGTCCTCAAGCGACACATCGAGGGTGTTGTGACGGCGGATAACCGCGTACGGGCGGTGGCTGACCAGGAAGACCGCGGCGAGCCGGCTGCCGTCGGGCAGCTGCAGGTCGAGGGTGGGCTTGGCGGTGGAGAGGGAACGTTCGGTGGCGCCGGCCCGGCGGGCCACCGCCTGGAGGATCTCCACCAGCTCCTCGTCGCTGTCGGCGATCGGGTCGGACCACTCCACTCCGCCGCCGTGCCGGGCGATGCGCACCTGGTCGCAGCCGAGGATGTGCACCTCCTCGATCGTGGTGTCGACAAGCAGGGTCTGCAGCCGGCCCAGGCCGGCGAGTTCGGCGATGACCTGGTCGAGCAGGAGCCGCTCCTCCCCGGCGGGCATCGGGGTGCCGGACCGGCGGACGCTGTCGGCGTACTCGCTGACGACGGTGACGGCGAGCCGGGCCCGTTCGGCGTCCTCGGCGCCGGCGTCGTGGTCGCGGCCGCGTTGCCAGTGGGTGAGGCGTTCGCTCAGGTCCCGGCGCAGCTCCCGGACCAGGGCGAAGTCCACCCGGGGCCGGGGGCGGGGCGGCGGGTTCGGCGCCGCCGGTTGCGGGTCCGGGCGCAGCGGTGCGGGGATGGCGACGGCCGGGTCGGCCGCCGGCCGGGGATCGTGGGAGACGGCCTCAAACCGCATCGCTGACCTCCGCGACGGCCGGGTGCCCCAGCCGGGCGGCGCGCCGCTCCAGCAGGTCACCGACCGGGTTCTCCAGCGCGGCCGCGGCGCGCAGCAGCGGCCGGTTCGGGCGCACCGTCCCGCCGTGGCCGAGGACCTGGGCGCTGCGCGGGTCGTCGGGCAGGTGGCCGATGACCGGCAGCCGCATCGCCTTCGCCACCTCGAAGCGCCCGTGCCCCGCCCCGACCAGCAGCAGCCGCAGCGAGTCCGTCGGCACCCGCTGCGCGACGAAGTCGCGTGCGATCGCGCGTACGGTGGCCCGGGCCAGCGCCAGGTCGGGCAGGCGGGGGGCGGTCACCACCAGGACCAGGGCGGCGGCCCGCAGCACCGGCCACGGTGGCGAGGCGACGCTGAGCCGGCCGCAGTCGGCGAGCACGTCGTACGCCGGGCGGCCCCGCTCCAGGTCGGCGAAGAAGTCGGCGAAGCGGTGCCAGAGCGGGGCGACGCTGCCGGCCTGGACCGGGTCGAGGACGCCGGGCAGGAGCAGGCGCTCCCGGCGCGGGGCGTCCAGGTCGACCAGCTGGGACCAGAAGTGGCGCTCCAGGTTGCCGTCGCGCAGTTCCCCGACGGCGAGTTCGCCGAGGCCCCGCGGGCCTTCGAGCGCGCCGCCGAGGTAGCCGGCGAGGACCGAGCCGCCGGCGGGGTCGCATTCGGCGAGCACCAGCCGGCGCTGCCAGGTCAGCGTGCAGGCCAGGGCGGTCGTGGTGACTCCGGGGGAGCCCTTGGCGGAGACCAGGGCGATGATCGCCACAGGTCAGCCCGCCGTGGTGAGGACTACGGCGATCCGGTTCTCGGCGGCGAGCGCGACCACCGCCGGCACATCCCGGGCGGCGAGCGCCACGTAGACGACGACGTTGCCCCGGTCCGGCGCGTCGCTGTCGATCACCGTCGCCTCGAAACGGGTGGCGGTGGTCTGCGTCTCGCCGCTGCGGGGGGTGCTGACCAGCAGCAGCGGGTCGCCGGGTTGCAGGCGGCGGGCCGGGACCTGGGTGGGTTTGAGCCCGAGCGCCACCTGCTGCTGGCCGGGGGCGAGCAGCGGGGCGTCGGTGAGCTGCGCCATCGTCAGCAGCGTGCCGGGCACCAGCGCCACGGTGGCGCGCTTGCCGAGCACCTCGTCGATCCGGTCGGCGGGGACCGGGGTCAGCCCCTGGCCGCCGGCGAGCTGGACGGTGGCCAGGTCCTCGGCGGTCAGTGCCGTGCCGATGGGCAGCGGCCGGGCGATGGCGAGGTAGCTGCCGGTGGCGCGGACCGAGGTGACCGCGAAGGCGGAGCCGAGTCCGCCGAGGACCACCAGCAGCACGGCGAGCCCGAGCAGCCCGGGGCGCATCCGGCGCTGCCGCAGGATCCGCGGTGGGGCGACCGGGGCGTCCACCGGTTCGTCGTGGGTCACCACGCTCACTGCGTCACCACCTGAAGTTCGTCGATCCGGATCGGTGTCGGGTCACTGGTGCGGACCTGCGGGGGCAGTTCGCCGCCGGCGCCGCTGCTGCTGCTCCAGCGCACGGTCCAGTGCGTGGTGGCGTGGATGGCGTAGTCGCCGGGGCGCTGGTAGCCCTGCGGGAGTCCGCATTCGGGGGTGCGCCCGGCGTCGCGGGCCGGGTCGTACGCGGTGCCGCCGCCGGGAGGACAGGTGACCTGGTCGCCGTTGCCGAGGTCCCAGACGATCTTCGTGACCTCGGCGGTGATCCGTACGGTCAGTCCCCGCTCGGTGTCGCTGGCGCTCAGCTGCCACCAGCGGCTGTCCCGGTCGGCCCAGAGCCAGACGGGCAGGCCGACCAGGCCGGGCCCGGCGGCCGGCCGGGGTGCGACCGAGATCGGTGGCGCGGCCAGCGTGATCTTGGCGTAGGCCCGCCAGGCGAGCTCCTGCGGGTCGGGGGGTGCGCCGAATCCGTCCGGCGGGGTGTCGAGCTCCACAGTGTCGAGTTGGCCGTTGCAGCTGCGGAGGTACCGCTTCTTGCCCTCGGCGACATCTTCCGGCTGCGGTTCCTGCAGCTTGTAGTAGCAGCCGTCGGAGTTGTTGAACCAGCCGAGCAGCTCGTCGTAGCACTTGACGGGTTCCCCGTCACGCATGCAGACGGCCGGTTTGCCGCCGCCGCCACCGTCGCCGGGTTTGCCGTCGCCGGGGTCGCCGGGGCGTGGTCGCGGTTTCTGGTCGTCCCAGACGTGGCAGTCGGGCTCGGTCGGGGGGCAGGAGCCGCCAGGGTCGGCCTGCGCGGCCGGGGCGGGTGCGACGAGGAGCGAGAGCAGCAGGAAGAGCAGGGCCGCGAGCGCGTACGGGCGGCGAGGGAGTGTCAGCATGGTTGGTCCCGGTGGGCGGCGCCGGTATTGATCAGCCAGCGGTCGTGGTAGCGGGTGGCGGTAGCGGTGACCAGGTAGCGCTGCCCGGCACTGCCGGGGACGGCACGATCGCCGTCCACATAGGTCAGGCGGTAGCCGGTGGCGTCCAGACAGTCCTGGATCTCGACCGTCGGCGGGCTGCCTTCCAGGCTGACCAGGGTGACCGTGGGGTCACTGGTGAGCGTGCCGGTCCGGCGGGCGCCGTGGTCGTGGGCGTCGCGGATGGCCAGGCGCACCTGGGTCAGCAGTGGATCGGCGAGGTAGTCGGTGAGGGCCGGGTGCAGTGGGTCGCCGGCCCGGTTCGCCTCCCGCGAGGCGCGCAGATAGCCCGCGTACGCATCGAGGGCGGCGCGTTCGGCGGCCTGCCGGTCGGCGGCGTCCACGGTGGAGACGGGGGCGGCCCGGGTGGGGTCGGGGAGCGGTCCGGGTCCGGGGGTGCCGCAGCCGGTGACGAGGAGGGCGCCCGCGAGGATCGCGCCGGCGGCGCGGAGCGGGGATCGTGCTGGCAACGGTGCGTCCCCTCCTCTGCTTGCTCCGGCCGGGCCCGCGGGTCCGGCGGCGAGCGGGGCGCAGGGCGTCAGGGCCCGGCCCGGGACCGGAATCCAGTTGAAGTTGACCAATTGCTGGTGTCGCCGTTTGACGGGTGCCGAAATTGTCGATCCGGGTCGTGGAGCGGGCTTTCAGGGTGTGCGCCGTCCACGGGGCGAGCATAGGCTGAGCTTGCGAAATGCAAAAGATGTAGCGAAGGCGAGTACGCTGCGTGATGACGTTTTTCAATGATCAATTGGCGGCCCGGAGGCGGCTCGCGTGGCGATTTCCGGAGCATGCGAGCAGTTTCCCGGGGTCGCTTTCCGCGTCATCCGCGAGTTCATTGTGACGACATCATCACAGCGTGTCACCAACTCGGCGCTGGTCGACGTCGGCCGGCGGCGGTGGCCGCGCCGGGTCGCCACCGTGCTCACGGTCGCGCCGCTGCTACGGGACCGGATCATCGCCTGGTCGGTGCCGACCGGTACGCCCCAGCGCCGTGCCTGCGACCGCTGCGCCGCCCCGATCGGGCTGGACCGTCCGCTGCGCCCCCTCACCCCGGTCGCCCGCTGCGCGCGCTGCGGCGGCCGGGCCGGTGCGCCACCGCTGACGGTCGAGGCGGCGCTGATCGCGGTGCTGGTGCTGCTCTGGGCGAGCGGGCTACCGCCGTTCGAGCTGGCCGCGGTCGGGGCGTGGCTGCTCTGCGCCGTTCCGCTGGGCTTCATCGACGTCGCCGTGCACCGGCTGCCGGACCGGCTCACCTGGCCGGCGAACGCCGCGGTGGCGCTGCTGCTCGGCGCGGCCGTGCTCTGGGGCCCGGCCGACGGTGGCGGCTGGCTACGGGCCGCCGCGGCCGGGGCCGGCCTGGCGGCCTGCTTCGCCGCCAGCGCGCTCCTGCTCGGAGAGCGCGGCTTCGGGCTCGGCGATGCGAAACTGGCGCTCGGCGCGGGGGCGCTGCTCGGCTGGCTCGGCTGGGGCGCGCTGGTCTTCGGGCTCTTCGTGACGTTCCTGGCGGCCGGGCTGGCCGGGGTGGTCGGCCTGGTGGCCGGCCGGTTGCGCTGGAGCGGTCACCTGCCCTTCGGCCCGTTCCTGATCGTCGGCGTGGCAGCGGCCGTGGCGGTGCTCGGGTGAGGTCGTGCGGCCCGGCGCCGGCCCGAGCGTCGCGATCGGCTGAGGAGGGCAGCGCCGACACGGGGAGCGGGGATGCGCCGGGCGTGTCGCGCCGCAGGTAAGGAACACGAAACCGCGCACACCATCGGCGGTGTTGTCACCACAACCGTGATGTACGCGGTTTCGAGACTGTCAGTTCCGGCGCTGCCGCTTTCCCGTTCCGGTAGCCGGATGCGCCGCGGTCACACCAGCCGCGCGACACCGCCCTCGGGTCTTCACCGCCGCGCACGGACCGCGCGGGCGATCTCCTGCCGCAGCGGCTCCGTCTCCTCGTCCTGGTCGCAGAGGAGCAGCACCGTGAACGGCAGTGCCGTCCCGCCGGGCGCGGTGAGCGGATTGGACCAGCTCCGTACGGCCCGCGACAGGACCCTGAACAGGGTGTGCCGGTCCTCGGCGCTGCCCGGCAGCAACCGGGGTGCGTTCTCGATAATGATCAGGTACCCGTCCGCGGGCAGCCAGTGCAGGTCACCGAGGCAGTCGGTGAGCGCGTTCCAGTTCCAGCCGAAGTAGCCGGGGAAGATCAGCGCGTCCGAGAACTCGTAGAAGGCGTGGTCCGCGTCCGGCATCCTCGTCGCGTCCAGCCGGGCGACGAAGAATCTGCCCGCTGCCGGTAGCAGCGCCGCCAGCTCCACCAGGGTGCCGGGGGTGGCGACCGCGAGCTGGGGGCCGCCCCAACCGTTCTCCATGGCCCCCCACCCGTTCTCCATGGTCAGCGGTTGACCGGTTCCTTGGCGCGGTGGGTGGTCTTGCGCAGCAGGGCGGTGAACGGCTTGGTGAGCAGCAGCGCGACCAGCGACGCGATCACCACGCCGTAGA
>Ga0233375_1001046_pt1 | contig 13188 bp, 11 predicted proteins | sample ElkDunMinimDraft_10_FD_191539 | JGI IMG/M metagenome (GOLD analysis project Ga0233375, IMG submission 191539) | Fecal eukaryotic communites from dung pellets of Tule Elk in California, USA - Elk Dung E16 | ecosystem: Host-associated > Mammals > Digestive system > Large intestine > Fecal | place... | reverse complement strand
GCAGCGTGGCGAGGCCGCGGCCGGCCAGCACGGAGCGCAGCACCACCTGCAGGCCGGCGACGTGGTGCACGGGCAGCGCCAGGAGCCAGCTGCCCGGGCCGCCGAGTCGTGCCGCGGTGGCGTCGGCGGAGGCCCGCAGGGCCGCGGCCGACAGCATCACGTCGCGCGGCCGACCGGTCGAGCCCGAGGTGCGCACGACCACCGCCACGTCCGCGGGCACGTGCGCGCCGGCGCGGGGGGTCGGTCCGGCGTCGTCGAGCGCCCGCACCGCGGGGCCCGTGCCCTCGATCGCCGCGGTCAGTGCAGGGACGACGTCCCGCGCCTGCGCGGGCACGTCGCGCAGCGGCCGGTCCACCTGCACAGCGTAGGTGGTCGGGCGGCCGACCGTGCGCCGCGCCGTCACCGGGCTCCGGGACCACCGCCTCACCGGCCCACCGAGGTGCGCGTCGTAGAGTGTCCCGCGGTCCGACCGCGGCGGTCGGGCCGGGGCGCGACCGGCACCCGGTGCGCACGGGCGCACGCCGGGTCGCGCCGGTGGGGAACAGGAGACGGACGCATGGCATCGACGGTGGGACGCACGCGCACGACGCGCAGGTGGCGGGCACGGTCCGGCGCACTGGTCGCGATCGGCGCCCTCGCTCTCGCTGCCTGCGGGTCGCCGGCCGCCGAGCCCGCGCCCACGGTGACGGAGCGCGCCGAGGTCGTCGCCGACAAGCAGGCCGTCCCCGCACCGGACGTCCCGCCGACGTGGCCGCTGACGGGTGTCGCCGGCGTCCCCGACCCGCGGCCCGCCATCGCGGTGAAGGTGGAGAACACCTCCGCCGCGCGCCCGCAGGCGGGGCTCGAGCAGGCCGACGTGGTCTGGGAGACGATCGTCGAGTTCGAGGTGTCGCGGTTCGTCGCCGTGTTCCACTCGCAGGCCCCCGAGGAGGTCGGGCCGATCCGCTCCGTGCGGCCGATGGACCCCCTGATCGTGGCGCCCCTGCACGGGCTGTTCGCGTTCTCGGGCGGGCAGGGCGGCATCCTCGACCTGGTGAACGCGTCCGGCGTGCAGGTCGTGTCCCACGACGCCGGTGCGCCGGGCCTGTACCGGGTGAGCGCCCGGCGCGCGCCCCACAACGTCTACGGGTCGCTCAGCACGTGGTGGGGGACCGCCGAGGCCGGCCGCACGGCGCCGCCCGAGCAGTTCGCGTTCGCCCGCACGGCCGAGCAGGCCGCCGCCGCGACGGCCGGCACGCCGGCCGGCACGCTCGACCTGCGCCTCTCCGGGCAGTCGCACCCGGTGTGGACGTGGGACGCCGCGACCGGCACCTGGCTGCGTTCCGAGGGCGCCGAGCCGGCGGTCGCGGCCGGCGGCGCCCGGCTCTCCGCGGTCAACGTCGTCATGATCACCGCGGCCCACCCCGACACCGGGTTCGGTGCGCAGGGTGGTGCACCGGTCCCGACGTACGAGCTGGTCGGCTCCGGGGACGCGGTCGTGGCGACCGGCGGCCGGACCGTGCCCGTGCGCTGGCAGAAGGACGCGCAGGACCAGCCGCTGCGGCTGCTGATGCCCGACGGGTCGGACGCGACGCTCGCGCCCGGCAACACGTGGGTCGAGCTGGTGCCGGCCGGCAGCGGGTCGCTCACCGTCTCCTGACGCGACCCGGCCGCCTGCGCCGGGCGCCGGCGCGGGCCCCGCACCACGCGGCCGGCGGGGAGCCGTGCACCCCGGGGTGGACCCCGCGGGAGCCCGCCTCGTCCCTGCGGGGGACCGGCGGCACCCGCGGGGACGAGAGGACCGCGCCGTTGCGCGGTCCTGCAGGCCGACGCGGTGGCGGCCGGTGCCCGGCCAGGCTGGTCGCATGGCCGCAGAGACCCCGCTCCCCGTCACCGTCCGTCCGGCGCGTGCGCCCCGTCCCGCCGTGGAGGACCGCTCCCTGCGGTCGGCCGTCGCGGTCGTCGCCTCGGGCCTCGTGCTCGTCGCCCTGCTCGTGGGTGGTGGCGCGATGGTCGCCACGCTCGTCGACCTCGCCTCGTGGGTCGGCGGCGCCTGACGCGTCACCGCGCCCGGCGCACCCTCACCGCACGAGAGTCAGTACGCGTACGGGAAGCCTGACCAGTCCGGCTCCCGACGCTGCAGGAACGCGTCGCGGCCCTCGACCGCCTCGTCGGTCATGTAGGCCAGACGCGTGGCCTCGCCCGCGAACACCTGCTGCCCGGCCAGGCCGTCGTCCGCCAGGTTGAACGCGAACTTCAGCATCCGCACCGCCTGCGGCGACTTGGTCGCCACGATCCGCGCGTACTCCAGCCCGGCGTCCTCCAGGTCCGCGTGGTCGACCACGTCGTTGACCGCACCCCACGCGTACGCGTCGTCCGCCGAGTACTCGCGGGCCAGGAAGAAGATCTCCCGGGCGCGCTTCTGCCCCACCTGCCGCGCGAGCAGCGCGGAGCCGTACCCGCCGTCGAACGACCCGACGTTCGCGTCGGTCTGCATGAACCGCGCGTGCTCCCGGCTCGCGATCGTCAGGTCGGCCACCACGTGCAGGGAGTGCCCCCCGCCGGCCGCCCAGCCGTTCACCAGCGCGACGACGACCTTCGGCATCGTCCGGATCAGCCGCTGCACCTCGAGGACGTGCAGGCGTCCCGCGCGCGCCGGGTCGACAGCGGCGGCCGTGTCACCGTCCGCGTACCGGTAGCCGTCCCGGCCGCGGATGCGCTGGTCGCCGCCGGAGCAGAACGCCCACCCGCCGTCCTTGGGCGAGGGGCCGTTGCCCGTGAGCAGCACGGTGCCCACGTCGGACGTGGTCCGGGCGTGGTCGAGCACCGCGTACAGCTCGTCGACCGTGTGGGGCCGGAACGCGTTGCGCACCTCGGGCCGGTGGAAGGCGATGCGTACCACCGGGAGGTCCCGCTCGGCGGCGCCCGCGGCGACCTGCTCGCGGGTCGGGCGGGCGCGCCCCCGGTGGTACGTCACGTCCGTGAGGTGCTCGAACCCCTCGACGTCGCGCCAGCGGGTCGGGTCGAACGTCTCGGAGACGCGCACGGGCAGGGGGGCAGGGGTGCCGCTGTCGTTCACCGGCCCACCCTAACGAGCGCCGTAGCCTGGAGCCGTGAGCGCGCAGCCGGAGGCCGTGGTGTGGGACGTGCCGTTGCGCACCCGGTTCCGCGGGCTGACGCGCCGCGACGGCGTCCTGGTGCGGGGTGACGCCGGCTGGGGGGAGTTCAGCCCGTTCCGCGACTACGACGACGTGGCCGCGACCCGCTGGTGGCGGGCGGCGCGCGAGGCCGCGGACGAGGGCTGGCCGGCGCCGGTGCGGACGCACGTCCCGGTGAACGTCACGGTCCCCGCCGTCGACCCCGGGCTCGCGCACCGCATCGTCAGCGGCTCGGGTGGCTGCCGCACCGCGAAGGTCAAGGTGGCCGAGCCGGGGCAGCCGGCCGGTGCCGACGAGGCCCGGCTCGAGGCGGTGCGTGACGCGCTGGGTCCCGACGGTGCCGTGCGCGTCGACGCCAACGCGGCGTGGGACGTCGACACGGCCGTGGTGCGCCTCGCCGCGCTCGACCGGGCGGCCGGCGGGCTGGAGTACGCCGAGCAGCCCGTGCCGGGCGTCGAGGACCTCGCCGCCCTGCGCCGTCGCACGCACGTGCCGCTCGCGGCCGACGAGGCCGTGCGTCGCTCGGACGACCCCCTCGCGGTCGCGCGGCTGCAGGCCGCCGACGTCGTCGTGCTCAAGGTGCAGCCGCTCGGGGGCGTGCGCGCGTGCCTGGAGCTGGCGGAGCGGCTGGCCCTGCCCGTGGTCGTGTCGTCCGCGCTCGAGTCCTCGGTCGGGCTGGCCGCCGGTCTGGCGCTCGCTGCCGCCCTGCCCGACCTGCCGCACGCCTGCGGGCTCGCCACCGCCGCCCTGCTGGCCGAGGACCTGGTCGAGGACCCGCTGCTGCCCCGCGACGGGATGATCGAGGTCCGTCGGCCCGAGCCGGCACCGCGGCTGCTGGCGGCGGCCGCCGCGCCACCGGCGGTCGTCGCGCACTGGCAGGCGCGTCTCGCCGCCGTGACGGGTCGGGCATGATGACCGGCGTGACCCCCGACGACCCGTCCGCACCGCGCCGCCGGCGCCGGGCCCCGGCCGCCGCGACGCCGGGCGACCCGGCCGTGCCGGCCCCCGCGGTCGCCGCCGCACGGGTGCTGGTGCAGGCGCTGGCGGCGCTGGGCGTGCGCGACGTCGTCCTCGCGCCGGGGTCCCGCAGCGCGCCGCTGGCCTACGCGCTGGCCGACGCCGCGCGTCCCGACGACGAGCGGCCCGCGGGTGCGCCCGCGCTGCGGCTGCACGTGCGGATCGACGAGCGGGACGCGGGCTTCCTCGCCCTGGGGCTGAGCAAGGCGTCGGCCCACGTCGGCGACCGCGGCCCCGTGCCGGCGCGGCCGGTGGCGGTCGTGACGACCTCCGGCACCGCGGTCGCCAACCTGCACCCCGCGGTGCTCGAGGCCCACCACGCGGGGCTGCCCCTGGTCGTCCTCACCGCCGACCGCCCGCACGAGCTGCGCGGCACGGGCGCCAACCAGACGACCGAGCAGGTGGGGATCTTCGGCGCGGCGGTGCGGTTGGCCGTCGACGTGCCCGCCCCCGTGGGACGCCCCGGCGAGGACCGCGACCTGCGGCGCACGGTGTCCCGCGCGGTGGCCGCCGCGACCGGTGCGCGGACCCAGGACCCCGGGCCGGTGCACCTGGACCTGGCCTTCCGCGACCCGCTCGTGCCCGGCGACGAGCCGTGGCCCGCGCCGTCCGACGCGGGCCTGACCCACGTGGCCGCACGGGCGCTGCCCGCCGAGCCCGCCGGGCTGCTCACCGGGACGGTGCCCGTCGTGGTCGACGTCCTCGACCAGCCGGCCGACGCCGGACGCCCGTCGCGGCGTGCGCGCGGACCGGTGCCGACCGTCGTCGTCGCCGGTGACGGAGCCGGCCCTGCGGCGACCCGCCTCGCGGAGGCCAACGGCTGGCCGCTGCTGGCCGAGCCGTCCTCGGGCGCGCGGCAGGGCCCCACCGCGATCGGTGCGTACCGCCTGCTGCTCGCCGACGAGCGCCTCGGCGGGCGCACGGGGCGTGTCGTGGTGCTCGGCCGCCCCACGCTGACGCGGCCCGTCCAGGCGCTGCTGGCGCGCCCCGACGTGGACGTCCTCGTGGTCGCGCCCCGCGGCGCGGACTGGCCCGACGCGGCCCGCAACGCCTCCCAGGTGCTGCTCGACGTGCCCGCGCGCATGCGCCAGGGCCGGGTCGGGGCCCCGGCCGGGTGGCTCGACGCCTGGCGCACGGCCGACGCGGCGGCGCAGGACGTGCTCGCCGGTGCGCTCGACGCCCCGGAGGACGGCCGTCGCTCCCGCAGCGGCCCGCGCGTCAGCGGCTGGGCGCTCGCGCGGGCGGTCGCGCGCGCCAGCGCGCCGGACGACGTCCTCGTCGTCGGGTCCTCCAGCCCCGTGCGGGACCTCGACCTCGTCGCACGCTGGGACCTCGCGCCGCTGGTGCTCGCGAACCGGGGGCTGGCAGGCATCGACGGCACGGTCGCGACCGCCACCGGTGTCGCGCTCGCCCTGCCGCGGCGCCGGGTGCGGGCGTACCTGGGCGACCTGACCTTCCTGCACGACGTGGGCGGCCTGCTGCGCGGGCCCGCCGAGCCGGCGGTCGACCTGCAGATCGTCGTCGCGAACGACGACGGCGGCTCGGTGTTCACGACCCTGGAGCACGGTGCGCCCGAGCGTGCCGACGTCTTCGAGCGCGTGTTCGCCACCCCGCACGGCGTGGACGTCGCCGCGCTGTGCGCCGCCTACGGCGTGCGGCACACCCGCGTGGTCGACACCGACGGCCTGCTGCCGGCGCTCGCGTCGCCCGGCACCGGGACGAGCGTCGTCGAGGTCCGCGTCGACCGCACGCAGCGTCGCAACCTGGCCGAGCGCCTCGCCGCCGAGGTCGCGGCGGCGGTGGACAAGGCCCTGTCACCGGGCGCCTGAGCCGGCGCCCGCATCCCTCCTGGCGGGCCCACAGGAAGTTCCCAGCCGCCTGGGAGGCCGATCCCAGGACGACGCGGTGTGATGGATGTCGAGAAGGAGGCAGCCATGACCACCACGCCCGAGCCGCAGCCCGGCAGCCACCCCCAGAACCAGCCGACCACCCCCGTCCCGCCGCAGGGTGCCGTCCCCTCGCACGGTGCCGTCCCCCCGCACGGTTCGGTGCCGCCGCACGGTGCCGTCCCCCCGCAGGGCACCGCGCGGCTGTCGCCCGCGCAGGAGTGGGCACGCTACGAGGCCGCGCAGCGCGCGCAGGCCGGCGGTGCCCCGACCACGTCCGGGAACGCCCCGACCGCGACGGCCACGGCCGCTCCCGCGCACGACCCGTGGGCCACGCCGGCGCCGGCGTCGGCGCCGGGTGAGGCACCCGGCGAGAAGCCGCGCCGCCGCTCGCGTGCCTGGCTGTGGATCGCGTCGGCCGCCGTCGTCGGCCTCGTGGTGGGTGGCGGCTCCGTCGCCGCCGCCGGTCTGCTGGACCAGGGCGGGTCGTCGTCGCGGTCCGCCTCGCTGGCCGACGTGGGCCGTTCCTCGACCGACCAGGTGCCGGTCACGGGCTCCAGCGCCGCGGACCCGGACTGGCAGGCCGTCGCGGCCGCCGTGCAGGCCTCGGTCGTCGCGATCGAGGTCCAGACGGAGTCCGGCGGTGGCCAGGGCTCCGGCGTCATCATCGACGACGAGGGCCACGTGCTGACCAACAGCCACGTCGTGTCCGGTGCGCAGGGCAACGTGCAGGTGACGCTGACCGACGGCCGGATCCTCGAGGGTGAGGTCGTCGGCACCGACCCCAGCACCGACCTGGCCGTCGTGCAGCTGCTCGACGCCCCCGACGACCTGCAGCCGGCCGCGTTCGGCAACTCCGACGAGGTCCGGGTCGGCGAGCCGGTCATGGCGGTGGGCAACCCGCTGGGCCTGGCCAACACCGTGACCACCGGCATCGTCTCGGCCGTCGACCGCCCGGTCTCCACGGTGGAGGACGGCGGGGCCGAGGCGGCGGTGACCAACGCGATCCAGATCGACGCGGCCGTCAACCCCGGCAACTCCGGCGGGCCGCTGTTCGACGCGACGGGCCGGGTCATCGGCATCACGTCCTCGATCGCCACGCTCAGCGCGCAGTCCGGCTCGATCGGTCTCGGGTTCGCGATCCCGTCGGACCTCGCCCGCGACGTCGCCGCGCAGCTCATCGAGGACGGCCAGGCCGAGCACGCGTTCCTCGGGGTCACGCTGTCCGCCGGCGTCGCGACGGCCGACGGCGTCACGCGCCGCGGTGCCGTCGTCGAGTCCGTCAACGAGGGCTCCCCGGCCGCCGCGGCCGGTCTGCAGGCCGGTGACGTCATCGTCGCCATCGACGACGACCCGGTGGGGGGCGCCGAGGCGCTCACGGCCTTCGTGCGGTCCCTGTCGTCGGGCGACGACGTGACCCTCACGGTCGTGCGCGACGGCCAGACGCGCGAGCTCGACGTCACGCTCGCCACGCGCCCCGACGACCTCGGCTCGGCCCAGCCGCGCCAGGACCAGGGTCAGGGCGGCCAGGGCGGCCAGGGTCAGGACGACCAGTCCCTGCCCGGCGGTCTCACCCCCGAGCAGCTCTGGGAGTGGCTGCAGCAGCAGCAGGGCCAGGGCTGACGGTCCCGCCCCACGCCGTCCACCGCACGACCGGGCCCGCCGCGATCCCCCTCTCGCGGCGGGCCCTCGGCGTCCCTGCGGGCGCGGCGCGTGTCAGGACGACGCGTGTCAGGACGACGCGTGTCAGGACAGCGCGTACCGCATCGGGTCGAGCTTCGCGCGCGACTCGGCGAGCTCGGCCGCCGGGTCGGAGGCCGCGACGACGCCGCAGCCGGCGAACAGCCGCAGGCGGTGCGGGTCGTGCCGGTCCACCTCGGCGGAGCGCAGGGCGATGCCCCACTCGCCGTCGCCGTCGGCACCGAACCAGCCCACGGGTCCGGCGTACCGGCCGCGGTCCATGCCCTCGATGCGGGTGATGAGCGCGCGCGCCGCCTGCGTCGGGGTGCCGCACACCGCGGCGGTGGGGTGCAGGGCCGCGGCCAGCGCCAGCGACGAGGGGTGCGCGCCGTCGCCCTGCGGGGCGGCGAGCACACCCGTCACGTCGGACGCGAGGTGCAGCACGTTGGGCAGCGACAGCACGAACGGCACGTCGGGCACGTTCGACGACGAGCAGAAGGGCGCGAGCGCGCGGGCGACCGACGTGACCGCGTACTCGTGCTCCTCGAGGTCCTTGGAGGAGTGCGCGAGGATCGCGGCCCGTGCCATGTCGCCGTCGTCGTCGCCGGTGCGCCGGATCGTGCCGGCCAGCACCCGTGACGTCACGAGCCCGCGCTCGGAGCGCACCAGCAGCTCGGGCGTCGCGCCGATCATGCCGTCGACGCTGAAGGTCCAGCACGACCGGTACCGGTCCGCGAGCCGCTGCAGCGCCCACCGCACGTCGAGCGGGTGCTCGGTGCGGGCGCGCACGTCGCGCGCGAGCACGACCTTCTCGACCTCGCCCGACCGGATCGCGGCGACGCCGCGCGCCACCACGTCCATCCAGTCGTCCGCGGTCACGGCGCCGTCCGAGTAGGTGACGTCGCCCGGTGCGCGGGGCTCGGTGCGCGGCGGCAGGACGTCCGCCAGGCGGGGCGCGGCGCCCAGCTCGCCCGCGGTGCTCACGGTCGTGAGCCACGTCCGGCCGTCGCGCCGGCCCACCACCACGCGCGGGACCACGACGACGCCACCGGCGGGGGAGTCGTCGTCGAAGGCGAAGGAGCCGAAGGCGACCGGCCCGGTGCCGGGCAGGCGCACCTCGTCCCGGACGATCGCGCGCGCGAGGACCTCGTGCCACGCGCGCTCGGCGGCCGCGAACCGGTCGGCGCCGTGCACCTCGACGCGCACGGCCTCGCCCCAGGCCACCAGGCCGTCGCCGCGGCGCACCCAGGCCAGCGGGGCCTGCGGGCCCAGCAGGTCGAGCAGGTCCGCCGGGTCGGCCGACCCGTCCGCGGGCAGGTCGTGGCACTCGACGGTGCGGACCACGAGAGGGTGCGGGACGCCCCCGGTGACGGGGGAGCTGGGCGACGTGCTCATCGCGTTCAGGGTAGGCCCTCACCGCCGCGGGCTCGCCCCGGGGCGGTGCGACCTGCGTCTCAGCGCGGCTTGCGGGCCACCACCACGTCGCGCTCGATCGCCTGGTCGACGCGGTGCGACAGGTCGAGGAACGGCTCGCCGTCCAGCGGCTCGAGGCCCGCGTCGACGAGCATCGCGACGAGGTCCCGGCGCGGCAGCACCTTGGTGTTCCACGACAGCCCGAGCGCGCCGCCGCGGCGCAGCACCGTGACCCAGCCGGGGAGGGCGTCGGCGAGCAGCTCGCCCGGCGCCCGCGACGGGGTGCGCGGTCCGGTGACCGACCCGTGCTGGATGCCGTACGGCGCGTCGGCCACGACCACGTCGAAGAACCCGGCGCGGTACGTGCGGTCGACGTCGAGCGTGTCACCCTGCGTGATCTCGAGCGTCTGCACGTCGCCGGCCCGGAACAGGTCCTTGTCGGCGGCGAGCGTGAACGTGGTGCGCCGCCCCAGGGTCTTCCCGGCGATGCGCAGCCGCGTCGACGCCGAGCGGTGCTTGAGCCGCTTGTCCTGCAGCCAGCGGGTGGCGAACGCGGTGTACGCCTCGACGTCGCGCCGGTCGACGTCGACGCCGTACGCGTCCCACCCGTACATGAGCGCCTGGTTCAGCGTGGTGCCGCGCCCGCACATGGGGTCGAGCACCCGCAGCCGGGACCCGAGGAGCTCCTCGCGGGTCGTGGCGGCCGCGGCCGTCAGGTTCAGCAGGAGCCGGGTGAGCTGCTCGTTGGTCTTGCCGACGTACTTGAGGATCGTCAGCAGGTCGTCGTCGTAGCGGTCGAGCCGCTCGACGTCGAGCGGGACGAGCGCGCCGTCGTCGCGCAGCTCGAACAGCGCGAACAGGGAGGAGAGGTTCGCCAGGACCCGCAGGTCCTCGGGCTCCGGGTCCGCGACGGGGACGACGAGGTACGGGACGCCGCCCATCGTGCGCTCCACCGGTCCGCCGAGGGCGCGCAGGCGCCCGTCGAGCAGCAGCTCGTCGAGCGCGAGGAGCTCGTTGCGGGTGAGGCGCGCGGCGTTGCGGGAGTACACCCGGTTGGCCGAGGGCTGGACGAGGATCGCGTACTGCGGCATGGGTGGTGAGGCCCCCGGGTCGGTCGTGCGGCGCCGCCGGCGGCGCCGCGTCCACGCTACCCGAGCACGGTGCGCGGACCGGTGCGCGGACCTGCGACCATGGGCACATGCCTCGCGCCGCCCTCGACAAGGACCCCCGCGACGTCGCCGCCATGTTCGACGCCGTCGCGCGCCGGTACGACGTCACCAACGACGTGATCTCCCTGGGTCAGGACCGTGCGTGGCGCCGCGCCACGCTCGCCGCGCTCGACGCGCAGCGCGGCGAGACGGTCCTCGACCTCGCGGCCGGCACGGGCACGTCGAGCGAGCCCCTCGCCGACGCCGGCGTGCACGTGGTGCCGTGCGACCTGTCGACCGGGATGCTGCGGGTCGGTCGGCGCCGCCGCCCCGACCTGCCGTTCGTGGCGGGCGACGCGCTGCACCTGCCCTTCGCCGACGCGTCGTTCGACGCCGTGACCATGTCGTTCGGCCTGCGCAACGTGGCGGACGTCGACGCGGCGCTGCGTGAGCTGCTGCGGGTGACGCGGCCCGGTGGGCGCCTGGTGGTGTGCGAGTTCTCGCAGCCCACGTTCGCGCCGTTCCGCGCCGTGTACACGAACTACCTCATGCGTGCGCTGCCGCCGGTGGCCCGCGCGGTGTCCAAGGAGCCGGACGCCTACGTGTACCTCGCGGAGTCCATCCGGGAGTGGCCGGACCAGCGCGAGCTGGGCCGGCTGGTGCGTGCGGCGGGCTGGGAGCAGGTCGCGTTCCGCAACCTCACGGGCGGCGTCGTCGCGCTGCACCGCGCCCGGCGCCCCTGAGCGACCCCGTCCGCGCGCGTCCGGTGTGACGCTCGTCGCGCACCGGCCGCCCGCGGGGCGGGCCGGGGGGTGTGCGCTGCGCGCCGCCCCGCGCTGCGGGCGTCGGCGTCGTCGGCGACGATGGTCGTCGTACGGTGCTCCGGTCCCCTCGGGACGCCTCGCGACGGGTCGTCGGCACCGCTCCGGGCGCCTCACCGGGACGTTCGTCCCGGGGCTCCGCTGAGGTAAGCCAACCCTTCGCAGACAGCGTCTGAGGGGCTGGTTACACTCGCCGGAGTCGCACGTGAACGTCGTCACAAGTGGGGTGGCAAGGGTGGACGGAACGACCGATGACGCAGACGTCATCGTCGTCGGCGCCGGTCCGGCCGGCGCCTCCGCGGCGTACCACTGCGCCGCCGCCGGGCTCGACGTCCTGCTGCTGGAGAAGGCGACCTTCCCGCGCGACAAGATCTGCGGCGACGGCCTGACGCCCCGCGCGGTGGCCGAGCTCGTCCGCATGGGTGTGCCGATCCGCGAGCAGGACGGCTGGATCCGCAACAAGGGCCTGCGCGTGATCGGCGGCGGGCACCGCCTCGAGCTGCCGTGGCCCGAGCTCTCGAGCTACCCGTCCTACGGCCTCGCCCGGGCGCGCACGTCGTTCGACCAGATCCTCGCCGAGCACGCCCGTGCCGCCGGCGCCAAGCTCCTCGAGGGCACGTCCGTGACGGCCCCGGTGCGGGACGAGCGCACGGGGCGCGTCGTGGGCGTGCGGGCGCGGGCCGTCGGTACCGACGGTCGCCGGACGGTCGACGCGGGCGACGAGGTCACCTACCGCGCCCCCGTGGTCGTGGCCGCCGACGGCGTCTCCGCCCGGCTCGCGACCGCCGTCGGACGCACCAAGCGCGACGACCGCCCGATGGGCGTCGCCGTGCGGACCTACTTCCGCACCCCGCGGCACCAGGACCCCTGGATGGAGTCGCACCTCGAGCTGTGGGACGGTGCGCCCGGCCGGTCCAACCTCATGCCCGGCTACGGCTGGATCTTCGCCCTCGGCGACGGCACCGCGAACGTGGGCCTGGGCTCGGTCAGCTCGACGGCCGCGGCCACCAAGGTCGACTACAAGGACCTGTTCGCCCGGTGGATGGCCAACGCGCCCGCCGAGTGGGAGTTCACCCCGGAGAACCAGACCGCACCCGTCCGCGGCGCGGCGCTGCCCATGGGCTTCAACCGCGGGCCGCTCTACGCCGACGGCCTGCTGCTCGCCGGTGACGCGGCCGGCATGGTCAGCCCGTTCAACGGCGAGGGCATCGCCTACGGCCTGCAGGCCGGGCGCGTCGCGGCCGACGCCATCGCGCAAGGGCTGGCGCGCGGGTCCGCCGCCGGTCGTGAGCGGTCCCTCGCGACGTACCAGCAGCGCATGAAGGACGACCTGGGCGGGTACTACACGCTCGGTCGGATCTTCGTGCGACTCATCGAGCACCCGCAGGTGATGCACGTGTGCACGCGGTACGGTCTGCCCCGGCCGCTGCTGATGAAGTTCGTGCTCAAGCTGCTGGCCGACTGCTACGAACCGCGAGGGGGCGACGTCGTGGACCGCGTCATCGCCGGACTCGCCCGGTTGGCGCCCGATGCCTGACGCACCCGGCACCACGCCCCGCACCCGCACCGCCCGGACCACCGGCCCGGCGTCGTCGACGAGGAGGACCGCTCGATGAGCAACCCGTACATCCCGCTCCTGGTGATGATCGGGATCGCGGCCGTCCTCGCCCTGGGTGGTGTCGGCGCGAGCGCGATCCTCGGACCCAAGCGCTACAACCGCGCCAAGCTCGAGGCGTACGAGTGCGGCATCGAGCCGACGCCCCACGCCATCGGCGGCGGGCGCTTCCCGATCAAGTACTACCTGGTCGCGATGACCTTCATCATCTTCGACATCGAGGTCGTCTTCCTCTACCCGTGGGCCGTCGGCTTCACGGAGCTCGCGACGTACGGCCTCGTGGCCATGATGGCGTTCCTGCTGATCATCACGGTGCCGTTCGTCTACGAGTGGAAGCGCGGCGGTCTGGAGTGGGACTGATGCAGCAGCGCCCCGAACCCGCCACGACGCGCAGCCGACCGACCCTGAGGAGGGGCTGACATGGGCATCGAGGAAGCGCCCTCGGGCTTCCTGCTGACGACGGTCGAGGAC
>Ga0233375_1001045_pt1 | contig 13197 bp, 12 predicted proteins | sample ElkDunMinimDraft_10_FD_191539 | JGI IMG/M metagenome (GOLD analysis project Ga0233375, IMG submission 191539) | Fecal eukaryotic communites from dung pellets of Tule Elk in California, USA - Elk Dung E16 | ecosystem: Host-associated > Mammals > Digestive system > Large intestine > Fecal | place... | reverse complement strand
ACCAGCCCTGCCCCGCACACCGGCCCCGCCTTGCGCACCAGCCCAGCCCTGCAGCCCAGCCCCGCCCCGGAGCCTGGTCCTGCCTACCAGCCCGGCCCGGCCCACCAGCCCCGCCTGGAGCAGGCCCAGCCCGCCGAGAGCCGTCTGCCGGTGCGCCGCAGCGCTGTCCCGCGGGCGGCCGCCGCGCCCGCCCCGCAGGCGTCGGCCCCCGACCAGTGGCTCGGCGGAGGCGCGGCCCCCGACCAGACCCAGGTCTACGCCCCGGCGCAGCTCGCCGGCCTGTACGACCAGGACCCGCGCGCCGGCGCCGCCGACGAGACCCAGGTGCTGGACCCGGCCGTCTTCGAGCGGCGCTCCAGCCGGCGAGAGCTCCGCGACTACTGACCTCGGCCAGGGTGTGACGGCAGACCCGCCCCCGGTGCTCCCGTCGTGTCCCCCTGCAGTGTCCGGCAATGCACTCGCACAGGAGGACTCACATGCATGTGGCCCGTCGCACCCTCATCTCCCTGGCAGCCGCGCTGGGGATCGTGATCCTGGCCGTCCTTCCGGCCCAGGCAGCACCGTCCCAGCAGGACCAGAACTGGTTGGTCACCGCCCACCAGGGCAACCTCGCGGAGATCGCAGCGGGCCAGGCCGCGCTGCAGCAGTCCAGCAATGCCGAGATCCGCGACCTCGGGCAGATGATCATCGATGACCATCAGCGGCTCGACGCTGACGTCACGGCCGCCGCGGGGCAGCTCGGCGTGACCCTCCCCGGCACGCCGAACGCGACGCAGCAGGCCGAGCTCGCGCAGGTCTCCGGGCTCACCGGAGAGGAGTTCGACCGCGCCTGGATCGCCTGGCAGATCACCGCGCACCGGCAGGCGCTCGCCGCCGGCGAGCAGGAGGTCGCCTCCGGGTCCGACCCGGCGGTCAAGGCGCTCGCGGCCGCCGCGGCGCCCGTCATCCAGTCGCACCTGGACATGACCCTGGCGCTCGCGCAGGCCTATGGCGTGCCGACGTCGGTGGCGGCCGGGAACGGCGGGTCCGCGGCCGAGTCGAGCCTCGGCCTCGGCCTGGGGCTGGCCGCCGGCGGGCTGCTCGTGATCGTGCTGTCCGGGGCGGCCCTGGTGCGGCGCGCACGCGCGTGACCCCTCGGGCGGTCCTCGTGACGCGCGTCCTCGGGGGCGCGCGTCGCGGGGCGTCCCAGGCGTGGTCTCGCATCGCCCGCCTGGCGCTCGTGCTCGGTGTCGCCGTCGGACTGGCGGCCGTCGGGACGGGCGCCTACCTGGCGTCGCAACCCGCGCGTCTGGACATCGCCGACGCGGGCGTGGCGCCCCTCCCGCCGCAGCCCGTGGCGGGCGGGAACCCGCCTCCGCCGACTGTGGCGCCACCGGCCGCACTGGCGCCGGGCCGCGCGCCGGTCGAGCTGCGGCTGCCGGCCCCGGGGGACGGCGCCGTGGCGCCGCGACCTGCCGCCGTGGTCCCGGTGGGGGTGGAGCCGTCCGGCGCGCTGCAGGTGCCGGCGGACGGCGCGGTGGTCGGCTGGTGGTCCTCGGGCGCGGCGCCGGGTGGCGCGCAGGGCGCCGTGGTCCTGGCGGGCCACGTCGACACTGCGGCGGGCGCCGGCGCGATGCGCCAGGTGCTCGACCTGCCGCTGGGGTCGGTCGTGGAGGTCGCGGACGAGGCGGGCGGCGTCCTCGCCTACCGGGTCACGGGCCGCGAGCAGTTCGACAAGGCGGCGCTTCCCCGGGGGCTCTTCCGCGCGGATGGCCCACCAGGGCTCGTGCTCATCACCTGCGGAGGGACCTTCGACGCCCGGACGGGCCACTACAGCGACAACGTGGTGGTGTACGCGGAGCCGGTCTGAGCCGGTCTGAGCCGGTCCTGGGCGGCGCCCTGTGCGGATGCGCGCCGCGCTGGACCGGTCGAGCATGGGGCCACGACACACGTCACGACCGACGGGAGGCCTGCCATGCCGATGACGGACAAGAAGGGCAAGGTCAAGAAGCGCGAGCTGCCCAGCACGGTGGCGCGCTCGGGGAAGAAGGCGCAGCGGACGTTCGCGAAGGCGCATGACGCCGCCGCCGACGAGTACGGCGAGGGCGAGCGCGCGTACCGGGTCGCGTACTCGGCCCTCAAGCACACCCACGAGAAGATCGGCGACCGTTGGGAGCGCAAGGACAAGGGCGCCAAGGGCCCGTCCGACGCCAAGGCCGCGGGCGGCCGCCAGACGAAGGCGGCCACCTCGGGCGGGGTCGACGCCAACTCGAGCAAGGCCCACCTCTACGACGTGGCGAAGCGGCTGGACATCGCCGGCAGGTCGTCGATGTCCAAGGGGGAGCTGGTCGACGCGATCCAGAAGGCCAACGACGGCAAGACACGGGCCTCGCGCGGCCGGAAGGGCTGAGGCCGCCATGGGGAACGTGTCCGACGCGATGGTCGAGCGGCTCGCCGACTGGGGCGTCTCGCGCGTCTTCGGATACGCCGGGGACGGCGTCGACCCGCTCCTGGCGGCGTTCGACCGCGCCGAGGGCCGTGTCGAGCTGGTGACCGCGCGGCACGAGGAGATGGCCGCGTTCATGGCGACGGGGCACGCGAAGTACAGCGGGGGCATAGGCGTGTGCCTGGCCACCCAGGGCCCGGGCGCGATCCACCTCCTCAACGGCCTGTACGACGCCAAGCTGGACCGCAAGCCCGTGGTCGCGATCGTGGGGCAGATCGTGAGCACAGCCCTGGGGAGCGGCTACCTGCAGGAGGTCGACCTGCACACGCTGTTCAAGGACGTGTGCGGGCAGTACGTCCAGACCGTCACTCGGCCCGAGCAGCTGCCCCTCGTGCTCGACGACGCGATCCGCACGGCGCTGGCCACCTCGAGCCCCACGTGCGTGATCGTCCCCCACGACGTGCAGCAGGCCGAGGTCCCCGAGGACGACCAGCACGGGCACGGCCTGGTCTCCACCTCGACGGCGTTCGCCCGGCCCCGCGTCGTCCCGCACGACGCGGACCTGGATCGCGCGGCGGAGCTGCTGAGCTCGGGGGAGCGGGTCGCGCTGCTCGTCGGGCAGGGCGCCGCCGGCGCGGCCGAGCAGGTGCGGCAGGTCGCCGAGCGCCTCGGCGCCGGGGTCGCGACGTCGCTGCTCGGCAAGCCGCACCTCGACGAGTCGCTGCCGTGGAACTGCGGCGTCATGGGGCACCTCGGCACCACCGCCTCCGCCGATCTGCTGGGCGGCTGCGACACGCTGCTGATCGTCGGCAGCAACGACCCGTGGACGGAGTTCTACCCGGCGCCAGGGCAGGCCCGCACGGTGCAGATCGACCTGGCGGCCCGCAACATCGGCGCCAAGCACCCCGTCGACGTGCCGCTGCCCGGCGACGCAGCCCTCACCCTCGACGCGCTGCTGCCACGGCTGCGGCCGGCGGGGCGCGGCTGGCGCGACGAGGTCGAGGGCTTCGTGACGGCATGGCGGGAGATCGCCGAGCGACGGGCGCACCAGCCCGCCGAGCCGCTCAACCCCCAGCTCGTGGTCCGCGAGCTCTCCGCGCAGCTGCCCGCCGACGCCCAGGTCGCCGTCGACGTGGGCTCGGTGACGTACTGGTACGCGCGGCACCTCCTCCTGCCCGCCGGTGTGCCGGCCCACCTGTCGTCCACGCTGGCCTCGATGGGCTCGGCGATGCCCTACGGGATCGCGGCGAAGCTGCTGCGCCCCGACCGGCCGGTGGTCGCGCTCGCGGGCGACGGGGCGATGCAGATGAACGGCCTGTCCGAGCTCGTGACCGTCGCCGCCCGCTGGCGTGAGTGGGCCGACCCCCGGTTCGCGGTGCTCGTGCTGCACAACGGCGACCTCTCCGAGGTGTCGTGGGAGCAGCGCGAGATGGAGGGCGACAGGCGTTTCCCCACCTCGCAGGAGGTGCCGTCGTTCCCGTACGCCCGGTACGCCGAGCTGCTCGGGCTGCGCGGCATCCGGGTGGACTCTCCCGACGGCGTGGCAGGCGCATGGCGGGAGGCGCTCGCGGCGGACCGCCCGTGCCTCATCGAGGCCGTGGTGGACCCGGACGTCCCGCTGCTGGCGCCCCGCCAGCTCCAGGAGAAGGTGGACCAGACGCGCCGTGGCCTGGGGCAGGAGCCCGCCGGCGATCGCGCGGAGGCCATGCTCGACGCTCAGCGCCAGCACGAGCGCGACCACGACCCGGCGGGGATGTCCCGCCGCGACCAGGACGGCTGAGCTGGCTCAGAACCAGCCGGCGCCCCACGCGGCCGCCAGCGCGGCGAGGACCACGACCACCACGACGCCCACCGCGATCCCGGCACGGCGGCGCGTCGTGGGCCGCCCGCTCGTCACCCCCTGCGGCTCGCGGAACGAGACGCCGCCCGTGGCCGAGGCCTCGGCCGGCGGGGTGTCGCCAGGGTGCACCGACCCGCCCTGTCCGAGGCCGCTGGTGTCCTCGGGCGGCGGGTCGGTGGGCGGGTCCGTCGGGGGCTGCCGCTCAGCCATGGGCTGCGGGGCTCGTGGGCGGGCGCACGTCCGGTTCCATCGGTCGACCTCTCGTCAGGGTGCTCGAGCCGCTGGGTCGTGACCAGCGTGCCAGCACCGCCCGCGGACCGCAGCCGGAGGCGGGCCCCTCTCGACGCGCGAGGTGACGGCCTCGTCCCCATACTTCCCAGCATGGCGACCACCGACCAGGGACCGCAGCGCTTGAGGCGGGCGATCACGGGACCGCTGCTGTTCCTGTTCATCCTCGGCGACGTGCTCGGAGCGGGCATCTACGCACTCGTGGGGGAGATGGCCGGCGCCGCAGCAGGCATGATCTGGCTCCCGCTGCTCGTCGCCCTGGGGATGGCCATGCTCACCGCGGCGTCCTACGCCGAGCTGGTGACCAAGTACCCCCGGGCGGGCGGGTCGGCCGTCTACGTCCAGCGGGCCTTCGGCCGGCCGCTGGCCTCGTTCCTCGCGGGGTTCTGCATGCTGGCCGCGGGGGTGACGTCCGCCGCGGCGCTGTCCCTGGCGTTCGCCGGCGACTACCTCGGGGAGTTCCTGGACCTGCCGGCCGTCCCGGTGGCCATCGCGTTCCTCGCCGCGGTGGGGCTGCTGAACGCGCGCGGCATCAAGGAGTCGGTGCGGGCCAACACCGTCATGACGGCCATCGAGCTCACGGGCCTGCTGGCCGTCGTCGTGCTCGGCGCGGCGGTGCTGGGCCGCGGCGACGGCGACCTGGGCCGCGTCCTCGAGCAGCCCCAGGACGTGACGCTCGCCGGCGCCACCCTCGCCGGGGCCCTCATCGCGTTCTACTCGTTCGTCGGCTTCGAGACCTCGGCCAACATCGCCGAGGAGCTCACCGAGCCGAGCCGGATCTACCCGCGGGCGCTGTTCGCCTCGATGCTCACGGCAGGGGTGGTGTACCTGCTGGTGGGCGTGGTGGCGCCCGCCGTGGTGGCGCCTGCCGACCTGGAGGGCTCCTCCGGGCCGCTGCTCGAGGTGGTGCGCGTCGCCGGGGGAGTGCCGACGGAGGTCTTCGCGGTCGTGGCCCTGGTGGCCGTGGCGAACGGCGCGCTGCTGACCATGATCATGTCGAGCCGGCTCGTGTACGGCATGGCCGACCAGCGCCTGCTGCCCTCGCCCCTCAGCAGCGTCCTGCCCGGGCGGCGGACGCCCTGGGCCGCGATCGTCGTCACCACGGTCGTGGCGATGGGCCTCACCGCGATCGGCGACCTGGTGACCCTCGCGTCGACGGTGGTGCTGCTCCTGCTGCTCGTCTTCCTCATGGTCAACGTCTCGGTGCTCGTGCTGCGCCGCGACGGCGTCGAGCACGACCACTTCCGCGCCTGGACGGCGCTGCCCGTGCTGGCCATCGCATCGTGCGTGCTGCTGCTCACCCGCCAGGAGGCCCAGCACTGGCTGCTGGCGGGAGCGCTGGTCGGCGTGGGCGTCGTCCTGTACCTGGTGACGGGACGGGCGTCGGCGGCACGGGCGGCGGCGCAGGACGAGGACGCAGCGGCGGTCTGACCGCCGTCAGGAGTACTTCTCGGGATCGCCCATCAGCGTGGCCACGTGGTCGTCCACGTAGGTGGACAGCTCGCGCGGCGGGCGCACGTACCCGTTCGACGCGGCTGGCCGCTCGGGCAGCTCGACCTTCTCGTGCGGCACGTCGGTGTACGGGATGGTCGAGAGCAGGTGGGCGATCATGTTGAGCCGGGCGTGCTTCTTGATGTCGGACTCGACGACGAACCACGGGCTGGCCGGCACGTCGGTGTGCACGAGCATCTCGTCCTTGGCGCGCGAGTACTCCTCCCAGCGGTGGATGGACTCCAGGTCCATCGGGCTCAGCTTCCACTGCCGCACCGGGTCGCCCAGCCGGGAGCGGAACCGCTTGAGCTGCTCGTCGTCCGACACCGAGAACCAGTACTTGCGCAGCAGGATCCCGTCCTCGACGAGCATCTGCTCGAAGATCGGGGTCTGGCGCATGAACTGCGCGTACTCCTGCGGGGTGCAGAACCCCATCACCCGCTCGACGCCCGCCCGGTTGTACCAGGACCGGTCGAACAGCACGATCTCCCCGGCCGCCGGCAGGTGCTGGATGTAGCGCTGGTAGTACCACTGGGTGCGCTCGCGCTCGGTGGGCGTGGGCAGCGCCGCGATCCGCGCGACCCGGGGGCTCAGGTACTCGGTGATCCGCTTGATCGTGCCGCCCTTGCCCGCCGCGTCCCGCCCCTCGAAGATCACCACCACGCGCGCCCCGGTGGCCTGGGCCCACAGCTGGAGCTTCACCAGCTCGGCCTGCAGCCGGAACAGCTCGGCCTCGTAGACGGCGTTCGGGATCTTGGCCGGGCGCGCGGCCTTGGCCTTCTTCTTGCCCGACTTCTTCGTCGCCCGCCGCTCGGCGGGGGCCGCGTCGTCCGACGTCTTCGTCATGCTCGCAAACTACCGCTGACGGGAGCCCGCGTCTCGGCCTGCGCGCAGCGCGTGGTCCAGGGCGGCGCTGAGCAGCGCGCCCACGGCGTACGCGGGCAGGTCGTGCGCGGCGAACGTGGAGCCGAGCACATACCGGGCTGGGTCGAACGCGTCGACCAGCTGCGCGGGCACGCCGGTGAGCTGCGCGAGCTCGACGACGGCGCAGATCCCGGTGGTCGCGGCGGCGAGGACCGGGGGCCGCCAGCGTGGTCGCACCGCGCCGAGCAGCACGTACACGAGCGCCGCGTACAGCGCCCCGCCGAGCAGGTCGCCCGCGAGGCCGTCCACGGCGCGGGTCGCCACGAGCCCTGTGCCGACGACGACGGGCACGAGCAGGACGAGCGTCGCTCGGCGGCGCGGGGCAGGGGGCACAGGGGCACCCTAGGGCGACGGCTCCCGCCGGCGACGCGTGAGTCGTGCGCGTCCCGTGCAGGTCGCGTCCGGATTCAGGAGCGGACCGCCTCGACCTCGTCGACGCGGTACCCCTCGGCCTCGCTGCCCGCGAGCGCCATCTCGAGGGTCACGTCGGGCTCGATGTCCACACCGGTCCACGAGCAGACGAGGCCGGTCAGCACCGTCCCGCCGCCCTCCGCGCACCCGTTGAACGTCATCTGAGGCTCCGCGGCGACGAACGGCAGCTCGTCGGTCACGCCCTCGGCGCCGTACGCGCTCTCGAGCGCCTCGTCGTCAGCGATCCATGCCCGGTACACGCATGTGGCCGCCTGCTCGGCGCCGACCGGGTCCGTCGGCTCCATCGGGCACTCGATCTCGGACGGCGGCGGCGAGGCCTCCGCGGGCGGCCCGGCGTCGGCTGCCTGCCCGGAGCCGCATGCGGCGGTGACGAGCACGACGACGGCACAAGCCGGGGCAGCCGCACGACGGCGTATCGCGCTCATGTGCCACAACGTAGTGGGGGAGGGGGCACGGGGCGAGGGGTGCGCGCTCCGCGGGAGCCGGGGAACGGCGAAGGCCCGGTCCGCGGGGGACCGGGCCTTGCGTGGTGCCCGCGAAAGGACTCGAACCTTCGACCTTCTGCTCCGGAGGCAGACGCTCTATCCACTGAGCTACGCGGGCGTGCGCCGCTTGCTGGCGCAGGTCACGAGACTACCAGCAACCGCGGCCGTCGCCGCCAACCGAATGCCTCAGGAGACGTCGATCAGACGTGACAGGTAGGTGTCCACCTCGGTCATCGAGGCGACGTCGTCCCCTGCCGCGATGGCGGCCACGAGGTCGTCGTGGCCGGGGTCGTCGTCGACAGGCCGCTCGAAGTTGAACCGGATGTTCTCGGTGATCGCGTCGAGCAGGCTCTCGTAGAGCGAGAGCAGCACGGGGTTGTGCGCGGCGCGCGCGATCGCGAGGTGCAGGGCCAGGTCGGAGGCGACCATCGCGTCCAGGTCGCCCAGCGAGTACGCCGTGGCCCGCTGGTCGCGCAGCTGCTCGAGCGCCGCGACGTCGGCGGTGGTCCGGCGGCGGGCCGCGAGGCGGGCAGCCTCGACCTCGAGGCTGCGGCGCACCTCGACCACGTCGCGCTGGTGCGCGTCGGCGATCTGGCGCCCCATGGTCACGGCCAGCTCGGAGGTGGACAGCACGTAGGTGCCGGACCCCTGGCGGCGGGCGAGGAGCCCGGCGTGCACGAGTGACTGGACGGCCTCGCGCACGGTGTTGCGGCCCACGCCGAGGAGCTCGGCGAGTGCGGGCTCGGGCGGGATGCGGGTGCCCACCGGCCAGCGGCCGGAGGTGATGCGCTCGCGGATCCCGTCGACGGCGGTGTCGATCAGGCCTGTGCGTCGCCGCATGTGGGGAGTCCTCCTTCGTCGTCGCCCGGTCCCGGGCGCCCACGGTGCGGACGTCGTTGTCGGCACGTGGTCGCAGCAGTCAACACCGCCGACGACGTCGGCCGCCAGACCAACGTCCCATGTCTGCGCCCCTGCGGCACGCGGCTGGGCCGCGAGGTCGCGCCAGAGCCCCCACGCATCGGGCATAGCGGGCGCCCGGTGCGCTGGATATCCGTGCGGGGCACCAGGCGGCGCTCGCTACCCTGGTGCGGTGACCCCTGCTGAGCTCTCTGCTGCCCTCCGTGACGCCCTCGTGGCGGCGGTCTCCGACGGCGCCTTCGCCCTCGACCCCGCCGACATCCCCACCACCGTCCACGTGGAGCGACCCCGCCAGCGAGAGCACGGCGACTGGGCGACGAACATCGCGATGCAGCTCGGCAAGAAGGCCGGCACGAACCCGCGCGCGTTCGCGGAGGAGCTCGCCTCCCGCCTGAAGGCGGCCCCGGGCATCGCGAAGGTCGACGTCGCCGGTCCCGGCTTCCTCAACATCACCCTCGACGCGGCCGCGGCGGGCGAGCTCGCACGCGGCATCGTCAGCGCGGGCCCGGCCTACGGCCGCTCCGAGGCGCTCACGGGCGAGAAGATCAACTTGGAGTTCGTCTCCGCGAACCCGACCGGCCCCATCCACATCGGCGGGGTGCGGTGGGCCGCCGTGGGCGACAGCCTGGCCCGGGTGCTCCAGGCCGCGGGCGCCGACGTGACCCGCGAGTACTACTTCAACGACCACGGCTCGCAGATCGACCGCTTCGCGCAGTCGCTGCTGGCCCGCGCCATGGGCCAGGAGGCCCCGGAGGACGGGTACGGCGGGCAGTACATCAGCGACATCGCCGACGCCGTCATCGCGCAGGCGGTCGCGGCGGGGGAGCCCGACCCGCGCACGCTGCCAGCCGCCGAGGCGCAGGAGGTCTTCCGCAGCCGCGGCGTCGAGCTCATGTTCGGCGAGATCAAGGGCAAGCTGCACGACTTCCGGGTCGACTTCGACGTGTACTTCCACGAGGACTCGCTGCACGAGTCCGGCGCCGTGGACCGCGCCGTCGAGCGGCTGCGCGAGCTGGGCCACATGTTCGAGGCCGACGGCGCGCTGTGGCTGCGGACCACCGACTTCGGTGACGACAAGGACCGCGTCATCATCAAGTCCGACGGCCAGGGCGCCTACATCTCCGGCGACCTCGCCTACTACCTGGACAAGCGCGAGCGCGGCTTCGACCGGGCGATCATCATGCTGGGCGCGGACCACCACGGGTACATCGGCCGGATGATGGCCATGTGCGCGGCCTTCGGGGACACCCCGTGGGTCAACCTGGAGATCCTCATCGGCCAGATGGTCAACCTGGTGCGGAACGGCGAGCCGGTCCGCATGTCCAAGCGCGCGGGCACGATCGTGACGATCGACGACCTGGTGGACGCCGTGGGCGTCGACGCCGCCCGCTACTCGCTGGCCCGCTCGGCCGCGAACTCGAGCCTCGACATCGACCTGGACCTGCTGGTCAGCGCGACGAACGACAACCCCGTCTACTACGTGCAGTACGCGCACGCCCGCACGGTGAACGTGGCCCGGAACGCCGCCGACTCGGGGGTGCGGCGCGAGGACGGCTTCGACGCCTCGCTGCTCGACCACCCGTCCGAGACGGTGCTGCTGGGCTCGCTCGCCGAGTTCCCCCGCGTGATCGCCCAGGCCGCCGAGCTGCGCGAGCCGCACCGCGTCGCCCGCTACCTCGAGGAGCTCGCCGGGAGCTACCACAAGTGGTACGACCAGCGCCGGGTCACGCCGTTCGGCGACGAGGAGGTCACGGACGTGCACCGCACGCGCCTGTGGCTCAACGACGCGACCCGCCAGGTGCTCGCCAACGGCCTGGACCTGCTGGGCGTGAGCGCCCCGGAGCGGATGTGAGCCTGCCGGGCCACGCGCTCGGGGAGCCGTGGTCGAGCGGCGCCGAGCGCACCGCCGATGGCGCGCTGAGCGTGGCGGGGATCGACCTGCGCGCGCTCGCGGCCGAGCACGGCACCCCGGCGTACGTGCTCGACGAGGCGGACTTCCGCTCGCGCGCCCGCGCCTACCGTGAGGCCTTCGAGCAGGCGTTCGCCGGGATCGGCACGGGCGTCGACGTGTACTACGCCGGCAAGGCGTTCCTGTCGGTGGCCGTCGCCCGCTGGGCGCACGAGGAGGGCCTGCGGGTCGACACCGCCACGGGCGGCGAGCTCGCCGTGGCCCTGCGTGCCGGGATCCCCGGCGCGGACATCGGCCTGCACGGCAACAACAAGTCCGACGCGGAGCTCGACCGCGCGCTCCAGGCCGGTGTCGGGCGGATCATCGTCGACTCGCTCGGCGAGGTGGAGCGCGTCGCCGCGGCGGTGCGCGCCCGGGGCGGCGAGCCCGCGCCGGTGATGGTGCGCGTGACCACGGGGGTCCACGCGGGCGGCCACGAGTACATCTCCACCGCGCACGAGGACCAGAAGTTCGGCCTGTCGATGGCCGAGCCCGACGACGGCTCCCTGAGCCCGGCGCTGACGGCCCTGCGCGCGGTGGTGGACCGCCCCGAGCTGCGCCTGCTCGGCATCCACTCGCACATCGGCTCGCAGATCCTCGACCCGTCGGGGTTCGAGGTCGCGGCGCGCAAGGTGATGGGCCTGCGGGCGGCGCTGCTGTCGCAGACCGGCGTCCTGGTCCCCGAGGTGGACCTGGGCGGCGGGTTCGGTATCGCCTACCTGCCCGAGGACGTGCCGCTGGACCCCGCGCGGGTCGCAGACGACCTGGCCTCCGCGGTGGCCAGGGCCTGCGCGGCCCTCGGCACGCCCTTGCCGCGCATCTCGATCGAGCCGGGCCGGGCCATCGTCGGGCCCACCACCCTCACGCTGTACACGGTCGGCACCGTCAAGGACGTCACGGTGGACGGCGAGCAGCCGTTCACCCGCCGCTACGTGTCGGTGGACGGCGGCATGAGCGACAACCTGCGCCCGGCGCTGTACGGCGCGGAGTACCACGCCGACCTGGCGTCGCGGACGGGCGACGCGGCGCCGGTGCTCGCCCGCGTGGTCGGCAAGCACTGCGAGAGCGGCGACATCGTGGTCCACGAGGTCCGCCTGCCGGGCGACGTGCGGCCGGGCGACCTGCTGGCCGTGCCCGCCACGGGCGCCTACGGCCGGTCGATGGCCTCGAACTACAACCACGTGCCGCGCCCTCCCGTGGTCGCGGTGCGTGACGGCTCCTCGCGCGTCATCGTCCGCAGGGAGACCGAGGACGACCTGCTCGCTCTCGACCTGGGCTGACGCGCCCGATCCGACGCCCGCCCAGCACCCGGACCCGCGTCCGGGCGCTGGTGGCGGCGCACTACCCTGAGGGCGCCGAGCGACGACCTCGCTCGCGTCCCACCCCCGGTCGCGCACCGGGCCCCTGAAGGAGGCGGCAACCCGTGGCAGTGCCCCAGCAGCCCCGACCCGACGACGCCGCGCCGGCCCAGGCCGCCGCGCTCGAGACCACCGCGCCGACCGAGACCACCGCGCCGACTGCCACCGCGGAGGCCGCGACGCGCCGCACGCTGCGCGTCGCGGTGCTCGGCTGCGGGGTCGTGGGCACCGAGGTCGTCCGGCTCCTCACCACGCAGGCCGCCGACCTCGCCGCCCGGGTGGGCGCCCGGCTCGAGCTGGTCGGCATCGCGGTGCGGGACACGTCCGTCGATCGGGACCCCGTGGTGGACCGCGCGCTGCTCACCGACGACCTCGTCGAGCGGGCCGACGTGGTCGTCGAGGTGATGGGCGGCATCGAGCCCGCCCGCACCCTGCTGCTGCGCGCCATCGAGCACGGCGCCGCCGTCGTGACCGCCAACAAGGCGCTGCTCGCGCAGGACGGGCCCACGCTCTACGCGGCCGCTGACGCGGCGGGGGTCGACCTGTACTTCGAGGCCGCCGTCGCCGGCGCCATCCCCATCGTCCGCCCCGTCCGCGAGTCGCTGGTCGGCGACCGGGTGCAGCGGGTGCTGGGCATCGTCAACGGCACCACGAACTACGTGCTCGACAAGATGTCGACCGAGGGCCTGGACCTGGACGCCGCCGTCAAGGAGGCGCAGGCGCTCGGCTACGCGGAGGCCGACCCCACCGCGGACGTCGAGGGCTATGACGCGGCCGCGAAGGCCGCCATCCTCGCGTCGCTGGCCTTCCACACCCGGGTCTCGATCGACGACGTCGACCGTGAGGGCATCACGGCCATCACCGCCGACGACGTCGTGTGGGCCCAGCGCACGGGCTACGCGATCAAGTTGCTGGCGATCGCCGAGCGCAGCGACGAGGGCGTCCAGGTGCGCGTGCACCCTGCCCTCGTGCCGCTGGACCACCCGCTCGCCGGTGTGCGAGGCGCCTACAACGCCGTGTTCGTCGAGGCCGAGGCCGCCGGCGAGCTCATGTTCTACGGCCGCGGCGCCGGCGGCGCGCCCACCGCG
>Ga0233375_1001042_pt1 | contig 13215 bp, 12 predicted proteins | sample ElkDunMinimDraft_10_FD_191539 | JGI IMG/M metagenome (GOLD analysis project Ga0233375, IMG submission 191539) | Fecal eukaryotic communites from dung pellets of Tule Elk in California, USA - Elk Dung E16 | ecosystem: Host-associated > Mammals > Digestive system > Large intestine > Fecal | place... | reverse complement strand
GGGTCCCGGCGGGGCGCGGAGTCGGTGGCCGCGGCCACCCGCGACCATCTCGCGGAGGTCGACCCGACGCTCCCGTCGCTGGTGTCGTCGTACCGCGGCGGGTACCTGCCGGAGGAGCGCCGCGCGCTCGAGGGTGCCATCCGGTCGGGTCACCTGCGCGCGCTGGCGACGACGAACGCGCTCGAGCTGGGTGTCGACATCTCCGGGCTGGACGCCGTGCTGATCGCCGGCTGGCCCGGCACCCGCGTGTCGCTGTGGCAGCAGGCAGGACGCGCCGGACGCGCCGGCGCCGACGGGCTCGTCGTGCTCGTCGCCCGCGAGGACCCTCTCGACACCTACCTGGTGCACCACCCCGACGCGGCGCTCGACGCCCCGGTCGAGGCGACCGTGTTCGACCCGGGCAACCCGTACGTGCTCGCCCCGCACCTGTGCGCGGCCGCCGCCGAGCAGCCGCTGCGCGCCGACGAGCTCGACCTGTTCGGCCCGCGGGCGCTCGAGCTGCTGACGGAGCTCACCGAGCGCGGCATCCTGCGCCGACGCACGTCGGGCTGGTACTGGACGCACGCCGAGCCCGCGAGCCGGATGACGGACCTGCGCGGCGCCGGCGGGCAGCCCGTCCGCGTCGTGGAGACCTCGACCGGCCGGCTCCTGGGCACGGTGGACGCCGCGTCGGCCGACGCGACCGTCCACCCCGGCGCGGTGTACGTGCACCTGGGTGCGACGTACGTGGTCGACGCGCTGCACCTCGACGACGGCGTCGCGCTGGCGACCCGGCGCGTCGTCGACCACGGCACCTGGGCGAGCTGGGTCACGTCCACGACGGTCGTCGACGTCGAGCGCGAGGTCGCGTGGGGTCCGGTCACGTGGTGCTACGGGCAGGTCGACGTCACCACGCAGGTGATCGGCTACCAGCGCCGACGCATCCCCGACCTGCAGGTGCTCTCGACGCACGAGCTGGACCTGCCGGCGCGGACCCTGCGCACGGCGGCGGTCTGGTGGACCGCTCCGCCCGACGTGCTGGCGGCCGCGGGGGTCACGCTCGAGGTGGCACCGGGGGCGCTGCACGCCGCCGAGCACGCCTCGATCGGGCTGCTGCCGCTCCTGGCCACGTGCGACCGGTGGGACCTCGGGGGGTTGTCGACGCTGGTGCACGCCGACACGGGGCACGCGACGGTGTTCGTGCACGACGGGCACCCGGGCGGCGCGGGCTTCGCGGAGCGCGGCTTCCAGCTGGGCCCCGTCTGGTTGACCGCGACGCGCGACGCCATCGCCGCGTGCCCGTGCGCGACGGGCTGCCCGGCGTGCGTGCAGTCCCCCAAGTGCGGCAACGGCAACGAGCCGCTGGACAAGGCCGGCGCGCTGCGGCTGCTGAGCACGGTCCTGAGCCACGCCGCGGACGCCGCGGACCCGGCGTGACGATCGCCGTCTGGTAGGTGCTGCGGCGCGTGGTCCGGCCCGCGCCACGCCGTGGGAGACGCCGACCGCGGAGGCGACCTGCACCTCGACCGTGACGACGCCCCCCGCCCCGATCGCGCACGAGGTGAGCTCCGCACCGTTCCTGCGCGCGGCGGTCGACGCCGTCCCGCACGCGTCGGCGCCACCGTCCGCCACGTGCTGCGCGGCGGCGAGCGCCGTGAGGTCGGCTGCCGCCGCGGCCCGCGCGGCCGTGACGTGGGCGGTGCCCACGAGCGCCACCGCGCCGACGAGGGTCAGCGTGACCGCGACGACGGCGAGCACCAGCACCGAGCCGGAGCCGGTCTCGGCGCCCGGCCCACGGTGACCCGGGCCCGGCCGACCGGTTGCACCCGACTCGCTCACGGCTCCGCCCACGCGGTCGCCGTAGCCCGGGCGCTCAGACCGCCCGCCCCCGTCCACCCGGTGAACGGGGCACTGACGACCACGGTCACCCACCCGTCGTCGCGCGCCACCTCGACCTGTCCGTCACGCTCGCCCAGCACGTGGCGGGCCGCACCCACGACGGTCGAGTCCGGCTCGCCGAGGGCCGCCACCCGGGCGGCGGTCCGGGCCGCGTCCAGGCAGGTCAGGCGCGTGAGCGTGGCCGCACCCGTCGCGAGGACCGCGAGCAGGACGGCCGTCACGGCGACCAGCCCCACGGCCAGCTCGGCGGTGACGGCACCGCGGTCGTCGACAGGTCCGGCTCGTCCCGAGCCGACCGGTCGACGTGTGACCGGCTCCGTGCGACGACCGCGGCGCCGCCCGGTCACGAGCCGAGCGCCTGCCGCACGATGCCGGACAGCAGGCTCTTCACCTCGTTCCCCTTGAGCACCACGATCAGCACGCCCGCGAACCCGACGGCCGCGAGGGTCGCGATCGCGTACTCCGCCGTCGCCATCCCCGCATCACCCACGCCTGTCCGCACATCCCGCACCCGCTGCAGCAGGACGCGCCCCGCGCTCCTGGCCCGGTTCTCCTGCGGCTGCGTGCCCGTCGTCCTGCGCGGTCCGGTTGTCCGCGCCGTCGCTCGTCCCATCTCGGCTGCTCCTTCGTCGTCGACCTGACCCGCGCGGTCGCGGGCCGAGCGCCCCGCGGCGCCCATGACGAGCATGGCCGCGGGGGACACGGCCGTCGGGGGACGCCGACGGATCGGGGGACAAGGCCGTCGGCGGCGGTGGCTGTGGGCGGCTCGCCGGCGTCGCGCGCGCCCCGGGCCGCACCGCGTCGGTCACGCGGCACCCAGCAGGTCGCCGGCGAGCCCGAGGACCGCGGGGACGAGCCCCAGCAGCACGAACGCCGGCAGGAAGCAGACCCCCAGCGGCAGCGTCAGGCGCACACCGAGCGCACCCGCGGCGGCGCGGACACGCGCCCGACGCTCGCGGCGCACCCGAGCGGCAGCGGCCCGCAGCTGCGGACCGGGCGACGCCCCGGTCACCTGGCAGGGGCCGAGCGCGCGGCCGAGGGCCGCGACCGACGGCGGCACGCCGGCCCAGGCCTGGTCCCACGGCGCGCCGAGCCCGAGGGCGGTGCCCACCTGGACGAGCGCGACGCCCTCCGCGCCGTGGAGATGACGCCCGGTGACGACCAGCGCTCCCGGCACCGCGGCACCGCCGCGCACGGCGGCGGCGCACAGGTCGAGCACGAACGCGGGGTCGAGGACGTCCGGCCGGCCGCGTGCGCGCGTGCCGCCGCCGGGGCCGGGACGAGGTCCCGCGCGCGGCACCACCCGCCAGGGAGCGAACCGCCCGGCACCCGGTTCGGCTGCCGCACCGGTGCGTGCACCACGGCCCGGCTGCGGCGTGGCCCGGCACAGACGACGCCCGCGACGGGAGACCGCCCACGGCAGCCCGACCAGCAGGACGGCGAGACCGACCAGCACCCCCGCCCCCACCGCGATCACGGGGCACCGGCACGACGCAGGAGCACGGCGACCCACAGCCGACCCGTGACGACGAGCCCGGCCCCCACCACGGCGGCACCGCTGCCGAGACCTCCGTCGAGCAGCACCTGCCACGGCCGGGCACCCATCGCCGCACCGACCACCAGCCCCAGCACCGGCAGCAGCGTCAGCACCCGCGCGGTGGCACGCGGCCCGGCCAGCGCCGCCTCGATCTCACCGGCCTGCTCCGCGTCGGCCGCCACGGCGTCGGCCAGGTCCGCGAGCACGTCGGCGAGCGGTGCACCCGTCTCGGCCGCGACGTGGGCGCCCGCCACGACGGCACGGACCCGACCGTCGACGCGCGCCCCCGCGGCGGCGGCGAGCGCTGCGGCGTCCGGGACCTGCCCGGCGACCCCCGACCCGAGGACCCCGGCCCAGGCCGCACCCGGCGGGGTACCCGCGCGGACCTGCGCCGCGACGGCGTGCAGCAGACCTGCGAGGTCGGCATCCGCAGGCCGCCCACGGGCGGCCCGGCGTCGGCCCCGTCGCCGCACCGGAGCCCGCGCGCTCCCGGGCGACCCGGTCCCGCGCGACCCTCCGGCCGTCGGCGCGCGGCGTGGCGCGGGGCCGACGAGCGCGAGCACGGCGACGACGACGAGCACCCCGACGACGGCGCTCACCGCACGCCACCGGCCCGCCAGCCGCACCCTGCCCGCCCGGCGCACCCTGCCCGCCCGGCGCACCCTGCCCGCCAGGCGCACCCTGCCCGACCGGCGCACCCAGCCCGACCGGCGCACCCGGAGCCCTCGACAGCACTCACGCACCCGTGGTCGCCCGTCACGGTCGCACCCCCGTGCGCGCCGCGAGCCGAGCCCATCCCTCACCGGTGCGTGCGCGGCCGTCGTCCGCGACCTCGACGGCCGTCGTGACCCGCAGCGCGCCGTCGTCCCGGCGGTCCACGACCGCGGCCTCCGCCAGGTAGCGCCGCCCTGCGTCGGGTCCCCGCCGCACGCGCCGCACGTGCAGCACGGCGTCGACGGCGCTGGCGGCCTGCGCCGCGACGGCCGCGCGGTCGAGGCCCGCGAGCGCGGCGAGTGCCTCGAGCCGTGCGGGCACGTCGGCGGCGGTGTTGGCGTGCAGGGTGGCGCATCCGCCCTCGTGCCCGGTGTTGAGCGCGGCCAGGACCTCACGCACCTCGGCGCCGCGGCACTCGCCCAGCACGATGCGGTCCGGCCTCATGCGCAGCGCCTGCCGCACGAGGTCCGCGAGGTCGACGCCGCCCGCACCGTCGACGTTGGGCGGCCGGCTGGTCAGGCGCACCACGTGCGGGTGGTCCACGACCATCTCCCCCGCCTCCTCGACGAGGACGATCCGCTCGTCGTGCGGCACGTGCGACAGCAGCGCCGCGAGCAGCGTCGTCTTGCCCGCACCCGTCGCACCCGAGACGAGCACGTTGGCGCGGGACTCCACGAGGCCGCGCAGCACCGGCACGAGGCCGGGCGCCACCGCACCGGCGGCCGTGAGGTCGGCGAGCGTGAACGCGCGCGGGCGCACGACGCGCAGGCTCAGCACGGTGCACGCCTCGGCCAGCGGAGGCAGCACCGCGTGCAGGCGCGTGCCGTCCGGGAGCCGGGCGTCGGCGGTCGGCGCGGCGTCGTCGAGCCGCCGCCCGGCGGTGGCGGCGAGGCGCACCGCCAGCGCGCGCACGTCGTCCGGCGAGCCGAGGTCCACGGCGACGCGCAGCAGTGCGCCGCCCCGCTCGACCCACACGTCCTGCGGCCCGTTGACCAGCACGTCCGTCACCGCCGGGTCGTCGAGCCACTGCTGCAGCGCGCCCGCGCCGAGCAGCTCGTCGGCGACCGCGCGCACGGTCTGCGCCAGCGGCACGGGCCCCAGCAGGGTGCCGTGGGCGCGCAGCGCCTCGTCGACGAGCGCCGGCAGACGAGCCGAGTCGGCAGGTCCCACCCGCAACGCGTCCCGCACGCGCGCCACCACGACGCTCGGAGCCGCCCGACGTCCCGGCGCCGCGCTCCGCACCGGCGCCGCACCCGCACCGCCTCCCGCCCCGCGCATGCCCACCTCGCTCACCCGCCGACCCCCAACCGCCTGACCACGACGTCCGCGGTCCGGGCCGCAGGCCCGCGCCCGCCCGGCCCGACGCGCTCGGCGCGGGACGCCAGTGCGCGGTCCCGGCGCGCGACGTGCCACACCTCGAGGCCGCTGGCGTCGGCGACGTCGGCGGCACCCAACGAGGCCCTCGTGCCACGCTGCACGACCAGGCCGCACCGCGTCGCGGCCTCGTTGAGACGCGGCCGCAGGGCGAGCGCACCGGCGACGCTGCGCAGGTCGGGACTCGCGACGACGACCACTGCGTCGCACGCGGCCAGCGGCGCGTCGCCGTCGACGACGGTCCCGCGGTCGAGGTCGAGCACGAGCGCCCCGACCTCGCACGCGAGCGCGTGCAGGACGTCGATGCGCACGCCGGCGTCGACAGGTGCGGGCCGCGTGCGGTCGGCCGACAGCACGGCGCACGCGCCCCAGCGCGGCAGCAGCGCGACGACGTCGCCGCCCCGGACGTCCCCGCCGGCGCCGCGCAGGTCCGGCCAGCGCGCGCCGTCGACCTCCTCGACGCCGACGACGACGTCGAGACCTGCGGCCCCGCGGTCGAGGTCGACGAGCGCCGTGGACGTCGTGCGCGACAGCCGCCGCGCGAGCAGGGCCGCGAGCGTCGACGCACCGACCCCGCCGGCCGCGCCGACGACCCCGACCACCAGCGCCCTGCGTGTCCGCTCCACCCGCGACTCCGTCCGTCAGCCGTGCGCGAGGGCCCTCGCACCGACCGACCCTGGCCGATCGGGACCACGCGGCGGCGCCCACGCCTCACATCTGTGGACGCCCCTGCGGCACCCGTGGGCTGTGGTCGGCTCGGCAGCCCGCAACACGGCCGACACCCGGGCGCCCTACAGTGCCGCGCATGCTGCTCGACCCGCCGCCCGGCCTGCTCGACGCGCTCACCGCGTACGAGGACGCCTTGCGCACCGACGACCTCGACGCGCTCGACCGCCTGTTCGCCCCCGGCCCGCACACCCTGCGCGGCGACGCCACCGGCCTGCTCGTCGGCCACGACGAGATCGCGGCGTTCCGTGGGGCGCGCGGCGGGGCGCCGGCGCGCCGGGTCGTCGAGGTCCACGTACGCACGGTCGACGACGACCACGCGCTGGTCGTGGCGGTGACCGAGCCGCGTGGTGGCGGCCGCGGCCAGCAGACGCAGCTCTGGGAGCGCACGGCCGCCGGGTGGGTCGTCGCGGCGGCGCACGTGCACGCGCCGGCGCCCGCGTTCGACGCCCGGGTGTGGCGCGTGCTGGGCGATCCGCTGGTCACCGGCGCCGCCGACGGTCCGCTCGCGCGCCGCACGGTCGCGGTGAAGGACCTGTACGCGGTGGCGGGGCAGCGCGTCGGCGCGGGCAACCCGGCCTGGCTCGCCGACGCCCCTGTCGAGGTGGCGCACGCCGCCGCGGTCGCCGCGCTGCTCGCCGCGGGCGCCGACGTCCGTGGCGTCGCGCGCACCGACGAGCTCGCGTACTCGCTCGCCGGCACCAACGCCCACACCGGCACGCCGCCCAACCCGCGCGCCCCGGGCCGGGTGCCGGGCGGGTCGTCCTCCGGCTCGGCCGCGGCCGTCGCGCTGGGGCAGGCCGACGTGGGTCTGGGCACCGACACCGGCGGGTCGGTCCGCGTGCCCGCGTCCTACCAGGGGCTGTACGGCCTGCGGACGACGCACGGCGCGGTCCCGACGACGGGCCTCGTGCCGTTGGCACCGTCGTTCGACGCCGTCGGGTGGCTGGCACGCGACGCGGACCTGCTGGCCGCCGTCGGCGACGTGCTGCTGCCCCCGGACGCCGACGGGTCGAGCGCGCCGCGCCTCGTCGTGAGCCCGGCACTGCTCGGCCTCGCGCACGACGACGTGGCCGACCGGGTCGCACGGTTCACGGCGGACGCGGGTGCGACGACGACCGCGCGGTGGGACGCCGCCGACGTCGGTGCGTGGGCCGAGGTCTTCCGCGTCGGGCAGGCATGGGAGGCCTGGCGCGAGCACGGCGCGTGGGTGCGTGCGCACCCCGGTGCACTGGGCGCGGACGTCGAGGCCCGGTTCACCGCCGCGTCCCGGGTGGACGACGCGACGGGCCGGGCGGCCGGTGAGCGGCGCGCGGCGGTCCGCGCGCAGATCCTCGACCTGCTCGGCGACGACGTCCTCGTCCTGCCCGCCGCGGCGTCCGTCGCGCCCCACCCCGACCCCGCCGAGCTCGAGGCGGTCCGCACCGCCACGATGCGTCTGACCTGCGTCGCCGGTCTCGGTGGCCTGCCTGCGGTCGTCCTGCCGACCGCATCCGGTGCCCGATCGCACTCTCACGGGCTCGCGGGTGGGGCGCGGACGCCTGCGGTGGGCCGACGGGCGGAGCCGCCCGTCGGGGTCTGCCTCGTGGGCGCGCCCGGCCGCGACCGCGCCCTGCTGGCCCTCGCGCGCCACCTCACCGGCTGAGCGGCCCCGCCGCGCAGGTATTCACGCTCCTGAAACAGCCGTTTCCCTCGGTGACACATCGCACGCCTACGGTCGGGCGCAGGCGAGAGGACGCACACGGATGCTGCTGCAGGAGTTCAACGCGCTGGCCGACGACGACGCGCAGGCGTTGCTGCGGACCTGCGCGGACGTGCCGTGGTGGGCGCAGGCCGTCGCGGCCGGCCGGCCCTACGCGTCGGTCGCCGCGCTGCGCGCCCACGCCGACGAGCAGTCCCAGGCCTGGGCCCACGGCGACGTCGAGCGGGCGCTGGCCGACCACCCCCGCATCGGCCGGCGGCACGCGACACCCGGTGCGACGGCCGCCATGTCGGCGCGCGAGCAGTCGGGCGTCGAGGCGTCGGACGCCGTCGTCGCCGCACGACTCGCCGACGGCAACGCGCGGTACGAGCGACGGTTCGGGCGGGTGTTCCTCGTGCGTGCCGCGGGCCGCGGCAGCGACGAGATCCTCGCGCTGCTCGAGCAGCGGCTGACGCACGACGCCGCGACCGAGGCCGAGGTCACCGCGCAGCAGCTGCGCGAGATCGCCGCGCTGCGCCTGGCGGGGCTCGTCGAGCAGCCCGCGACCGACCCCGCCCGGCCTGCCACCACCCCCGTCGAGGAGCCCGTCGCATGACCACCTGCTCGACGCACGTCCTCGACGCGGTCGCGGGCCGCCCGGCCGTCGGCCTCGACGTCACACTGCAGGACGCCGCCGGCGCGGTGCTCGAGACCGGCCGCACCGACGACGACGGCCGCGTCCGCTGGGCGACGACGCTGGCCACCGGCACGTACGTCCTGCGCTACGCGACGGCCGCCTGGTTCGCGGCCGCGGGCGTCGCGACGGTCCACGCGGCGGTCCACCTGGAGGTCCTCGTCGACGGCGCCGAGCCGCACTACCACCTGGCTCTGCTGCTGAGCCCGTTCGCCTGCACGACGTACCGAGGGAGCTGACGCATGGCCGTGGGAGACGTCGTGCTGGGGTCGAACCAGTACGGGAAGGCCGAGGTGCGGCTCGTGCGGGTCACACGCGACACCCCGGTGCACGAGATCGAGGACCTCACGGTCACCACGCAGCTGCGGGGGGACTTCACGGCCTGCCACACGACGGGCGACAACGCGCACGTCGTGGCGACGGACACGCAGAAGAACACCGTGTACGCGTTCGCGCGGCAGCACGGCGTCGGGTCGCCCGAGCGCTTCCTGCTGCGCCTGGCGCGGCACTTCGTCGACGGGTTCGAGCAGGTGACGGGCGGGCGGTTCGCGGCCGACGTGCACGCGTGGGACCGCATCGCGGTGGACGGTGAGCCGCACGACCACGCGTTCGTCCGCACGGGCCGCGAGACGCGCCGCACGGTGGTGCAGGTCGACGGCGACGACGTGCACGTGGTCTCGGGCTTCACCGGTGCGACCGTGCTGAAGTCGACGGGCTCGGAGTTCTGGGGCTTCCCGCGCGACGCGTACACGACGCTGCCCGAGACCAAGGACCGCGTCCTGGCCACGTCGGTGACCGCCTGGTGGCGCTGGGCGGACCCCGACGTCGACTTCGAGGTCCGCTACCCGGTCGTGCGCGACCTGCTGCTGGCCACGTTCGCGCAGGTCCACTCGCTGGCCCTGCAGCACACGATCTTCGAGATGGGCCGTGCGGTCCTGGAGGCGTGCGACGACGTCGCCGAGGTGCGGCTCTCGTGCCCCAACAAGCACCACTTCCTCGTCGACCTCGAGCCCTTCGGGCTGGACAACCCGAACGAGGTCTTCCACGCCGCGGACCGCCCCTACGGCCTCATCGAGGCCGACGTGCGCCGTGAGGGCGATCCGCCGGTGCCGCACGTGTGGGCGTCCGTGCCCGGGTTCGTCTGAGGGGGCGGCGATGACGGCGACGGCCCCCGCGGGGCGCCCGGCGACGAGCAGCCCCGCGCCCGGCGACCTGGTCGCCGCGGTCCGCGGGCGCCAGGTGCTCCTCGACGGGGCGCTGCGCCCGGCGACCCTGCACGTCGCCGACGGCCGCGTGTCGGCCGTCGACGCGTACGACGCGCCCGTCGAGGGGCCGGTGCTCACCGCCCCCGACCACGCGTACGTGCTGCCGGGCGTCGTCGACACGCACGTGCACGTCAACGAGCCGGGCCGCACGCGGTGGGAGGGGTTCGCCTCCGCGACGCGCGCGGCCGCGCTCGGCGGCGTCACGACGTTCGTCGACATGCCGCTCAACAGCATCCCGCCGACGACGACCACGACCGGCCTGACCGCCAAGCGCCGCGCGACGACCGGGCAGCTGTCGGTGGACGTGGCCCTGTGGGGCGGCGCGGTGCCGGGCAACCTCGACGACCTGCGCCCGCTGTGGGACGCGGGCGTCATGGGCTTCAAGTGCTTCCTGTCGCCGTCGGGCGTCGAGGAGTTCGCACCGCTGGGGCCCGCGGGCTTCGACGCGGCCCTGCGGACGGTCGCGGAGTTCGACGGCCTGGTCGTCGTGCACGCCGAGGACCCGACGGTGCTCGCGGGCGCGCCCGTGCGTCCCGGCGGTTCGTACCGCGATTTCGTCGCGTCCCGCCCGCACGAGGCGGAGACGGCGGCGATCGCGCGGGTCGTCGCGGGCGCGCGCGAGACCGGCTGCCGTGTGCACGTCCTGCACCTGTCGAGCGCCCGCGCGCTCGACCTGCTGGCCGACGCGCGCGCCGAGGGCCTGCCGGTGAGCGTCGAGACGTGCCCGCACTACCTGACCTTCGACGCCGACGCGATCCCCGACGCCTCCCCCGCCCACAAGTGCTGCCCGCCGATCCGCGACGCGGGCAACCGCGAGGCGCTGTGGGACGCGCTGCGTGACGGGGTGATCGACGTCGTCGTCACGGACCACTCGCCCGCGACGGCGCAGGAGAAGCTGCGCGGCGGCGGGGACCTGCAGCAGGCGTGGGGCGGGGTCGCGGGGCTGCAGGTCGGGTTCCAGGCGGTCGCGCACGGCGCCGCGGCGCGCGGCATCGGGATCGCGCAGGTCAGCCGGTGGATGGCGACGGGCACGGCCGACCTGGTGGGCCTGGGGCACAAGGGCCGGCTCGCCCCCGGCGCGGACGCGGACGTGCTCGTGCTCGACCCGCGGACCCCGCTGCACGTCGACGCGCGCACGCTGGCGCACCGCAACCCCATCAGCGCGTACGACGGCGTCGAGCTGTCCGCGTCGGTCACGGCGACCGTGCTGCGAGGCCGGGTCGTCGCACGGGACGGGGCCGTCACCGCGGGGACGGGCCGGCTGCTGAGCCGCCCGTGACCGGGGGCGCACCTGGTCGAAACCTCGGTGAAACGACCGTTTCGTAGCGTGCCGCCCATGACCCTGAACCCGCCGCACCGCCTGCTCATGGGTCCCGGCCCCATCAGTGCCGACCCGCGCGTGCTGCGCGCGATGTCCGCACCGCTGGTCGGGCAGTTCGACCCGGTGATGACGGGGTACATGAACGCGACCCAGGACCTCTACCGCGAGGTGTTCCGGACCACCAACGACGCGACGCTGCTGGTCGACGGCACCGCGCGCGCGGCGATCGAGGCGGCGGTCGTGTCGCTCGTCGAGCCGGGCGACCGGGTGCTCGTCCCGGTGTTCGGGCGGTTCGGGCACCTGCTCGTGGAGATCGCCCGGCGTGCCGGGGCGGTCGTCGAGACGGTCGAGGCGCCGTGGGGGCAGGTCGTCGACCCGCAGCGCATCGCCGACGCGGTCCGGTCCCACCGGCCCCGGCTCGTCGCGGTGGTCCACGGCGACACCTCGACGACGATGCGGCAGCCCCTGGCGGACCTGGGTGCGGTGTGCGCCGAGCACGACGCGCTGCTGTACGTCGACGCGACCGCGTCCCTGGGCGGTAACGACGTGCGCACCGACGACTGGGGGCTCGACGTCGTCACCGCCGGGCTGCAGAAGTGCCTCGGCGGGCCCTCGGGCAGCGCCCCGACCACGCTGTCGGACCGGGCGCGCGCCGCGGTCCTGGCCCGCCGGCACGTCGAGGAAGGACTGCGCACCGACGAGGACGAACCGCGCGGCACGGTCATCGGGTCCAACTACCTCGACCTCGCGCAGATCCTCGACTACTGGGGCCCGCGGCGGCTCAACCACCACACCGAGGCCACGTCGATGCTGTACGCCGCGCACGAGTGCGCGCGGATCGTCGTCGAGGACGGCCTGGACGCGACGATCGAGCGGCACCACGTCGCCGGGGCCGCGATGCTCGCGGGTGTGCAGGGCCTGGGGCTCGACGTGTTCGGCGACGTCGCGCACAAGATGCACAACGTCGTCGCCGTGCAGGTCCCGCAGGGTGTCGTCGCCGACGCGGTCCGGGCGGCGATGCTCGACGACTTCGCGATCGAGATCGGCACGTCCTTCGGCCCGCTGCACGGGCGGGTGTGGCGCATCGGGACCATGGGGGCGAACGCGCGCAAGGACGCCGTCCTGACGACGCTCGCCGCGCTCGAGCACGTGCTGCGCACCCACGGGGTCGCGGTGCCGGCCGGCGGTGGCGTGTCCGCCGCGCAGGAGGTGTACGCCGCGTGACGACGGCCGACGTCGTCCTGGAGCGGTGCGACGCCCTCGCCGCGTGCAGCGACGACCCCGAGCGGCTGGACCGCGCGCACCTGACACCGGCGCTGGCCGCCGCGCACGGCCTGGTCGAGGGCTGGCTGGCCGACGCCGGGCTGCGCACGTGGCGCGACCAGGCCGGCAACCTGTGCGGGCGGGCCGAGGGACGCGAGCCCGGCCTGCCGGCGCTGCTGCTCGGCTCGCACCTCGACACGGTCCCCGACGCGGGCCGGTACGACGGCATGCTCGGCGTCCTCATGGCCGTGGCGGTCGCCGGGCGGCTGCGTGACGAGGTCGCGACGTGGCCGTGCGCGCTCGAGGTCGTCGGCTTCACGGACGAGGAGGGCGCGCGCTTCGGCACCGCGCTCATGGGCTCGCGCGCGCTGGCCGGGACGTGGGACGACGCGTGGTGGCAGCGCCGCGACGCGGCCGGCACCACGCTCGGCCAGGCGGCCCGCGACTTCGGCCTGGACCCCGCGCTCGTCGGCACCGCGGCACGCAGGCCCGCCGACCTCGTGGCGTACCTCGAGGCGCACATCGAGCAGGGTCCGCTGCTCGAGGAGGCCGACCGGTCGCTGGGGGTCGTCACGTCGATCGCCGGTGCGCGGCGCTTCCTCGTCGAGATCGTCGGGGAGGCACGCCACGCGGGCGGCACCCCCTACCCACGGCGGCGCGACGCGCTCGTCGGCGCCGCGGAGGCCATCGTGCTCGTCGAGCGCACCGTGCGGGACTCGGACGCGATCGCGACCGTCGGGCGCATCACCGTCGAGCCGGGTG
>Ga0233375_1001041_pt1 | contig 13220 bp, 9 predicted proteins | sample ElkDunMinimDraft_10_FD_191539 | JGI IMG/M metagenome (GOLD analysis project Ga0233375, IMG submission 191539) | Fecal eukaryotic communites from dung pellets of Tule Elk in California, USA - Elk Dung E16 | ecosystem: Host-associated > Mammals > Digestive system > Large intestine > Fecal | place... | reverse complement strand
ACCGTCACACACGGATACGACCAAGCCAACCAGCTGACGTCGATCACGGGCGTCGACGGCGCGACCACGACGTACACGTACGCCGCCGCCGGACTACGAGCGTCCGCCACCACCGGTGCCACGACCGAGCAGTACACCTGGGACACCCTGACCGGGATCCCGCTGCTGCTCACCGACCACACCCACGCCTACCTCTACGGCAACGGCAGCGCACCCCTAGCCCAGATAGGCCTCACCGACGACACCGTCGACTACCTGCACACCGACACCCTCGGATCGGTCCGCAGCACCACCGACGCCACCAGCGCGGTCACCTCCGACGCGGACTACGACACCTACGGCCGCACCCAGGCGGTCACCACTGCGCCGAGCTCGCAGGTCACCAGGTTCGGGTACGCCGGGGAGTACACCGACCCCACCGGCTACCTCTACCTGCGCGCCCGCTACTACGACCCCGAGACCGCGCAGTTCCTCACCCGCGACCCCCTCGAAGCCACCACCGGCAACCCGTACGGCTACACCGACGGCAACCCCCTGCAGTACGTCGACCCACTCGGCTTGATCGACTGGGGTGTCGCGATCGGCGCCGGAATCATCGCCGCCGGTGCCGTTGGCGCGGTGCTGTGCGTCGCCAGCGTGGCATGCGCAGCTGCAATCGGAGTCGGGGGCGGTCTGGCACTGGCCGGAGGAGGTGCGCTCGGGGGCGCGTCCTTGTCGACAGCGGGCATCATCGGCTACGCGGGGGCTGCTGGGATCATAGGGACCTCGTCATCTGTGATGCTCCAGGCGGCGTCAGAGGGCTCGGGGATCCCTAGTTCGAGGCCGGACGACGCGGACTGCTCAGGGGAGCTCACCGACAAAGTTGGCACCATCGCCAACAAGACGAATCGAACAGTTCGAGAGATCAAAGACGCTATCCATAGGGTAAAGGAGTCGATGCCACGTTCTGGCTCGCGAAGGAATCCCGACGTCTTGGTCGATCCCAAGAGCGGCGAAGTCTACCCAAAAATGCCGAGCGGTCGGCCCGGAGACTCGATCGGCAACATCTTCGAGCATTTGAGGTGAAACATGCCTGAAGCAGCATGGAGCCGAGTGAGCGTTCGAATCGATTCTTCCATCGAGAGCGAGCCCACAAAGGAGCAAGTCTCGCGCGCTCTCGGTCAAGCATCGTCGGACGAAAGAAGCGCTCACTGGTTCGCGGACTTTGGTGGTACAGAAGATGATCTGGAACGGCGAATAGAGGCGGCAGAGGAGTTTCTTGTTGCGCATCGCGACAGATTGACGGAGATTGCCAAGCAGACCGTGATAAGCCTCGACATATCGTTCACACCCCATGGGAATCAGGACGGCCTTGCTATTTCTCCCGAGCTGGCCACCGAATTGGCTCGCTTGAACGCCTGCACGCGAATTGACGTATATATTGACTAGCGCTGCTCACTAGATCAGAATACCCGCCCGCGCGTCGCTGGTGGACGATCACCCGCCCAGCCAATGCCCGTTACTCGCCCGGGCGCTCGTGCCGGGAAAGGATATGCACCGTGGCGCCAATCTTGGTGAAAATTGACCCGCATTTCGACGAGTGCTTGTCGGACATAGATTGGCTTCCGCGCCAGACGGGAATCGTCGTGCTGGTGCGCGACACGGCTCAGACACTTGTCGATGGGCCACCAGCGGATATGGCCGCTCCGGTCCGAGGTGTCGGCTCGGCGGCGAGTGCCTACCGCCAGCCGATTGCCGAGGGCGAGTGGTGGACCGCCTGAGCGATCCTGTTCCACGTTGTGCGGCAGATGGAGGAGCACTTCGATTTTTCGCCAAGACTGCGAGGCAACGATGAGGTCAGAGGTGTTCTCACGCTTTCACGCCCCGTTTCCCAACGCTGGCGGGGGGATCCTACTAAGCGATTTGATCGACGGCCTTGCTGCCGATCTACTCACACACTTCTCGAGCAATCGATCCGATGAATGGGGAGCGGACGATTTTGTTGCCACCCTATGCCTTCGAGACCGTCTCGATCGATTGCAGCGCGATGCCCCGCCGACCATCCGCGACGAGCTCGTGATCGAGGTCGATCGGTTGGACGGGATGCTCGTCGATCTGACCGAGCACGACAGCGATGGTCTCGTGCTGTCTCGGTTCGGCGAACCGCGAGACGCATCTAGCTGGTGGTGGCGCCGGATCCCGAAGAACGAGCCCGCGCGGTCGGAGTTCATTTTCGACTCCGTGTAGCCGGTGCCGGGCGACGGTGAGTGATCACACGAACGGAGTGTGAGTCGCGTCGCTCGTTGTACGCTCGGCCACGCAAAGCGCGCGACCACGGCACGATCGACTCATGGGAGACGCCGGCCGACACCTACACACTCACAGGCGATTGTGCCCGCATTGTGGTGATGGCATCCGCACCTTCGGCCGAGTTGCAGGATGGCGACGCTTCGCCGCGGCACTCTGAGCGCCGCCGCGGCTCCTTCGACGGCAGCGTGACCTGACCAGGCGCCAGCAGGCAGCGAGCGGCACGTGCGACACCGGTGAGACCCCCGGCGCGGCCGTGCCCACGACGCGGCACCATGGACACATGTCCGTCGACGTCGTCACCGCCGCCACCGCCCTGCGCGCCCAGTGGGACCGCCTGCACGAGTGGGTCGAGGTGATGGCCGACCCCCGCCTGGGACGCGAGTCCTCGGTGCTCGAGGGGTGGACGATCGTCGACCTGTGGGCCCACCTCGGCCGTGCGATGGACGCGCTGGCCGTCTGCGCACCGACGCCCGCGGGGACCGTGCCGCTCACGCTCGGGGAGTACCTCGGCTCGTACGCCGGCCGCGCCGCGGACGTCGCGGAGACGACCCGGCAGCTCGCCGTGGAGCACGCGCTCGACCCGGTCGGCTACGTGACGTCGTCGGCCCGCGCGGCGTTCGCGACGCTCGACCGCCTCGGCCCGGGCGACCCCGTGGTGCAGGCGCGTCGTGGGCCCGTGCGGCTGTCGACGATGGCGGTCTCGCGGCTGCTGGAGCTCGTCGTGCACGGCGACGACCTGTACCGCTCGGTGCGCCGCGTGCGCGGCGCCGACGCCGTCGCGGACCCGGTGGACGCGGGTGCGCTCGCGCTCGTCGCGGACGAGCTGCTCGCGATCGTCCGGGCCCGCGGGGGCTGGGACCTCGAGGTCGCGGACGCCCGACGCTGGGTGCGCCTGGCCACGGGCCGCGTCCCGTACGACGTCGACGAGCTCGCGGTCGCGCTGCAGGCGCGCTACACGTCCGAGGCCGTGCCCGACCTCGGACGCATGCTGCCGCTGCTCTGAGGGGCGCGAACGTCCGCCGGGGGCTACCTTGCGGCCATGAGCCTGCACGAGCTGCTGCGGCTGGAGCACCGGGGGTGGCGGTCGCTGTGCGACGGCACCGGCAGTGACGTGTACGACGAGCTGCTCACCGACGACGGTGTCATGGTGCTGGCCCACGGTGCCGTGCTGGACCGCGCGGCGGCCCTCGCGTCGATGCGCGACGCGCCCGCGTGGGACGCGTACACGATCGAGCACGCACGCGTCGTGCCCGTCGGGACGGACGCCGCCGCGCTCGTCTACCTCGGGACCGCGTCGCGCCCCGGCGCACCGCCGTTCGCGGCGTGGATGACGAGCGTGTACGTGCGCCGGTGGGGCTCCTGGGGACTGAGCCTCTACCAGCAGACGCCCGTGACCGACACGGCCTGACGCCCGGACGTCACGCGCCGTCCCGCACGCCGCGGCGGGCTAGCGTGAGGCATGCTCAGCGCCCGCGTCGTGTCCTTCTCCCCCGACGACCCGCTGGCGGGCCTGCAGGTCGGTGACGCACCGGCCGCCCCCGCCCCCGAGGGGTGGACGCCCGTCGACGTGCGTGCCGCGTCGCTCAACCACCACGACCTGTGGTCGCTGCGCGGCGTCGGGCTGCGCGCCGAGCAGCTGCCGATGGTGCTGGGCACCGACGCGGCGGGCGTCACGCCCGACGGGCGCGAGGTCGTCGTGCACGCGGTCGTCGGCGGCCCCGACGGGCGCGGCGTCCCGGCCGACGAGCCCCGCACGCTGCTCTCGGAGCGGTATCCCGGGACGCTCGCCGAGCGCGTGCACGTCCCCGCGTGGAACCTCGTCGACAAGCCCGCCGAGCTGACGTTCGTCGAGGCCGCGTGCGTGCCGACCGCGTACCTCACGGCGTACCGCATGCTCTTCCGGTCCGGCGACGCACAGCCCGGGCAGCGGGTTCTCGTGCAGGGCGCCGGCGGTGGGGTCGCCGTCGCGGCCGTACAGCTCGGTGCCGCGGCGGGCCTCGAGATGGTCGTCACCGGCCGCGACGCGGCCAAGCGTGAGCGGGCGCTGGGGCTCGGGGCGGCGCAGGCGGTCGAGCCGGGAGCGCGGGTCGGCCGCGTCGACGTCGTGCTGGAGACCGTGGGCCGGGCGACGTGGGAGCACTCGGTGCGCTCCGTGCGGCCCGGCGGGCGGATCGTGGTCGCGGGCCTGACCTCGGGCGACCCGGCCCCCGCGTCGCTGACCAAGGTCTTCTTCCAGGAGATCAGCATCGTGGGCGCCACGATGGGCACGCGCGACGAGCTCGGCCAGGTGCTCACGTTCCTCGCCCGCACCGGCGTCCGGCCCGTCGTCGACTCCACCTACCCGCTGGCCCGCGCCGCCGACGCGCTGGCCCGGCTGGCAGGCGGGGCCCACGTCGGCAAGATCGTCCTCGAGGCCTGAGCGTGCGGCCGCCGGACGCCCCGGCGTGGGACGGCGCCACGCTCACGACGTCGTGGTCGCCCGATGCCCTCGGTGACGGCTTCGAGGCGCGGCGCCTCGACCTCGCCGACGACGACGAGGGCGAGGTCACCGCGACGCTCGTGCGCCACCTGCCGGACCCGGCGCTGCGCCCCGCACGCGCGGTGCTGTACGTCCACGGCTGGTCGGACTACTTCTTCCAGACGCCGCTCGCACGGTTCTGGCACTCGCAGGGCGCCGCGTTCTACGCGCTCGACCTGCGCAAGTCCGGTCGGTCCCTGCGCGAGCACCAGACCCCGGGGTACGTCGACGACCTGCGCACGTACGACGAGGAGATCGGCGCCGCGCTCGACGTGATCCGCGCCGAGCTCGGGCCCGTCGCGCGCGTCATGCTCATGGGCCACTCGACGGGCGGGCTCGTGCTGAGCCTGTGGGTCGCGCGGAACCGGGGCGCCGTGCGCGGGCTCGTCCTGAACTCGCCGTGGCTGGAGCTGCAGGGGTCGTCCCTCGCGCGGCACCTGTCGGCGCCCGCGATCAGCCGGCTCGCCCGGTTCAGCCCCAAGGCTGCGCTGCCCAACATCGACCCCGGGTACTACGCGCGCACCATCTCGACCGCCACGGGCGGCGACTGGGTGGTCGACGAGCGGTGGCGTCCCACCCCGTCCTTCCCCGTGCGCGCCGGGTGGCTCAGCGCCGTCATGGTGGGGCACGCCGCCGTCGCCCGCGGGCTGGACATCGACGTGCCCGTGCTGTCCGCGATCTCCGACCGCACCCTCATCAGCCCGCGGTGGAGCGAGGACATGCGCTCGGCCGACGTCGTGCTCGACACCGAGGCCATCGCGCGGCGGGCCGTGCAGCTCGGCCCCGTCGTCACGCTGGTGCGCGTCGCGGGCGCGATGCACGACCTGACGTTGTCCGCGCGGCCCGCGCGTGAGCGCTTCTACGCCGAGCTGACGCGCTGGCTCGTCGCGTACGGCTGGTCCTGACGCCGGGGTCGCCCGGGGCTCAGAGCGCGCCCGTGGCCTCCGCGAGCGTCGGGCCACCGTCGCCGAGGCGCCACGCCCGCCACCCGTCGACGCCCTCGACGCCCGACAGGGTCGCCGCCGCCTCGTCGGGGTCCTGCAGCACGGTGCCGTCGGGCAGCTCGATCAGACCGTCCGGGCGCAGCAGCGCCGAGAAGCGTTGACCGCGCCGCTCACGCACCCACACGAGCGTCGTGACCGCGCGTCGCCGCTTGGCGAGCATCGCGAGCTCGGGGTACGGCCAGTCGGGGCGGGACGGACGACGCGCGCCCTGGGGTGCGTCGACGTCCAGCCCTCGCGGGGAGGTCGGGGCGTCGGACGAGCGCGCGGGCGGCGGTCCGGGCGGGGCGGCGTCCGGGGCCGCAGGACGGTCCGGCGGCGCGGGACGGTCCGCCGGCGCGGGACGGTCCGCCGTCGCGGTGCGGTCCCCCGCACGTCCGGGCGGGCCGTCGACGACGGCCGCGCGCAGTCCCGCGACAGGGGTCAGGGTCGGGGGGCACTCGAGCGTCGAGGCCGACGGCTGCACCGAGGCGTCGCGCGGCCACTCGGTCATGTCGGGGCGGCCGGGCCCTCCGGGCCGCGGCGAGTCCGCGGGCGGCTCCGGCGGCTGCGCCGTGGGGCCCGCGGTGCGGAACGGCAGCGGCGTCGGCTCGGTCACGCTGCCCCGCCGTCCGATGCGCGTCGGCGCGGGCGGCTCGGGCTGCTCCGGCGGCGTGACGGCGCGCAGCTCACCGGTCGGCAGCGACCGCGGGCGTCCCGGCGGCAGGCCGGGGGCCCGCTCGGCCTCGTACGCCATGGCCGTCGCGAACGCCTCGCTCGAGCGCACCAGGCGCAGCGCGGTCGGCTCGACGGGGCGACGCACGCCCTCGTGGAGCGCGAGCGGCGAGACCTCCAGGAGCCGCCGCTCGTCACCGCGGACGACACCGATCTGCAGCACGTCGACCTGGTGCTCCCCGCCGCGCAGGAAGCCGAGCGTGTCCGCGGCCTCGGCGGCGACCTCGGAGCACAGCAGCACCAGACGCACCCCGCCGAGGCGTCGGCCGACCGCGGTGCCGAAGGGGACGTGCTCGCGGAACGCCGCGTAGTCGACCGCGAACCGGCTGGGGTCGACGTGGTAGGCGCGGGCCAGGTCGGCCGTCGTCATGCGGGCCGCCGCACCACCGTGCCGCAACGCCGCGACGATCGCGTCGTCGTCGAGCACCTGCGCGACGTCGACGACGACCGGACGCCCGGACGCGTCGAGCGCGAGCAGCTCCGGCAGGTCGGCCCGGTCGGACGCACCGCGCGCCCGCACGACGAACAGCGGCTCGCCCGCGATGGCCGCGAGGTGGTGCGTGACCAGGGCGGTCACCTCCTGCCCGAACGACCCGGCGAGCGGCTGCATCGGCTGGACGAGGCGCGGTCGCCCGTCGTCGAGCTCGAAGATCGGCATGTCGCGTCCGGGCCTTCCTCAGCACAGCAGGGACGGGTGGGACGGTGGCGCGCCCGCCTTCGCGGCGTCGGCCGGGCGCACGTCGTCGCTCGAACACTGTCCCACAACTCGGGTGGCCCAGTCAGCCCGTCGGACGGGCGACGCCGGGTCCCCCGCAGGTACTGGTCGACCGTTCAGGTGATCGTCCCGCGGGTGGACGCGCGCACGGGTCACGGGCAGGGTGGGACGCATGCTCATCGCCTTCTCCGTCGCCCCGCTCGGTGCGGGCGAGTCCGTGTCGCAGGCCGTCGCCGACGCCGTCCGCATCGTCCGCGAGTCGGGACTGCCGAACCGCACCGACGCCATGTTCACGACCCTCGAGGGCGAGTGGGACGAGGTGATGGACGTCGTGCGGCGCGCCACCGAGGCCGTCGGCGCGCACGGTCACCGCGTGAGCCTCGTGCTCAAGGCCGACATCCGGCCCGGGCACAGCGGTGAGCTCGACGGCAAGGTCGCCCGGGTCGAGGCGCTGCTCGCGGAGTGAGCCGGCCGGCCAGGGCCGCGGTGCGTCAGCGGTGGCGTCGCAGCACGACGCCGACGACGACCGCCACGACGCCGACCGCGAGCGCACCGATGCCCGACGTGACGGCCACACCGTGCCCGAACGCGTCCTGCGCGGCGGTCAGCAGCTGCGTGCCGACCGCTCCGGGGAGGTCGCCGGCCAGCGCGACCGCGCCGCCGAGCGTCTGGCCGGCGGCGTCCGCCTGGGCGTCCGTCAGGCCGCCGGGCAGCGTCAGGTCGGTGCGGTAGACGGCCGCCAGCACGGACCCGAGCACCGCGACGCCGAGCGACGCGCCGAGCTCGTACGACGTCTCGGAGATCCCCGACGCGGCGCCCGCGCGCTCGGGCGGCACGGACGACAGGATCGCGTCGTTCGTCAGCGTCTCGGCCAGCCCGACGCCCGCGCCGACCAGCGCGAACGACGCGACCACGACGCCCGTGCGGTGGTCGGTGCCCAGCGCGGTCCCCAGGGCGTAGCCCGCGGAGGCGAGCAGCATGCCCGCCGGCACGAGCGCCCACAGGGGCAGCGCACGCGCCAGGCGCACGGCGGCGAGGCCCGCGACGATCGACGCGACGGCGCCGGGCATCAGCGACAGCCCCGCCTGCACGGGGTCCAGCCCGACGACGAGCTGCAGGTGCTGCGAGAGGAACAGCACGAGCCCCGCGAGGGCGAACGACGCCGTGAAGTTGGCTCCCACGGCCGCGCTGAACACGGGACGGCCGAACAGCGAGGTGTCGAGCAGCGGGTCCGCGAGGCGCCGCTGGCGACGCACGAACACGACGGCCAGCACGACGCCGACGACGAGCGCACCGATGCCCAGCGGGTCGGCGCCGTGCGACGCGACGGTCTTGATGCCGAGCACCAGGGGCAGCATCGCGACGACGGACAGCACGACGCTCACCGGGTCGAGCCGCCCGGCGTGCGGGTTGCGGGACTCGGGCAGCACGAGGCGCGCGGTGACCAGCAGCACCAGCAGCACCGGGACGTTGACGAGGAAGATCGAGCCCCACGCGAAGTGCTGCAGGAGCCAGCCGCCGACGATCGGCCCGAGCACCGACCCGCCGGAGAACCCGGCGGCCCAGATCGCGATCGCCAGGCGGCGCTGGTCGGGGTGGAGGAAGACGTTGCGCAGCAGGGACAGCGTCGACGGCATGAGGGTCGCGCCGAAGACGCCGAGCAGCGCGCGGGCACCGACGAGGTGCCACGCCTCGGTCGAGAACGCGGCGAGCAGGCTGACGAGCCCGAACCCGGCGGCGCCGATCAGCAGCAGGCGTCGCCGTCCGACGCGGTCACCCAGCGCCCCCATCGTGACGAGCAGCCCGGCGAGCATGAGCGGGTAGACGTCGACGATCCACAGCAGCTGCTGCGCGGTGGGGGCCAGCGCGACGCTGATCTGCGGCAGTGCGAACGACAGCACCGTGTTGTCGATGGACACGACCAGCACGGGCAGCAGGAGCACGGCGAGCGCGAGCCACTCGCGCACGCCGGCACGCGGCCCGTCCACCGCCGCGCGCCCACCGTCGGCCACCGGCGCCACATCGACCCCCGAGCGCGGCACTCGACCGTCGACCGCGGTACTCGTTGCTGCCGCGCTCGGCGCGTGACTACCGCGCTCGGCGGGAGGGGTGGGGGTGGGGGCGTGCGAGGGCACGGTGACGACCTTTCGAGCTCCGCGCTGACCGGGCGGGTCCGGGGGACGCGCACGCGGGCCGGGTCCACTCCCCGGCCCGGGCCACCGACGCTCCGCACGTCCCACCATCCGAAACGCCCCGCCGCCGAGCTCGGGGTTCGGCGGCCCATGCGGGCTCGGAAGCCGCCGAAGTACGAGTTCGGCGGGGTGGTGGGGGTGGGGAGGGGCCGGCGGCGGCTGAATCGTCCGGGGTCAGGTTAGTGCACCGTCTGGACGGTGCACAAGCGGGGCATCCCCGTTACGATCCCCGGCATGGCCTCGACGCGCGACCGCATCCTCGACGCGCTGCAGGACGCCCTGCTCGAGTACGGCCCCGGAGGAGCGACGCTCGACGCCGTCGCCGAGCGCGCCGCGGTGTCCAAGGGCGGCCTGCTCTACCACTTCCGCAGCAAGGACGACCTGTTCGCCGGGCTGCTGGACCGGCTGGACGCGGAGGCGGCAGCCGCCGACGCGACGACGCCCGCCGACGCCGACGGCGCCGCCCGCCACTTCCTCGACGGCTCGCAGTACGCCGACGGCCCCGAGACCCGCACGCTGCTCGCGGCGCTGCGCCTGCTCGGCACGTACCCGCCGGCCCGCGAGCGCATGGCCCGCTACCTCGAGGCGTGGGCCGCCGGCCTGCACCGGGCGATCCCGGACACCGTGAGCGCGCGCCTGGTGCAGCTCGTCGGCGACGGCCTCTTCCTGCACGCGCTGCTCGGAGGCGGCGACCCGGACCTCGACGCCCAGGTCAAGGACACCGTGCGGGGCATGCTCGACCGCGCCTGACGACCCGCGCCCGGGTCACCCGCACCCGACTCCCCGCTGCGACGCGTCCGGTCAGGCGTCGGTCGACGTCCGCCCCGGCAGGCGCGAGGCCAGCAGCTCGGCCAGGTGCACACCGCGCACGTCCGCGAGCTGCTCGGCCTGCGTGCGGCACGAGTACCCGTCCGCCAGGTACACGTCGCCGGGCGCCGCGGCCCGCAGCGCCGGCAGCAGCGCGTTCTCCGCGACCGCGACCGACACGTCGTAGTGCCCCTTCTCCATGCCGAAGTTGCCCGCCAGCCCGCAGCAGCCCGCGAGCGCCGAGAACGTCGCACCCGCGTCGGTCAGCAGCCGGCGGTCCGCCGTCCACGTCATCACCGAGTAGTGGTGGCAGTGCGGCTGCACGACGGCCGTGACGTCCGACAGGTCCGGCACCTGCCAGCGGTCACCGGGGCCGATCGGCGCGGGCGCGGTCAGCAGCTCGGCGAGCGTGCGGGTCTCGCGGGACACGGCCACCGCGCGCGGGTCGTCGGGCAGCAGGTCGACCAGGTCGCTGCGCAGCACGGCCGTGCACGACGGCTCGAGCCCGACGATCGGGATCCCGTTGACGGCGAACGGCCCGAGCACCTCCAGCAGGTGCTCGAGCTGGTGGCGCGCACCGTCGAGCTGGCCCGTGCTGATCCACGTCAGGCCGCAGCACGCGTCGTGGTCCGGCACGAGCACGTCGTACCCCGCGTCGCGCAGCACTGCGACGGCCGCGTGCGCGACCGACGGTGCGAGCGTGTCGCTGAACGAGTCGGTCCACAGCAGCACAGGGGGACGCGGTGCGTCGTCCTGCGGCGTCCCGGGCGCGGCACCCGCGGCCGCCGACGACTGCGCAGGGAGCGTCACGTCAGCGGCGTCGCCCCGCCCGACGACGCGCACGTCACCCGACCGTCGCCCGGTCTGCCGCGCCCACGCGCGGAACGGCACGGGCGCGAAGCTCACCATCTGGCGGCGCGGGTCCATACCGCCGAGCCGCAGCACGACCTTGGCGACGGGCCGCACGCCCAGGACCGCGTTGGCCAGGGCCGCGAGGCCGGGCACCGCGGTGACGAGCCGCGCCCAGCGCGGCAGCCAGCCGAGGACGTAGTGGTTCACGGGGCGCAGCCGGCGCCGGTAGGTACGGTGCAGGACCTCCGACTTGTACTGCGCCATGTCGACACCCGCGGGGCAGTCCGACGAGCACGCCTTGCAGCTCAGGCAGAGGTCCAGCGACTCGTGCACCTCGCGCGAGGACCACCCGCGCGACACCAGCGACCCGTTGGCCATCTCCTGCAGCACGCGCGCGCGGCCCCGGGTGGAGTCCTTCTCGTCCTTCGTCGCCAGGTACGACGGGCACATGAAGCCGCCGCTCGCGTGGTTGTCCGCGCGGCACTTGCCGACACCGACGCACCGGTGCACGGCGGTCGTCAGGTCACCCGCGTCGTGCGCGAACGCGAACCCGCCGGACCCGGCGAGCAGCGGGCGCGCGGCGGGCCGCCGCAGGTCGGCATCGAGCGGGCGGGGCCGCACCAGCACACCGGGGTTGAGCAGGTCACGCGGGTCGAACAGGTCCTTGACGGCGCCGAACAGCTCGATCGCACGCGGTGAGTACATGACGGGCAGCAGCTCGGAGCGCGCACGCCCGTCGCCGTGCTCACCGGACAGCGACCCGCCGTGCCGCGCGACGAGCTCCGCGGCGTCCTGCATGAACGCGCGCAGCGGGGCCCCCGAGCGCTCCAGCGGGATGTCGAGGCGCAGGTGCACGCACCCGTCGCCGAAGTGCCCGTAGGCCAGGCCGTCGACGCGGTGGTCCGCCATCAGCGCCTCGAGCTCGCGCAGGTACGCGCCCAGACGCTCGGGAGGCACGGCCGAGTCCTCGAACCCGGGCCACGCCTGCTCGCCCGACGGTGTGCGCCCGCCCAGCCCGGCGCCGTCCTCGCGGATCCGCCACATGGCCGCGGCCTGCGGCCCGGGCGGGAAGATCGCGACCGCGTCGGTCGCGGCGTCGGCGGCGAGCGCACGGGCCGCCGCCAGCGCCTCGTCGAGCGTCGCACCGCCGACCTCGCACATCATCCAGCCGCCGCCCGGGGGCAGGTCCGGCACGGCCGACGCGCCCTTGACGCGGCGCACGACGTCGACCAGTCGCGCGTCCATGCCCTCGATGGCCAGCGGGGCGTGCGCGAGCAGCGCGGGGACGGCGTCGGCGGCCGTCGGCATGTCCGGGTACCCCAGCACGACGAGCACGGGCGCGGACGGCACGGGCACGAGGTTCACCGTCGCGCCGAGCAGCGTGACGAGCGTGCCCTCGGTGCCGACGAGCATCTTGGCCAGGTCGGTGCCGTTCTCGGGCGTCAGGTGCTCCAGGGAGTACCCCGACACCTGGCGGCGGAACCGGCCGAGCTCGGTGCGGACCACGTCGAGGTGCGCGCGGACCAGCGCGTCCAGCCCGGGGACGACGTCGAGCGCACCCGCCCCGGCCCGCGCCGTGAACCGGCGGCCCGTGCCGTCGACGACGTCGAGGTCGACGACGTTGTCCGCCGTGCGCCCGAACGCCACGGCCCGCGGCCCGCACGCGTTGTTGCCGATCATGCCGCCGAGCGTCGCGCGCGCCTGCGTCGAGGGGTCGGGCCCGAAGCGCAGCCCGTGGGGCGCCGCCGCCTGCTGCAGGTGCGACATGATCACGCCGGGCTCGACGCGCGCGGTGCGGGCCTCCGGGTCGATCTCCAGCACCCGGTTCACGTGGCGCGAGAAGTCGAGCACGATGCCCGTGCCGACCGCGTTGCCCGCGACCGACGTCCCGCCACCGCGCGACGTCAGGGGCGTGCCGGTCTCGCGCGCGACGGACAGCGTCGCGAGCACGTCGTCGGTGTCCCGCGGGAACACGACCACCTGCGGGACGACCCGGTAGTTGGAGGCGTCGGTGGAGTACTCGGCCCGGCGGCGGGAGGAGTCGTCGACATCCCCCCGCACGACGTCGCGCAACGCGTGCACCACGTCCCGGCGGTGCGTCCCAGACACGTCGGTCGTCACAGCCACGTCCC
>Ga0233375_1001040_pt1 | contig 13241 bp, 13 predicted proteins | sample ElkDunMinimDraft_10_FD_191539 | JGI IMG/M metagenome (GOLD analysis project Ga0233375, IMG submission 191539) | Fecal eukaryotic communites from dung pellets of Tule Elk in California, USA - Elk Dung E16 | ecosystem: Host-associated > Mammals > Digestive system > Large intestine > Fecal | place... | reverse complement strand
TGCGCTGCACCTCCGGCTCAGGCGGTGTTCGTGCCGCCCGAGCCTGCGGTTCCGCTTCGGGCGCGTGCCTCGTTCCTCGGCCCGCACCCTGCGCTGCACCTCCGGCTCAGGCGGTGACCAGGTAGTCGTCGGCGTCGTCGTCCCAGGCCAGCGCGACGGCGCCGGCAGCCTCCGCGGCCTTCGCGAACTGCAGGAAACCGCGGAAGCCGAGCGCCTTCTCCGAGAAGTCCGGGCGCTTCTTGCGCACGGCGTTCTTCAGGCCCGAGAGCGCCGCCGAGCCCTTGTTCTCCTGCACCACCGTGCGCAGCAGCACGAACGCTGCGTCGGTGTCGCCCTGCTCGGGCAGCGAGACCTCGGGGTCGCCCGTCGACGGGCCGGTCGCCAGCTCCACGAACCCGCGGTCGGCGAGGAAGCGCAGGAACTCGCCGAACGTCCGGAACCCGTAGTCGGACTCGCTGAACGTCGGGTCCTTGCGCAGCAGCGTGCGCTTGAGAGCCGACGCCGTGACGGCACCGCTCGTGGAGGACTGCAGGTCGGCGAGGGTCTGTGCAACGCGCACCTCCATGGGTGCGTCGCTCGACGCCGAGACCTCCTCGTCCTGCTCGGCCAGGTCGTTCTCGACGTCGGCCTCGGGGGCGACCTCGACGGGTGCGGGTGCCGGCTCGGCCTTCTTGCGGCGCCGGGTGGCGGGCTTGGTCTCGGGTTCCGGCTCCGGAACCGCGACGGCGTCGGGCGCGGGTGCCTCGGCGACTGCCTCCGCCACCGCTTCCGCGGCCTTGGCACGCCGCGACGCGGCGGGAGCCTTCTGCGCGGCGGCGGCGGCGGCAGGCTTGCGCGAGCGGGAGCCACGCTTCGGGACGGGAGCGCCCTGGTCCTCGTCGGGCACCTCGACGCCCTCGAGGCGGTCGTAGAAGAGGAACTCGTCGCACGCGGCGGGCAGCAGGCGGGACGTCGACTTCTCGACCCCCACGCCGATGACGCGCTTGTTCAGCTCGCGGAGCTTGTGGACGAGCGGGGAGAAGTCGCTGTCACCCGTGCACATGACGAACGTCGAGATGTAGTCGCGCTCGAAGGCCATCTCGATGGCGTCGACCACCATCTTGATGTCGGCGGCGTTCTTGCGGGAGGCGCCCATCCGCTGCGTCATCTCGATCAGCTCGACCTGGTGCCGGGTCAGCATCCGTCGGTCCTCGTCGAAGTAGGACCAGTCCGCGTAGGCACGGCGCGCCACCACCCGACCGCGTACGGCAAGTGCGTCGGCGATCGGGCCGAAGTCGAACTGCATACCGCCCAGGTGCTCCCGGGCGCCCAGCGCCAGGTTCTCGTAGTCGATGAAGACTGCAAGGCGTTCTTCGAGGTCCATGCTCGCCACTCTATGGGGTTTCGGGACGGGCGGGGTTCAGGCCGGTCCCGGGGGCGCGCTCCGCATGGGGAAAAGAGCAGGGGGCGAAAAGCGACCTCTGCGGCCTCGTGCAACCTGACCGGATGGCGCCCGTTGCCTACGATCGTGGGATGGCCGAGGTGACCGCCGGGTACGACGATCCGATCTCCAGCCGGAGTCGGATCGTCGCGGCTGCGGCGCGTCTGACGTGCGCCGTCGGCTGGTCGAAGGTGACGATGGGCCGCCTCGCCGCAGAGGCGGGCGTCAGCAGGCAGACCGTCTACAACGCGGTGGGCAGCCGCGAGGACCTTGCCGAGGCGATGGTCCTGACCGAGTCGGCCACGTTCGTCTTCCAGGTGGCCGAGGCCTTCGACCGCCACCCGGACGACCTGCTGCAGGCCATCCACGAGTCGGTGGAGAGCACGCTCGTGCTCGCCGAGGGAAACGCCCTGCTGCGCGCCGTGGTGTCGGCGACGCACGGTGCGGACACCGAGCTCCTGCCGTTGCTCACCACCCATTCGCAGTCGCTGCTCGGTGCCGTCAAGGACGTGGTGCAGGATCGTGCCGGCAACTACGAGATCGGCCTGGAGCCCGAACAGGTCGCCGCGGTCATCGACGTCATGGTGCGGGCGTCGATGAGCCATGTCATGCAGCCGACGGCGACCCCGCGCGAGACCGCGGACTCGATCACGTGGCTGGTGGCGCAGGTGCTGGGGCGCGCGGAGAACCTGGTCGCTCCTCGCGCCTGACGTCGCTGCCCCGACCATGCTCACCGCGCTCGGCCTCGCCGCACTTGACGTCGGGCGCCGGTGGAGGAGGATCGAGACATGCGAATCGGCACCCATTTCATGCGTTTCGACTCGATGGAACCCGCGCGGATGCGTACCGAGCTGGCTGACGCCGCCCGGTATGCCGAGGACGGCGGCGTCTCGTGGGTCTCCGTGATGGACCACTACTTCCAGATGGAGCACCAGGGTTTCCCGGCGTCCGACCCGATGCTCGAGGCGTACACGACGCTGGGCTACCTGGCCGGGGTGACCGAGAAGGTGCAGCTCGGTGCGTTGGTCACCGGCGTGACGTACCGGTACCCCGGCCTGCTGGCGAAGATCGTCGCGTCGCTCGACGTGGTCTCGGGCGGTCGTGCCACCTTCGGCATCGGTGCCGCGTGGTACGACAAGGAGCATGCCGCCCTGGGTGTCCCCTTCCCGCCGCTCAAGGACCGCTTCGAGATGCTGGAGGAGACGGTCCGGATCGCACGCCAGATGTACGACCCGGACGACGACGGTCCCTTCGAGGGCAAGCACTACCAGCTCGCCGAGACGCTCTGCTCGCCCGCGCCGCTCTCCGGTCCGGAGATCATGATCGGCGGCTCCGGGGAGAAGCGGACCCTGCGACTGGTCGCTCAGTACGCGGACGCGTGCAACCTGTTCGCCGAGACGCCTGAGCGCCTCGGCCACCTGCTGGACGTGCTGCACCGGCACTGCGCCGACGTGGGTCGCGACCCCGCCGACATCCGCGTGACGATGCTGCACCGCGGCGCGCCGATCGGTCCGGACGACACCGCGCGGTTCGTCACCGAGATGCGGGGCTTCGCCGAGCACGGCGTGGACACCGTGATCCTGCGCCCGCCGGCCACGTCGCTCGCCGAGTGGGTGCGCGACGCGGTGGTGCCGGTCGTGGAGCCGTGCGCCGAGCTGTGATCCTCAGGTAGCGCTCTGCTCGCCCGTGCCACGGGCGAGCACCACTGGGCAGGTGGCGAGGTGGTCGTCCACGACGCCGCAGGCCTGCATCGCGGCGTAGGCGGTGGTGGGCCCGACGAAGCGGAAGCCCTCCTTTTTCAGCGCCTTGCTCAAGGCCTTCGACTCGGCGGTCCACGCCGGCACGTCCGCGAAGGTCGTCGCGCGCGGGTGGTTGCCCGGCTCGGGGGCGAAGGACCAGAACAGCTCGTCGAGCGTGCGCCCGGAGTCGTGGAGCGCCACGACGGCGCGCGCATTCTCGATGGTGGCCTCGATCTTCATGCGGTTGCGGATGATGCGGGCGTCGGCGAGCAACCGCTCGACGTCGTCCGGGCCGAACGTCGCGACCCGCTCCGGGTCGAAGCCCGCGAAGGCCTCGCGGAACGCCGGCCGCTTGCGCAGCACGGTGATCCAGGAGAGCCCCGACTGGAAGCCCTCCAGGGCGATCCGTTCCAGCAGGGCGGACTCGCCGTGCACGGGCCTGCCCCACTCGTTGTCGTGGTACGCCTCGTAGAGCGGGACGCCGTCGCCGAAGCAGCGCTGGGCCGTGGCCGCCGTCGGCGTGGCGGGGACGTGGTCTGTCAGGGGATCACTGGTCACGGGACCACTCTGACGCAGACCACCGCCACCACATGCGTTCGAGGGCCGCCGCCTGTGCACAACGTCCGAAAACCGCTGCCTGTGGTCACGTCGGGAACCTTGTCCCGTCGTGCCGGCGGCCTCATGACCCGTCCGCGGGGAGGGCGCCACGGCGCCGGAGATAGGCCTCGATGCCGTCGAGCACCACCATGATCCCGAACGCGACGTCGTCGTCCGAGGGTGCGGTCAGGGAAGTCGCCGGCCAGGTCGCGAACGCCTCGAAGAGGTTGGGGTACGCCGTGGGATCGGCATACCGGGCGAGCACCGTCTCGAAGTCGGCGTACGGGTTGGCGGCGTCGATCGCGGCGGGGTCGAGCTCGGACTCCGGGGTGTCGTCGGGCAGCCCGCTCGTTCGACGCACCTGTTGGACCGCCCCGCGCCGGGACTCGATGTGCACCCGCGACTCGCCCAGGACGTGCTGCGCGAGCAGCCCGATGATCGCGAGCTTCTCGTCGGGGGGCAGGTCCAGCGGGCGCAGCACCCCGAACGCCTGATCGATCCAGCGCACCCGGTTCGGTCCGGGCGGCGCGGCGGACAGCGGCAGCTCAAGCATCCACGGGCGGGTCACCCCGAGCTCGATCTGCGCCCGCGTCCAGGTCTCGAGTCCGGCTCGCCAGCCCGCGCCGGCGGGAATGTCGGGGAGCTCGGCGGCCACGGCGTCCGACATCAGGACCAGCAGCTCCTCCTTGCCGGACACGTGCCGGTACAACGCCATGGGTGTGTACCCGACGGCGTCAGCGATGCGTGCCATCGAGACGGCGGCGAGCCCTTCGGCGTCGGCCAGGTCCATCGCCGCCTGCACGATGCGCGCCAGGGACAGGGCGGGCTTGGGACCGCGGCGGCGCGGCGCCTCCCCGCCCCACAGGCGCCGCACCGCGGCGGGCAGGTCGGCCTGCGGCTCCTGTGCCTGATCGGTGCCGTCCTGGGGCTGCTCGCCCGGGCCGGGCGTGGTGTCGGTGCTCATCGCTCCCATCCTGCCCCCCTCCGGGGTCCGCGCCGCGACAAACTCTCTTGACCTCATACTGTTTACGGTCCACACTGAATGCGTATGGCATAAACAGTAAGTCGGTGACGAGAGAGAAGAGGGCGGACGATGACTGCGATCGTCACGACCGAGGGCCTGCGCAAGTCGTTCGGGCGGCGGGGCTCCACCGGCCCGCCGGTGCTCGACGGGATCGACCTCGAGCTGGAGGAGGGAGCGGTCCTCGCGCTGCTCGGCCCCAACGGGGCGGGCAAGACCACCACCGTCCGCGTCCTGTCCACGCTGCTGCGCCCGGACGCGGGCCGAGCGACCGTCGCGGGGTTCGACGTGGTGCGGGACCAGCGCCGGGTCCGGGAGGTCATCAGTCTCACGGGCCAGCAGGTCGCCGTGGACGACAAGCTGTCCGGAGCCGAGAACCTCACGATGATGGGCCATCTCGCGCACCTCCCGCGCCGCGTGGTGCGGGACCGGGTCGCCGAGCTGCTCACGGCGTTCGATCTGGCCGACGCCGCAGGCCGGCGGGTGGTCACCTGGTCCGGTGGCATGCGGCGGCGGCTCGACCTCGCGGCCGGCCTGCTCACCCGGCCCCGGGTCATGTTCCTGGACGAGCCCACCACGGGCCTCGACCCGCGGTCGCGGCAGGCGCTGTGGGACGTGGTCCGCGGTGTCGTGGACGAGGGCACCAGCGTCCTTCTCACCACGCAGTACCTGGAGGAGGCCGACCGGCTCGCGCAGCGCGTGGCTCTGATCGACGGCGGCCGGGTGGTCGCGGAGGGCGCACCCGCGCAGCTCAAGCGCGAGGTGGGCGAGGCGGGCGTCGAGCTCACCTTCGCCACCACCACCGACGCCGCCCGCGCCGCCGACGCGCTCGCCGCCGTGACGCCCGACGGCGCACGGCTGCGTGTACCCACCGACGGTTCGGTCGCCCACGTGCGGAGCGTGCTCACCGCCGTCGAGGCGACGGGCGTGCTGCCGGAGCACTGGGAGGTCCGTGCGCCCAGCCTCGACGACGTGTTCCTCGCCCTGACGGGGCACGTGGGCCAGGACCGTCCGTCACGACCGGCGGAGGTGGCGGCATGACCTACGTGCTCCGGGACGTCTCGACCATGACGGTGCGCGGCCTGCGCCTCGTCTCGCGGGACGTGGACGCGATGATCACCGCGGTGCTGCTGCCCGTGATCATCCTGCTGATGTTCGTGCTCGTGTTCGGCGGTGCCGTCGACATAGGCACCGACTACATCAACTACGTGACGCCGGGCGTGATCCTCCTGGCCGCCGGGTTCGGCGCGGCGAGCACCGCGCTCGCCGTGGAGCGCGACATGTCGAGCGGCATGGTCGACCGGCTCCGGTCGATGCCCGTCACCGCCTGGACCGTGCTGTCCGGACACGTCGCGGCAAGCCTCGTGAAGAACCTCGTGACCACGGCCGTCGTCTTCGGGGTGTCGATCCTGATGGGCTTCCGCCCTGCGGCGTCCCCGCTGGAGTGGCTCGGCGCGGTGGGCATGATCCTGCTCTTCGTCGGCTGGATCACCTGGCTGGCCGCCCTGGTCGGCGTGCTGGTCAGGTCGCCCGACGCCGCCAATGGGTTCTCGTTCTTCGTGATGTTCCTGCCCTATGTGTCGAGTGCGTTCGTACCGGTCGACACGCTGCCGGCCTGGCTGCGCGGGTTCGCGGAGCACCAGCCGGTGACGCCCGTGATCGAGACCGTGCGCGGGCTGCTCTCCGGTGACCCCGCGGCCGTCACGGACCCCGGCGGGGTCGCCGTGCTCGCGATCGCCTGGTGCCTGGGGCTCGGGCTGCTGTTCGCCGCCGCGGCCGGGCTGGCGTTCCGTGCGCGGCACTGACCCGGTCGCCCCGGCCCCTTCGTCCACTCCGTCCGGCGAAAGCAGGTACGACATGGCAACCGGCACGACCGCGGCAACCGCCGCGACCCGTCCACCCCGCCCCGTCCGCTGGTGGCGGCGCCCGTGGATCGCGCCCCTCGCGATCGTCACGGCGGTGTTCCTGCTGACGGCACTGCCGCGTTACGTCGGTCTGGACCCGGCTCTCTCCCTGGTCCCGACCGACCGTGGCCCGGCGTTCTACCCGGCGCTCGTCACCCACATCCTCGCGGGGTCGGTCATGCTGAGCGCCGCTGTGCTGCAGCTCTGGCCGTGGCTCCGCACCCACCACCCGCGGGTGCACCGGTGGAACGGACGGGCCTACGTGGTCTCGGCCCTCGTGACCGGCCTCGCGGCACTGGTGACGGCGCAGTTCCCGAGCGCGGGCGCGGCACAGCAGGTGGCGAACACCTTCCTGGCGGTGCTGCTCCTCGCGGCCACCCTGCTCGGCTACCGCGCGATCCGGCAGCGCCGGTTCGGCGACCACCGCGCGTGGATGACCCGCAGCGCCGCGCTCGCCTTCTCGATCGTGGCCAACCGGTTCTGGGCCCCGGTACTCATCGGTGCCTACGTGCCCGGCGCGTTCACCGATCCGGACATCGCGTTCGGCGCCCCCGAGATCGAGGGTGCGGCGATCGCCTCCGCGTGGGTCTCCTGGATCGTCAACCTCATGGTCGCCGAGTGGTGGATCCAGCGTCGACCGGTGCGGCGCGGCAGGGCGAAATAGACTCGGTGAGTGTCAGTGGCGGGGGCCACACTGGCTCCATGGCAGAGACAAGCTCCATGGCACAGACAACGGGCGGCACGGCGAGCGATGCGGCCGAGCTCGAGCAGAAGCAGATCCTGAAGAAGTACCTGTACGAGGCCCGTGAGGCCCTCCTCTGGAAGCTCGAGGGCCTCACGGAGAAGCAGGCCAGGTGGCCCCTGGTGCCCTCCGGCAACAACCTGCTGGGCATCGTGAAGCACTGTGCCAACGTCGAGGTCGGCTACTTCGGCCCCACGTTCGGCCGCGCCTGGCCCACACCCGAGGAGATCGTCTCCGACGAGCGGATCGAGGAGGACCCGCAGGCCGACTGGTACGCCACGGCCGACGAGTCCGTGGCCTCGATCAGCGACCTCTACCGGCGGGCCTGGGCTTTCGCCGACGAGACCATCGACACGATGCCGCTGGCCACAGTGGGACACGTCCCCTGGTGGGGCTCCCGGGAGGTCAGCCTGTTCCGCATCATCATCCACGTGTCCGACGAGATTGCCCGGCACGCCGGCCACGCCGACATCCTCCGCGAGCTCACCGACCGGTCCGTGGGCCTCCACGTCGACAACACCAACATCCCCGACTGGGAGAAGGGCGACGCCGAGCTGTACCTCGACAAGCTCAAGAACCTCGCGGAGCAGGCGGGCAACTAGCGTTGACGCTCCGGATTCGCCAAACTTCGGCCCATGTCCCCCAACGTGGAGCCGTCCACACCCGCCGTGCCGCACACCGAACCGTCCACCACGGACACGCCGGCCCCGACACCGTCCGACACGACGCCCGAGACCGTGCCCGGGCCGGAGCCGACCGAACGGTCGGACGGCGGCTCGATGCGGCCCCTGGTCGTCTTCCTCGTCGCGGCAGCGGTAGCGCTGGTGGGCAGCATCGTCTTCGCGCTCGTCCACGTCGGCAACCAGCGCGAGCTGGAACAGCTCGCGGACGCGCGCGCCGACGTCGTGCAGGCGGTGGACGAGGGCCGCACCACACAGGAGTCCCTGGCACAGCAGATCGCGGAGGCCGAGAAGACGCTCGCGGCGTCCGAGGGCAAGGTCACCGACGACGCCGTCCGCTCCGACCTCGCCGCACACGTCGCCGCCGCACAGCAGCTGGGCGAGATGGAGCCGCCCGCCGTACCCGAGGCCGGTGCGGACGGGCTCAAGGCACCCGAGGACATCGATGCCCTCGAGGCCCAGGCGACGGAGTGGGCGGTCACCATGCACACCACGTCGACCAGCCTCGCCGCGGCGATCAAGGACGTGCAGGCCTCGTACCAGCAGTGGCAGCAGGCTCGTCGGGACGCGCAGGCCACGGCCCGTGCGGAGGCCAAGGAGGCCGAGGACAGCGCCGAACAGCTCGCGGCGGCCAAGGCGCGGCTCACGCACGTCACCGACCAGCTCAAGATCTCGGTGCGCGACGCGCAGTACACGCTCGACTGGACCGCCTCCGTCGGTGCGTCCGCGGCCGTGCGCAAGCCGCTCTCGACGCACCGGGCCGAGGGGCAGGAGGCGCTCGCGGCCGGTGTGAACACGAGCGTGCTGCACTCCGTCAAGGTGCTCACCGAACGGCGGGAGGCCGCGCGGGTCGCGATCGAGGCAGCCGCGTGGGACGCACGGGCCGCCGTGGCCGACGGCACCAACGGACGGCTCGCGGTGGACACCCTGTGCAAGGTGGGCGTGGGACCCGAGGGCCAGGACCAGTACCTGCGGTGCGACGCGGCCGAGGCCTGGAAGAAGCTCGGCGTGGAGTTCGAGAAGAAGTTCGGCAAGCCCCTCCGCGTGGAGTACGGCTACCGGCCCTACGACTGGCAGCTCCAGGTGCTCGACGAGCTCGGGGGCGGGCAGGCCGCCAAGCCGGGCACCTCGAACCACGGCTGGGCGCTGGCGATGGACGTGCCGGTGGACGACGGTTTCCGGTTCGGTCAGCCCGAGTTCGAGTGGCTCGCGGCGAACGGGCCCGCGTTCGGCTGGAACCATCCCGAGTGGGCACGGGCCGGTGGCGGACGTGAGGAGCCATGGCACTTCGAGTTCCAGTGACCCAACGCACGGCCGCGTGGGGCGGTGCCGAGCCCCCGCGGTCCCGCACGGACTGGATAATGGAAGTGTGCAGTGCCCCCACTACGACGCCGGCCGCTGCCACTCCTGCACCCTCCTGGAGATCGACTACCCCACCCAGGTGATCGACAAGGAGCGGCACGTCGCCGCACTCCTCGACCCGGTCTCCGCCGGCCTGACCTGGCTCCCGGCGGTGAGCAGCGTCGAGTCGGCATTCCGCAACAAGGCCAAGATGGTGGTCAGCGGGACGGTCGCGGAACCGGTGCTGGGCATCCTGGACCGTGCCGGTGCCGGAGTGGACCTGACGGACTGTGGCCTCTACCCCGATGCCCTGCAGGCCTCCTTCGGGCCGCTGGCGGCGTTCGTCACGCGCGCGCACCTCGAGCCGTACCAGGTCTCCGGTGCCGGCAAGCGGGCCCAGCAGCGCGGGGAGCTCAAGTACCTCCTGGTGACGCTGTCACCCGACGACGAGCTCATGGTTCGCTTCGTGCTGCGTTCCCAGGAGGCGATCGCACGGATCCGCAAGCACCTCCCGTCGCTGGCGGCCGAGCTCCCGGCGCTGGCCGTCGCGTCGGCGAACATCCAGCCCGCGCACGCCGCGGTGCTGGAGGGCGACCTCGAGATCCCCCTCACCGAGCGCACCACGCTCCCGATGCGCATCGACGACATCACGCTGGACCTGCGCCCGCAGAGCTTCTTCCAGACCAACACGGCCGTCGCGACCGAGCTGTACCGGCAGGCCCGCGCGTGGGTGGACGAGGTGGAACCGCGCAGTCTCTGGGACCTGTACTGCGGGGTGGGCGGCTTCGCGCTGCACTGCGCCGCGCCCGGACGGTCCGTCACGGGTATCGAGATCAGCGCCGAGGCGGTCACGGCGGCGTCGGACACGGCGGCCAGACTGCGCGACGGCGACCAGGACGGCCGGTTCCGGGACGTCACCTTCGCCGCGGGGGACGCGACGGCGTTCGCCGTGGGCCCGGACGCACCGGCGCTCCCCGACATGGTGATCGTGAACCCGCCCCGGCGTGGCATCGGTGCTGACCTGGCGCAGTGGCTCGAGTCGTCGGGGATCGAGCACGTCCTGTACTCGAGCTGCAACGCCGCGACGCTTGCCAAGGACCTCGCGGCCATGCCCTCGCTGCGCCCCGTCCGGGCGCGTCTGCTCGACATGTTCCCGCAGACGTCGCACTACGAGGTCGCCGTGCTCCTGGAGCGTGCCTGACGGGCTCCGGCCGGGCCGGGTCGTCGCCCTTTCCACGGACACGGTCTCACGGGTTCTTCTTCGCCTGACCTGGAGGGGTGTCCTTCTTCTTCTCCTGGCCTGGCGGAGTCTTGTCCTCCTTCTTCTCCTGACCAGGCGGCGTGTCCTTCTTGGCCTGACCCGGAGGCGTGTCGTCCTCCTTCTTCGCCTGGCCGGGAGGCGTGGCCTTGTCCTCCTGGCCAGGCGGGGTGTCCCCCTTCTTTGCCTGGCCCGGCGGCACCCCGCCCTTCGAGGCGAGTCCGGGCGGCGTGCCGTCCGTCGCTGTGTCGTCCGACGGCGCCGCGGTCCCGGAGCCGGAGCCCGCCGTGGACCCGTCGTCCGTCGCCACCTGACCGGGCGGCTCCCCATCCGTGGCGGCCAGTCCGGGCGGCTCCCCGTTCGTCGTGGCGAGGCCCGGCGGCGAACCGCCGTTCCCGCCAGGTGACGTGAACGTGGTCGGCTCGGGGAGGTTGGTCGGGTCCTCGGTCGAGGAGCCCGGCCCGTTCGAGGATTCCGGCACGGCGCGCCTCACTCCGTACTGCACCGGCTCCTTCGCGGTGACCGAGACGATGCCGGTCTCCGGCACGGTCGGCACCGCACCCGCGTGGTGCGCCACCCCCGTCGTGACGGCGGTCGTGACGAACAGTCCGCCGGCCACGGTCGCCGTCAGGCCCACCGGGTCCGTCAGCGCGCTGCGCACCGTCAGTGCCGCACGAGTCCCCAGGGCGGCCAGCGAGGTCCCGACGCCGGCGGACCCGGCAGCCGCAGCCCCGGCGGCCACCCCCACGCCGGCCTCGGCAGTCGTCGCGGTCCCGAGCAGGAGCACCGGCGCGGCCGCGCGCAGCATCCAGTACGACTCGCGGACATCGACGAACGCCCGGGTGCAGTCCGCGCACTGCACCATGTGGTCCTCGACCTTCTGCCGACGGCGCGGCATGAGGCGGTGCCGCACGAAGTCGTGCATCGAGGCTCGGGTGGCCTTGCACTCGGCGTCGTCGGCGGCACCCGTGTGCGCGTCGGCCAGACTGTCGGCGAGCCGGTTCTCGGCCCGTCGCAGGCGGCGCCTGGCGGCGTAGGGCAGCACGCCGATCTCGTCCGCGATGGCTGCGACCGGCCGGGAGTCCACATGGTGGTCCCAGAGGATGCGCTGCTCTCCCGCAGAGAGCCGCTCCATCGCGGTGCTGAGCACCTCGAGGTCGAGCGCGCGTCTGATCGGCGCCGCCATGATCTCGGCGCGTGCGTCCTCGTCCGGGGGCGCGGGGTCCTCGTGTGCCATCTCCAGGGCCACCTCGACCGCGGCATCGCTCCAGAAGGTGACCGGGTCCGTCACGTCCCCGCGCTCGATGAGCTCCACGCACAGCAGCTCGAGGCCACGGCTCGCAGCCAGCTCGGGGTCGACGCCGGGGACACGGCGGGAGACCGTGCGGACGACGGCCCGCCGGTGTGCCGCCCACTGGCTGAGGTCAGCGCCTGTGATGCTCACGCTGCCCCCTCCCCCACACGGACCGGCGCCGCACGGCCTCACCTCGCGTGAGACCTCGGGCGTGCATGCTCCCAAAGAACAGGGGCGCGCGGAAGATGCGGGCGCGATCGGACGCCGATCCTGGGCTGTCGCCCAGCGGGACTGTGCGGTCGCACAGCGGTGAAGGGGCGCGGGTCCAGAGGGCGGCCCGCACGGTCATCAGTCTCCGGCCGCCGGACCGGTGGTGCCCGTGGTCTGCGTGAGCGTGCCGAAGAGCAGCGCCCAGATCTCGTCCAGCGTGGCGGTCGCCAGGTCGACGCCGGGTAGGCCGGAAAGTCCCAGGCTGGCCAGCAGGTCGGCCACCGTGGAACCGATTCCGCCCGCCGGAGGCTCGGTGACGGGCGGCGGGTCCACGGGAGGCGTGGGCTCCTCCGGATCCGGCTCCTCCGGTTCCGGGTCGTCCGGCGGAGGTGTGGTCGGCGGCTCCTCCGGATCCGGCTCACCGGAGTCCGGAGTCCGGCCGGGGTCGCTGCCAGGGCCGGGGTCGGATGTCTCCGGTGCGTCGGCCGGCACGGGATCGGGCTCCCGCTCCGGTGCGCGGTCCGCCACGTCGTTCTGGGGAGCCGGGCCCGTACTGCCCGCCGCGTCCTCCTGGGGCGGGCTCGTGGGTCGCGGCTTCGGGTCGGCCGGGGTGGTCGCCGGAGGCTCGTCCGTGCTCGGCTTCTGCTCCGTGGGCGACGAGCCTCCACCGCTCGCCCCGTCACCCGCCCCGCTGCCACCGTCGCCCGTTCCGGGGTCCACGATGGCCTGGACGGGAGCCTGTTCGGCCTGGTTGCCCAGGTAGGCCGCCGCACCGCCGGCGATGGCAAGCGCCGCCAGCACGCCCGCCGCGACCGCGGTCTCCTTCGCGCCGAACGACCGCGGCCTGGCTCCGGCAGCGGTGCCCGCGGCCGTGCTCGCGGCAGCAGCCGTGGCGACGCCGGTGATCGCGCCGCCGGTGATGAGGTGTTGTCCGAGGTCGCGGAGCATCCAGGAGACTTCGCGGACGTCGATGAACGCGCGGGTGCATTCGGTGCAGGCGTCCATGTGGACCTCGAGGCGGCGTTGTCTGCGGGG
>Ga0233375_1001038_pt1 | contig 13250 bp, 8 predicted proteins | sample ElkDunMinimDraft_10_FD_191539 | JGI IMG/M metagenome (GOLD analysis project Ga0233375, IMG submission 191539) | Fecal eukaryotic communites from dung pellets of Tule Elk in California, USA - Elk Dung E16 | ecosystem: Host-associated > Mammals > Digestive system > Large intestine > Fecal | place... | reverse complement strand
GGCCTGCCGGACCGGTCGACTACTTCATCAGGACCTCGGCCGACTCGGACAGCGCCTTCGAGCTCGTGTACGTGGCCGTCTCGCGGCTCGCCCAGGGCAGCTACCCACAGGCTCGCGGCGCCCTCGACGACGCTCACGACGCCTGGACCGGTGCGGTGCTCGAGGTCGTGGGAGACCCGGTGGTCACCCGGGCGATCATGCTCATCGGCGACGGCCTCTACGCCCAGGCGAGCGAGCACTTCGCGGGCGGCACCTCCGCCGCGAGCGCCGCGTCGCCGGCGGGCGGGTCGATCGAGGACCTGCTCGCCCTCATCGACCAGATGGTCGCGCTCCGCGCACCGCGCGGCTGAGTCGCCGCGGGCCGGGCGCACATGCGAGAGGCGCCGTTCGCCCCCAGTGGCAACCGGCGCCTCTCCCTCCCGCACACCTCTATGCGGTACCCCCGTCCTGCGTACAGTGCGGGGGATTCCCTCGTGCCCTGCCCGGGGCTCCCACGGTCCGTTGCGTGGTGCGTCCGGTGCGACGACGGTCGGGGGGCCCGGAGGCCCACCAGCCAGTCTCCACCAGCTGGTTCCCGATCGCCAGGTGGCGCGAGGCCGGGGGCCGGTCGGACCGGCCCCCGAGTCGTGATGAGGGTCCGGGGAGCCGTCGGGCCGGGCTCCAGCCCGCCCGACGGCGTCCCCGTCCTCCTCGTCGGCCTCAGCCGACCCCGTCGTACGCGAGCGTCCGGTCGACGCTCTTGGTCGTCCCGTCCACGGTCCTGGTCACGGTCACCGTGACCTCGCCCGCGGGGACGGTCGCGGCCCGGGCGTTGAAGCTCTGGCTCGCGCTCCTGCCCGGCTGGACTCCCGCGAACGTCTTGGTGCCGTAGGGCGTCGCGACGACGACGTCGACCGGGACGTCCTCCTCGTTGACGGTGCGCACCGAGAGCAGCACCGAGGCGCCGCTGCGCTTGGCCGAGACCTCGGCCGAGAAGGCGATCTCCGGGGCGGGCTCGGCGCACGTGAACCTCGCGTCGCCCCAGACCCCGTGCGCACCGTTGATGGCGCCCGCACTGGTGGGATCGACGACCAGGTCGATGTACTGGGCCCCCGTGAGGTCGACCGAGACCTGCTCGGTCGGGAAGCCCGCCTGGAACGTGGTGCCCTGGTACCTGGTCGCGCCGTCGACCTCGACCTTGAAGATCACCGATCCGGTGAAGGGGTCCTCGAGCCCGACGTCCGCGGTGAACGCCGTGCACTGCCCCCCGAGGTAGTACGTGACCTTCGACGCCGCGTGGACCCCCAGACCCTTGGCGTAGGTCTTCTTGAGCTCGGGCGTGGTGTTGATGACGAGCGGCTTGTCCGGCGACGAGGCCGAGTCCTTGTTGGCGACGTCCTTGCCGATCACGCCGTAGCCGTTGGTCGCCGACGTCCACGTGAGGTCCGAGGCCCAGACCGTCCCCTGCGGGGCCTGCGGCAGGCCCAGCGTGGCGACCTCCATCGCGAACAGCTTGGCGTTGGTCTGCACCGGGAACGTGACCGACCGCAGCTCCTTGGCCGGGTTGAGGATCACGGTGTCCGAGTAGACCTGGTACGTGTACGTCGGGTACTCGTAGCCCGCCGGGTTGTTCTTGTTGTTGCGGCCCTGGCTGGGGACCGCGACGCTCGTCCCGTTCAGGCCGCCCTGGAGCAGCCAGTTCGGGAAGAAGAACGACTGCTTGGACGTGGTGCCGTCCGCGTAGGCGATGGTGACCTCGGGCGTCACGCCGCCACCGGCGGCTGCGGAGCCGAGGAACGCGAGGTGCGTGCCCTTGCCCGACAGCGCGACCGTCTGACCGTCGAGGGCCATCGAGTTGGCGACGCCCGGCGCGGACCGAGGCCACGTGTACTCGATCGTGTCGTCCCCGCTCGTCACGGTCAGCGGCTCGCCCCATCTCGCCCCGGCGGCCGCGAGCGCGTCCTGCGAGAACGAGGCGCCGCCGCCGTCGAAGTTGCCGGCGTCCTTGGTCTCGAGCGACGTGACGGAGACGTGGTTGAAGGCGGCAGCCAGGGTGCCGTAGGCGACGTAGAGCTGGTTGGCCCCCGACACGGTCCGCTCGTCGCCCGACGCGTCGCGGTAGGTCGCGCGCGCTCCCACGGTCTGGCGCCCGGCGGCGGACCCCGCGGCCGGTGAGACGACGACGCGGGCCGTCACGCTCTCCCCCGGCGCGACCGAGTCCGCGCTCGTGCCGGTGCTGCTCACGAGGGTCCACCCCTGCGGCAGGACGGGCTCGACGACCAGGTCGGTCTTGGCCTTGGTGCCGGTGTTGGTGAACGTGAGCTCCGCCGTCGTCTCCTGACCCTGGAACACCTGGGCCGCGAGGCCCACGCTCAGCGAGGCGCGGCTCGCGTCGGAGTCCTTGCCGCCGACCGCGCTCGTCCCTGCGAGGACCACGGTCGCCGAGGCGTCCGAGGCGATCGCGCCGAGCTTGACGCGCACCACTCCACCCGGAGCCTGCGTGTCGTAGAACCAGCCCGTCGTGGTGGACGCGAGCGCCGCCGCGTCGGCGGCCTGCGTGAGCGCCGCTCCCCCGACCGTGACCCCCGAGGGCGCCGAGCCGGTGTGGACGTCGAGCAGGTAGGGCCGGGCCGCAGCCTTGCCCGCGTAGTCCCCGACCCGCTCGCCGACCGTGACGGTCACGTCACCGCCGTCCTGCTCGGGGGCCGAGACCGTGAGCTCCTGGGACGACGTGGCGCCGTCCTGGTAGGCCCGCGTGCGCTTGTCGTCCTCGTAGAGGGTGAAGCTCGCGTCGCCCTGCGGGTAGACGTCGAGCGTGACCGCCGAGTCCTCGGGCACGAGCGAGGCGTTGCGCGCCACCATGCCCTGCGGCACGACCGCTCCCGCGCGCACGAACACGGGCAGGGTGTCGAGCGGGGCGCTGTACCCGTTGAGCACGCGCCCGCCGTCGAGCACGTCGCCCGTCCAGTAGTCGACCCAGCGCCCCTCGGGCAGGTAGATCCCGTTGCGGACGTCGGAGTCGGTGAACACGGGCGCGACGAGGAAGTCCTCGCCGAGCAGGAACTCGTTGTTCGCCTCGGCCCCGTAGGCCATGGGGTCCTGCGGGTACTCGAGCGCGAGCGAACGCATCATGGGGGTTCCCGTGGCGTGGGAACCGGCCGCGAGCGTGTAGATGTACGGCATGAGCTTCTGCCGGAGCTGGAGGTACTTCCGGTTGATCTCGGTGGCCTCGTCGCCGTAGAGCCACGGGCGCTTGTCGACCGACGCCCAGCCGCTCATCGAGTACAGCGCCGGCGCGAACGCCTTCCACTGCAGGTCGCGCACGTAGGACGTGGCGGAGCCGCCGAAGATGCCGTCCACGTCGCCCGTGGTGAACGCGAGCCCCGAGTTCCCGGCTCCCGTGAGCGCCGAGATCTGCCAGCGCACCGCGTCGAGGCTGCCCGTGTGGTCACCCGCCCACTGCATGCCGCAGCGCTGCGACCCCGCCCATCCCTCGACCATGAGGGACGTGCCGCGCGCGTCCGAGTAGTCCTCGAAACCCTTGTAGGCGGACTCGCAGCCCGTGAGCGCCATGCGGTAGCCGCTGCCGACCCACGCGACGTCGAGCTTGCGCATGCGCACGCCCGCCTCGCCGACCTCGTACTCCTGGTTCGTGAGCGAGCGCTGGGTCCACAGGCCCGTGATCAGGTCGGAGTCCTCGGCGATCTGGGCGATCGTCTCGGGCAGCTCCTGGTACTCGCAGCCGTAGCCGTCGTTGACGAGCATCCAGCCCGCCGGCATGTCGTTCTCCTTGAAGCGCGCGGCCGTGATCGCGGCCTGCGGGGTGCGTTGCTTGATCCCCTCGCGGTCGGGCGAGCCCGAGGACGAGTAGGTGGGGCTGGAGCGGTTGTAGCAGTCGGCGTCCCCGTACTCGAGCGCGTAGACGGGCGGCAGGTGGGGGCGGCCCGTGAGCCGGGTGTACCCGTCGAGGGCACCCTTGTAGTCACCCACGAAGTAGTAGGCGTCGAAGCGCCGCTCCTCGTGGGTCGTGGTGGCCTCGTCCGTGAAGGCGTAGGTCCCCCGGGCGAACGTGTTGCGCAGGGCCCCGTAGCCGTTCGACGTCATGTAGTACGGGACCGCGTTCGGGTAGCCGTCGTCGTCCCAGTCGAAGTTGCGGGCGATGTTGATCGTCGCTCCGGTGTGGACCGAGCGGCCGTTCTGCATACCGCCGCCGAGGAACTGCTCGCCCGTGCCCGCCCGCAGGTGCTGCGTCGCGGAGGAGGCCCCGAACGTCAGGGGCGCCGACTCGTCCCACACGACCGAGCCGTCGGCACGCACGAGCGTCATGCGTCCCGTGGCCTTGTCGATCTTCAGCGTCACCTCGGAGGTCGCGAGCGTGATGGTCGCACCGTCGGTCACGCGCGGGCTGGCGCCCGCGAACTCGGCCAGCCCCACGACGATGTCCGCCGTGCGTGCCGGGTCGTCCTGAGGCGTGTTCGCCGGGTCGGAGAACGTGCCGGACGGGTCGGCCTCGACGCGCAGCGTCGCGTCGTCGAGGAAGGTCACGCGGTAGGCACCGCCGCCCGCGGTGAGGGTGACGGTGCTGCCCACCGTCGTGATGTTCGTGATCGCGCCGAGCGGCTTGCCGGTCGCGTCGACGGGGACCTCGGGGGTCACGGGCTTGGGGACGGCCGCCGCGGCGAGCGCGGGCCCTGCCGGCGCGGTGGGTGCCGCGCCGGCGGGGACGGAGGCCAGTCCTGAGCCCACGAGCGCCAGCAGGGCGATCGAGGCAGAGACGGCTCGGGCTGATGACGGCGTCCCTCGACGGCGGGTCCGAGGGCGGCGCTGGACGACCGGGTTCATTGAGCTCCCTTGCTGAATGACTGGTTGTGCGCGGTTCGACCGTGAACCACGCACTAAGAATCATTCAAAGCGGCCCGGGAGGCAACAGATGCGGACGAACTAGTTCAGACGTACGACTTTCAGCCACGCCTCCGCGAGGAGGTCGTGCCCCGCCGGGGTGGGGTGCACGCCGTCGTACGCCCAGGCCTGCGGGCCCAGGCCGCTCGACGCGACGGCCTGCGCGAACGGGCCGTCGGTAGCGACCAGGGGCAGACCGTGCTCGGCCGCGAGCCGGCGCACGACCTGGATCTTGGGGTCCAGGTCCTCCCGCCAGCCCCACTGCTCGGCGCGGACCGGCACCAGGAACGGCTCGACGAGGACGACCGCCGCTCGGGGCGCCCCCGTGCGCGTCCGGTCGATGAGGTCCCGGTAGCCGGCCTCGAACGCCTCGGCGCTCGTGGCCTCGTCGCGGTCGTACCGGCGCCACGTGTCGTTGATGCCGATCTTGATCGAGACGAGGTCCGGCTCGAGCGCGAGGACGTCGTCGTCCCACCGGGCGGCCAGGTCCACGACGCGGTGACCGCCGACCCCGCGGTTGAGGACCTCGATCCCACGGCGGCCGCACACCCCGGCCACGCGGGCCGCGTAGCCGTGGCCGAGCCCGAACTCGCCCTCGGCGAGCCGGCCCGCGTCGGTGATCGAGTCGCCGATCAGGACGACCCGCGAGCCACGGGACAGCTGCGGGCCCTTCACCGCGCACCCTTCACGGAGGACGGCGCCGGGCGCTCGGCCTCGGCCTTGGCCGAGACGTGGCGCAGCGCGTCCTGGAGCGGGGCGTAGTGGGCGACCACCGCGGCCCGGTACGCCTCGGCGTCGCCCGCCTCGGCGGCCCGCAGCATGGCGCCGTGCGCCTTGGCGGTGAGGTCGATCTGCTCGGGCGCAGGCAGCCCCAGCTTGGGCGAGACCACCTGGTGCACGTCCCAGAACGCGGTGCCGAGCTGCGCGACGAGGAAGTTGTCGAGGTGCGCCAGCAGGTGCGAGTGGAACTCGCGGTCCTCCTCGAAGAAGTCCTCTCCCCGCTGCGCCTTGCGCTCCATCGCGGCGACGAGGTTCTCGAGGTCGGGGTTCGACGTCCCGGCCATCTCCGAGACGATCTGCTCGGCCATCGACAGGTCGAGGGCCTGGCGGACCTCGACCACCTCGCGCAGCGCCGAGAAGTCGTCGCCCGGGATCAGGACCCCGCGGAACACGAGCCCTTCGACGAGCGGCTTGAGCGAGAGCTCACCCACGTAGGTGCCGTAGCCGTGCCGCACCTCGACGATGTCGAGGGCTGCGAGCGTCCTGATCGCCTCGCGGACGTTGGACCGGCTGACCCCGAGGAGCGAGCAGAGCTCGGTCTCGGTGGGCAGCAGGTCACCGGGCCGCAGGCGGGCTCGCAAGATGTAGTCCTTGATCTGTTCGGTAGTCGTCGGGGGACGCACCCCCTGACCTCCGAAGCCCAGCTGTGACACAGGCTCGGTAGCTGTCATGCGCCTTGACCTCCTCAGAATTTGCCTCTACGGTTCAACCCTACCAGCGTCAGACATCAGACGTCCTATATCTGGAGAGTTCATGGCTACCTCGATGGCGAATAGCACGAACGCGACCGACACCTCTCGCCGGAGCTTCCTCAAGCTCGCCGGCGTCATCGGCGCAGGAGCGGTGATCGCGGGCACGATCGCTGCCTGCGGCGGACCCGCTTCCACCTCGGCCGACCCGCAGACCACCCCCGCCGGCGGCGGGGCCAAGCCCAACCTCGACGGCACGATCGAGGCGGGCATCTCCTACGCCCTGTCGACCGGTTTCGACCCCATGACGACGTCCGGCGCCGTGACCATGGCCGCCAACTGGCACGTCCTGGAGGGGCTCGTCGAGCTCGACCCGGCGGCCCGCACGCCGTACGCCGCGCTCGGCAAGGAGCTGCCCAAGAAGATCGACGAGACGACGTGGGAGGTCACGCTGCGCGACGGCGCGACGTTCCACGACGGCTCCCCCGTCACGACCGACGACGTGGTGTTCAGCTTCAACCGCGTGCTCGACCCGGCCAACGCCTCGCTCTACTCGCAGTTCCTGCCGTTCCTCGCCTCGGTCGCCGCCAAGGACGACAAGACGGTCACCTTCACGCTCAACTACCCCTTCGGGCTGTTCGTCGACCGCGTCTCGGTCGTCAAGATCGTCCCGAAGGCGATCGTCGAGGCCGACCCCAAGGCCTACGACTCGCTGCCCGTGGGCTCGGGCCCGTACAAGCTCACGAGCGCGACGGTCGACGACAAGATCACGTTCGAGCGCTTCGACGCCTACAACGGCTCGCGCCCCGCGCTCGCCAAGGCCATGACGTGGAACCTGCTCTCCGACGCGGCCGCTCGCGTGACCGCGGTCGAGTCGGGCCGTGTCCAGTCGATCGAGGACGTGCCCTACCTCGACGTCGAGCGCCTCTCGACGACCGCCGTGACGGTCCAGTCCGTCCAGTCGTTCGGGCTGCTGTTCATGATGTTCGACTGCTCCAAGGCGCCGTTCACGGACAAGCGCGTGCGCCAGGCGTTCTTCCACGCGCTCGACATGGACAAGATCATCAGCACGGGCCTGCTCGGCAACGCGACCGCGGCGACCAGCTTCCTGCACAAGGAGCACCCGTCCTACGTCAAGGCCGCCACCGTCTACGAGCACGACCCGGCCAAGGCCAAGAAGCTCCTGGCCGACGCCGGGGTGAGCAGCCTCGCGATCACCCTCCTGACGACCGACACGAGCTGGGTCAAGGACGTCGCCCCGCTCATCAAGGAGGACCTCGACGCCGTCGGGATCTCCACGACGCTCGACATCGGCCAGTCCGGCGGCCAGTACAAGAAGGTCGACGACGGCGGGCTCGAGGTCATGGTCGCCCCCGGTGACCCCTCGGTGTTCGGCAACGACCCCGACCTCCTGCTGCGCTGGTGGTACTCGGGCAGCGTCTGGCCCCTCAAGCGCTACCGCTGGGCCAGCACGCCCGAGTTCGCCGAGGTGACCCGCCTGCTCGACGAGGGCGCCGCCGAGCAGGACGGGGCCAAGCAGAAGAAGACCTGGGGCCAGGTCTTCGACATCCTCTCCGACGAGGTTCCGCTGTACCCGCTGCTGCACCGCAAGCTCCCCACGGCCTGGGAGGACTCGTCGCTGGACGGGTTCAAGCCCATCCCCGTGACGGGCCTGTCCTTCCTGGACGTCTCCCGCACCGCCTGACGTCCCCGTTCGCCGGGTGGCGGCGGCGTCCGCGCCGCCGCCACCCACCCCGACCCCGAGGAGTACCGCGTGACCGCGCTCCTACGACTGACCGGACGACGCCTGGTCGCCCTGCCCGTCATGATCCTGGGCATCACCCTGCTCGTCTTCGTCGTCATGCAGTTCGCGCCCAGCGACCAGGCGACCAACGCCCTCGGCGAGTCCGCCACGGACGCCGCCAAGGAGGCCTACCGGGCTGCCAACGGGCTGAACGACCCGATGCTCGTGCAGTACGGCAACTTCCTGGCCGGTCTGGTGCGCGGCGACATGGGCATGACCGTCCCGCCCTCCCAGCCGGTGAGCGACCTCATCGGCAACGCGTTCCCGCTCACGCTCCAGCTCACGTTCATGGGCCTGGCCATCGCGGTCGTGCTCGCGCTCGTGCTCGGCGTGACCGCCGCCCTCTACCGTGACCGCTGGCCCGACCAGGCCATCCGCGTGCTGTCGATCGCGGGCGTCGCGACGCCGTCGTTCTGGCTCGCGATCCTCCTCATCCAGCAGTTCTCGCTGCGCCTGGACTGGTTCCCGTCGGGCGGGTACACCAACCCGTCGGACGACTTCGGCAAGTTCCTCGCCTCGATGTTCCTGCCCGCGCTCTCGCTCGCCATCCCGGTGGCCGCGTCGCTGACCCGGGTGGTCCGCACCGCGATGGTCGAGGAGCTCGACCGCGACTACGTGCGCACCGCGACCGGCTCGGGCCTGCCCCGCGGCGTGGTCGTCGGGCGCAACGTCCTGCGCAACGCGCTCATCACGCCCATCACGGTGCTCGGGCTGCGGGTCGGCTACCTCATGGGTGGCGCGGTCATCATCGAGGTCATCTTCGACCTGCCCGGCATGGGCAAGCTCATCCTCAACGGCGTCACGGCGAGCGACACCGCGCTCGTGCAGGGAGTGACGCTGACCGTCGCCCTGACGTTCGTGATCGTCAACATCCTGGTCGACCTCCTCTACCTCGTCGTCAACCCTCGAATCCGGACGGTGTGACATGCGACGTCAGCTCACTGAACGACTGTCCCGCCCGGGCCTGCGCATCGCTGCGCTCCCCCTGGGCTCCAAGATCGCGCTCGCGTTCGTGCTCCTGGTCGCGCTGCTCGCGATCTTCGCCCCGCTCGTCGCGGCGTACGACCCGCTGCAGTCGGGCACGCCGGCCCAGCCGCCCTCGGGCGAGCACTGGTTCGGCACCGACCGCACGGGGCGCGACATCTTCTCCCGCCTCGTCTACGGAGCGCGCTACTCGCTCGTGATCGGCCTCGGCGCCACGGCCGTGGCCCTGGTGGCCGGTGCGATCCTCGGGTCGATCGCCGCGACGGCCCACAAGGCCGTGAGCGAGACCCTCATGCGGGTCCTCGACATCATCATGGCGTTCCCCGGGATCGCCCTGGCAGTGGTCTTCGTGGCCGTGTGGGGCAAGTCCCTGCCCGTGCTGATCTTCACGATCGCGTTCCTCTACACCCCGCAGATCGCCCGCATCGTCCGTGCCAACGTGCTGAGCCAGTTCGGCGAGGACTACGTCTCGGCCGAGCGGGTCATCGGCGCGCGGACCTCCCTGATCCTCGTCAAGCACGTCGCCCGCAACTGCATCGCCCCGATCATGGTCTTCGCGACCGTCCTGGTGGCCGACGCGATCGTGTTCGAGGCGAGCCTGTCGTTCATCGGCGCCGGCGTGCAGGACCCCGAGCCGTCGTGGGGCAACGTCATCGCCTACGGGCGCAACCTGCTGCTCAACGGCGGCTGGTGGGCGACGTTCTTCCCCGGCATGGCGATCCTGCTCACGGTCCTCTCGCTCAACATCCTGTCCGAGGGACTGACCGACGCGATGGTCCGCCCCGCAGCCCGCAAGCCGGCGCAGGCCAGCAGCTCGGCCGCCGTCGCCGGCGCCTCCGCTGCCGCCGAGAACGGCGTCCAGGCCACGGACCCCCTCACCCAGCACGACGCCGACGCTCCCCTGGAGTACACGGGTGGCGCAGACCTGCGCGAGCCTCGCGTGCTCGACGAGCTGGTCGCGGACACCTCGGTGATCCCCGACCCGCAGGTCGCGATCGCGGCCGCCGCCGCCCAGCGCGAGGCCCTCGCGGTCCAGCTCGAACGGCTGCGGGTGGTCGAGGCCGCCCGCTCCGACCGGCTGGTCTACACGGGCGACGCCGCTCCTCTGCTGGAGGTCAAGAACCTCTCCATCCGCTTCCCGGAGCGGCACGGCGACGTGGCGGTCGTGGACGACATCAGCTTCTCGGTGCGCCCGGGCGAGACCATGGCGCTCGTCGGCGAGTCCGGCTGCGGCAAGTCGCTCACGAGCCTCGCCGTCATGGGTCTGCTGCCCTCGTCCGCGCAGGTCACGGGCGAGATCCTGCTCGACGGCGCCGACCTGCTCACCGCGGCCCCGGCCCGTCGCAACGCGTTGCGGGGCCACGAGATGGCCATGGTCTACCAGGACGCGCTGAGCTCGCTCAACCCGTCCATGCTGATCCGCACGCAGATGGCCCAGCTCGTCAAGCGCGGGGGCACGCGCACCGCGGTCGAGCTCCTCGAGCTCGTGGGCCTCGACGCCCAGCGCACGCTCAAGAGCTACCCGCACGAGCTCTCGGGCGGCCAGCGCCAGCGCGTGCTCATCGCCATGGCCCTGACGCGCGACCCGCGCCTCGTGGTGGCCGACGAGCCGACCACGGCGCTCGACGTCACGGTCCAGAAGCAGGTCGTGGACCTGCTCAACGAGCTCCGCGACGAGCTCGGGTTCGCGATGGTCTTCGTGAGCCACGACCTGGCGCTCGTCGCGTCGCTGGCCCACCGGGTCACGGTCATGTACGCGGGCCAGGTCGTCGAGTCGGCCCCCGTGCCCAGCCTCCTGATGAACCCCCAGCACGAGTACACGCGTGGGCTGCTCGGCGCGGTCCTGTCGATCGAGTCGGGCGCCCAGCGCCTGCACCAGATCCCCGGCACGGTCCCCTCGCCGCGCGACTTCGCCACGGGCGACCGCTTCGCTCCTCGGTCCTCGCGGCCGCAGGACGCGTTCGTGCCCCGGCCCCCGCTGCGCACGCTGCCGGGGACCGACCACCGCTACGCGAGCCACACCGAGGCAGGCAGCGGTCTCCTCGTCCAGGAAGGTGCCCGATGAGCGACAACACTCCCGTCCTGGAGCTCAAGGACGTGCACGTCGTGCACAAGGCCCGCACGGGCAAGCTCTTCCGCCCGGACCGTGTCCACGCGGTCGCCGGGGTCGACATGGCCGTCCGCCGCGGCGAGACCATCGGGATCGTGGGCGAGTCGGGCTGCGGCAAGTCGACCCTCGCGAAGGTGATGGTGGGCCTGCAGGCCCCCACGAGCGGCGACGTCGTGTTCAACGGGCGCAGCGTGCTCAAGCGCAACGCCCGCACCCGCAAGGAGTTCGGGCGCGCGATCTCGATCGTGTTCCAGGACCCTTCCACGGCCCTCAACGGCCGCATGCTGGTGCGCGACATCCTGCGCGACCCGCTCGACATCCACCAGATCGGGTCGCCGCGTGACCGCGAGAAGCGCGTGAGCGAGCTGCTCGACCTCGTGGGACTGCCCCAGTCGGCCCTCGACGTGCTGCCGAGCCAGGTCTCGGGCGGTCAGCGCCAACGTGTGGCGATCGCCCGCGCCCTGGCCCTGGACCCTGACGTGATCGTCGCGGACGAGCCCACCTCGGCGCTCGACGTCTCGGTGCGCGCCCAGGTCCTGAACCTGCTGACCGACCTCAAGGCCCGCCTGAACCTCGGGCTGGTCTTCATCTCGCACGACATCCAGACCGTCCGGTACGTCTCGGACCGCATCGCGGTCATGTACTTCGGCAAGGTCGTCGAGGAGGGCACGGCCGAGGAGGTCTTCGACCGCCCGACGAACGACTACACCCGGACCCTGCTCGGCGCCGCGCCGACGCTGCTCTGACGGTCCCCCATCCACCCGGTGCCGGGAGGGCTTGCCTCCCGGCACCACCGCACCACCCTTGGAGTCCGCTGTGCCCACCACGACCACCTTCTCCGGTGTCATCCCTCCCGTCGTCACGCCGCTCACGGCGGACGGCGAGCTCGACCGCGCGTCGTTCGAGCGCCTCATCACGAGCCAGCTCGACGCCGGTGTGCACGGCCTGTTCGTGCTCGGCTCCTCGGGCGAGGTCGCGTACCTCGACGACGCCCGTCGCACCCAGGTCATGGAGGCCGCTGTCGAGATCACGGCCGGGCGCGTGCCCGTCATGGCCGGCGTGATCGACCTGACGACGCGCCGCGTCCAGGAGCAGGTCCGCCGCGCCGAGGCCGCGGGCGTCGACGCGGTCGTCGCGACCGCCCCGCTGTACATCCGCACGAACGACGACGAGATCGAGCGTCACTTCCGCGGTGTGGCCGCGGCGAGCGACCTGCCGCTGTTCGCCTACGACGTGCCCGTGTGCGTGCACTCCAAGCTGGACCTGGGCATGCTGGTCCGCCTGGGCACCGAGGGCGTCATCGCGGGCGTCAAGGACTCGAGCGGCGACGACGTCGGCTTCCGCCGCCTGGTCGCCGCCAACCGTGCCGCCGGCAGCCCGCTGCGCCTGTTCACGGGGCACGAGGTCGTGGTGGACGGCATGCTGCTGCTCGGCGCCGACGGCGTCGTGCCGGGCCTCGGCAACGTCGACCCGGCCGGCTACGTCCGCCTGTGGGACGCGGCGCAGGCCGGCGACTGGGCCAAGGCCCGCGACGAGCAGGACCGCCTCGCGTCCCTGTTCGAGATCGTCTTCCAGCCTCGCGGCTACAGCGGCGGCGCGAGCGGCCTGGGCGCGTTCAAGACCTCGCTGCAGCTCCTCGGCCTGATCGAGTCCAACGTCATGACGACCCCGGCCCCCGCCCTGGAGGGCGAGGTCGTGGACCAGATCAAGGTGATCCTCGCGGAGGCCGGGCTGCTGTGACGACCTCCGTGACCAGCCACCGCACCGCCGTCGGGATCGACCTGGGCGGTACCAAGATCGCCGCAGGTCTCGTCCGCGACGACGGCACGGTCCTCGCCCGGGCCGGGGTACCCACCCCGGCCCGGGAGGGGGCGGCCGCGATCCTCGACGCGGTCGCGCGCCTGGTCGCGCTCCTCCTGCCCGACGGCGCCGGCTCCCCCGGTGCGCCCGGGGCGCCCGGGGCGCTGGTCGGGGTGGGTATCGGCTCGGCCGGCGTCATCGACTC
>Ga0233375_1001037_pt1 | contig 13265 bp, 11 predicted proteins | sample ElkDunMinimDraft_10_FD_191539 | JGI IMG/M metagenome (GOLD analysis project Ga0233375, IMG submission 191539) | Fecal eukaryotic communites from dung pellets of Tule Elk in California, USA - Elk Dung E16 | ecosystem: Host-associated > Mammals > Digestive system > Large intestine > Fecal | place... | reverse complement strand
AAGGCCGAGACGCTCGACTTCGCGCAGTTCTGGACGGCCTACGAGGACGTCGTGCGCCGCGCCCGCAACAACAAGCTCACGGTGGACGACTTCGCCGGGACGACGATCTCGCTGACCAACCCCGGCACGATCGGCACGGTGCACTCGGTGCCGCGCCTCATGCAGGGGCAGGGCACGATCGTCGGCGTCGGCGCCATGGACTACCCCGCGGAGTTCGCCGGCACGTCCGACGAGCAGCTCAACCGCATGGGCGTCTCGAAGGTCCTCACGGTCACCTCGACGTACGACCACCGGATCATCCAGGGCGCCCAGTCCGGCGACTTCCTGCGCATCCTGTCGCGCAAGCTGCTCGGCGAGGACGGGTTCTACGACCGGGTGTTCGCCGCCCTGCGGGTGCCGTACGAGCCGGTGCGCTGGGTCCGGGACGCGAACCACGACCCGGACGCCGAGGCGATCAAGCCGGCGCGCGTCGCCGAGCTGATCCACGCGTACCGCTCGCGCGGCCACCTCATGGCCGACACCGACCCGCTCGCCTACCGCCAGCGCAAGCACCCGGACCTCGACGTGCAGAACCACGGTCTGACGCTGTGGGACCTGGACCGCACGTTCCCCACCGGCGGGTTCACGGGGAAGACCCGCGCCACGCTGCGCGACGTGCTGGGCCTGCTGCGCGACTCGTACTGCCGCACCGTCGGCGCCGAGTACATGCACCTGCAGGACCCGCGGCAGCGCCGCTGGCTCCAGGAGCGCCTGGAGTCCGGCTACGCGCGCACGCCCCGTGAGGACCAGCTGCGCATCCTGCGGCGTCTCAACGCCGCCGAGGCGTTCGAGACGTTCCTGCAGACCAAGTTCGTCGGGCAGAAGCGGTTCTCGCTCGAGGGCGGCGAGTCCCTCATCCCGCTGCTCGACGCGATCCTGTCGCGGGCGGCCGACGGCGGCCTCGACGAGGTCGGCATCGGCATGGCGCACCGCGGGCGGCTCAACGTGCTGGCGAACATCGCCGGCAAGTCGTACGGCCAGATCTTCAGCGAGTTCGAGGGCAACCAGGACCCGAAGTCGGTGCAGGGCTCGGGCGACGTGAAGTACCACCTCGGCACCGAGGGCGTCTTCACCGCCGAGTCCGGTGCCACGACCGCGGTGTACCTGGCCGCGAACCCGTCGCACCTGGAGGCCGTCGACCCGGTGCTCGAGGGCATCGTGCGGGCCAAGCAGGACCGCATCGACCTCGGCGGCGACGGCTTCTCCGTGCTGCCGATCCTCATCCACGGTGACGCCGCGTTCGCGGGCCAGGGCGTCGTCTTCGAGACGCTCAACCTCGCGCAGCTGCGCGGGTACCGCACCGGCGGCACGATCCACGTGATCGTCAACAACCAGGTCGGCTTCACCACCGGCCCGTCGTCGTCGCGCTCGTCGCAGTACGCGACGGACGTCGCCAAGGGCCTGCAGGTGCCGATCTTCCACGTCAACGGGGACGACCCCGAGGCCGTGGTGCGGGTGGCCGAGCTGGCGTTCGAGTACCGCGAGCAGTTCGACCGCGACGTCATCATCGACATGGTCTGCTACCGCCGCCGCGGTCACAACGAGGGCGACGACCCCTCGATGACCCAGCCGCTGATGTACAACCTCATCGAGGCGAAGCGCTCGGTCCGCAAGATCTACACCGAGACCCTCGTCGCACGCGGGGACATCACGATCGAGGAGGCGGAGCAGGCCCTGCGCGACTACCAGTCGCAGCTCGAGCGCGTCTTCACCGAGACGCGGGAGGACGGCTGGACGCCGCCGCCCGCGGACGTGGAGACGGTGGCCGGGCTCGAGCGACCGGAGTCCCAGCAGGAGGACGCCGGGGTCATGGTCGGCTGGCAGACGGCCGTGCCCGCCTCGATCCTGCAGCGGATCGGCCAGGCGCACGTGAGCCCGCCGGAGGGCTTCACGGTCCACCCGAAGCTCGCCCAGCTGCTGGACAAGCGCGAGCGCATGAGCCGCGACGGCGGGATCGACTGGGGCTACGGCGAGATCCTCGCGTTCGGCTCCCTGCTGATCGAGGGCACGCCGGTGCGGCTGGCCGGGCAGGACTCGCGTCGCGGCACCTTCGTGCAGCGTCACGCGGTGCTGCACGACCGCGAGACGGGCGCCGAGTGGACCCCGCTGCTGTACCTGTCGGGCGACCAGGCGAAGTTCTGGGTCTACGACTCCTCGCTGTCGGAGTACGCCGCGCTCGGGTTCGAGTACGGCTACTCGGTGGAGCGCCCCGACGCGCTGGTGCTGTGGGAGGCGCAGTTCGGCGACTTCGTCAACGGCGCGCAGACCGTCATCGACGAGTTCATCTCGTCCGCCGAGCAGAAGTGGGCGCAGCGCTCGTCGGTCGTGCTGCTGCTCCCCCACGGCTACGAGGGCCAGGGGCCGGACCACTCCTCGGCACGCATCGAGCGCTTCCTGCAGCTCGCGGCCGAGGACAACATGACGATCGCCCAGCCGTCGACCCCCGCGTCGCACTTCCATCTGCTGCGCCGCCAGGCGTACCAGCGTCCGCGGCGCCCGCTCGTGGTGTTCACGCCCAAGTCGATGCTGCGCCTCAAGACCGCGACGTCGGACGTGCAGGACTTCACGACGGGCACGTTCCGTCCCGTGGTCGGCGACGACCTCGCGGTCGCCAAGGCCGACCAGGTGACCCGCGTGCTGCTGTGCTCGGGCAAGGTCTACTGGGACCTCCTGGCGCAGCGGGTGTCCTCGGGCGACCAGCAGACCGCGATCGTGCGGTTCGAGCAGCTGTACCCGCTGGACCCCGCCTCGATCGAGGAGGCACTGGCCCCCTACGGCGACGCCGAGCTGGTGTGGGTGCAGGACGAGCCGCGCAACCAGGGCCCGTGGACGTTCATGTCGACGCACCTGCCGCAGATCGTCGGGCGGACGGTCCGGGTGGTCTCCCGCCCGGAGTCGGCCTCGCCCGCGGCCGGGTCGGCCAAGAAGCACGCGGCCGAGCAGAAGGCCCTCATCGAGGCGGCCTTCGCGCGCTGAGCACGGCCGACGGGCCGGTGACCCCTCCGGGGCGCCGGCCCGTCGTCGTGCGGTGGGACTCCTAGGAGGCCTGCTCGGCGGGGTCGCAGGTGAACCGGCGCCGGTAGGCCAGCGGCGTCGTGCCGAGCGTGCGGGCGAAGTGGTGCCGTAGCAGCGCCGCGGTGCCGAACCCGCAGCGGCGGGCGACCTCCTCGACGGGGACGTCGGTGCCTTCCAGCAGCTCCTGGGCGCGCGCGACCCGCTGGCGCGCCACCCAGGCGGCGGGCGTCGACCCGGTCTCGGCGCGGAAGCGCCGTGCGAACGTGCGCTCGGACAGCAGCGCGTGGGCGGCGAGCGCGGGCACGCCCAGGTCGCCGTCGAGGTGCTCGAGCATCCAGGTCAGCAGCGGCGCGAGGGTGTCGGCGCGCGGGGGCAGCGGGGTGTCGACGTACTGCGCCTGGCCGCCGTCGCGCTGCGGGGGCACCACCATCCGCCGCGCGATGCTCGTGGCCGCCGCCGCGCCGAGCTCACGACGCACCAGGTGCAGGCAGGCGTCGATGCCGGCGGCGGTCCCGGCGCCGGTGATGACCCGGCCGTCCTCGACGTAGAGCACGTCGGGGTCCACGGTGGCGGACGGGAAGCGCTCGGCCAGGGCGGCCGCGTGCATCCAGTGGGTCGTGCAGCGCCGCCCGTCGAGCAGCCCGGCCTCGCCCAGCGCGAACGCGCCGCTGCAGATGCTCAGGATCCACGCGCCACGCTCGTGGGCGTCGCGCAGCTCCTGCAGCACGTCGGCGGGGACGGCCCCGGGTGGCATGCCGTAGGCGGGCACCACGACCAGGTCGGCGTCGCGCATCACCTCCAGGCCGTGGTCGACGACGACCGCGAAACCGGCCTTGGTCGGCATGGCGACGCCGGGGGTCGGACCGCAGACGCGGAAGTCGAAGCGGGGACCGCCGGTGTCGGAGCGGTCGATGCCGAAGACCTCGCAGGCGGTGCCGAGCTCGAACGGGGCGGCGTGGGGCAGGGCGAGCACGGCGACGGTCCGGAGCACCCGTCGACAGTCCCACGGCGTTGGCAGAATCTCAACCCCCACCGTCGGTTCTGCCACTCGTGGCGCTATCTTGCGGAGCGCAGACTTTCTGCCGTGGACATGCTCTGGATCAGCCTGACACTGCTCACCGCCGCCGGGTGGATCACCTGGCTCGTCCGCGTCGTCCGGGACGACGGCCTCGGTCACCGTGAGCCGCCCCGTTCGCACCCCCACGAGGCGGAAGTCCCTGCGACCCACGTCTTCTCGCGGTGACGCGGCCCACCCCACGGCCGCAGGGCCGTGACCGACACGGCGCCGACCCGCCCGTCGAACGGTGCGACCACGCGCCCCCGGCCTGAGAGACTGTGCCATCGCGCACCGGACCGGCCGGTGCCGCGGGCACAGGCAGGAGTGATGGGCGTGGGTGAGCTGCCGCTGCGTCTCGCCGTGGTCGGGGACGAGCTGGTGGCCGGCGCGGGCGACCCCAAGGGGCTCGGCTGGGTGGGACGCGTGACCGCGCGCACCAGCGCACCCGACCCGCTGACCGTCCTCACCCTGGCCGTCCCGGGCGAGACCAGTACCGAGCTCGGCGCACGCTGGGACGCGGAGGTCTCCCGCCGGCTGTCACCCCACGCCGACAACCGCCTCGTGGTCGCCCTCGGGCGCGCGGACATCGCCGCCGGCCTCTCGCTGGCGCGCAGCCGCCTGAACCTGGCCAACATCCTCGACGTCGCCGACCAGCGCCGGATCCCGGCGTTCGTGATCGGCCCGCCGCCGGGCCCCGTGCACGAGAGCGACCGCCTGGCCGAGCTCTCCGCCGCGCTCGGGGACGTCGCCTCGCGGCGGCGTGTCCCGTACGTCGACATGTACTCGCCGCTGGCGACGCACGACCAGTGGCTCGCGGACATGGCCACCTCGCCGCAGCACCTGCCCGGTCAGGCCGGCTACGGGCTCATGGCCTGGCTCGTCCTGCACACCGGCTGGCACACGTGGCTGGGCCTGCCGGATGACGGCGCCTGACCCGACGCACGCCGTCCCGCCGCACGCCGTCCCCGCACCGTCGGAGGCACCCGCCGGCGCGTCGAGCCCTCCCCCGGGGCCCGTCGTCGGCCCCCGTGCCGTGCTCGAGGTCTGCCTGCGCGCCGCTGCCGTCCTGCTCGTCATGGTCGCGTTCGCGGTCGCCGGCGGGGTGCTGGGCGGCGCCGCCCTGGCGGCGTGGGGCGGCGGGGTGGCGATCCTCGTGTGGGCCGCCGTCGGCGCGGCGGTGGCGGGTGGCGCGCGCGCCTGGACAGGCCGCGCACGTCGCCGCCGTGCGCTGCTGCGCGCCACCCACCCCGGCGCGCCCTCCTGAGCGACCCGGGCGCTGGGCGCTCAGCGCAGCGTGGACCGCATCGTGCGCAGCGCCGTGTCGAGCACCGTCCGCAGGGTCTCGACCGTCAGCTCGTCGACGCCCGACGCGGCGTCGGCCCGGCGCAGGTCGGTGCGGACCTCGTCGCCGAAGCGCCGGACGATCGCCTCGGCCTCGACACGTCGCCGGTGCGAGGCCGTGCGCTGCGGGTCCGGCTCACCCGGGGAGGGGCGTGCCGCGTCGCGAGCGCGCTGGGCGGCCGAGGCGAGGTCGGCCCGCAGGCCGCGCATCGCCGCCTGCACGTCGTCGCGCACCTGGGACGCCTGCGCCCGGACCGTCTCGGCGATCTCCGCCTCCAGGTGCGCCAGGTCGCCGCGCCGGGCGTCGAGCTCGGCTCGACCGGCGTCCGTGAGCGTGTAGGTGGCCTTGCGGCCCTCGTCGCTGCGCCGGACCAGCCCCTCCTCCTCGAGGCGTGCCAGCCGCGGGTACACCGTCCCCGCGCTGGGCCGGTAGGTCCCGCCGAACCGGTCGCTCAACGCGGTCATGAGCTCGTAGCCGTGCCGCGGCCCGTCCTCGAGCAGGGAGAGCAGGTACAGCCGCAGCCGGCCGTGCGCGAAGACCTGGACCATCAGGCGCGCCCGTCGACGGCGTCGCCCCACACCACGTCGCCCGGCACCGCGTCGCCCGGCACCGCGTCGACGACCGCGTCGCCCACCGGCGCGCGCAGCACGGTCACGTGCCCCGTCACCGTGGTCGCGGAGAGGAAGGTGCCGCCGTCGCCGGAGTCCAGGTCGACGGTCCGGTGCCCGGGACCGGTGCCCTTGTGCTCCTGCCCGTCGACGACGAGGCGCCCGGAGACCGACTGGGCCCGCACGCGCAGCCCGGCACCCTCGGGGACGCGGACCGTGAGGTCACCGGCGACGGTCGTGACCGTGAGCGAGGACGTGCCGGGACCGACGTCGAGCGAGACCGCCCCCGACACCGAGTTGCCCTGCACGAGCGTCAGCTCGCCGGAGGCGGCGAACTCCCCCGACACGGTGTTGAAGCGCACGTCGCCCTGGTGGCGGCGCACGACCGTCTCCCCCGAGACGCTGTTGGTCGACAGGCGTCCGTGCACGTCGTCCACGACGACGGAGCCGGAGACGGTCGAGACCGAGACGTCCTGCCGCAGGCCGGCGACGAGCTCGTCGGCACTGACCGTGCCGACCTTGGCCAGCACGTCGCGCGGGACCGCGACGTGGACGTCGGCCCGGTCCTTGTCCTGGAAGTTGCGGAACCGCTCGACGAAGCCCTCCCACCCGCCGAGCGTGAAGCTGTAGCCGACGCGCAGCTCGCCGTCGGACAACGTCACCTCCAGCGGACGGCCGTCGACCTCGTGCACCTCGAGCCGCGCACCGCGCTGCTCCGGGTCGTCGTGGGCCACCACGTCGACGCGACCGCCCACCAGCCCGACGCGCAGCGCGCGCAGCTCCTCGACCTCGATCACCTGCGGGCCGGCAACGACCCAGGACTCCGTCGACATGATGCCTCCATCGCGATATGTCGTGTTGTGCGGACACGCTATATCGCGAGATCGCCGTGCACAACCCTCCGCGCGGCCCTGCGGACGACGACGGCCGACGACCTCCGTGAGGTCGTCGGCCGTCGTCACGGGGAGGGTGGGACTACACGACGATGCCCGCGCCGCGCAGCTCCACCGTCAGGTCGTGCGGGTTGGACGCGACGGCCAGCGCCTCCTCGAAGGTCACCACCGCGTCGCGGACCAGCGTGAACAGGTGCTGGTCGAACGTCTGCATCTTGTAGAAGTCCCCCTCCTTGATGAGGTCGGTCAGCGGGGGGTTCTCCTGCGGCTCGATGATGGCCTCGGCCGTGCGGCCGGTGTTGACCATGACCTCGATCGCCGCCTGCCGACCGCTGCCGTCGGCCTTGCGCACCAGTCGCTGCGACACGATGCCGCGCAGCGCCTGGGCCAGCGCGATGCGGACCTGCTTCTGCTCGTGGGGCGGGAAGAAGTCGACGATGCGGTTGATGGTCTCGGCCGCGTCGATGGTGTGCAGCGTCGAGAGCACCAGGTGGCCGGTCTCGGCCGCGGACAGCGCCGCGCGCACCGTCTCGGTGTCCCGCATCTCACCGACGAGGATGACGTCCGGGTCCTGACGCATCGCCGCGCGCAGCGCCACGGTGAAGTCCGCGGTGTCCTGGCGCACCTCGCGCTGGGAGACGATCGCCTTCTTGTCCGCGTGCAGGATCTCGATCGGGTCCTCGATCGTCACGATGTTGACCTCGCGGTACGAGTTGATGAGGTCGACCATCGAGGCCAGGGTCGTCGTCTTGCCCGATCCGGTGGGCCCGGTCACCAGGACCAGACCGCGGGGCTCCAGCGCGAGCTCGCCGACGACCTCCGGCAGACCCAGCTCCCCCAGCGACTGCGCGCCCACGGCGACGCGCCGGAACACCATCCCGAACGTCCCGCGCGCCTGGTACGCGTTGACCCGGAACCGCCCGACGCCCGACAGGGAGTACGCGAAGTCCGCCTCCTTGGTCTCGCGGAAGGTCTCCACGAGGTCGTCGGGCAGGACCTCCTCGAGCATCCGCTCGGTGTCAGCGGGTCGCAGCTCCGGTGCCTGGAGCTTGCGCAGCCGGCCGTCCACCCGCACGCGCGGCGACGACCCGACCTTGCAGTGCAGGTCGGAGCCGCCCGTGCTGGCCAGGGCGTGGAGGAACGGGATCACGGACTGCGGCTGCTGGCTCACGTCTGGGGTATCGGGAGCCCTGCCCCCGCACTTGAGCGCCGACGCGGCGGCGCGCACCACCCTGCAGGTGTGGGACCATGGGACGACATCCAGCGTGCGTGCGTCGTGCGCGCGCGCCGCGACCCGAGGAGAACCACGATGAGCAAGCGTGGCCGCAAGCGTCGCTCCCGCAAGGGGAACGCCGCCAACCACGGCAAGCGTCCCAACGCCTGAGCGTTCGACGCCGTGACGTCGCGACGGGCCCGGAGCACCGCTCCGGGCCCGTCGCCGTGTCATGGGGCCCCAGGGGTGGGGTCTGCGGCCGTGGGGCCTCAGGCCTCCGTGTCCGCCGCGGGGCGCAGCCGCAGGACGGTGAGCTGCTCACGGATCCGCAGGCGCAGCGTCGCCGGGGCCTCCTCCTGGCAGCACCGCCGCACCAGCTGCTTCATGACGAGCTCGATCTGCTCCTCCTCGAGGCAGTCCCTGCACTCGTGCAGGTGCGCCTCGACGCGGTCACGGTCCAGCGCGCCCAGCTCGGCGTCGACGTACTCCCACAGCCGCTCGACGGCCTCGTCGCACCCGCAGGCGCCGGTCGCCGGCAGGCCGGCCGACGTGTCGGCCACGACGGGCTCGTCCTCGCGCGCGCTCACCGGGCACCGTCCGGCGTGCTCGGCGCCGCACCCGCCAGGCCGCGGCCCCGGGCGTAGTCGGCGAGGAGCTCGCGCAGCTGGGCGCGGCCCCGGTGCAGGCGGGACATCACCGTCCCGATCGGCGTGCCCATGATCTCGGCGATCTCCTTGTAGGCGAAGCCCTCGACGTCCGCGAGGTACACCGCGATGCGGAAGTCCTCGGGGATCTGCTGCAGGGCGTCCTTGACGTCGGAGTCCGGCAGGTGGTCCAGCGCCTCGGCCTCGGCCGAGCGCAGCCCGCGCGAGGTGTGCGACTCCGCCCGCGCCAGCTGCCAGTCCTCGATCTCCTCCGACCGGGACTGCTGCGGCTCACGCTGCTTCTTGCGGTACGTGTTGATGTACGTGTTGGTGAGGATCCGGTACAGCCACGCCTTGAGGTTGGTGCCCGGACGGTACTGGTGGAACGCGGCGAACGCCTTGGTGAACGCCTCCTGGACCAGGTCCTCGGCGTCGGCCGGGTTGCGCGTCATCCGCAGCGCGGCGCCGTACAGCTGGTCGAGGTAGACCAGCGCCTCGGCCTCGAACCGCTCGCTGCGGGCGGCGTCGTCCTCGCCCGCAGGGGCACGGGTCGTGCCCTCGCCGTCGTCGACTGCCTCGGGGTGCTCACTCATCACCACCGAGCCTAGTGCGCCGCGGGCAGCACCACCCGCGCGCGGGGGCGCGCCCCAGGGTGCGACGCCGTACGCCGGGCCGGGTCGCAGCGGGTGCACGACGGTCGCCGCGCCGGGGACGTCGACCACGTCGACGGGCCCGGGCACGGCCAGGGTCGCCGGGGGGCTTGCGAGGGCACAGCTCATGACCCGTCCAACACGGGGGGCACCTGCAGGCATTCCCGCCCGTGGGCGCGCCACCTCGGGCGGACGACACTAGCGTGGGACCACCGTCCACCCGCGGTGACGTCTTCCTGGAGGAACCCGTGCTGCTGCGCCGCATCGCCCGCCCCCTGTTCGCGTCGTGGTTCGTCAGCCAGGGGCTCGACGCGCTGCGCCACCCCGGCAGCCACGCGCAGGTGATGCGCGACGGCCTCGACGCGCTGCGCAGCCGGGTGCCGAGCACCGCCCGCGCCTCGGCTCCCGCCCCGGTCGGCAAGGCGCTGGACGGCGAGGTCAGCGACAAGCAGCTCGCCACGGTCGCGCAGGCGCACGGCGCCGCGATGCTCGTCGCCGGCACGATGCTCGCGGTGGGCCGCGCACCGCGCACGGCCGCGCTCGCGCTGGCCGGCCTCACGGTCCCCCTGGTGCTCGTCAACCTGCCCGTGTCACGCCGGGGCACGCTGACGGCCGCCCAGAAGAAGGCGCGCACGGAGCGCCTGGTGCAGGCGCTGTCGTTCACCGGCGGTGCCGTCCTCGCGGGCGTGGACCTCGAGGGCCGGCCCGGGGTCTCGTGGCGCGTGCAGCACGCCATGGTGGACCGCGCCGCGGTGAAGGCGGCCCGCGCCGCCGAGGCTGCCAGGCACGTGGACGACTGACGTGACCGGCCGGCGACGCCGCTAGCCTGGCCGTATGACGAGCCAGCACGTGGACCTGTGGACCGCCCCCGTCGCCGACGGGGCGCTCGACGCGACGGTCGCGGTGCCGGGCTCCAAGTCGCTGAGCAACCGCTACCTCGTCCTCGCCGCCCTCGCGGGCGGGCCGAGCACCCTGCGCTCGCTGCTCGTCTCCCGGGACACCCGGCTCATGGCCGCCGCGCTCGAGGCCCTCGGCGTGCAGGTCGACCTGGGCGGCGACGCCGTGCAGGTGACCCCGGGGGCCCTGCACGGGGACGTGACCGTCGACTGCGGGCTGGCCGGGACGGTGATGCGGTTCCTGCCCGCCGTCGCCGCGCTCGCCGACGGGCCGGTCCGCTTCACGGGCGATCCCGAGGCCCTCGCGCGGCCCATGGGTCCGCTGCTGCAGGCGCTGCGCGCGCTCGACGTCCGCGTGGACGAGGAGGGCGAGCCCGGTCGCCTGCCGTTCACCGTGCACGGGCGCGGTGCCGTGCGCGGCGGGCACGTCGACGTCGACGCCTCCGGCTCCAGCCAGTTCGTCTCCGGCCTGCTGCTCGCCGCCGCCCGGTTCGACCAGGGCCTCACGGTCCGGCACACCGGGCCGACGCTGCCGAGCCTGCCCCACATCGAGATGACCGTGGCCGTGCTGCGCGCCGCCGGCGTCGTCGTCGACGACTCGCGCCCGGAGATCTGGCACGTCGAGCCGGGCGCCGTCGCCGGTCGTGACGTCCACGTCGAGCCTGACCTGTCCAACGCCGCGCCCTTCCTGTGCGCCGCGATGGTCGCCGGGGGGTCCGTGAGCGTGCCGGGCTGGCCCGCGCGCACGACACAGCCGGGCGGGCTGCTGCCGGACATCCTCACGCGCATGGGCGCGTCCGCGTCCCTGGAGGGCGACGTGCTCACCGTCACCGGCACGGGTGCGGTGCACGGCGTCGACCTCGACCTGCGTGCGGCGGGCGAGCTCGCCCCGACGATCGCTGCGCTGGCGGCCCTGGGCGACTCCCCCACGCGGCTGCGCGGCATCGCGCACCTGCGCGGTCACGAGACCGACCGGCTCGCAGCGCTCGCCGCGGAGATCACGCGCCTCGGCGGGCAGGCGGAGCAGACGTCCGACGGCCTGGTCATCACCCCGCGCCCGCTGCACCCGGGGGTCTGGCGCACGTACGCCGACCACCGCATGGCCACCGCCGGTGCGCTGGTCGGCCTGCGGGTGCCCGGGGTGGAGGTCGAGGACGTCGACACCACCGCCAAGACGCTGCCCGGGTTCGTCGACCTGTGGACCGGGATGCTCGCCGCGTCCGCGCACGACGGGCGCGTCGTGCGCGACGGCCTGACGGCCGGGCCGACGGCCTGATGCCCACGCGGCGCTACGACGAGCGGGACGTGCGGATCCGTCCCGGTCGAGGCTCGCGCCCCCGCACCAAGCAGCGTCCCGAGCACGCCGACGCCCGCACGGCGATGGTCGTGGCCGTCGACCGCGGGCGGTACACGGTGCTGGTCGACCCCGGCGGCCCGGACGAGACCCGGATCCTGGCGATGAAGGCCCGTGAGCTGGGACGCGACCGCGTCGTCCCGGGCGACCGGGTCGACGTCGTCGGGGACACGTCCGGTGCCGAGGGCTCGCTGGCGCGCATCGTGCGGATCGGTGAGCGCCGCACGGTGCTGCGCCGCACCGCCGACGACACCGACCCCGTCGAGCGCGTCATCGTCGCCAACGCCGACCGGCTGGTCGTCGTCACCGCGCTGGCCGACCCGGAGCCGCGCACCCGCATGATCGACCGCTGCGTGGCCGCGGCGTACGACGCGGGCATGGAGGTGCTCCTCGCCCTGACGAAGGCGGACCTCGCGGACCCGTCGGAGCTGACGGCCATGTACGCCCCGATCGGCGTGGACGTCGTGGTGACGCGCCGCGGCGTCGACCCCACGACGGGCGAGCGGACCATCGACGGCTTGGACGAGCTGCGCCGGATCCTGTCGGGTGAGGTGTCGGTCCTCGTCGGCCACTCGGGCGTCGGCAAGTCGACCCTGGTCAACGCCCTCGTGCCCGACGCGCACCGCGCCGTCGGCGTGGTCAACGACGTCACGGGCCGCGGGCGGCACACCTCGACGTCCGCGGTCGCGCTCGAGGTGCCGGGCACGGGCGCCCCGACGTGGGTCATCGACACGCCGGGCGTCCGGTCGTTCGGGCTCGCGCACGTCGACCCCACGCACCTGCTCGGCGCGTTCCCCGACCTCGACGACGTCGCGCGCGAGTGCCCGCGCGGCTGCACGCACCTGGCCGGGTCCCCGGACTGCACGCTCGACGACTGGGTCGCCGACGCACCGGACGACGTCACCCGCGCGGCACGCGCGGCACGGCTCGACTCGTTCCGCCGGCTGCTGGTCAGCCGCCTGGGCGTCGAGGACCCCGAGCCGGACGGCGACGGCGCGCGCGTCCCGTGAGCCGGCGGCCCGTTCGGTAGGTTGACGGCGCGGACCGCCCGCCGACGACGGCGCAGCGGGGACCGCACGCGACGACCGCACCTGCGACGAGGAGCCCCTGATGGCCTACGACGACGACCTCCGGCTGGCCCACGTGGTCGCCGACCAGGTCGACTCGCTGACGATGTCGCGGTTCAAGGCGCAGGACCTGCAGGTCGAGACGAAGCCCGACCTGACACCGGTGTCCGACGCGGACCGCGCCGCCGAGGACCTGGTGCGCTCGCAGCTGTCCCGGGCCCGTCCGCGGGACGCCGTGCACGGCGAGGAGCGCTCCGACACCGGGCACGGACCGCGCCGGTGGGTCGTGGACCCGATCGACGGCACGAAGAACTTCGTCCGCGGCGTGCCCGTGTGGGCGACCCTGCTGGCGCTGATGGACGGCGACGAGGTCGTGCTCGGCGTCGTGTCCGCCCCTGCCCTCGGCCGGCGCTGGTGGGCCGCCAAGGGCACCGGAGCCTGGACGGGCCGGTCGTTGTCGGCCGCGACGCGGCTGCAGGTGTCGGGC
>Ga0233375_1001035_pt1 | contig 13280 bp, 11 predicted proteins | sample ElkDunMinimDraft_10_FD_191539 | JGI IMG/M metagenome (GOLD analysis project Ga0233375, IMG submission 191539) | Fecal eukaryotic communites from dung pellets of Tule Elk in California, USA - Elk Dung E16 | ecosystem: Host-associated > Mammals > Digestive system > Large intestine > Fecal | place... | reverse complement strand
CCGGTGAGGCCGGCACGCTCGGCCAGCTCGGCCAGGTCGATGCCGTACCGGGCAGCGGCCTGGGGCGTGCCGGAGCGTGGCTGCAGGGCGTCGTCGCCCGGACGCCGCGGGGCCACCTGCACCGCGACCGCGTCGACCGACCCGTCCGCGAGGATCGGGGAGTCGACGACGGTCGCCGCGTGCAGGTCGACGGTCGGAGGCGTGCGCGGCGCGGTCCGCGGGGCCACGCCGGTGGTGCGGGCGCTCATCCGCAGGTCGTCAGCCGACGACGGAGGTGAGGGCCTCGCCCAGCTCGGCGGCCTCGGTCGCGTTCAGCTCGACCACCAGCCGTCCGCCGCCCTCGAGCGGGACGCGCATGACGATGCCGCGACCCTCCTTGGTCACCTCGAGCGGTCCGTCGCCGGTCCTCGGCTTCATCGCGGCCATCCGGGCCTCTCCTTCGCCTCGTACGTTGCCGGCCCGGCGCGCTGCCGGGTCGCCCCGACAACCGCCTGATCTGCCGGTTGTCCACCGGACATCCTAGTTCACCGCACGAGGACGCCGCCCGGGTGCGGGCGGCACGAACGGGTCACGGTGGCCAGTCGCCGGCCGGGTTGGACTCCCACATCTGCCGGATCCAGAGGGCCTGCAGCGCCAGCATGACGACGAGCACCGCCACGAACCAGGTGCGCCGCGCCCACGGCGGGCGCCGGACCGCCCCGGCGGTGACCGCTCCCAGCGGGAAGGCGAGCAGCAGGAAACGGGCCAGGCTCGACCCGGGCTCGATGACCGCGACGATGTAGAGCACGTACGCGGCCGACCACGCGTGGAGCTCGGGGCCCAGCCGCCACGCGGCCGGCACGAGCAGGACGGCCGCCATGAGGCCGAACCCGGCGACCATGGCCGGCACGGCCCACTCCCCGAGCCAGAACTGCGGGACGTACGTCCACCCGAGGAAGGGCGTGACCTCCCGCACGCCGCGCCAGGCCTCCTGCGTCTGCAGGTACCCGTCCGGCACACCGGTCGCCCACCCGCAGATCGCGGGCCACGCGACGCCGGACACCCCCGCGGCCAGCGTCAGCCCGAGCAGACCCACGGCGTCGCGCGGGCCGAGGTCGTCCTCACCGCGCCGCGCGCGCCACCAGCGGGCCGCCGCGTGCACCACGACCACCGCGACCATGGGCAGGGCCACGGCGCGGGCGAAGCCGAGCGCCACGACGGCGACCGCCGCCCAGCCGTACCTGCGCCGCACGATCAGCAGCAGCGACGTCGCCACCAGCAGCAGCGCGGTGGACTCGGTGTACGCCACCTGCAGGACGGCCGCGGACGGGAACGCGCAGACCAGCGCGACCGTCGCCAGCGGCAGCCCGGGGCGGGCCGCGACCGCGCGCGGTGCGCCGACCCGGACGACCTCGTGCACGACGAGCATCGCCGCGGCCCCCAGCACGAGCGCCACCGTGGGGGCGACCGCCACCCACGAGCCGCCCGTCAGCGTCATGACGGTCCGCACGAGCATGGGGTACAGCGGGAAGAAGGCCCACGGGTTCTGCTGCACCAGGCCCTGGTCGTCGCGGGGCAGCTCGGCCGGGTAGCCGCTGTCGGCGATCTGCTGGTACCACCCGGCGTCGAAGGGCACCGCGACGAACAGCTGGTACGGCGGGTCGCCCGCGGTCCACGACGTGGGCTTCTGGACGGTGGCCGTCACGAGGAACGCGACCGCGGCGAGCAGGCGCGACGCACCCCAGACCAGCAGGACGTGCACCCACCAGGGCCACGCCCGCACCCGTCCGGCGAGGCGGTGGACCGGTCCCTCGGCACGCCGGGGCGCTGCGGCCGCGACACCCTCGGCGTTCTCGGCGTCCGCGGCGTCGGGCGTGGCCACGGTGCCCGGCGTCCCGCCGGCCGGGGTCCGGGCCGCGGGCGTCCCGCCCGCGGGGGTCGCGGGGCTCACAGCAGCCCTCGCAGCGCCCGCAGCGGTGCGCGCTCGCCGCGGATCGCGGCGACCATGTCGAGCGCCCGCCGGGTCGCGGCGACGTCGTGCACCCGGAAGACCCGGGCACCGAGCCAGGCCGCCACCGCCGTCGCCGCCAACGTGCCCTCGAGCCTGTCCTCGGGCGGGAGGTCCAGGGTCTCGCCCACCACGTCCTTGCGTGAGATCGCCACGAGGACAGGGTGCCCGATCCGGACGAGTTTCGGGGTGTTTCTCAGCAGGTGCAACGAGTGCCAGGTCGTCTTGCCGAAGTCGAGCGTCGAGTCGAGGAGCACGGAGGCGGGGTCCACGCCCAGCGCCACGGCCCGGGCGGCCGCAGCCGTCACCGTCCGCTCGACGTCCGCGACGACGCCGTCGAGCGGGTCGGCGCCGTCCGGCGCGGGGTAGGTGACACGGAAGGGGTCGCTGCGGGGGGTCGCACCACCGGTGTGCGAGCACACGACTCCCAGCCCGCGCTCGGCGGCGACCTCGACCAGGGCCGGGTCGTGACCCGCCCAGGTGTCGTTGAGCAGGTCGGCGCCGGCGTCCGCCGCGGCCCGTGCGACGCCCGCACGCCAGGTGTCGACGCTCACGAGCAGGTCCGGGTGCCGGTCACGGACGCGCTCGACGACCGGCAGCACGCGGGCGATCTCCTCGGCCTCGTCGACGACGGGCCCGCGACCGGCACGCACACCGCCCACGTCCAGGACGTCGGCACCCTCGGCCACGGCGCGGTCGACGGCGGCGTCGACCGCGTCCGCCCCGTGGCGCGCCGCGGCGTAGAAGGAGTCGGGGGTGCGGTTGACGACCGCCATGACCACGGGGTGGTCGACGCCGAACGTCCGACCCCGCAGCCGCAGCGGCGCTGCGCCGGCCGGGACGCCGGGCAGGGGCGGCTCGGTCACCACCCGCCGTCCGTGAGCGGGCCGTCCGCGCCCGCCGCGCCCGCGTCCCGTTCCCGCCGGCCGTCGCGCGCACGTGCCTCGCCGGCGGCGGCCGCCGCACGCTGGTCACGTGCGGCCGCGCGCACCGCCGCCTCCTCCTCGGCCCGCAGCTCCGCGCCCCGCCGCACGACGATCTCGACGGCCTCCTCCGCGTCGGCGGCGACCTGCAGCAGGTCGACGTCGACCTCGGCGATCATGCCCTGCGGGTGCACCGTGTCGCGCAGCCAGCTCAGCAGGCCCGCCCAGTAGTCGCCGCCGAGCAGGACGATCGGGAACCCGGTGACCTTGTGGGTCTGCACCAGCGTCAGCGCCTCGAACAGCTCGTCGAACGTCCCGAACCCGCCGGGCAGCACGACGAAGCCCTGCGAGTACTTGACGAACATCGTCTTGCGGGCGAAGAAGTAGCGGAAGTTGACGCCCAGGTCGACCCACTCGTTCATGCCCTGCTCGAACGGCAGCTCGATGCCGAGCCCGACCGAGAGCCCGGCCGCCTCGGTCGCCCCCCGGTTGGCCGCCTCCATGATCCCCGGCCCGCCGCCGGTGATGACGGCGTACCCGGCCTCGACCAGGCCGCGGGCGACGTCCTGCGCCATGGCGTAGTAGGGGTCACCCGGCTTCACCCGGGCGGAGCCGAACACGCTGACGGCGGGTCCGACGTCGGCCAGCGCACCGAAGCCCTCGACGAACTCGCTCTGGATCCGCATGACCCGCCAGGGGTCGGAGTGCAGCCACCCGGCACCCTCGGGTCCGGACAGCAGCCGCTGGTCGGACGTGGTGGCGGGGATCTGGTCGCGGCGCAGCAGGACGGGGCCGCGGCGGTACTCGGGGGCGGGTGCCCGCGTGTCGTCGGGGGTCATCCCCCGAGCCTAGGCGAGCCGGGTCGGGCGGTGCCCGACCCGGCGCGACGACGTCAGGCGGTGCCCAGCGGCAGGTCCTCGGGCTGCGCGCCGGTCAGCCACGCCCGCAGCGCGCGGTGGCACAGCTCGATCTGGGCGACCGGGACGCGCTCGTCGTCCTTGTGCGCCAGCAGCGGGTCCCCGGGCCCGAAGTTGACGGCGGGCACCCCCAGCGCGCTGAAGCGGGCGACGTCCGTCCACCCGTACTTGGGCGCCGGGCGGCCGCCCGTGACGGCCAGGACGGCCGCCGCGAACTCCTGCGCGGCCGGGGCGTCGAGTCCCGGCCGGGCACCCGCCGCCGCGTCCGTCACGACGACGTCGTACCCCGCGAACAGCTCGCGCACGTGCGCCACCGCCTCGTCGACGCTGCGCGACGGCGCGAACCGGTAGTTGACGGTGACCACGCAGGCGTCGGGGATCACGTTGGTGGCGACGCCGCCGGTGATGCGCACGGCGTTGAGGCTCTCGCGGTAGGCCAGCCCGTCGACCTCGACCGTCGCGGGCTCGTACGCCTCGAGCCGGCGCAGCACCTCGCCCGCGGCGTGCACGGCGTTGACCCCCACCCACGCGCGGGCCGAGTGGGCCGCGACGCCGGTCAGGCGCACCTCGACGCGCAGCGTCCCGTTGCACCCGCCCTCCAGGCCGCCGTCGCTCGGCTCGCCGAGGACCGCGAAGTCCGCCGCGAGCCAGTCCGGGTGGTGCGCCACGAGCCGCCCGAGCCCGTTGAGGTCGGCGTCGACCTCCTCGTGGTCGTAGAACACCCACGTCACGTCGTGCACCGGCTCCGGCAGCGCGGCGGCGAGCGACAGCGCCACCGCGACGCCCGCCTTCATGTCGACGGTGCCACGACCCCACAGCACGTCCCCGTCGAGCCGGGTGGGCAGGTTGTCCGCGACGGGCACGGTGTCCAGGTGCCCGGCGACGACCACGCGACGCTCCCGGCCCAGGGACGTGCGCGCCACGACGGCGTCGCCGTCGCGCAGCACCTCCAGGTGCGGGTACGCCCGCAGCGCGGCCTCCACGGCGTCGGCCAGGACGGTCTCCGCCCCGCTGACGGAGGGCACGTCGCACACCTGACGCGTCAGCGTCACGACGTCGGCGGACAGGTCCAGGAGGTCGTCGGCAGCCACGTCCCGACCCTACGCGCGCGGGGCCGGGAGCGGTGCGCGACGTAGGCTGCGGACCATGACCGACCGCACCGCCTGGGGCCTCGGCCTCGCCACCGTGACCGACACCGGCACCACGCTCGACGTCTGGTACCCCGCACCGGAGCTCGGCGGACCGCCCGCGGGCCTGGACGCCGGCGACGCGGCGTCCGTGCGTGAGCACGCGCCCGGCGAGCTCGCCGCGTGCGAGCGCGAGGACCCCGCCCGGGGCGTGCGGGCCGTGCTGGTCGCCACGGTCGTGGACCTGGACGCGGCCCCGGCCGGGACGGCGGACGCCTACCTGCGGCTGCACCTGCTGTCCCACCGCCTGGTGCGCCCCCACGGGGTCAACCTGGACGGCCTCTTCGGCGCCCTCCCCAACGTGGTGTGGACCGACCGCGGCCCGTGCGCGGTCGAGGACTTCGAGGCGACCCGGCTGCGGCTGCGCGCGGCCACCGGCACCCCGGTGACCGTGTACGGGGTCGACAAGTTCCCCCGGATGGTCGACTACGTGCTGCCGTCGGGCGTGCGCGTCGCCGACGCCGACCGGGTGCGGCTCGGCGCGCACCTCGCCCCGGGCACCACCGTCATGCACGAGGGGTTCGTCAACTTCAACGCCGGGACGCTCGGCACGTCCATGGTCGAGGGGCGGATCTCCGCCGGTGTCGTGGTCGGCGACGGCTCGGACGTGGGCGGCGGCGCCTCGATCATGGGCACGCTGTCCGGCGGCGGGCGCGAGGTCGTCTCGATCGGGCAGCGGTCGCTGCTCGGTGCGAACTCCGGGCTGGGCATCCCGCTGGGTGACGACTGCGTCGTCGAGGCCGGCCTGTACGTCACGGCCGGCACCAAGGTGCGGCTCGTCGGGTTCGACGTCGACGGGGCCGCCGACGAGAACGGCGCCCGGGTCGTCAAGGCGCGTGTGCTCGCGGGGGCGGACAACGTCCTGTTCCGCCGCAACTCGCGCACCGGCGAGGTCGAGGCGGTCGCCCGCTCGGGCGCCGGCGTCCACCTGAACTCCGCCCTGCACGCCAACTGACGACGTGACGAGACGTCGCCGCGGCGGGTGCGTCCCCGCCCTCGCCACCGCGGCGGTCGCCGTGGTCCTCGTGGCGCTCGGGGTGGCGGCGGTCGTCGCGCTGCTCGACCGCGCCCGGCCGCGCCCGCCCGCCGCCGAGCGCTGCGTGGCGCAGCTCGACGGCACGGACTGGAGCCTGACCCCCGACCAGGCGCAGCACGCGGCGCTGGCGTCGGCCGTCGCCACCCGGCGGGGCCTGCCCGCCCGTGCCGTCACCATCGGCATCGCCACGGCGCTGCAGGAGTCGCGCCTCGAGAACATCGACTACGGCGACCGCGACTCGGTCGGCCTCTACCAGCAGCGCCCGTCGCAGGGGTGGGGCACGGTCGAGCAGATCATGGACCCCGTCTACGCCACCACCAAGTTCTTCGAGGGGCTGGAGAAGGTCCCCGGCTACCAGGACATGGCGGTCACGGAGGCCGCCCAGGCGGTGCAGCGCAGCGGCTTCCCGGACGCGTACGCCCAGCACGAGGTCCGGGCCCGGGCGTGGGCGTCGGCCCTCACCGGCCACTCCCCCGCGGCGCTGCGGTGCACCCTGCACCCCGTCGAGGACCCCGGCGGTGTCGACCCCGTGCTCGCCCGCATCGCGCGCGACCTCGGCGACGCCCCGACCACCGTGACGCCCGCCGACGGCGAGCGGCCGGCGACCGTCGACCTCACGGCGGGCTCGCTCCCGCTCGACGAGCCCGGCCGGGCCGGGTGGTTCCTCGGGCAGTGGGCCGTGGCCGTCGCGTGGGCGGTCGACGTGGAGGCCGTGACCGTGGGCGACGTCGTGTGGACGCGCACCGTGCCGACCTGGGAGCCGACGGGTACGGACCCGCTGCCGCCCGGTCAGGTCCGCCTGACCGTCGCCGGCTGAGACGACGTCGACCCCCGGTCGCCCAGGGCGGCCGGGGGTCGACGGGCCGTGGGTCAGCGGCGGTCGGACGGCACGTAGTCGCGCTCGGTGGCGCCGGTGTAGACCTGGCGCGGTCGCCCGATCTTGGTCTGCGGGTCGTTCATCATCTCGCGCCACTGGGCGATCCAGCCGGGCATGCGGCCCAGCGCGAACAGCGGCGTGAACATCTGCTCCGAGAAGCCCATGGCCTTGTAGATCAGCCCGGTGTAGAAGTCGACGTTCGGGTACAGCTTGCGGGAGACGAAGTAGTCGTCGGACAGGGCGATCTCCTCGAGCCCCAGCGCGATGTCGAGCAGCTCGTCCTCGCCGCCGAGCGCCTGCAGCACCTCGTGCGCGCTCTGCTTGACGATGGCCGCACGCGGGTCGTAGTTCTTGTAGACCCGGTGGCCGAAGCCCATGAGGCGGACGCCGTCCTCCTTGTTCTTCACGCGTCGCATGAAGTCGGTGGCGTCGCCGCCGTTCTCCTTGATCTGGCCGAGCATCTTCAGCACGGCCTCGTTGGCGCCGCCGTGCAGCGGGCCCGACAGCGCGTTGATGCCGGCCGCGACCGAGGCGTAGATGTTCGCGTGGCTCGACCCGACGACGCGGACCGTGGAGGTCGAGCAGTTCTGCTCGTGGTCCGCGTGCAGGATGAGCAGCTTGTCCAGCGCGTTGACCACGGTCGGGTCCGGGTCCCACTGCTGGTACGGCACCGCGAACGTCATGCGCAGGAAGTCCTCGACGTACCCGCGCGAGTAGTCCGGGTACAGCAGCGGCTCGCCCTTGGAGGCACGGTGCACGTAGGACGTGATGGTCCGCGTCTTGGCGAGGATGAGGACCGTCGCCAGCTCGACCGTGTCCGGGTCGAACGGGTCGAGCGACTCGGGGTAGAACGTGGACAGCGCGTTGAGCGCCGACGCCATGACCGCCATGGGGTGCGCGTTGCGCGGGAACGTCCCCATGAAGGTGCGGAAGTCCTCGTGCACCAGCGTGTGCCGGTTGACCCGGTCCTCGAACGCCGTCAGCGCCTGCGGGGTCGGCAGCTCGCCGTGGATGAGCAGGTACGCGACCTCGAGGAACGAGGAGTGCTCGGCGAGCTGCTCGATCGGGTAGCCGCGGTACCGGAGGATCCCCGCGTCGCCGTCGATGTAGGTGATCTGCGACTCGCACGACGCGGTGTTCATGAACCCCGGGTCGACGGTCACCAGACCGGTGTCGCGCAGCAGGGAGGAGACGACGATGCCGTCGTTGCCCTCCGCGGCGGGCACCACGGGCAGGTCGCGTGCCTGCCCGTCGACCACGAGCTGGACAGGTGCCTGCACCGGTGCGGTGACGACGTCCGACATGGGTGTTCCTTCCTGCGCCGACGAGCGTTCCCGACCTGCCCCGGCGGATCGCCGCGCTGACCGGTGGGACGACCGACGCACGGTGGTGACCCCCGTCGGCCCGCAGCGACGGTACCTGCGAGAACGCCGTCTTGACCAACGTGCGGGCCGGGCTTGGGCCCTATGTGATGTTCCTCACAGCGGGTGCGCCCTAATCTAGCCGCGCAGCCTCCGCCGCGGCACCGGTGCGCGGCCCCGGGTCGCGTCAGGCCCCGGCGAGTCGTGCCGCGGCCTGCGCGATCCGCTCGTCCGGTGCGGTCAGCGCCACCCGCACGTGCCCCGCCGCGGCCGCCCCGTAGAACGCGCCGGGCGCCACCAGCAGGCCCAGCGACGCCAGGTCTGCGACCGTCGTCCAGGAGTCCTGCGGCGGACCGTCCGGGCGCACCCACAGGTACAGGCCGGCGTGCGAGCGGTCGACCACGTACCCGGCGGCCTCGAACCCACCCCGCAGGGCGACCCGGCGGCGACGGTAGCGCTCGCGCTGCTCCGCCACGTGGCCGTCGTCCCGCAGGGCCACCGTCATCGCGGCCTGCACCGGGCCCGGCACGATCATCCCGGCGTGCTTGCGCGTCTCCAGGAGCCCGGCGACCAGCGCCGGGTCCCCCGCCACGAACGCGGCCCGGTACCCGGCCAGGTTCGACTGCTTCGACAGCGAGTACACCGACAGCAGCCCGGTGAGGTCGCCGCCCGTCACGCGCGGGTCGAGCACGCTCGGCACGCCGCTGCCCGCCCACGGCTCGTCCCACGCCAGCTCGGCGTAGCACTCGTCCGAGGCCACGACGACCGGCCGACCGGTCCGAGCCGCGGCCGCACGGGCCGCGTCCACGACGGCGGCGAGGTCCTGGACGCCCAGCACCGAGCCGTCGGGGTTGCCCGGGGAGTTCAGCCAGACCAGGCGCACGTCGTCACGCGCCGCGAGCAGCCGCACCGGGTCGTCCGTGGGCACCGGCACCGCCCCCGCGAGGCGGGCGCCGACGTCGTACGTCGGGTACGCCGTCGCCGGGTGCAGCACGGCGTCACCGGCACCGAGGCCCAGCAGCGACGGCAGGAACGCCACCAGCTCCTTGGACCCGACGGTCGGCAGCACCGCGTCGGGATCCAGCCCGGGCACGCCGCGACGGCGGGCGAACCACTGCACCACGGCCTCGCGCAGCGCCGGCGTGCCGTGCGTGGTCGGGTAGCCGGGCGAGTCCGCCGCGGCGGCCAGCGCCTCGCGCACGACCTCCGGGGTCGGGTCGACCGGTGTCCCCACGGACAGGTCCACCAGGCCGTCGGGGTGTGCGCGGGCGCGCTCGCGGACGGGGACGAGGGAGTCCCAGGGGAAGTCCGGCAGCGCGCCGGTCAGCAGGCCCACGGGTCCCCCGCCCGGGTGCGCGCGGGGGTCACTCGCCGTGCACGCGCAGCGGGACGGTGGCGATGATCGGGTGGTCGTGCTCGATCTGCCCCATCTTCGCGGCACCGCCCGGCGAGCCGATCTCGTCGAAGAAGTGCACGTTCGCCTCGTAGTACGACGACCACTGCTCCGGCACGTCGTCCTCGTAGTAGATCGCCTCGACGGGGCACACCGGCTCGCAGGCGCCACAGTCCACGCACTCGTCCGGGTGGATGTACAAGGAGCGCTTGCCCTCGTAGATGCAGTCCACCGGACACTCCTCGATGCACGCCTTGTCCTTGACGTCCACGCAGGGTTCGGCGATCACATACGTCACGGCGGGTCCTCCACGGGTGCAGCGGTCGACCTAGTATCCCCCACGTGCGACCTGCCACGACCCGACGTCCAACCTCCGACACGGGAGGACCGGCGTGAGCCCGGACGTCTGGCGCACCTGGACGCCCGGGACGCGTGTCGTCGTGCGCCGGCGGCGCGACGACCTGCCCCCCGGGACGGTCCCCGGGGCGCTGCGCGGCGGGGAGCCCCCGTTCACGGACGTGCTCGGCGAGGTCGTGGCCGTCGACGACGCCGGGGTCACCGTGCGCACGCGCCGGGGCGTCGTGCACGTGCCGGCGCAGGACGTCGTCCGGGCGAAGACGGTACCCCCGCCCCCGGCACCGCGGGCGCGACGGGGGGACGGGGGCACCGGCTGACGTCAGGGCGCCGGCGTCGCTGCGGGCGGCGACCCGCAGACCACCTTGTTCTGCGGCTTGTAGCGCCACGTCCTGGACTGCGTGTCCACGAGCTCCTCGCCGAGGTAGACGCGCCGCGTGTTGGTCACCGTGAACCCGGGGTTGCCGGCGCTCTGCGGCTCACACGTCGGGGACTGGGAGTACACCGTGGTCGGCGCCACCACGCCGGAGCGCCCGCTGGTGGACGTCTCGACGGTGAAGTGCTTGGTGCTCCAGATGCGCACGTGCGCCCGGCCGTCCGCCACGAAGCCCTGCACCAGGGCCCCGTACGGCGTGTTGTTCTTCCACTTCATGTCGATGGTGCCCGTGAAGATCGTGGCCTCCTGGCCCTCGGGGTACCGGGAGAACCACTCGCTGTGCGGCGTGTGCTCGACGTCCTCGTAGCCCGCGAGGAACGCGGCGTTGAACGTCGTCGTCGACACCTGGGACAGGCCGCCGCCCCACGCGTCCTTGTGCTCGCCGTTGACGATCGCCCCGGCCTGCACGAACCCGTGGGCACCGTCGACCGGCCCCAGCGCCTCGGTGAGGCTGAACGTCTCACCCGGGCGCACGAGCGTGCCCGTGATGTTCTTCAGGCCCTGGGCGATGTTGGCCGTGCGGCGCGGCTCGCTCGTCAGGGGGGTGGAGAACTGCGAGACGATCTCCTTGACACCGAGCGCCTCGAGGGCCTCCGTGGTCTGTGCCGGGTCGGACTGGACCAGCTCGACCGGCGCGACGCGGTCGGTGCCCGCGGTCGCCGCCTGGGCGACGGACGTCGCGAGGGCGGCCGGGTCGAGCGTCGTGCCGGGCGTGCCGGGCACGATGACCGGTCCGCCGTCCTGGAACTCGAACCGCGCGTCCGCCGCCGTGGTCAGCAGGTCGGGCAGCTGCGCCAGCACGGCCTCGCCGAGGGCGGGGCCGTCGAGCTGCAGCTGCAGCGTGCCGTCCACGGGCACGAGCGCCGCCCCGGCGGTGAGCGTCGGGACGTCGAGGGTGGCCTGCCGGTCGCCCACCTGCACGGTCACCGGCGCGGCCGTCAGGGGCTGCGCGATCTCACGCAGCGCGCGCTGCGTCTCCTCCTCCGACACGGCCGGCGCGAGCACCTCCGTCGGGAGCTCGAGCGGACGCGTCCCGGTCAGCCAGGAGTCCGCCAGCACCGCCGCGGCACCGGTCTCGTCGAGCTCCCACCCGTCGACCGCCTCGGTCGCGTGGGCGGCCCCGTCGGCGAACACGACCGTGCCGTCGACCGGGGCGAGGGTCAGCGACCCCGTGAGCTGCGTCAGGGCGGCGTCCATCGCGTCGTCGTCGACCTGCGTGACGGGCGGCTGCTCGCCGACGCCGACGAGGTGCCGCCACAGGCGCACGGGCTCGGCCAGGTCGACGCCCGTCAGCCGCGCGACCGTCGCGTCCACGTCGAGCCGCAGCCCCGCGGCCGCCGGGTCGATCTCGGACTGCACCTCCTGCGCGACCACGGGGACGGGCGCCGTCGTGCGCTCCGCGAGGCCGTCGGTCAGCGCCTGCTCCGCCTCGTCGGACGACATCGAGCCGATCTCGACGCCCGCGACGGTGGCGCCGCGCGGGACGCGGTCCGCGAGCGCGTACGACGACCCGACGTACAGGCCGCCGAGCAGGACGACCGCACCAGCGACGACGGCCAGCGTGCGCGGCCAGCGCCTGCGCCCGTCCTCGGCGTCGAACCCGTCGAGCGGCGAGGACGCACGGCCGTTCCCGGACGCGTCCGCAGGTCCGTCGCCGTCACCACCGTCACCGCTGCCGTCGCCCGCCGTCCGCGGCCACGACGCGGCGGGCGCCACCGGCACGGACCCGGGCGCCGCGGCGATCACCGTGGTCGCCTGCGGGTCCCCGCCCGGCCGGTCCGTCGGCCGGCGGTCGTCCACCGGCGGCAGCACCGCCGTGGCGTCGGTGGCGGCACCCGTGGCCGCGGCGGCCGCAGCCGTCGCAGCACCGGGGGTGCCGTCGGTCCGGTCGTCGCCGACCGGGCGCGGCTCCTCGTCGTCCGTGGTCGGAGCGGCCGCGACCGGGCCGTCCACCGCGGCGGCGGGCTCGTCGTCCGACGCCGGTCCGCCGGTCGTGCCGTGCGGCTGCCCACCGCCACGCGCTGCGTCGTCGGTCGGCTGGGCGTCGTCGGTCGGCTGGGCGTCGTCGGTCGGCTGGGCGTCGTCGGTCGGCTGGGCGTCGTCGGTCGCCGCGGCTGTCGTCCCGTCCGGGCGCGCGTCCCGCGAGGACTCACCGGGTGCCGCCAGCCGGTCGCCGGAGGTCGCGCCCTCGGCCGCGGAGCCGTCGTCCGCCGGGGGGCGGGTCGCACCGGCGTCGTCGGCACCGTCGACACGGCTCTGCGCGAGCGCGTGGGCCGGCACCCCCACGGAGGCGGCGTTGAGCGCGGTGAAGGCGAGCGCGGAGAAGCCGCCGAGGTCGAGCACCGGCCGGGGCTGCGGGTCCGCGGTCACGTCCGGCCGCGGGTCGCCGTCCGGGTCGCGCGCGTCGTCGGCCGGACCGGCCGCGGCCGGTGCGTCCTCGTGGCCCTCGGGCTCCGCGGGGTCACCCTGCTCCGTGGCACCGGGCGCCACGTCCGTCGGGGGCACCTCGGCCGTGGGCCGGGCCTCGTCGACGTCGACGCTCGCGCCCGCGGCGGGCACGGTCGGGGGTGCGGTCACCGCCACGTCCTCCCAGGACGGCCACGCGGCGAGCGGCTCGGCCTGCGGGGGCGCGAGCGGGCGGACGGCGGGGCGGGTCGCGCCGGCCCCGGCACCCGTGCCGGCCACGGGCGTCGCGGCGACCACGTCCGCGGTCGTCGGGTCCGTGCCGCGCTCGGCACCGGCGTCCTCGGCCTCGGCCTCGGCCTCGGCGGGCTCGGCACGGTCGTCCGCCTGGACGGACTCGCTGGGC
>Ga0233375_1001033_pt1 | contig 13310 bp, 15 predicted proteins | sample ElkDunMinimDraft_10_FD_191539 | JGI IMG/M metagenome (GOLD analysis project Ga0233375, IMG submission 191539) | Fecal eukaryotic communites from dung pellets of Tule Elk in California, USA - Elk Dung E16 | ecosystem: Host-associated > Mammals > Digestive system > Large intestine > Fecal | place... | reverse complement strand
AGGCGTGGGCGTGCTCGCGGTCCGCAACCGGGTGCGCTGGCGCCGCACCTGGCCCGAGGACGCCGAGCCGTGGTTCCCGGGCGGGGTCAGCGTGCCTGCGGCGTTCGCCGCGGCCGTCGCGCTCCAGGCGGTCCTGGGCGACCGTGCGGCGCAGGACGCGCGGCGACGGGCGATCATCGACACGGTGCGCACGGCAGTCGGACGCATCCCCGACGTCGAGGTCGTGGGCGACCCCGAGGGCAGGCTGCCGCACCTGGTGACCTTCTCGTTCCTGTTCGTGGACGGCGAGGCCCTGGTCACCGAGCTCGACCGGGCAGGCTTCGCGGTCGGGTCGGGGTCTGCGTGCACGTCGAGCTCGCTCGAGCCGAGCCACGTCCTCGCCGCGATGGGCGTGCTCACGCACGGCAACGTCCGCATCGGGCTGGACCGGTCGACGACCGCCGAGGACGTCGACCGCTTCCTCGCGGTCCTGCCGGGGGCTGTCGAACGGGTGCGCGCGTCGCTCGGGGTGAGCGGCCTGTGAGCCCCGGGCCGGGCGCACCGTACGTGGTCGACGCCCGCGGGCTGCGCTGTCCGCTGCCGGTCATCCGCCTGGCGGCCGCCGCCAAGGACCGCGCCCCGGGCGAGGTCCTGACAGTCTGGTCGACCGACCCCGCGGCGCGCCACGACGTGCCCGCGTGGGCCCGGATGCGCGGGCACACCGTCATGGAGAACACGGTCGTGGAGAACACGGTCGTGGAGACCACCGTCGTGGAGAACACCGTCGCGCCGGACCTGCCCGACGGCGCCACGACCTGGGCGATCACCGTCCGCCTCGGCGGGTGACGGACGACCGGACGAGCACGGACGACCGGACGAGCGCCGGCGACCCGAGGAGGACGGGCGCGCCCCGGGACGCGGACGGCCCGGCCACCGTGAGGTGACCGGGCCGTCGTGACGCCGGGCCGGGCCGGGCGACGTGCGGATCAGCCGAACGAGCCGCCGCACGCGCAGGCGCTGCCCGCGTTGGGGTTGTCGATCGTGAAGCCCTGCTTCTCGATCGTGTCGGCGAAGTCGATGGTCGCGCCGTCCAGGTAGGGGACGCTCATCTTGTCGACGACGACCTCGACGCCGTCGTAGTCCTTGAGCGCGTCGCCGTCCAGGACGCGCTCGTCGAAGTAGAGCTGGTAGATCAGGCCCGAGCAGCCACCGGGCTGGACGGCGACGCGCAGACGCAGGTCGTCGCGGCCCTCCTGCTCGAGGAGGCTGCGGATCTTGCCGGCCGCGAAGTCCGTCAGCAGGACGCCGTGGGTGGCGGTCTCGGTGGTCTCGCTCATCGTGTTCTCCGCACAGTCTTCGGTGGGCTCTCGCCCCGTGGTGTGCCGTCGGTCTGCGGCCCCCGTCGCCGGGCAGGCCGATCGGTCCTCAGGCTTGTCGCATACCCGTCAACACGACGGGAGATGGTTCTGTTCCCGAGTGTACGACGCCCGTGCTCACCTGCCACCGCCCGCCCAGGTCCGTGCGACACGCTGGACGCGCGCACGCACGGCGCCGACGTCCGCGCCGAGCTCGTAGGCGCCGCTGATGCCCGCGGCCGCCTGCTCACGCCGGCCCGCGAGCACCTGGCGGGCCAGGACGACGACCGGGATGCCCCGTGCTGCCGCGTGCCGTGCGACCTCGGGCAGGGTTCCGTCGTGCGTCGCCGCGGCGTCCAGGCGGTCGACGACCACGACGGCGACGTCGGACGCCTCCACCCGGGCCTCCAGCGCGACCACGTCGGCGACCACGGCGGTGCCGGGCAGCAGCCGGCCGCCTGCCGCAGCGATCCCGAAGCCCAGTCCCCCGCCCGCACCGGCGCCGGGCAGCGACGTCAGCACCCGGTCGGCGGCCGCCCTGGCAGCGACCCCCGAGCCTGCGCCAGGACCCGCGGCGAGCGCCGTCGTCGGGCCGGCGGGACCCGACAGCAGGTCACGACGCGCCGGGTCCCCCAGGGCGCGCGTGACCTCGTGCGCGAAGTGGCCGTGCGCCCGCTCGAGCTGCTGCGCTCGGGGTGCCAGGCCCGGGTCGCCTGCCGCCAGCGCTCCGCTGGCCCCGTGCAGGCCCAGCAGCGGCAGGTCCGACTCGACGGCGCCGACCAGCTCGACCGACCGCAGCGCGTCGCGCGCTCGCACCGCGAGGGCGGCGTCCTGGGGGGTGGTCCCCTCGAGCGCGGCGCCCCCGCGGGCCAGCGGTCCTCCCGTGCTGCCCGCGAGCGCCGCGAGCATCCCGGCCCCCGCGTCGTGCGTGCCGCCGCCTCCCGTCGCCACCACGACGCGCGAGGCGTGCCGGGCGGCGAGCTCGACCACCTGCCCGACGCCGTAGCTCGTCGCCGCGCCCAGCGCGCCAGGGGAGGTGATCGCGTCGGCGGGTCCGGACCGCAGGAGCGCGGCCTCGACGTAGGCGGTACGGGCGCCGGTCACCGAGGGGTTCCCGAGCCGGAACGTCACGGGCACGTCCTGGCCGCCCGTGCCGCGGGCGACCGCCGCGACCTGCTCGGGGGCGTGGGCCGCGAGCGCGCGCAGGAAGCCGGCCGCTCCCGGGTTGAGGACGCACGCGTCGACGTCGCCGCGCGCGGCCGACGTCCAGGTCTCGGCGACCAGGGCGCTCACGTCCTCGACGGGCAGGGTCGCGTCCGACAGGGCGAGCGGTTCCGCGACGGCGAGGAGGAGGCGCATGCGGCGATTGTGCCAGGCCGTCCGCGGACCTCTCCCCCGGCCCCTGACCGGGCGACCGTTGTGCGACGATGGTCCCGTGAGCACCCTGTTGGACAGCGCCTTCGCGGAACCTGCCCCCTCCCCCCTCCTGCTCCTCGGGCAAGGTCGGGACCTGGCCTCCGAGCGAGGGGTCGAGTGCACCGGCGAGCTGCCGGCCGCCAGCGACCCCGACCTGGTCGAGCGTGCCCGCGCGGCCCGCGCGGCGCTCGGCTCGCGGGCCTTCGTGCTGGGCCACCACTACCAGCGTGACGAGGTCATCGACTTCGCCGACGTCACGGGCGACTCGTTCAAGCTCGCGCGCGAGGCGGCGGCACGTCCCGAGGCGGAGTTCATCCTCTTCTGCGGCGTGCACTTCATGGCCGAGAGCGCCGACATCCTCACCTCGGACGCCCAGCAGGTGATCCTCCCGGACCTCGCGGCGGGCTGCTCGATGGCCGACATGGCCGCGATCAACCAGGTCGAGGACGCGTGGGAGGTGCTCCAGGACGCCGGGATCGCCGACGTCACGCTGCCCGTGACCTACATGAACTCGAGCGCCGCCATCAAGGCCTTCACGGGTCGCCACGGCGGCACCGTGTGCACGTCGTCGAACGCCGAGGTCGCGCTGCGCTGGGCCTTCGACAAGCTGGACGCCGCGGGTGGGCACCTCCCCAGCAAGGTGCTGTTCATGCCGGACCAGCACCTGGGCCGCAACACGGCGCTGCGGGCGCTCGGCATGTCCCCGGCGGACTGCGTGGTCTTCGACCCCCGCAAGCCGAACGGTGGCCTGACCGACGCCGAGCTGCGCGACGCGCGCATGATCCTGTGGCGCGGGCACTGCTCGGTGCACGGACGCTTCTCCGAGCGCAACGTGACCGACGTCCGGGCCGCCGTGCCGGGCGTCAACGTGCTCGTGCACCCCGAGTGCAAGAACGAGGTCGTGGAGGCCGCGGACTACGTCGGCTCGACCGAGTACATCATCAAGATGCTCGACGCCGCCGAGCCCGGCTCGTCCTGGGCGATCGGCACCGAGCTCAACCTCGTACGCCGGGTAGCACGCGCCCACCCGGACAAGCAGGTGCACTACCTCGACTCGACCGTCTGCTTCTGCTCGACGATGAACCGCATCGACCTGCCGCACCTCGTGTGGGCCATGGAGTCCCTCGTGGCCGGGCGCACGGTCAACCGCATCGTGGTCGACGCCGACGACGCCCACTGGGCGCGGGTCGCGCTCGACCAGATGCTCGCCCTGCCGGGCCTGTAGCACCACCCACCGGTCCGGCGCCGTGCGGCGACGGACCGGTGGCGCAGCACCGCATCGACCCTCGGGGGTGACGGATGACGACCGGGAACGGTCTGAGCATCGCGATCTTCGTGTTCGACGGTGCCGAGGAGCTCGACGTCGCAGGCCCGTACGAGGTGTTCGCGACCTGGCGCGAGCGCTCGGCCCTGCGGCCGCGGGTCTCGACGTTCTCCACCGACGGGGGTGGGGTGCGGCTCGCGCAGGGCCTGCACATGGTCCCCGACGGGTCCGCCGACGACGTCGACCCGGTCCAGGTGCTCGTCCACCCCGGCGGTCCCGGGGTCGAGCGGCTGGTCCGGGACCCGGCCCACCTCGCCTGGCTGCACACGGTGCGGTCGCGCGCCTCGCTCCTGACGAGCGTGTGCACCGGTTCGCTGGCGTTCGCGGCGGCAGGTCTGCTGGCGGGACGTCCGGCGACGACCCACCGGGACCACGTCGACGCGCTCGGGCGTCTCGACCCCAGCATCCTCGTGGACACCGAGGCGCGCTTCGTCGACGACGGCGACGTGGTCACCTCGGCGGGCGTGTCCGCCGGGATCGACATGGCGCTGCACCTCGTCGAACGGCTCGAGAGCGCCGAGGCTGCCGGGGAGGTCCGGCGCGCCCTGCAGTACGAGGGCTGAGGCACCGGACCGAACGGGGTGACCGGACCGACGGGCCGAGCGGGGCGGGGTCAGGAGGCGGCGCGCTCCTCGTAGCGGCCCGAGCGGTGCGCCCAGCGGTCGAAGAACACCGTGAGGAACGGTGGGAGCGTCGCGGCGAGCGCGAAGAAGAGCGTCACGAGAGACCAGCGCTGACGGACGGCCACGGCGAGCGCGAGCGCGACGTAGGCGACGACCAGGCCACCGTGCACGGGGCCGAAGATCTTGACGCCGATCTCGGAGGCCTCGGCGATCCACTTCACGTACATCCCCACGAGCAGGCCTGCCCAGGAGAACGCCTCGGCGATCGCGACCGCGCGGAACGCGCGGACGGTCCAGTGGTGGGAGGTCTCAGGCTTCGTGGCCGCGGCGGGCACCTGGGCGTCGGCGGTCGGGGCGTCGGACGTCGGGGCGTCGAGGTGAGAGGTCACGGGCGCCATCCTCACACGCGAGCCCTGGCGGGCCGAAACCGGTCGGCCTCCTCGATACCTGATACCGGCCGTGCCCGGTAGTAGCCTGCGACGGTGACCCGACAGATCCAGCTCACGCTCGCCAGCACCCGCCCGCGCAAGGCCGTCCCCGGGCGCGGGGTCCTCGACCCGTCCGTGACCCGCATGCGCGTGCGTCCCGGCGACCTCGACTTCTACCTGCACGTGAACAACGGCGTGTACCTGCAGATGATGGACGTGGCCCGCAGCAACTTCCTCGCGGACCTCGGTGCCTTCGGGCTCCTGCGTGACAAGGGCTGGTACCCGGTCGTGGCCTCGTCCACCATGAAGTACCGCCGTTCGCTCCAGCTCTGGGACCGCTTCGAGATCACGACCCGTGTCCTCGGATGGGACGATCGCGTCGTCTACCTCGAGCAGGTCTTCACGCGCGGCGGGGACCTGTGCGCGCGTGGACTCATCGCGGGCCGGTTCCTGTCCAAGGCCGGCGACCGCATCCCGGGGCCCGACGTCGTCGGCCTGCTGGGCACCTCGACCGTGAGCCCCGAGCTGCCGGCCGACGTGCACGCCTGGGCACAGGCCGTGGACGTCGCGGCACGCTGACCAGGCCTTCGCCCACGGACGAGCCCACGACCGTGGCCTGACGCGGGGGGAGGACCGGCACCGCAGCAGCGCGCGACCTCAGGCCGGGACCGCCTGGGCGATCCGGACCAGGTTGCCCGACGGGTCACGGAACGCGCAGTCGCGCGGACCCCAGTCCTGGTCCATGGGCTCCTGCAGGACCTCGGCTCCCGACGCCCGGACGGTCTCGAAGAGCGCGTCGACGTCGTCGGTCGCGAACACGAGGATCGGCAGGACCCCCTTGGTCATGAGCTCCTGGAGCGCGTCGCCGTCGGCCTGCGAGCGACCCGCGTGCGGCGCCGAGAGCACGATGCCCAGCCCGGGCTGGGCGTCCGACCCCAGCGTGACCCAACGGAACCCCTCGGAGCCCACGTCGTTGTGCACCTTGAGCCCGAGCGCGTCGCTGTAGAACGCGATCGACTCGTCGACGTCGTTGACGGTGATGTTGCAGAACTTCAGGGAGATGGTCATGTCGGCGACTCTAGGACGGGGCTCGCGCGCCCGCTTCTCCGATCCTGCTCGATGCAGGTGGTCGCCCTCGGGGCCGGTGGAGTGCTCAGTGCGCGGTGGCCCGGGGGGTCGCCGCGGCGCTGCGCGCCGGGCGCGTCACGACCTGGGCCACGCACGGCGGCATGGCCTTGACCGCGGCGTGCTCACGGCTCCGATAGGCCGAGGGGGTCTCGCCCACGACCTCGGTGAACTTCGAGCTGAACGAGCCGAGCGACGTACAGCCGACCGTCATGCACGCGTCCGTGACGCTCGCACCACCCCGCAGCAGCGCCATGGCCCGCTCGATCCGGCGCGTCATGAGGTACGAGTACGGTGTCTCGCCGTAGGTCGCACGGAACCGGCGCGAGAAGTGCGAAGGAGACATGAGGGCCTGGCGGGCCATGGTCGGGACGTCGAGCGGCGCCGCGTACTCACGGTCCATGAGATCCCGGGCGCGGCGCAGCAGGACCAGCTCGGAGAGCTCCTGCGGGGTCATGCCCCGAACGTAGCACCGGGACACGCCGTCGCCCCCGGGGGGGCGCAAGGATGGGCTGGCGGTCGCCACCGGATCGATGACGGCCACCAGCCCGTCCGTGCACGCCCTGGCCGGAGAGGTCAGCCCCGCGCGAGCCGCGTCAGCAGCAGCGCCTCGGCCAGCACGACCTTCTCCAGCTCGCCCAGGTGCACCGACTCGTTGGCGCCGTGCGCACGCGAGTCCGGGTCCTCGACGCCCGTCACGAGGATCGCCGCCGCAGGGAAGACGTCGAGCAGGTCGGCGATGAAGGGGATCGAGCCGCCGATACCGATGTCCACCGGGGGCGTGCCCCACGAGGCCTCGAACGCCCAGCGCGCGGCCTGCATGGCCACCGAGTCCGCCGGGGCCTGGAACGGCTTGCCCGTCTCCCCGTCGCGGACCGTGACCTGCGCACCGAAGGGCGCGTTCGACTCGAGGTGCGCACGCAGCGCCGCGAGCGCGGACGCCGGGTCCTGCCCGGGAGCGATGCGCAGCGAGAGCTTCGCGGTCGCGCGCGGGGTCAGCGTGTTGGAGGCGTGCGCGACGCTCGGGGCGTCGATGCCGATGACCGACAGCGCCGGCTTGGTCCACAGGCGACCGGACAGCGCCCCCTCGCCCGCGAGGCGGACACCGTCCAGCACCGAGGAGTCGGCGCGGAAGTCCGCCTCCTCGTAGTCGACGCTCGGGTCCGGCGCAGAGACCAGCCCCTCGACCGCGACGTTGCCGCGCTCGTCGTGCAGCGTGGCGACCAGCCGCGAGAGCAGCGTGAGGGCGTCCAGCACCGGGCCGCCGAACATGCCCGAGTGGACCGCGTGCCCCAGGGCCGCGACCTCGACCTCGCAGTCGACCAGGCCACGCAGGCTCGTCGTGAGGCCAGGGACGCCGACCTTCCAGTTGGCGGAGTCCGCCACCACGATCACGTCGGCCGCGAGGAGGTCCTCGTGCTGCCGGAGGAAGGGCAGGAAGCTGGGCGACCCGATCTCCTCCTCGCCCTCGACGAACACCGTCACGCCGATCGGCAGGTCACCGAGCACGGACAGGGCCCGCAGCGCGCCGACGTGCGCGACGATCCCGGCCTTGTCGTCCGCAGCACCACGACCGAACAGGCGGCCGTCGACCTCGGTCGGCACGAACGGGTCGGTGGCCCACGCGGCCCGGTCCCCCGGCGGCTGCACGTCGTGGTGCGCGTAGAGCAGGACCGTCGGGGCGCCCGCCGGCGCCGGGCGACGCGCGACGACGGCAGGGGCGCCGATCGGCCCGGCGGCACCGCTCGCGTGCAGGATCTGCACCTCGGGCAGGCCCGCCCCGCGCAGGAGCTCGGCCACGGCCTCGGCGCTCGCCGCGACGTGGGCCTGGTCGAACGCGGAGTTCGACACCGACGGGATGCGCACGAGCGCCTCGAGGTCACCGCGCAGGGCGGGGAAGAGCTCGGCGACCCGGGCGCGCAGGTGAGCGACGTCGTCGGGCTCGGAAGGAGTGCTGGTTCCAGGTGTGCTGTTCACCCGCGCAACGCTACCCGCCGGTACGCTCCCCTTCGCGCCCGGATCCGGTGACGAGGCAGCACCCGTCCTCGACTACGCTGGACCTGTGTTCTCACGCAACAAGTCCTCCGCGCCCTCGTCGAACGACGCCCCCGATCCCGTTGCCGCCGCAGCCGAGATCGAGAAGGCCGGCGGCAAGGGCAGGCCGACCCCCAAGCGCAAGGTCGCCGAGGCCGCGAACAAGCGTCCCCTCGTGCCCAGCGACCGCAAGTCGGCGTCCAAGACCGCACGTCAGCAGCAGCGCGACGCGCGTGACCGCCAGTTCCAGGCCATGCAGACGGGCGACGAGCGCTACATGCCTGCCCGCGACAAGGGCCCGGTCAAGCGCTATGTGCGTGACTACGTGGACGCACGCTGGAACCTGGGCGAGTTCTTCCTGCCCGTGGCGCTGGTGTTCATCGTCCTGACGTTCGTGTTCAACCAGAACCTGAACATGGCCACGATCATCATCTTCGTGCTCTACGGGATCGTGCTCATCACGGTCGTCGACGCGTTCATCATGTGGCGCTCGCTCAAGAAGCGCCTGGTGGCCAAGTTCGGGCCCGACTCCCCCAAGGGCAACGCCATGTACGCCGTGATGCGCGCCTTCCAGCTGCGCCGCGCCCGCCTGCCCAAGCCCATGCACAAGAAGCACGGCAGCTTCCCCGAGTAGCTGGCGACGGGGTCGGCGTCACAACTCCGACCCGCGAGAACGACCTCGCCACGGCCCAGGCCTTCAGTGAGCGACGGCACGGTCCTCGAGCCAGGCGGCGATCTTGTCCATCTCGGGATGAACGTCGCCGGCGACCTCACGCATGAACGCGTCACCCTCCGCCGGGTCGATCACCAGGTCGAACCCATCGAGCCGGTAGAGAAGCGCCACCAGCAGGACCGACAGCCGCTCGTTCCCGTCCAGCAAAGGGTGCGACCGGTTGATCGCGTCCAGCAGCGCTGCGCCTTTCACAGGTATCCCCACGTACGCTTCGTTGCCGAGCACGACCTGCGCCGGACGGTCGAGGGCGGATGCCAGCGCTCCGGCGTCGCGGATGTGCAGCCGGAGGCGTTCGCAGATGTCGAGCGCGTCAGCGAGCTCGGGACCTCGCTCTGCCACTACGGCAAGTGACAACGTCTCTCGGACCTGCCCGAGCCCATGCACACGAAGCACGGCAGCTTCCCCGGGCAGCCGCCCGCGTCCGCCGCGTCTGGACGCACGCGCGCCACAGTTCCCCGAGGTGCCCCGGGCAACTTAGTGTTGTCCCATGCCCAACTACCGCTTCCTCGGCAACTCCGGCCTCAAGATCTCCGAGATCACCTACGGCAACTGGCTCACCCACGGCTCGCAGGTCGAGAACGATGTCGCCACCCAGTGCGTCCACGCCGCCCTCGACGCGGGCATCACCACGTTCGACACCGCGGACGTCTACGCGAACACCAAGGCCGAGCAGGTGCTCGGCGACGCCCTCAAGGGCCAGCGGCGCGAGTCGCTCGAGATCTTCACCAAGGTCTACTGGCCGACCGGGCCCGGCGGGGCCAACGACTCGGGCCTGTCGCGCAAGCACGTCATGGAGTCGATCAACGGCTCGCTCCAGCGCCTCGGCACCGACTACGTCGACCTCTACCAGGCCCACCGCTTCGACCAGTCGACCCCGCTCGAGGAGACGATGCAGGCGTTCGCCGACATCGTGCGCCAGGGCAAGGCCCTCTACATCGGCGTGAGCGAGTGGACCGCGGACCAGATCCGTGCGGGCCACGCCCTGTCGAAGGAGCTGGGCTTCCAGCTCATCTCCTCCCAGCCGCAGTACTCGATGCTGTGGCGGGTCATCGAGGACGAGGTCGTCCCCACCTCGCGCGAGCTGGGCCTGTCCCAGATCGTCTGGTCCCCCGTCGCGCAGGGGGTCCTGTCGGGCAAGTACCTGCCCGGCCAGCCCGCTCCCGCAGGCTCGCGTGCGACGGACGCGAACGGCTCGCGCTTCATCCAGCAGTTCATGACCGACGACGTGCTGAACCGGGTGCAGCAGCTCAAGTCCGTCGCGGACGAGCTGGGCCTGACCCAGGCGCAGCTCGCGGTCGCGTGGGTCCTGCAGAACGACAACGTCGCGGCCGCCCTCATCGGTGCCTCGCGACCCGAGCAGGTCGCCGAGAACGTCAAGGCCTCGGGGGTCGTGATCCCGGCCGAGCTCATGACGAAGATCGACGAGATCCTCGGTGACGTCGTCGAGCGCGACGCCGCCAAGACGGCGGCCGGCGCCCCCGGCCCCCGCTGATCTGCTGGTCGCTGGGCGCCTTCGTGCTCTGAGAGCTGTCAGAAGTGCACCGGGGTATGCCCCGGTGCACTTCTGACGCCCGAGCGTGACCTACACCGCGTGCGGCTCGGGCTCGCCCGGCGCGTCGCCCCGCCCGGCCGCGCCCGCGTTCCCCGCGTCGGTCCCGGCTGCGGCGCCGCTCGGGAGGTGCGCGACGCCGTCGAGCATCTCGACGGGCACGACCGCCGGGCGCAGGTGCGGCGCGAGAAATCTCGCCGCGACCTGGACGACCGGCCCCACGCCCAGGGCGTACAGGACGGTCGCCCAGCCGAGCGTGCCACCGAGCGCGAACCCGATCGCGACCACGAGGACCTCGATCGCGGTCTTGACCCGGCGCACGGGCCAGCCCGTCCGGGCGACGAGCCCGGTCATGAGACCGTCACGGGGTCCGGGGCCCAGACGAGCACCGAGGTACGCGGCCGTCGCGACGCCGTTGAGCGCGACCCCCGCGACCGCGAGCGCCACGCGCCCGGCCGCGGTCGGGTCGGGGTCGATGCGCTGAAGCAGCAGCAGGAACGGGTCGAGGGTCGCGCCGATCACGACGATGTTGGCGATCGTCCCGACGCCGGGACGCTGGCGCAGCGGGATCCACAGCAGCATCACCACGGCGCTCGACGCGACGACCACGACGCCGAGCGCGAGCCCTGAGCGCAGCGCCACGCCCTGGTGGAAGACGTCCCACGGCATCGCGCCCATGCCCGAGTGGATGAGCATGGCCATGGTCAGGGAGAAGCCGAACAGTCCGAGCGTGAGCTGGACGGTCCGGCGCAGAGGGCTGAAGTTCGTCGACACTCCCCTACTGTGCGGCCCCAATGGACTGGTGATCCATAGCCAATCAGAGGAGAGTGGCCCTATGGTCCCCTCGCTCGCCGCACCCGCTCCCGCGCTGCCGCCGGTGCACCGGCGCCTGTCCGCCCCGGCGCTCGGCGCTCTCATCGACGGATGGCAGACCGGAGGCCCCGCGTACGTCGCGCTCGCCGACGCGGTCCGTGGTGCGGTCCTGTCCGGCACGGTCCCCCCGCACACGCGTCTGCCGAGCGAACGCGAGCTCGCCGGGACGCTCGGCGTCTCCCGGACCACCACAGCCGCGGCCTACGCGGCACTGCGCGAGCGCGGGTTCGTCATGAGCCGCACGGGCGTCGGGACCGTCGCGGTCCTGCCCCGACCCGCGCGCCGCACCCAGCCGCAGTGGTGCGGCGGCGACGCACCCGTACCCGTGGGCGTCGAGCCGCCCGACGACCTCGTCGACCTCAGCCAGGCCGCGCCCGCGGCCCCCTCGCAGCTCCACGCAGCCTACGGTCGCGCGCTCGAGGCGCTGCCGGCCTACCTGTCGGGACGCGGGTACGAGCCGCTCGGCCTCGAACCCCTGCGCGAGGCCGTCGCGCAGCGGCTCACCGAGCGCGGCACCGCGACGACCCCGGACCAGGTCCTCGTCACGACGGGTGCCCAGCACGCGATCACGACCGTGGCGCAGTCGCTCCTGGGACCACGCGACCGGGTCGTGGTCCAGTCGCCCACGTACGCGCACGGCATCGAGACGATGGCCCGTCGCGGGGCGCGCGTGGTCGGGTTCCCCGTGGGCGCGGGCCTCCCCGGCGACGGACCGGGGTTCGACGTCGGGCTCTTCGAGTCCACCATCCGCGCCGCGACCCCGCGCCTGGTGTACCTCGTCCCCGACTTCCACAACCCGACGGGCTACAGCCTCACGGCCGACGAGCGCGCTGCGGTCCGGCGGACCGCTCTCCGCCACCGGGTCACGGTGATCGGCGACGAGACCCTCACCGACATCGCGCTCGACGGCCCCGCGCCCGAGCCGCTCGCGGGCGACGGGTCCGCGACGAGCCACCTGCTCACCGTGGGGTCGGCGTCCAAGACGTTCTGGGGCGGCCTGCGCGTGGGCTGGGTCCGGGCGCACCCCGACGTCGTCGCGCACCTCGCGCGCGTGCGCGGCGCGAGCGACATCGCGACCTCGGTGCTCGAACAGCTCGCGGTCGTCGAGCTGCTCGCCCGCCGCGACGAGGTCCTCGCCGAGCGCCTGCCCCTGCTGAGGTCGCAGCGTGACCTGCTGCGCTCGGCGGTCACGGCCGCGATCCCCGCGTGGCAGGTGACGTCACCGCCGGGCGGGCTGTCGCTGTGGGTCGACCTGGGGCGCCCGCTCGCGCACGCGCTGGCGGCGGCCGCGGCGGTACGGGGACTCGTGATCAACCCGGGCCCGTCCCTCACGCCCGACGGCGCCGCGACCTCCCGCGTCCGGCTCACCTTCGCGCCCGACGCCGAGGCGATCCGCCGGGCCGTGCCACGGCTGGTAGCGGCCTGGGAGCACGTGGCGGGCTAGGACTCGCTCTCCCCTCTCCCCCGCCGGTGTCGAACAGGTGGTTGTGGTTCGTCATCGGGCGCTGACGGACTACAACCACCTGTTCGCCGGACCACAACCGTCCGGTGTGCAGTTCCGGGCGTCTCGGGACTCGACCGACCGCCCGCACTGCACACCGGGCTACGTCACCCAGCCGCTCGACCTGGCTCGCCCGCGCCGCGCCCCACGAAGCGTCCGTCCACGAGCACCGGCACCAGGTCCGAGGCGTCGAGCTCCGCCGCGATCTCGACGTCGGTCCCGAACCCTTCGCGCGCGAGCTCGCGCCCGCTCACACAGCGGGCGAGCCGGTCACGCAGGACGTCGGCACCGGATCCGCCGTCGGGCCCGCCGCACGCCGACCGGAACGCCGCCGCGGCGACCTCGGCCTCGGGCGACAGGTCGTGCTCGT
>Ga0233375_1001031_pt1 | contig 13353 bp, 7 predicted proteins | sample ElkDunMinimDraft_10_FD_191539 | JGI IMG/M metagenome (GOLD analysis project Ga0233375, IMG submission 191539) | Fecal eukaryotic communites from dung pellets of Tule Elk in California, USA - Elk Dung E16 | ecosystem: Host-associated > Mammals > Digestive system > Large intestine > Fecal | place... | reverse complement strand
GACCTTCATCGAAGTTGCTCCTTGAGAAATGAGGGCTCACGAGACGGATCTCTCGTGAGGAAAGGGATGGTGCCACACGAAGAACACGAGATTGTTACGGGACGCAAACAGCGTTCGCTAAGGGTTAGGGACGGCCGATTCGGGGTACTGGCAATGGTTCGTCCTCTTTGGCGTCCTGGGACCTGCGCCCTGCGGCAGCCCCGTGCACTTGACGTGGCGGTCCTGGCCCGTTGGCCGATGATCGAAGGGCGACGAGGATCGACGACGGGGGACCAGATGCGCGTGCTCGTGACCGGAGCGACCGGATTCATCGGGCGTCGGCTGGCGCCCGCCCTGGAGGCCGAGGGGCACGAGGTCACCGCCATGACGCGGCATCCGGACACGTACGCCGGCCCCGGCCGGGCGGTGTTCGGGGACGTCCAGGACCCCGACTCGCTGTCCGCCGCCCTCGCCGACGCGGAGGCGGCCTACTACCTCGTGCACTCCCTCGACTCCGGCGACTTCGTACGCCGTGATGCCGAGGCCGCCACCGCGTTCGGGTCGGCGGCGGCCGACGCGGGACTGAGCCGGATCGTCTACCTCGGCGGTCTCGGAGACGACGCCGACGAGCTGTCCGACCACCTGCGCAGCCGCCGCCAGGTCGAGTCCTTGCTGGCCGGGGGCGGTGTCCCCGTGACGACGTTGCGTGCCGGGATCGTGGTGGGGCACGGCGGGATCTCGTGGGAGATGACCCGCCAGCTCGTCGAGCACCTGCCCGCGATGGTGACGCCGCGGTGGGTGAGCACCCGGACCCAGCCCATCGCGGTCGACGACGTCATCCGCTACCTGGTGGGCGTGCTGACGCTGCCCGAAGGGACCGACCGGGCGTACGAGATCGGCGGGCCGGAGGTCGTCGAGTACGTCACGATGATGCGCCGCCTCGCCGAGATCGAGGGCCGCCACCCGGTGATCGTCCCCGTGCCGCTGCTGAGCCCGGGGCTGTCCGCACTCTGGCTCGCGCTCGTCACCGACGTCGACACCCGCACCGGGCGCTCGCTGGTGGACTCGATGGTCAACGAGGTCGTGGTGCGCGACGACGCCATCCGCGAGGCGGTGCCGTTCGACCCTCTCTCGTACGAGGAGGCCGTGCTGCGGGCGCTCGCGGAGAGGGCGCGCGAGCAGTCCGCCGAGGGCGAGCCGGCGTGACGTCCCGGAGTGGGGTCGGTGCCCGCTGGCGCACGCGCGTCCGAGGCCTGCTGCCGCGCGGGCTGGGGTACGTGGTCCCCGTCCGTGCTCCTGAGCCTGCGGAGGTGCTGAGACGCCGCCGTCGTACGGTCGCCGCGGTGAGCGCGGCCGGTGCCGGGCTGCTCGGGGTGTCGCTGTCCCGCAAGCCCGACTCGCCGCAGTTCTACGGGCTGTCGCTCGCCACAGCGGTGACGTGGACGGTCGGCGCGGTGGCGTCGGGACCGGTGCACCGGGGGTGGATCGAGACTCAGGACCAGGCGCTGCGCCGCCCGGTCGTCGTGCCCGTGCTGACCGGGGTCGGAGCGTTCGGGTGCTTCTACGCCGCTGCGCTCGTGGCCCAGCGCATCCCGGTGCTCGACGCGGCCCTGCGGCGGGTGCTGCGCTTCGCCGACGGGAGCACGCCGCTGGTCGCGCTCACGACGCTCGCGAACGGCGCGGCAGAAGAGCTGTTCTTCCGCGGAGCGTTGTACGACGCGGTGGGGGAGAGCCACCCCGTCCTGGTCTCGACGGTCGCCTACACGGCGACGACGGCGTCCTCGCGGAACCCGTCACTGATCCTGGCCGGGGCGGTGGTGGGCACGTTGTTCGGCCTTCAACGACGGGCGACGGGAGGCATCCAGGCCTCGACGCTGACCCACCTCACGTGGTCGGCGCTGATGCTGCGCTTCCTCCCTCCTCTCTTCCATGAGCCGCGTGACGCCCCGGTTCGGAGTCGGACCGTTCTGTGACGATCTGAGGGTCGGGAAGGTCACAGACTCGTAACGCAGGTATTCACTCCCTTGACCGGTGGCGAGCAGCGTCCAGATGATCTGTCCACCTGCCATCGCGGCGGGGATCGGCGCGTGAGCACCGAGGGAGAATGAGGTCCCCCAGTGAGGCTGCCACGCGTACTCGTGGGTTGTGCGGTGCTCGTCGCAATGTCGTTGCCGGCCTTGACACCTGGAACAGGCGAGGAGGCGTCCGCGGCGGTCTCGTCCGAGTCGCTTCTCGATGAGCCGGTGCTCGACGAGCCGGTCACGATCGAGGGTGCGACCACCGAGACGGAAACCGTCGTGGCGAACCCCGACGGTACCTACACCACGACCATCTCGGCGGAACCTGAGCGAGTGCGTGACGAGGACGGTTGGAGAGACATCGATACCAACTTGGCGCCCGTCGGTGACGTCGTTGTCCCAGAAGCAGCGCCCGGCGACGTCGAGTTGTCGGCCGGCGGCGATGACTCGGCGCTCTTCAGCATCGACATCGAAGGCGTCCGAAGTTCGGTGTGGTGGCCCGACACTCTGCCCGAGCCGGTGCTGACCGACAACACGGCGACATATGAAGGAGTCTTCGACGGTGTCGACCTGCGCGTGTCCGTGAGTGCGGTCGGAATCTCGCAGGTCCTTGTCGTGCACGATGCCGAGGCCGCCGCCAACCCCGCGCTACGCGAGCTTACGTTCCCTCTCGAGGTGAGGAACGGCGAGCTCAAAGCGGATAGCGCGGGCGTGCTCACCCTTGTCGACGAGTACGGGACCGAGGTCGGCGCGTCGAGCGGCGCGAAGATGTGGGATTCCTCAGGGAGCAGCGTCGCCCCGGGTGACGGGGCCCAGGCGATGGCACTGGCTGGGGTCGACGTGGGCACTGAGGCGAGCGGGCCGTCCGACGGCGACACGCTGACGACAATCGAGACTGTCCTCGAGGATGACGCCTTGACGCTTCTGCCCCCCGAGGAAGCACTCTCCGGCGCCGAGGTGGCGTACCCGCTGTATATCGACCCGCCGTTGACGGCAGAACGCAACGGCCGGGCGATGGTTTACAAAGAGCACCCGAAGTCTAGTTTCTTCAACTGGACCGACTCGAACGGCCAGGGCGTCGGCTTCCAGAACGCCGACGGAGTCTCCACCAAGCGGCTCTACTGGAACTTCAACACCCCCAACATCGGGTCCGCCGAGGTGGTGAGCGCGTCCTTCGACGCGAAGCTTCTCTTCTCGTGGTCTTGCACCCCGCGGGCTGTCCAGGTCTATCGCACGGCGAAGGTCGACTCGAGGACGACCTGGAACAACAAACCTGCCTTCGACAGCGATCGGCACCAAGATTCCAGAACTGTCGCGGGCGGACGTTCTGGGTGTGCCGAGCAGGAACGGATCGGCTTCGATGTTTCGAAGGCGATGAAGAGCGTCGCCAACACGAACGCGCCGACCGTCACGTTCGGGATGAAGGTGCCAGCCTCCCTGGAGGATGGGACCGATCCCTCGGGATGGAAGCGCTTCGGAGCTAAGGCTCGGCTGACGGTCGTCACCAGAACGAGGCCGAACACGCCATCGAACCTCGAGATGGCCGAACCAAGCGGCAAGTGCGGCGCGCTCTTCGGCGCGGACGCGCCGAAACTTGCGGCGCGGATCAGCGACCCGGATGCCACCAAACTGCTTCGTGCCGAGTTTAAACTCACAGGGACGACGAGCGCAGGGACTCCGAAGACATGGAGCTACACGAGCAGTCCGGTCAAGTCCGGCAGCCGAGTCGTCACCTCGACATCCGGTGTCGGGACGAACAGCACGGGCGATCCGGTCTCAGGCACCTACTCGTGGCGTGTGCGCGCGTACGACGCCCAAGGTGTCTCCAGTGCATGGACTACCTCGTGCAGCTTCAGGATCGACGCTGATCGGCCGAGGGCGCCACGAATCATCCTGCCCGATATCGAGTGGAAGTTCGGTGGCCCGGCCGGTCAGGTGCAGTTCGCGCCGCATCCCTCGGACTCGGACGTATTCCAGTACTACTGGGGGCTCGACACCGACGCCCCGAGTAAAGGCGTGGGCGCGAACGCGACGACCATGATCGGGACAGCGAACGTGGCGCCGTCGCGGATTGGTCTTAACAAGATTTCTGCGAAGGCCGTTGACCGCGCCATGAACCAGAGCCCGGTGGCGAGCGCGACCTTCGAGGCCCATGGCCTACTCGAGAAGGAGCGGTACTCATTCAACGACATCGGTCAACTGAGTTCATACAACCTCGTGACCGAGCCCGGTCAGCCCCCGGGGTCGAATGGGGGCCTCCTGCACGCGCAGGAGATCCAAAAGAGCATCGGCGGAAGGTATGAGGAGTACGCGCCCGACCCGATGCCTCCGGGGTGGGAGCCGGGGTGGATCGAGGAGTACGCTCTGGCTCCCTACGGGAGGTTTGACGCGGGAAACCCGTTCGCGGGTCCAAGGTTCGACACGAAGAACAGTTACATGGTCTCTTTCTTCGTGAAGCCGAAGGACTTCTCCGGCACATCGACGCTGGTCAGACAGCAGGGCGTCGACAAGAACGGGACGATGCGATCCGCGTTCGAGCTCGCGGTCGAGGCAAGCTGCCCTCGTACGACCGTGGCGGCAGATGGGGCCGAGACGGACATCGTCGGCGCGAGCTGCTTCTCGTTCCGGGTCTGGGACGACGCCGTGGGCGCGTACGCGACTGCGTATTCGGATCTTCCCGCTACCGATGAGTGGTTCCACGTCGTCGGTGCCTACCACGCCGGGAGCCAAGATGTCTTCCTGTGGCTCGGCAAGGGGAAGGGTGTCGTCTGCAAGAACCGGCTCGAGACAGAGCTGATGTGCCGGTCACCGTGGTCCGCGCGCATTACCACTCCGATCGCCAGTACAGAGGGCCTTTACATTGGGCGTTACCGGAACGGGGCAGGGCCCGCCGACCGGCCGACCGTGGCCCTGATCGACAACGTCGTGGTGTCGCAGGGAGTTCCTGACCGCGCCTCGCTGGTGAGGTACGACTCCGAGGAATTTGGCCTCCTGCCGAGGCTCACGCCTGAGCCGTACTGATCGCCCAACCGTCCCTGATTGATCGAACCCTTTCAGACCTCGAGGTGTCGGATGCGGAGTCGTTGGTGCGTGTCGTCTGTTGCGGCGGTTGTGGGCGTCGTGCTTACCGGAGCACTTCTTGCGCCGGCGGAGGCCCGACCGTCGTCACTGCATGAGGCGGAGCCGCAGCCGGCGGAGGTCGCGTCCGTCAAGGTCAGGAAGCCCGAGGTGCGACGGGGAACCACCAAGGGCGAGCGCGCGATCGCCAAGCTGCGCGCCGCGTCGGCCGACCCGGTGGGCTCCGCTGACGTGCCCGGCGCCACGAAGGCGGCGTCTGTCGGTCTTGGACGATCGTGGACTCGCGACCCGAGGTCAGGCGTCGCCGTGCGGCGTGCGTCGACGGGTGCGTCCGAGGCAGAGTCGAGCGTCCGGGTCGCTCGTCTCGGACACGGCCGAGTAGGTGGGGGGCGGGCACACGGAGTGTTCTTCAGCGCTCAAGCCGACTCGAGCGTCGCCGGTGACGTCGAGCTCCGCGTCGACTACGGGGCTTTCGCGAACGCTTACGGCGGTGACTGGGCGGGGCGCCTGCGCCTGGTGCTGGTCGGCGAGTGTGCGACGCAGGAGTCCGAGGTCCGCTGTGACGAGGTGACAGCCGTACCGTCGGCGAACGATGTGCCGGCCGGCGCCGTCACCGGCACGGTGCCGGAGTCGTTACTCGCTGCATCCACGGGAGCGACATTCGCGCTCGTCGCGGCCGCCTCGGGAGAGGGCGGCGACTTCACAGCGACTCCGTTGTCGTCGACCGCGTCGTGGTCGGCGGGCGGCAATTCGGGCGGATTCAACTGGTCGTACCCGCTGGTCACCCCACCGGGGCTCGGCGGACCGACACCGGATCTCCAGCTCACCTACTCATCGGCCTCGGTCGATGGGAGGACCTCGTCGGTCAACAACCAGCCGTCCTGGGTCGGTGAGGGCTTCGAGCTTGAGCCCGGCTACATCGAACGGTCGTACTCGACGTGCGCCGACGATATGACAGGTTCGAACTCCACGGTTAAGACGGGCGACCTCTGTTGGCGCGACGAGAATCTGACCTTGGTCATGGGTGGGCGGGCAGGTCGACTCCTCAAGACGGCGACCGCGAACGTCTGGCGCCTGGAGGCGGACGACGGTAGCAGGATCGAGCGCAAGACCGGTGCTCCGAACGGTGCGCTCAACGGGGAGTACTGGGTCCTCACGACCTCCGATGGCAGGCGCTATTCGTTCGGCCGTGGAAAACGCTTCGCGGACGACACGGCTCGTACGGACTCGGTCTCGACTGTCCCCGTCTTCGGCAATCAGAGCGGCGAGCCCTGCTACGAGGCCGAGTTCAAAGACTCGTCTTGTGTGCAGGCCTGGCGCTGGGGTCTCGACCACGTCGTCGATACGAACAACAACTCGATGACGTACTTCTACACGCAGGAGAAGAACCGATACGGTCTCAATCTCAATTCCAAGAGCGCCGAATACGACCGCGGAGCGGTGCTGCGAAAGATCGAGTACGGACAGCGCGCAGGCGCGGAGGACTCGGCCGCTCCTGCGAAGGTCGAGTTCGATACCGTCAAGCGTTGTGACCGCGCCAGCGCGGCGGAGTGCCTTGCCGCTCCGACAGATGAGACTGCAGCGGCGTGGCCGGATGTTCCTAGCGACCAGATCTGCCGGAGCGACAGCTCGTGCGCAGGCCGTGTGTCACCGACGTTCTTCTCGCTTCTGCGGCTCGCAAGAGTCACAACGTCGGTCCTAAAGAATGGCGCGTACTCGACGGTCGACGAGTGGACATTCGCTTTTGGGTTCCCCAAGACCGGGGACTACACGCGCCGTGCGCTGGCGTTGCAGAGTATTAGTCGCCAAGGGCTGGTTGGCGGGACGCTCGCCGACGCGACGGTGAAGTTCGGTGGCGAGTCGCTGCCGAGTCGCGTGGATGCACCCGACGACAATGCGAGCCCGTACTACAAGTGGCGCGTTAACGCGATCGACAACGGTGTCGGCGGGGAGACGTTCATTTCGTACTCGAACCCCACCTGCACTCCAGCGACGACCCCCGACCCGGACGCACTGAAGTCGAACACACATCGTTGCTTTCCTTCGTACTTCACCCCGCCGGGTGGTGTCGATCCCCAGCTCCACTTCTTCCACAAGTACGTGGTCGCCGGCGTCACCGAACTCGACAAGACGGGCAACGCCGAGGCGAAGTCAACGGCCTACGTCTACTCCGGTGCACCGGCGTGGGCTCTGAACGATGTGCCGGTGATCCCGAAGAAATACCGGACGTACAACGACTGGCGCGGCTACGCCAAGGTGTCCGTCCGAGTCGGCAGCGCCGAAGGGCCGCAGACCAACACTGACTACCTCTACATGCGGGGGCTCGACGGCGAGGACGTCGGCGACTCCGACACGGACCCGATCACGGATCGCGAGCACTTCAAGGGATTCGTACGCAAGGAGAAGGTGACGCTCGGTCCGGGCGGAGCCACGGTCTCACTCAAGGTCAGGACACCGTGGCGGAGTTCTGATCATGCGTCCGCGGATCCAACTGGGGAAGCGCGGATCGTCCGAACCGGGGTCGAAGAGCTGCGCACCCCACTCGCCGCCGGCGGGGAGCGGATCTCACGCGTCGTGACCGACTACAACGAGGACGGGTTCGCCACCCAGGTCAATGACGCCGGCGAGCTCGACCTGAGCGACAACACCTGCACCCGTACGACCTACGTCGCCAACAGGAGCGACTGGATTCTGGGGGCGATCGCCCGTGAGGTTAAGACGGCCGGTGGGTGCGGGACAGAGCTGACGCGCCAGGACCAGATCATCTCCGACGTCCGCAACTCCTACGACGGTGGACCGTACGGCGCAGCACCGACCAGGGGGAACCCGACGCGAAGCGAGAGTATCGAAGGCGGAACGCCAGCTGCCCCGACGTACCGCACTGATGCTGTCACCTCGTACGACGCCGCCGGGCGTGTGAGTTCGGTGAAGAACGCGAAGGACGAAACCACGACGACCTCTTACGCGCGGGCTGCAAATGGGCTGACGACGATCACCACCACGTCGCCGATGGCCTACGCGGGCGCCCCCTTCGTGACGACCTTGACGGTCGACGCGGAGCGAGGTTCGGTCATCACCCAGGTAAACGAACGTGGTCAGCACACGGACGCCGATTACGATGCGCTCGGCCGCCTCTTGCGGGTGTGGCGTCCGGGGCGGAGCAAGTCTGCTGGTGACGGGCCGACTACCCAGTACGCGTACGCGACGAGCCCGACCAACTTGAACGTCGTCACGACCAAGCGGCTCAACCCCGCGGGTGCGTACATTGCGAGCTATGAGTTTTACGACGGACTCATGAGGCCGCGGTCTACCCAGACCCGTGCGGCGGGGGTGAACGGTGGCCGCCTGGTGACCGAGACGCGCTACGACTCGGTCGGCCGGGTCGCTGACAAGCGCGGGCCGTTCTACAACTCCGAAGCGCCTTCGCCCACATTCGTGGAAGCCCCTGACTTTCAGACACCGATCTATACGCGCTACGCATACGATGGTGCCGGTCGAGTGGTCGCCGACATGACGAAATCCATGGGTGCGGAGAAATGGCGCACCAAGTACACCTACGGAGGCGACCGCGTGAACGCGGTGCCACCTACTGGCTCGGCCCCCACGACGACCGTCACGGACGTTCGCGGAAACACGACAGAGCTCTTCCAGTACAAGGGCGCGACCGCGTCCGGCGACGCGGATGTCACCGTGTACTCGTACACCTACGCGGGTGAGCTCTCCGAAGTCGTCGCGCCGGGTGGTGCACGGTGGACCTACGACTACGACGTACGAGGCAACAAGGTCGAAGCCGACGATCCCGACCGTGGCAGGACCGTCTTCACCTACGACAGCATCGACCGCCAAGTGACGTCCACGGACGCCGAGGGCCGCACGCTCTGGACCGGCTACGACAAGCTGGGGCGCAAGACCGCACTCAACGATGATGGGCCGGCTGGTACCAAGCGTGCGTCGTGGGAGTATGACTCGCTCAAGCGCGGACTGCCGACCTCCTCGACTCGTTACGTGAAGGTCGGCACGAACGGCGATGGCACGCCGACGTACGAGAAGTATGTGAACTCGGTCGTCGCCTATGACGAAGCTGGCCGAGTCCTCGAGACGTCAGTCGACGTGCCCGCGTCGCTCGGGCGCCTGCACAAGGCTGCGGGCCATCGGACGACGTACACCTACAATCCCGACGACTCGGTCTCAACCGTGGACCTCCCGCTCGCTCCGTTGCTGGTCGGAGAACGGCTCACCTACACGTACGACGCCGTGGGCAATGTGACGTCCTACAACGGCGTCGGAAGTTTCATCGCCGACACCGTGTACTCGCCGTTCGGTGAGGTGCTGCTTCGCGACATGGGCCCGACGGTCGGCAAGGCGATGTACGTCTCGAACGAGTATGAGGAAGGCACGCGCCGCCTGGTCTCGCGAGAAGTCTCCCGCCAAGGGACTGCAACAACGGTTGATGTTGGGCTGAAGTATGGGTACGACGCCGCCGGAAACGTGACGCTGGTTCGTGACACCGGTCTTGGCACCACAGATCTCCAGTGCTTCAAGTACGACCACCAGCGGCGTCTCCGCGAGGCGTGGACAATGTTGAACGCGTCCGGCGCGTGCGCGCCGCTTGTGGAGGGCAATCCCCTTCTGGGTGCGTACATGGGCGCCAATTCACCGTATTGGGATTCGTATCAGTACGACGCTTCCGGGAACAGAACAAGCCTCACTGAACGGCGCACGAACTCTCCCGGCCTGGTTGTCCAGCGCACGACCCACGTTTACAACATCGTGCCGGGAACGCACGCCGTCGGTTCTCGCCAGGTTGCGGGCCCGGGTTCAGCTTCGTCCGTGCCACCTACCGTTCCCGCGCTAGGAACGGAGACATTCGCCTACGATTCCACCGGTAACATCAGGTCGCGGACGTGGGACGACGGGCGCGAGCAGACGATCGAGTGGGATGCGGAGGGCAAGCAGACCGCCGTCACTGACGTCCAGTCTGGTGAGGCGACCTCGTACGTCTATGACGCAGACGGCAACCGCCTTCTGAAGCGTGACGAGGCGAGCGGTGTCACCACGCTCTACGTGGGCATGACAGAGATCAGCACCGACGCGGCTGGCAGTCCGTCAGCCGTGCGGAACTACACGTTGAACGGCGAGCTGATTGCTGTCCGTTCCCCGGGCAGACTCACCCTTCTCGCGAACGATGCGCAGGGTACTGGACTCGTCCAGATGGATTCGGTGTCCGGGGCGATCGTCAAGCGGCGCGCCATGCCGTTCGGGGGGCCGAGGAGTGCCGTCACCGGATGGACCGGCGACCGGCATTTCCTCGGGAAGCAGACGGACGAATCCACGGGGACGATTCACCTCGGCGCCCGAGAGTACGACCCGTCGATGGGTCGCTTCCTGAGCGTCGACCCGATCATGGATCTCAACGATCCGCAGCAAATGAACGCCTACGGCTATGCGAACAACAACCCAGTGACGTTCGCTGACCCGACTGGCCTCTTCCCGACAGGCAAGGACGATCGCCCCACGTACGGCGTGCCCGACGAAGTGGGCGACGGGAAGAATAAGGACGGTCGGAACCGTTCCGAAGGCCCGACGAACACCGGCAATAACCCGTCTACGAATACGGACACTGGTTCGTCAGGGCAGTCGTCCGGAGGGACGTCGTCGGGCGGGCTGCCACCTGCGTCAGGTGTCGTCGAGGTCGATCCCGGGCCGACCTGGTGGTCTAAGTCGGGTGCCTTCGTGGCCGACACCTTCGCGCCGTCACTGAGGGTGTGTATCGACGCTGGCTTCCGGGGCGGCGAGTGTTACGGCGCTCTCGGCACGGATATCGTTACGACCGCCATCACCGTCACCGCCGCGGGCGCCGCAGCGCGCATCGCAGTGGCTGGCGCTCGCGCCTACCGTGCGAAACGGGCCGCCGACGCCGCGCAGCGAGCAAGGAAGGCAGCGGGCGCAGACGACCTGGCAAGGCTGACAGCGTCGCAGCAGAAGTCGCTCCGATCGCTTCAACACCGGGCTGACGAGCACCGAAGCAAACTCGACGCATACCGACGAGACCCTGATGCGTTCGACAATCTTGGCCACCTTGAGCGAGCTCCCAACCCAGAAATCAGGCAGCGCATCATCGACGGTCGCATTCGCCACCTCGAGAACGAGATCAACACATTCCAAGACCAGATCGACAAACTCCTCGGAGGCGGCTGATGGACCAGCAAATTCAGATTCCAGTTGAGCTCCTCCGGCGAGCTGCCGACCTGCTTCTAACCCATCTCCAAGGCGTCGAAGGGCCGGTCGTCACCCTCGACAAGGACCTGTTCTGGGCGATTCCGGCCGAGCAGCGCAACAACGTTTACGCGGAGCCGACCGATTTCACGGTTGGCCAGTTGACCGAGTCGTTCCAAGACATTGTCCGGATCGTAGACGGGTCCTCGCCAACGACTTCCTACGCCTTGGTGTGGCTGGCGGACATCCTGCGGGCAGCGGGAGAGGCGGTGGTTGAGTGAACCGGGCCGCTCGCCTCGTCACGTTGGCAATCGGACTTCTGGCCGCCTTGCTCAGCGTTGTGCAGCCTGCCAGTGCCGTCGACATGGGGCATCCGCCGACCGTGATTGGTCACACCTACGACGGACACCATCACTCTGCGTTCTTGACCTGTGCCGACGCGGAGGGCGGTTCCCCCGCAGCGGACAGCCAGTTCATCACCACTGAGGCCGACAGCCTGCCGCTGCTCGGCGGTTCGGCGTGCACGTGTTGGCGCGCACTTGAGCCTACGACCACGTACAACGCCCCTGCCAAGCTCGTGCAAGTCGTGCGCGCCACAGGTACGACCCCGTCGATTGCCCGAGCTGACGAAAGAGCCCTATCGCTGGCCACGCCTACCGGTGTTGCCGCAAAGTCTGCCGATGACGTTCTCCCCGGAGTATAGCCGGGTTGGCCCTCACGCGTAGCTGACAACGGCAAGGGAACCGTCTGGCAAGCGCCGGGCTCGACCGGGAACGCGAACATGCTTCGCGTCATGAACCCGACCGAGCAGTACCGCCACGGCTACGTCCGCTTCTTCAATCAGCGTGGCCAACCGATTGGCCTCAATGGGAAGCCAGGGGACCCGGCCGCAAACCCACATCCAACGCAACCCAGATGGCAGCTACGAACTCCCGGAGGGATGGTGAAGGTGGATCTCGATATCGGCATGCGAAACGTGGAAGAGGTCGAGGCAGAATACGCAGTGACAATCGTCTTGGCGGGAGGTGTCAAGATTCAGATTGAGAGTCCCGTGCATCTCTCAGATGCTGGCGCTGCGCCTGCAACGCTCGACCCTCAGGACCTACCCAGCGACCAAGTTCTTCATCGGGCAGTATTCGGGCGAGCCGTTGAGTCGGCGGTCGCTGACAAGACTCCGGGAGCCTGTTGATCACATTTGACGGCGGCATCACATTGCGTGTCGATTCAGATCCTGAATTCGAATCGTGGACGGTGAGTTGGCCCGACGGGCACACCGTTGTTTCCCTTCCGGGCGGGGCTCTGGGCCGCTGGGGGCCCCAGCCGTAAGGCGCTTGGTTCGGGATGGCGGGTGACCCGCTGTGCTGGTTGGGTTCTCGTCAGGCTGGCGCCGCCCAGATCGGCTGCGCCGCGCGCGAACGGTTTCCTCCCACTGAGGTCACCATGAATCGCCTGTGAACACTAAACGTTGCCTTTCGTCGTCGATGAGGGGTTCCGCGAGCCGCGTGACGCCCCGGTTTCGGAGTCGGACAGCTCTGTGAAGAGCTGAATTCATCCCTCGTCGACCACTCGCCGTCAGCGCGAATCCGCGCGAGACTCGGCCTACCAGTGCCGCCGTGTCGTGGACGACGTCGTGCTGCGTCGCGCCGGCTCCGTCCCCTCCGGAGAGGATCTCCCGTGCGATCCACACGCGCAGCCGGTCTGGTCGCGAGCGTCTCGCTCGTCGCGACCGCCCTGATGATGGCGCCCACCGCCGCCGCACCGTCGCCAGCCCCACCGTTCACCGAGCGCTCCGCCAAGGAGTCGGCCGCCGCCGGCTCCCTGACCGCCAAGGCCGCCCGCAAGGCGGCGACCGAGGACGTCGCGGGCGCGCCGCTGCGGATGCCGACGTCGTACCCGTTCCAGCCGATGCTCACGGTCTTCCCGGAGGCCGACCCTGACGCCGCCGACAGCGGCAACATGGTCCGGTACGACGACATCGCCCCGACGCTCAACACCCTGATGGCCCAGTCGGACCGGGTCTCGACCCAGGTGGTCGGCCAGTCGACGCAGGGCCGCGACCTCT
>Ga0233375_1001029_pt1 | contig 13359 bp, 16 predicted proteins | sample ElkDunMinimDraft_10_FD_191539 | JGI IMG/M metagenome (GOLD analysis project Ga0233375, IMG submission 191539) | Fecal eukaryotic communites from dung pellets of Tule Elk in California, USA - Elk Dung E16 | ecosystem: Host-associated > Mammals > Digestive system > Large intestine > Fecal | place... | reverse complement strand
CCGCACTTCGGGCATCGGTTGAGCCCGTCCTTGAGTTCCTCGGACGCGGTGTCGATGGCGACCGGGTCGGGCGCTTCCAGCTCGTCACGGATCGGGCCGGGCAGGTTCTGCGGATCGACCGGAAACGTGCCGGGCAGGGGCGGCACGTCGTGGGGCGAACCCGGCCCGTCCACGGGGCGGGCCGGAGCCGGGGGTGGCGGCTTGGGATCGGACATGGGTGGGCGTCCGGTCAGAGGCCCAGCGCCTTCGCCTTGAGCGCGTCGTAGTCGTCCTGGGTGATCAGGCCGAGATCGAGCATTTCCTTGGCCTGCTTGAGCCGGGCGACCGGATCGTCCGCCGCCGGCGCAGCAGGCGTCGCCGGTTGCTGCAGGCTGCCGATCCCGCCGGCCATGCCCGAAGCCATGCCCAGGCCGACCAGCCCGGCGGCGCCGCTGTGCTCGCCCGCGGACTGCATGCCCTGGGCCACGCTGGCCTGCAGGTTGGAGTTGCCGCGCGTCCCGGCCAGCGCATCGGCGCGCTGGACGGTCTTGAGCAGTTCGCGCGTGTTGGCGTCGTACTCGATCGAGACGATCGCCGTCTTGACGATGGCCAGGCCGCGGTCGGCCTTCCAGTGGTAGGCCTGCTCGACCGCCGCCGACAGGCTCTGCGCGAAGCCGAGGGAATCCTGCTGCAGTTTCGTGATGCGATTGCCCTTGCCGGGATCGTTCGTGTACAGGCTGAAGGCCGGCGCCAGCGAACCCACCACTTCATTGAAGAGCTGGCTGGCCGCGGCGTTGTCGATGTCGGTGAAGTCGAAGACCTGGCCGGGGGCGAGATAACGCGCCGGCACGAAGTTCTTCACGAACAGGATCGGGTCGACGATCTTCAGCGTGTAGGAGCCGCGCGTGATCGCGCCGACCTGGGTGCCGAGGAAGCCGTCGTCCCAGTAGATCTCCGACTGGGTGCCGAAGCGGTTGTCGGGCAGTTCCTTGAGCGAAACGAAGAACGCCGCCTGCTGCGAGCCGGGCTGGCCGCCGAACTTGAAGCGCTCCCAGCTCTGCCGGATCAGCGGGCTGACGATGCCGTCGCCGGCGAAGACGGACTGCGAATTGATGTCGTCGGATCGCCACTCGTAACCACCAGGCTCGGCGACGAACGCGGTGATCGCCCCGTCCTGGAGCAGCAGCAGGCCGTAGCCTTCCGGCACCACGATCTTCGAGCCGTTGGTGATGATGTTCGACGAGGCGCGGGTGTTGGAGCCGCGGCCGGCATTCGTGGCCTGCGGGACGGCCGCGAACAGCGCTGCCGTGGGCGGCAGCCCCGCCGGCACCGTATAGAAATCCTTCCACTGGTCGGCCAGCACGCCGCCGACCGCACCCGCCACCGCCTGTACGAGACCCATGACAAACTCCCTGCACTTCGTGGACGGGCAACGTACCCGACAGCGCCGGACTATAACGCCGGGGCTGTGCCTGGATTGCAGACAGCCTGCGCAGGCCAGCGCAGGCCGGGCCGGGCCTCCTCAGCCCCCGTTCCCGCGCGGCCCGGATCAGCCGCGCCTGGCAGCCTCGATCGCCGCGATGTCGATCCTGCGCATGGTCATCATCGCGTCGAACGCGCGTTTCGCAGCGGCGGGGTCGGGATCACTGATCGCCTCGATCAGCGCGCGCGGCGTGATCTGCCAGGACAGTCCCCAACGGTCCTTGCACCAGCCGCAGTCACTTTCCTGGCCCCCGTTGCCGACGATCGCATTCCACAGGCGGTCGGTCTCGGCCTGGTCCTCCGTCGACACCTGGAAGGAAAACGCCTCGCTGTGACGGTACGCCGGCCCGCCGTTGAGGCCGAGGCAGGGGATGCCCATCACCGTGAACTCGACCGTCAGGACGTCGCCCTGTCGGCCGGACGGGAAGTCGCCGGGTGCGCGATGGGTAGCGCCGACGGCGCTGTCGGGAAAGGTCTGTGCGTAGAAGGTCGCGGCGTCCAGGGCGCCGCCGTCGTACCAGAGGCAGATCGTGTTGCTGGCGGTCATGCGGCTGCTCCCGAGCGGTGCCGGCAGTAGGCGGGCCGGGTGGTTAAAGCCGCGTAGCGGGCGGGGCGGTCGGATCCGCTCGTCTGATGCGGCGCCGCGACGTCTCACACCACGCGTACGCGGAACGCCCGGACAATCGCGTTTTGCGCGGAGCGGCCCATGCGTCTACCCATCGCCCATCTGCTTGCCGCCGCCGGCCTGTCTGCCGCCATAGGCGCCGGCGCCACGCCGCCTGCGCTGCCCAACGTGCCGGTTGCGGAAGTGGATCTCGCGCGCTACGCCGGCACCTGGTACGAGCAGGCGCATCTGCCGATGTTCTTCCAGCGCAAGTGCGTCGCCGACACGACCGCGCACTACAGCCTGGAGCCCGACGGCACGGTGGCGGTATTGAACCGTTGCCGCAGGGCCGATGGCAGCTTCAACGAGGCGCGGGGCGTCGCGCGGAAAGTGGGCGGTCGCAGCGCCACTCTGGAGGTCCGCTTCGCACCGCAATGGCTCTCGTGGGTGCCGATGGTCTGGGGCGACTACTGGGTGATCGCGCTCGACGAATCCGAGTATCGCTGGGCCATGGTCGGCGCACCGGATATGAAGTACCTGTGGATCCTGTCGCGCACGCCGCAGCTCGATCCGGACGTGCGCGCCCGGCTCGTCGAACAGGCCCGTGCGATGGGATACCCGGTCGAGCGGCTGGTGGACACGCCGCACCCGGCGCCGGCGGGGGAGCTTGATGGCTGACGTGGCCGGAACGAGCGGTCCGGCGGGAGTCGCGGACGGTTGCGGTTGCACGACCGCGTGCCGGGAGAATTCCAGGGCGGAGCCGGCCCCCGCGCCGCGGCACCGCTAGACTGGCAGCTTCCGTTCCACCAACCGGCTTTCGATGATCAACAACGACGTCCTGCGCAGCATCCGCTACATGCTCGACCTGAGCGACCAGAAACTGGTCGATCTGGCCCACCTCGCCGATCCCGCGTTCCCGCTGGAGAAGGAGCAGGTGCCCGCCCTGCTGCTCAAGGAGGACGAGCCGGGTCATGTGCCCTGCAGCGATGCGGTACTGGCCCACGTGCTCGACGGACTGATCGTGCAGCGTCGCGGCCGCGACGACCGCCAGCCGCCGCGGCCGGTGGAGGCGCGTATCAGCAACAACGTGGTGCTGAAGAAACTCCGCGTAGCGTTCGAACTCACCGATGTCGACATGCACGCGATCTTCGCCGACGCCGGCTTTCCGATTTCCAAGCCGGAGATGTCGGCACTGTTCCGGCAGGCCGGACACCGCAACTTCCGCCCCTGCGGTGACCAGTTGCTGCGCAATTTCCTCAAGGGCCTGACGATGCGGGTGCGCGGCGCCTGATCCGGTCGTCCCGCGCTGCGGTCCGCAGTTCCGCCGTCGGAGCTGCGGAGCGCCGGGTCAGCGCTGGTCCAGTTCGTAATGGATCAGCACCACGCATTGCGATGCGAACAGCATCTGCGGGCCCAGCGCGATCTTCTTCGCGCCCATCCGCTCCAGCCCCGGTACCGCCTTCTTGGGCATCGGAATATGGTCGGTGAGCAGGAAACAGGGATTGTCGGCGAACGTCTGCTCGCGGATCGGCGTGCCTTTGGGGTCCATGAGGAACAGCTGGTGGTCCGCTGCCAGGCCCTGCACCAGGCGCTCGAAGCTCGTCGTGCGCACTTCCACGCCCGGTTCCACTTCGCGCGTCTCGTCCTTGGCCATGCCCCGCGATGCATCGAGCGCTGCGGCGATCTTGCCGAGCAGGGCGCGTTCGTCGAAGCCGCCGATATCGCGCATCGCGTCGACCTCGAAACGGACCGTGCGCGAGAAATCGCGCGTGCTTTCGAGCACGAGGTAGACGATGACGTCGCGCCGGTGCGATTGCGCGACGAACACGGCGTTCATCAGCGTGTGGGCGAGGATCTCGCTGTGCGCGTCCTTGCCGATGGATGCCAGCAGGGCCTGGCTGTCGGTGGGCGCGGCGCGCGCCCGCAGTACGAAGGTTCTCATGCGTGTTCCGGTCGATCCGCGAGCGCGCGACATCGCGCGCGGGCGGCCCATTGTCCCCGCAAACGCCAGCGCCGCGTATCCTGTGCGCCGCATATCCGGCGCTGGCGCCGGGACCGCAGCCGACGAGAATGCAGACGATGGCCCGATTGAAGCGCGACCCCACCCGGGAGCGGAACCTCACGCACGACTACGCGAAGTGGCTGGTGCAGGAAAAACGCGAACGCAACCAGGCCAACGGCAAGCTGTTCGCCCGCCAGCACACCACGCGCGGGCGTCGCTTCCACGGTTACAACGAGCAGGAAATCTGCACACTGCTCGGCGTCGACTATTACGGCTGAGCGGGCGGCGACAGCGATGGCCGGTCGCCCGGAACTTCCGGTCGGCGTGGCCCGGTCAGGCCGGGCGGGACTCGGAGGCGCGGTCGCAGCAGGCTCAGAAGCGCTCGCCGGCGGGCAGGTAGCGCCAGGTACCGACCGGCATCTTCGCGAGCGGGACCTTGCCGATGCGGATGCGCCGGATCGCGACCACCTCGAGCCCCACCTGCGCGCACATGTGCCGCAACTGGCCGCCCTGGACGCCCTTGATCGCGAAGCGCAGGCGCACTTCGTTCTGCCAGCTGACCTTGCACGGCGGCAGGTCGCGACCGCCGTACTGAAGACCATGGGCGAGCTTGCGCAGGCCGTAGGGCGCGATCTCGCCGCTGACCTCGACGACGAATTCCTGCTCGATCTCGTCGCGGTCCTCGGTCAGCCGCCGCCAGACGCGGCCATCCTGCGAGAACACCATCAGGCCGCCGGCCTCGTTGTCGAGCGGCATCAGCGGCGTCAGTCGCTGGAAATGACGTTCGAGCAGGCGCACGCCTGACGGGTCCTCGTCCCAGCGCGATGCAGGCACCACCAGTCCTGCCGCCATCTTCGGACCACTGATGGCGTCGTAACCAGCCGGCTTGTGCAGCAGGATCGTCGCCGGCTCGACTGCGGCCAGGCGCGCTGCCGGATCGAGTTCCACCACCTCGGTGGTCACCATGTGCTGCGGCAGTTCGACCACCCGGCCATCGACGGTGACCCATCCACCCTTGATGTACTGCTCGGCTTCGCTGCGCGAGCACTGGACAAGTTCGGCGAGGCGCTTGGCGAGGCGGACGGGCTCTGGCATGGGGAAGTTCGGCGGCTTGGGCTGGGCAGTGTAGCGAGGCTGGGCCCGGCTGCCCCGGATTGGCCGCGTCAAAACGACGCGGCCCACACATCCGCCAATCCGGCGTGAATGCAACATCGCCTGAGGGGGGGCTCCTACACGTGTCGGTCCGGCAGCGCGACCTAGCCTTGCGTACACGTCCGCGAGCCGCGGTGGTCCCAAGGTTTCTTCAATGATGAATGCCCGTCCCAGCGCACTGCGCTGTCCCCATGCCGCCCGCGCCGGAGTAGCGCCTGCCGTCTCTGCGCCAGTGACGGCGCTCCCGACTGCAATCGCGGAGGAATTCCTGGCCTTCGTCGACGCACCCACCTTTCCATGCGTCGGGTCCAAGGCGGCACTGGCGAAGGGTGCGATCCAGACCCATACCTTCGGCAAGCTCGGGGACCGTGGCAACGATGCGCCGGTGCTCGATGCGCTCGGTGCGTTCGCCTCGATGGTCGACGGCATGCCGCAGGACGACCGTACGGTGCATTCGTTCGTCGCCCTGTTCGACGGGCCCCAGGACACCGACGAACAGCGCTTCGAGGCGCTGCTGTGGTCGCAGCTGCAGCGGCTGCATGACCTCGACGTGCGTCGCGGCACGCCATGGGCGGCCGACGTCAGCCGCAATCCCGACGACCCGCATTTCAGCCTGAGCCTGGCGGGGCATCCCTTCTTCGTGATCGGCCTGCACCCGGGCGCATCGCGCATCGCCCGGCGCTTCGCTTGGCCTGCGATGGTCTTCAATTCGCATCGCCAGTTCGAACGGCTGCGCGAGGACGGCCGCTACCAGAAGATGCAGGCCGCGACGCGCGAGCGCGATACCGCGCTGCAGGGTGGTATCAACCCGAACCTGGCCGACTTCGGCGCAGCTGCCGAGACCCGGCAGTACAGCGGCCGCAAGGCAGAGGCCGGCTGGACCTGTCCTTTCCGTGTGCGGAGCCCGCGCTGATGGTGGGCAGTGTGGAACGCATCGCCCCGTGCTCCGGGCGCGCGGTGGAACTCGATACCGGCGACGAACTGATCGTGATCGATCCGATGGGCCAGCAGGTCAGTGACCTGACCGCGTTCTCGCTTGCGGATACGGCGGAGTACCTGTCATCCGGCCGCTCGATCGACTACGCCTCCAAACTCTGGCTGAGCACCGGCGATCTGCTCTACTCGAACCGGAGCACGCCGATGTTCACCATTCTGGAGGACACCTGCGGTCGCCATGATTTCACCCTGACGCCGTGCTCCAAGAAGATGTTCGAAATGCTCTATGGCGAGAAGGAGGGACGCCCGGGCTGCGAGGGCAATCTCGCGGCGGCGCTCGCGCCCTACGGCATCGGGATCGACCGCATCCCGGTGGCCTTCAACATCTTCATGCACGTCGCCTTCGACCAGGATGGGAAGGTGAGTGTCCTGCCCCCGCTGAGCCGCGCCGGGGATTTCGTGAGGCTGCGGGCGGAAATGCCGATGGTCGTCGCGATGACCGCGTGCTCGGCGGGACAGTCGAACAACTTCAGCTACAAGCCGATCGATTTCAGGGTGGAGCGCAAAAGCGCCGCAATCGCCTAGGCGATGCCTGCGCGGCGTCCGGCATCGCCGCTCTCCAAAGCCACTCGCAGCGCGGACGCTCAGCCTGCCGCTGCGCCGTCGGCAACACTCATCGATGCTTCGGTCGTTCCATAGCGCCGCTGGCAGGTGTCGCACCAGAACGCCCGCCGCTGCGCCCGGCCCAGATGCTTGCGATAGCTCAGCAATGTGCCGTCGCGCGGGCACGTGGTCTTGGTATGCACCTGGTAATGCTTTTTCAGCTGGAACGCCTGTTTCCAGCGATAGAAATCGAAGCTGTAGTCGCGCGCCTCGGTGACCAGCTGCGCGAGCTTGCGCGCGGGCAGGGCGCCGATCGTGCTTTCCGGATGGACGCGGATGCGATGCAGCACTTCGTTCTTGATGATGTTGCCAACGCCGGCAAACACGTCCTGGTCCAGCAGGACATCCGCCGCCAGGGCATCCGGCTTCGCGCGCAAGGTGCGCCGCGCACGCGCGGGATCCCAGGCCTCGCTCATCACATCGACACCCCAGTCGTAGGCGGCGTCGAGGTCGCCCTCGATGAAGCGGACCGAGCACGAATAGAAGTTGAGCGCATCGCCCCTGCTGAACCCCAGACCCAGCCGGGGCGTTGCGGCTTTGGTCTCGTTGATGCGCCAGCTGCCGAACAACAGGAAGTGGATGCGCACGCTGAAGTCGTCGAATTCCAGCAGAAAATGCTTGCCCCAGCTGCGCACCGCCCGCAGCGTGCGGTTGCGCAGGCGGCCGATGTCCTGCTTGCTGTTGCCTTCGACGTGCAGCACCTTGCGGCCGACGAACTGCTGGGCAAGTTCGCGAAGAATGACGATCGACGGACCTTCGGGCATGACCACAGCATCAGGCGGCGCGGGTGTGGCCGCCGCGAAGACATGGCACTCCCGCGCGCGTACGCGCATGCACCGAGGCTCGCGCGGCGGGCGTCTACATCTGGGAGGGTGCGTCTGGCGCGAACCGCGCAAGCATGCCGCCGGCATGCGGTCACGTGCGAAGGCGAACTTGGGCGACCGCGGCGAACGAAAGTGGAGCGGCGAGGGCAGCAAGTGGCCCGCGACTGTCCGGCCAGGGCATGCCGAGTGCGCTTCCCGACGCAGGCACCACAGCGGGGTGGAGGACGCTGACCGACCGATCGGACGATGAGGACCACGGCGCGAAGGCTGTTGCCTGCGCCGACTGCCGCGAAGTCGTCCCTGGAATATGGCGCCGCGAGCGCATTCCATTTGTTTGCCGGGAGGCGGGACCCACCAGGCCCGGGACGGGCGAGACGGGTTCCTGGGGCTCAAGACCTGCGTGGCAGGTCGATTACTCCGCGGGCGTAGCGGCGCCCTTGGCGGCGTCGCGCTCTGCGCGCTTCTTGGCGTCCTTCTCGTCCTGCTTCTTCTTCTTGGCGAGTTCGCGCTGACGCTTTTCGAACGAGTAATTGGGCTTGGCCACGGAGACTCCTATGCGATTGAGCGCCGCATTGTCTCATCTACGGGGCAAATCCGCCCGCTGGCCCGTTCAGGGTCTGGTCTGCAGCCGAGCGTCCGGGGGCGGGGCGCCCGGGACCGGTCAGCTGCGCAGGCGCTGCAGCTGGGCCTGCAGGGCTTCGACCTGGGCGCGGAGCTCGGCGTTCTCGCGCTCGAGCTGGGTCACCCGGCGCTGCAATGATTTCGCGTCCGGCGCAGGGTCCGCTTCGTCGCCGAACTGCTCCGGCCGCGGCCGCTTCTTCGCCTCGCGCGCGCGCCGCGCAGCCTGCTTCAGCTCTTCCTTGCCCGCCTGGGCGGCGCTGCGCTGCTCGTCTGCCGGGAGGCTGGCGACCGCGGCCGCAGCGCTGAGCGAGATCTCCCCGGCCTTCAGCGCGCCCACCACTTCCGGCGTGGCCTGCGAGTGGATGCGCTCGATCATCAGCACCTGGTTGCTGCTGAGCTTGGCCTCGCGGGCCAGTTCGGCCCGGCTCACCGGGGCGGGGGCCTCGTCCCACGGCGGACGGTCATCGGTCTGCGCATCGGCGACATCGGCCGCGCCGGCCTGCTCCACAGCCGCCGTGCGCTGCGCCTGCTGGCGCGCCGCGATGATGTCGCGCTTGCGCAGCGCCAGCACGCCGCGCTGGTAGTCGGACACGCTGCGACGGCCCAGATGCTGTTCGATCATCCACAGATGCACGTCTTCCATCGACTGGAACCGAGTGTTCTGCAGGGTGTTGAACGGGATCCCGTGCTTCTGGCAGATGCCGTAGCGGTTGTGCCCGTCGACCAGCACGTCGCCCCAAAGTACCAGTGCGTCGCGGCAGCCTTCGGCCAGCAGGCTGCGCTCCAGGGCCTCGTACTCGTCGCTCGTCAACGGGTCGATGTAGGCCTTGAGTTCTTCCAGGACGACGATGTTCATGCGCTGCGACCGCTTCGGGGGGCGCGCATTGTAGAGGCGACGGTTCGCGGATGCTGAGACCCGGGCAGTCGAACGCCTCGCCACCGCAGGCTGGCTTCAGGCGGGCCATGCCAGTGCGTGGGCCGGCAGGCGCGCCGAGCGGCCGCTGAGCCGTTCGAACTCGGCGAGATCGTGGGAGCAGAAGATGTCGACGTCCGCGGCGCTGTGGCGCAGCTCGCGCAGGCGCTGCTGGTTATGCAGACGGGCGTCGCGGTCGAGCTCCATCATCCACTGATAGAAGCGCAGGCCGGGTGGGCAATGCGGCGATGCGTCCATTTCGCGTTCGTGGAAATAGGCGTCCCCCGCAAGCAGGCGCCAGCGCGCGCCCGCGTCGACCGCGATGCCGGCATGCCCATGCGTGTGGCCGGGCAAGGGCACCAGCAACAGGCCGGGCGGTACGCCCTGGAGATCGCGCACGCCATCGAAGCCCATCCAGGCCTCGCCCTGGCCCGGCTCGTAGGTACGCCAGCGACCGCGGCTGGACCACTGCTGGGGGCGGAAACGCTGGCGGTCCAGCCAGCTCTTCTGCAGTACCGCGTGGTCCCGTTCGCGCGCCAGCATGTGCACGGTCGCCTGCGGGAAGTCGTCGAGCCCGCCGGCATGATCGAAATCCAGATGCGACAGCAGAATGTGGCGAACATCCGCCGGCTGGAAACCGAGGCGCTGGATCTGGCGCGCCGCAGTCATCTCGGCGCGGAATTCGGGGCGCAGCAGGCCGAGGAAGAATGCGCTCAGGCGCGCGCGCGGATGGGCCACATCGCGCAGGCCGAGCCCGGTATCCGCCAGCACGAGGCAGTCCGGCGCTTCGACGAGCAGGCAGTGACAGGTCAGATGGCCACGTACGAGGTCAGGCGTGCGGCCGTCCATCAGGCGCCCGCCAAGCGGGCAGGTTGAGATGCAGTTGAGGTGGTGGATCCGCATCGTCGGCTCCTCGCTCTGGCCCGCAGTCTCCGATCGCGGCGATCAGCCATTCGTGATTGCAGGGACAACAATTTCAGGCGCTGCCGTTATTGCAGGGCCGGCCTCACGTCACGCCCTGGAGGGTGCGAGACTCCCGGGCGCCGGCGGCTGGCTGACGCATCCTGGCTGCTCGAGGCAAGCGTGCGCGCCGCGCCGGGGGAGGCGCAGCGCGGCCTCAGTGGCGGCGCAATAGGGGGAAGCGGCGGGAGGACTTCGCCGCGCTCTTGGCGATCAGTGCAGCGCAACCCACGGTGATCGCATCCTCGACAGCGCCGGTCGACTTCTGCCCGAAGCGCTGCATCGCCCGGATGCGCATGTTGAACGTCACATAGGCTGCGCCCACTGCGGCGGCGGCGCCGAGCGCTGCGGCCAGCGGACGCTGCTCGCGCGGTGCCAGGGCCATCCCGGCGATGGCGCCGGTCGCGATGCGCGCGAGCATGCCCGCCGCAACGATGCGGTCCGGCGCGCTTTCCATCTTGTCGCCGGCGAGCTCGCCTGCCGCCAGCAGCTTGGCGCCGGTGGAGGCGAGCCGGTTGCCGAGCAGGCGCGGCGCGCCGTTACCGGCCGGCAGGGTGCCGTTGCACGCAGCGTTGGCAACGGTCGCCAGCGGCGTCATCGCGCGCATGCCGGCGACGGCGCCCATCAGGATCGAGTGGATCAGAGCCATCGGAAAACCTCGTGGGGCGGGGCGGGCCCGCGAAGTGCTCGATGAGGCCAGCGCGGCAGTGAACCCGCCGTCGTCGCGCACCGCGTCGAAACGCAACCGTAGTGCGCCCCCGACAGGTGTTCCTGTCCCCGGACAGGGGTGCGGCTCGGGACAGCCTTCGCCCGGCGAAGGCGTCGGCGCGCGACACGCGGGCCCGCGGAACATTCGCGGCAAGTCGGGTGTCGGGTCGCAGTTGCAGGTTTGGTGGGCGTAGCGCGGCTCGGAACAGGTCCGGTCGCGTGCTGCCGGACGCGCGCTGTGGACAACCGCTTCAGTGCGCGATCGGCGCCTGGGTACCGTCGCCGGCGCCTTCCCAGCGCCCGGAGCGCTCCGCCTGCGGGCAGATGCGCAGGTAGGTGAAGTAGGCCGCGATCTCCTCCATGCTCCAGCCGGTCTGGTAATAGCAGAACGTCGTCGGCGCCGGGCAATACCCCGGAGTGACTGCGGGGGTCGACGTGGCGTAGTCGGGCACCGGAAACCAGGCTTTCGGCGTCTGGTCCAGACCGTAGCGGCAGAACACGAACGGATCGCCCGCACGCCAGATCAGGCCCTGCTCGCCGGTCTGCGCATGGGCGACCCCACCCGCCGCGAGAAGGCCCATGGCACACAGGAGGCTGCGCAGTCTCGGAGCGCTCGGCATCGGTCCGGTCCTTCGATGGGAGCGGTCAGCCTAGTCAGCGCGGAGCGGGCGCAGGGCCGGGCATCTGCCGGCGCTGGGGTCAGGCGTCTCCGTGTGCGGGGGTCGGCGGCGTTCCGTCGCCGGCTTTTCGGGCCTTGTCGCCCCACCAGGCGCGGCGGGCATCGGAGGCGTGGAAGGTCCATGCCAGGAAACGGCTCTGCTTGTTGCCCTGGGCCATCGGCACTTCGCGGACTTCCCCGGCACCGGCCCTGCGCAGTTCACTGCGCAGACCGGGCAGGTGCGCCGATTTCGACACCAGGCTGCTGAACCACAAGACCTGATCCGCGAAATCCACGCTTTCGCGAATCATCTTGCGTACGAAGCGGGCTTCCCCGCCCTGGCACCAGAGTTCGCCGTCGCGCCCGCCGAAGTTCAGCGGCAGCTTGCGCGAGGCGCGGGGCGGACCGTCCGAGTGCGCGGCCAGGTTGGCGCGCTTGATCCGACCGCTGCGCGAGGCTTCGGTGGCCGACGCATGGAACGGGGGATTGCACAGGGTGACGTCGAAACGCTCGTCGCGGCGCATGACGCCGTGGAAGAGATGCCCGCGCAAGGTCTGGGCGCGCAGTTCGATCGCGTCGGTCAGGCCGTTGCCCCGCACGATCGCGTCGGCGATGCGCAGGGCGGTGGGGTCGATGTCGGAGCCGGTGAAGCGCCAGCCGTACTCGGCGTGGCCGATCAACGGATAGATCGCATTCGCGCCGCTGCCCAGGTCGAACACGCGCACCGATGGGCCGCGCGGTGGCTCACCGCCACAGTCGCTCGCCAGCAGGTCGGCCAGGCCGTGGATGTAATCCGCGCGGCCGGGCACCGGTGGGCACAGGTAGCTCTCCGGAATCTCCCAGTGGGCGACGCCGTAGTCGGCCTTCAGCAAAGCCTGGTTGAGGGTGCGTACGGCGCGTGGATCGGCGAAATCGATGCTGGTGTCGCCGGCGGGCGTGCGCAGCAGGTACGGCTTGAGGGCGGGTGACACACGCGTGAGCCGCTTGAAGTCGTAATGACCCTGGTGACGGTTGCGCGGATGCAGCAGCTGCGGCCTGGCGGGAGACTTGGGATGTGACATGCGGGTATTAGACCGCATTGCGGCACCGGCCGTGCCCGAGGCGCGCTTGTGCCTGCGCCTCGAGGCCGATTGCATCCACCGGGGTCGTGACATGGCGATCCGCTGAAGATGAACTCCGTGCGGAGATGTCCACGCAGCGCGGCGCGGCGGAGACCGGCGTGACCGCCGGTCGACCAGTCGGTTCACGCGTCGCCCTGTGCACGGGCGCTTATCGGGCGTTGCGCAGCCGGAACTGTTGTCCGCAATTGCGCCCATCGGGGCTGGCCGGTATCGTGGTCCGCGTTCCATCGCTGCTCACCGTGGGTTTCGCCGGTGCACTCGCAGCACATCCTCCCTTCACTTCCATCCAAGGAGTCCATCCATGGACATCGTCGCTGCGCGCGTCGCCACCTTCCACTACACCCTGACCGACGACGACGGCAACGTCATCGACAAGTCGCCCCAGGACCGTCCGCTGTCCTACTTCCACGGCGGCGGCAATATCGTGCCGGGCCTGGAGAATGCACTCGAGGGCCGCAAGGCCGGTGACTCGCTGAAAGTCGACGTGAAGCCCGAAGAGGGTTACGGCCTGCGCAACGACAGCCTGGTCCAGGCCGTGCCCAGGCAGGCGTTCCAGGGCATCGACACCATCGAGCCGGGCATGCAGTTCCAGGCCCAGGGCGGCGCCGGCCCGATGCTGGTGACCGTGGTCGAGGTCGGCGAGACCGAGGTCACAATCGACGGCAACCATCCGCTCGCCGGCAAGACCCTGCACTTCGCGATCGAGATCGTGGACGTGCGCGAGGCCTCCGAGGAA
>Ga0233375_1001027_pt1 | contig 13375 bp, 9 predicted proteins | sample ElkDunMinimDraft_10_FD_191539 | JGI IMG/M metagenome (GOLD analysis project Ga0233375, IMG submission 191539) | Fecal eukaryotic communites from dung pellets of Tule Elk in California, USA - Elk Dung E16 | ecosystem: Host-associated > Mammals > Digestive system > Large intestine > Fecal | place... | reverse complement strand
GCGGCTGCAGCGCAGCGCCCGGCGTCTGGCCCTGCCGGAGCTTCCCGTGGAGTATTTCCTTCAGTCCCTGCGCGAACTGATCGCCGTCGACGGTGACTGGGTGCCCGCAGGCGAGGACCAGAGCCTCTACCTGCGGCCGTTCATGTTCGCCAAGGAGGCGTTCCTCGGCGTCCGTCCGGCCAACAAGGTGGCCTACTACCTCATCGCCAGCCCCGTGGCCGCCTATTTCAAGGGCGGCGCGAAGCCGGTGTCCATCTGGCTGAGCGAGGACTACGCCCGTGCCGGCAAGGGCGGCACCGGCGCGGCCAAGACCGGCGGCAACTACGCCGCCAGCCTGCTGCCGCAGGCGCAGGCGCACGAAGAGGGCTGCGACCAGGTCGTCTTCCTCGACGCGGAGCGCAACGTCGAGGAGCTCGGCGGCATGAACATCGTGTTCGTGTACAAGGACGGCACGATCGTGACCCCGCAGTCGCCGTCGATCCTCGAGGGCATCACCCGCGACTCGCTGCTGCAGCTGGCCGCCGACCGCGGTCACCAGGTCGTGGGCCGGCACGTCTCGATCGACGAGTGGCGCCGGGGAGTGGCATCCGGAGACATCGTCGAGGTCTTCGCGTGCGGCACCGCCGCCGTGGTGGCGCCCATCGGCTGGCTCAAGGGCGCGGACTTCGTCGACGAGCAGCCCGTGGGAGAGCTCGCACTGTCGCTGCGCCAGGAGCTGACGGACATCCAGTACGGCCGCGCCGAAGACCGCCACGGTTGGCTCGTGCGGCTGGATGCCTGACGGGCACCCGCTCGATAGGGTGTTCCGGTGAGAATCGCACGCTTCAGTCACCAGGACGTCATCTCCTTCGGCATCGTCGACGACACCGATCTGGTCGTCCTCGCCGGCGACCCGCTGTTCGCCGGGTTCGAGACCACCGGCCAGCGGGTGCCGATCGGCGAGGTCACGCTGCTGGCCCCGGTGATCCCGCGCTCGAAGATCGTGTGCGTCGGCAAGAACTACCGCGACCACGCTGCGGAGATGGGCGGGGAGGCGCCGGCGGCGCCGCTGCTGTTCTTCAAGCCGAACACCTCGGTGATCGGCCCCGGCGACACCATCGTGCGGCCGACCCAGTCGGAGCAGACCGACTTCGAGGGCGAGCTCGCCGCCGTCATCGGCCGCGTCGCGAAGAACGTGCCGGCCGAGAAGGCGCTGGACTACGTGTTCGGCTACACGATCGCCAACGACGTGACCGCCCGTGACCTGCAGCGCTCCGACGGCCAGTGGGCCCGCGCGAAGGGCTTCGACACGTTCTGCCCGCTGGGCCCCGCCATCGAGACCGATTTCGATCCGGCGGGCGACGCGCGCGTCGTCACACGGGTCAACGGTGAGGTGCGCCAGGACGGCGCGATCTCCGACATGGTGCACTCGGTCGCCGACGTCATCGCGTACGCCTCGGCCGCGTTCACGCTGCTGCCCGGCGATGTGATCCTCACCGGCACCCCCGCCGGTGTCGGGCCGTTCGTCGCGGGCGACACCGTCGAGGTCGAGATCACGGGACTCGGAACCCTGCGCAACACCGCACGCGACGCGTGACCGAGTCCGGCGTGGCTGCCCTCGGCCCCGCGGAGGTCCTCGGCATCCAGCGCCGCACGGTCGCCGTACTCGGCGCCGGTCAGGTGCTCGGCGGGGTCGCGTTCGGCTCGACGGTCTCGCTCGGCGCGCTCCTGGCCGCGGACCTGTCGGGCCAGGATTCGCTGTCGGGTCTCGCGACGGCGTCGGTGACGCTGGGAGCGTCGCTGTGCGCCATTCCGCTGGCGCGGCTCGCCGCCCGCCGTGGTCGGCGCACGGCGCTGACGATCGGCAACGTCCTCGCCCTCATCGGCATCGGGGTCGTCATCACGGCGGCGGCCCTGAGGGTTTTCCCCCTGTTGCTGGTCGGCGTCATCCTCATCGGGGCTGGCAACGCCGGCAATCTGCAGTCGCGCTTCGCGGCGACCGACCTGTCGACCGCCGACCGTCGCGGCCGCGACCTCGGGACCGTGGTGTGGGCGACGACCGTCGGAGGCGTGCTGGGCCCGCTCCTGCTGACCCCGGGGGAAGCGGTCGGAGCGTTCCTCGGCATGCCGCAGCTGACCGGCTCCTACGCCTTCTCGCTCGTCGCGCAGAGTCTTGCGCTCGTGCTGTACCTGGTCGGGCTGCGGCCGGACCCGCTGCGCACCGCGCAGCGACTGGCACGAGGGTCCTCCGCCGGCCCGAAGCTCGCGGTGGAGACCGACGCGCCGCGGACCGCGCGCTACGCGATGTTCGCCGTCGCCGGCTCGCACGTCGTCATGGCCTCGGTCATGGCGATGACGCCGGTGCACCTGTCGCACCTTGCGCCGGACCAGGTGACGACGGTGGTCGGCGTCACGATCGCGCTGCACGTGTTCGGGATGTACGGGCTTTCGCCGGTGTTCGGAATGCTGGCCGACCGGTGGGGGCGCATGCCGACGATCCTGCTCGGCCAGGGCATCCTGGCCGTCTCTCTCATCACAGCGGCCGTGCTGCCGCAGTCGCAGTGGGCCGTGCTCGTCGCGCTGCTGCTGCTCGGCCTCGGGTGGAGCGCGGCGACAGTCGCCGGCGCAGCGCTGCTGACCGAGAGCACGGTCGCCGAGCTGCGCCCGAAGCGCCAGGGCCTGAGCGACACGATCATGACGGCGTCCGCCGCCGTGGGCGCGGTCCTCGCCGGCCTGATCCTCGGCTGGATCGGCTACGGCGGCCTCGCGCTCGTCGCGCTGCTCGTGGTGGCGTCCGTCAGCGCCCTGGCCCCCTACGCCCGTCGCTGAGCCGCGCCCGCGCCCGGCTCGTCCGGGCCGGGGCAAGGGATGCCGCCCGCGCTGTCGGCCGCCCGCGTGCACAACGTCGGAGATAGTGCCCTGCCGCCGGTGACGGAGGCTGTCGGCGCGGCGAGTCGCCCGTGGCATGCGACGTTGTGCACGCGCGAGGAGCCAGGGGAGCGGCAGGTCCCACCGCACGCGGCCCCACGCCACGACAACCGCAGGGCGCGCCGCGCGGCGGAACTACACTGGGAGCGATGTCCTCTGCACCGCACCCCCTGACCACGACCGCTTCCGGCGCCGACGTCCGCGTCCGCTTCTGCCCCTCGCCGACCGGTCTTCCGCACGTCGGCATGGTGCGCACCGCCCTCTACAACTGGGGCTACGCGCGTCACACCGGCGGAAAGATGATCTTCCGCGTGGAGGACACCGACGCCGCCCGCGACAGCGAGGAGAGCTACCGGCAGCTCGTCGACGCGCTCACCTGGCTCGAGATCGACTGGGACGAGGGGGTCGAGAAGGGCGGGCCGCACGCTCCCTACCGGCAGTCCCAGCGCGGCGACATCTATGCCGGAGTGCTGCGGCAGCTGATCGACGCCGGCGCGGTGTACGAGTCGTACTCGACCGCTGAGGAGATCGACGCCCGCAACGAGGCCAACGGCCGCGCGAAGCAGCTCGGCTATGACAACTACGACCGGACGCTCACCGACGAGCAGAAGGCGGCGTTCCGCGCCGAGGGCCGCGAGCCCGCCTGGCGCCTGCGGGTGCCCGACGAGGATGTCACCTACGTGGACCTCATCCGGGGCGAAGTGACCTTCCCCGCCGGCTCGTTCCCCGACTTCGTCGTCGTGCGGGCGGGTGGGCAGCCGCTGTACACGTTCACCAACCCCGTCGACGACGCCCTCATGGGCATCACGCACGTCATCCGCGGCGAGGACCTCATGCCGTCGACGGCCCGTCAGCTCGCGCTCTACGCCGCGCTCATCGAGGCCGGTGTGACGACCTTCGTCCCCCGGTTCGGCCACATGCCGCTCGTGCTGGGTGAAGTGGGCAACAAGAAGCTCTCCAAGCGAGACCCCAAGGCCGACCTCTTCCTGCAGCGCGAGAAGGGATTCATCCACGAGGGCCTGCTCAACTACCTCGCCCTGCTCGGATGGTCGCTGTCACACGACCGCGACGTGTTCTCCCTCGAGGAGTTCATCGCCGCCTTCGACATCGCCGACGTCAACCCGAACCCGGCCCGCTTCGACCAGAAGAAGGCCGAGTCGATCAACGGCGACCACATCCGCATGCTGGATGCCGAGGACTTCGCGGCCCGGATCGTCCCCTACCTCGTGGGCGCCGGTGTCGTCAGCGACCCGCCGACCGAGGCGCAGCGGCAGCTGATCGCGGCATCCGCCCCGCTCGTTCAGGAGCGCGTGCAGCTGCTGGGGGAGGTGCCCGGCCTGCTGGGGTTCCTCTTCACGGACGCGATCACCTACGACGAGGACGCTCTCAAGAGCCTTCCCGCGAACGCCGACGAGGTCATCGTCGCCTCGGTGGGCGCGCTCGAACTCGTCCCCGAGCAGTCCTTCACGGCCGCGGCCGTGCAGGAGGCGCTGGCGGGGGCGCTCATCGAAGGGCTGGGCCTGAAGCCCCGCGTCGCATACGGTCCGCTGCGGGTGGCGCTGAGCGGCCGGCGCATCTCGCCGCCGCTGTTCGAATCGATGGAGCTTCTCGGCAAGACCGAGACGCTGCGCCGGCTGAGCGCGCTGGTCGAGCGCGCGGGCTGATCGCCGCGGCACGCCCGGGGCGACGCCGGTTCGTGTCGCGGCCTCGGATCGGCTATGCTTGATCTTCGGTGCGAGGGCGACTTCGAACCGATGGGGTATGGTGTAATTGGCAACACGGCGGTTTCTGGTTCCGTTGTTCTTGGTTCGAGTCCAGGTACCCCAGCAAGACGAAAAACCCCCGGGAAACCGGGGGTTTCGTCGTTTCTCGGGTGGTATCGCGCCGCGCGTACCACGCTCGTCCTGCCCGTTTCTTTCTTCCGTTTGGGGGCGTCCGCGTCCAGTGGACCCGCCCGGCACAGGGTGCGCTTCGCGGAGTCCGCGGCTTGAGATGGGCGCGCTCGCCTGTCGCCGTCCCGTGCGCCGGCGTCCGCGCCGCGGGGTTCGGGCGCAGGAAGAGCCCCCTGCCGCGAGCACGCGGGCGCAAATATGGATATAGTCCAAAGTTGGACGCAGTGCATTGGACACCGTCGTCCGTCACCACTGCAAAGGAGAATCGTGGCTCGCAACATCTGTCTGGCGAGCGCGCTCGTGCTGGGGGTCGGCCTCGCGGTCGCTGCCCCTACCGTCGCGCTCGCGGCGCCGGTCGACGAGATCGTCGTCGACACCGTCCCCGCAGGGACCGAGCGGATCATCGTGGATCTGGAGGGTGCACCGGCTGCCACCTCCACACTGGCCCTGCGCTGGCGCGATGACGCCGCCCTCACCCCGCTCACCCTGGGAACCACCCCGTTCGGGGCGTCCGCCGTGGTCACGCCGGTGTCGTCGGCGAGCGTGGGCGTGCAGGTGAGCACCCGCGCCGCCTCGGCATCGCTCGCGCTCACCTTCGTCGACGCCTCCGGAGCCGTGATCGGTCACGCGCGGCACGAGCTGCCTGCCGACGATGACGCCTCCGGCGGCGGCCCCGACGGTGGCTCCGGTGCTGCCCCGGCCCCCGGCACGTCCGGCGCGGCACCGTCGTCCACGACGGGCGACCTCGCGCGCACCGGTGGCGAGTCTCCGCTGGGCTGGCTGGCGCTGGGCGCCGCTGCCATCGCGGCGGGGGCGACGGTCCTCGTCGCCCGCGCGCGGCGCTCCGCCGCAGCGGAGGTGCTGTCATGAGCGCTCCCCGCATCCGCTCCATCGGCCGCATCCTCGCGGCGGCGACCGCCGGCACCCTCGTCATCGTCGGCGTGGCGTCGCCCGCTGCGGCGACACCGACCTCCGCGGCTCCCGTCATCTTCGCCGCGCATAGTGGTGCTCTCCCGGCTGTCGAGCCCGCCCTGGGGCTGGGGTCGGCCCTGGCGACTGACGACAGCGGCCGCGTCGTACTCGGTGCGGGCGTCGACGGCCACACCGGAGCCCTCGTGCGCGTCACCGTGGCCGCGGGAAGCGATCCCGTGACCGTCTTCACCGGCGACGCCGGCTCGGAGGTCCCGGTGCTCGCCGTTGAGGCGGGTGTGGTGCGTTCCACCACGACGCTGCTGCCCGTCTCGGGAGGCGCGGTGCCGCTCTGGGCCACAGCCCCCGTCGATGCCCGCGTCGAGCTGATCGCCGGCGTCTCGGGTCGCGGCGCGGTGTACGACGAGGACGACACCCTGCTCACGCCGGGCCTTCCGGGTTCCACCGTCACACTCGACCGGCCGATGGCGTTGCCGCACTCGAGCGCGGGGGGCGTCATCGCTCCCGGCGACCCGGCGCACATCACGCTCACCGGCATCGGCGGCATTCCCGCAGACAACGTGCGCGCAGAGTATGTGACGGTCTCGGTGGGGCTGAGCCAGGCGACGACCTTCACCTTCGACGACGTCGCGCTGGACCTTCCGGCCGGCATGTCGGTGTTCACCACGATCGCCACCCCCGATCTGCTCGGCTCGGTCGCGGCGAGTGTGGCTGCAGGCGAGGCCTCCCTCGGTGTCTGGGCGCTCGGCTGGGTGCCGGACGCCGACTCCGACCACGCCGCCGTCAGCACGGTGGGTGGGCTCGAGGTCTCGTGCGACTGCCCGCCCCAGCAGATCTCGGTGCGCGCCGGCTCGGGTGCTCCCATCCAGCTGGACCCCGGCACGGACGTGGCATACACCGTGGCGCTCGTGCACGCAGGTCCGGCGTCGCAGCTCGGTGCGATCTCCGTCGGTGCGCGGGCGACGGGACGCGCCACCGGCATCGCGGTCGACACGGCAGCGGGCGCCCTTCCGCAGCTCATGCTCTTGCCCGCCGAAGAGCCGGCCCAGCTGACCATGAGCCGAGGCGCCGCTCAGGCGACGGTCACGGTCGTGGGCGAGGTCCTCGGCGAGCCGACCGACGGTGGTGAAGCCGCATCCATCGCCGTCACGTCACACGGGGACGGCGCGCACGTCGACCTCAACGAAAGCGGGTTCTTCCCCTTCGCCGGCACGGTCGCCTTGGGCGACACGGCGATCGACCGCGTCGAGATCTCGGTCGACATCATCGATGCGCCGGCGATCACAGCCGCGGAACGCGCACAGCTGGGCGCCGGCGGCTTCATCGGCTATGCCGACCTCACCGCATCGGCGGGGGAGAGCGAACTCGTCTGGGAGGCCGAGATCGGCGCGCCCGTCGACGGCACCTACCGGTACACCGCGACGGTGTTCGACCGATCGGGGGCGTCGCACGCCGCGTCGGTGACGCTGCAGGTCAGCGCCATCGTGGAGGGGGATGCCTCCGTCACCGTGCACCCCGACGTGCTCATCGTGAACACCGGCGACAGCGGCGTGCCCGTCATGACGCGTCCGAACGCCGCGCAGCCGTTCGTCGTCGAGTTCGCCGAACTGCCCGAGGAGGTGTTCCCCGGCGCCATCCTGGTGTCGGCGGTCGCGCCCGGGTTCCCCGACGGCTTCCTCGGCGAAGTGCAGCGCATCGAACGACGCGACGACGTCTGGGTCGTCACCACCGTGGCGGCGCAGATCGTCGATGCCATCCTCGATGCGCAGCACGTCACCACCACGCCCATGACGGCGACCGAGGACACCGCTCCCTCGCTGACCGCGCTCGATGAGCCCCTCGCCGCGACGGCGACCGACCCCGCGACGGGCGAGGTGCTCGACGTCGAGGTGCGCGACGACGCCTCGGGTGGCGGCGTGCTGGTCGAGGACCCGCCGTTGCAGGGCGTGAGCGACAAGAAGGTGCGGTACCGGGCCACCCCCGGGTTCTACATCATCGCGGGTTCCGGGTCAGGCTCAGGCAACGTGGTTGTGCAGTCGACCGGCGGGTACACGCCTGCGCAGATCGACACGGTCCGTGAGCGCGTCATCAGGCAGAACGTCCCGCAGCTGTTCGAGGCGTTCCTGCACGTGGAGCTCGACCTGACGGTCGACATCCACACCGTGGTCGACATCCGGGTCTCGTACAAGTGGAAGTACATCCCCAAGGGGGTGGACGTTCGCGAGCTGTCCGTCAGTGCAGTGGCGGATACCTCGGTCGACGTCGAGCTCGCCGCGAACGGCTCGGTCAAGCGCAAGCTGCAGCTGGCCAAGCCGCTGGACAAGGTGTCGCTCGGTGAGTTCACGGTGTGGATCGGGCCGCTGCCGGTCGTCTTCAAGAACACCATCACCGTGACGGTGGACATGGAGGTGGACCTGCAGGCGAACGTGCACGTGACGAACGTGGGCTTCCGGCGCCAGGACGAAGTGGGCTTCCGCTATCGGGGGCTCGACTCGTACGTCTACCTCACCCGTCACGGCTCGCAGACGCTCTCACCCATCGTGGACGGAGTGGATGCCGCGGGCACGGCTGAGCTGAGCGGGTCGCTCAGCGCAGGTCCCACCGTGCTGGTCAGCTCGATGATCTACGGGTACCTCGGGCCGCAGCTGGAGTTCAAGCCGCGAGCCGACGCCCGGGGCACGCTCACCCACACCAACATGCTCCCGTCGGGCCGCATGGTGGACCTGCACGTGGAGATGGGGGTCGGGGCCACCGGGCGCGTGTTCGGAAAGCTCGAGATCTGGAAGTTCAAGCTGCCCTTCCCATCGAAGACCTTCCTCGATGAGCGGATCCGCGTGTGGCAGCGCGACTGGAGGTGGACCCTCTGAACAATCCGAAAGGGCGGTGCGCGCCGGTCGCGCACCGCCCTTTCGGCTTCACGCCGTCATCTCGCCAGCAGATACTCCTCGTTCGCGGGAACACCGTCGAACGGCTCCGAGGCGTCTGAGGTGTGGATGCCGGCGAACTCCAGTGGCAGGCCCTGCGCCGTCCACAGCGACGCGCGGTCCATCAGCTGAGCGTGCACGTGCGGCTCGCTGCTGTTGCCGGAGTTGCCGCAGCGGCCGATCTGCTGCCCCGCGACCACGCGCTGACCCCGACGGGCCGTCACCGAGCCCTGCTGCAGGTGGGCGACGAGCGCGTAGACGCCGTCGTCGCCGCGGATCGTGACGTGGTTGCCCACGATGAACCCCGGGCCGCCGATCTCGCGCAGCATCCCCTCGAGCATCATGTAGGCCACGCCCCACGTGTTCGCGCGGGCGCGGTGGTCGCGTCTCCAGCCGGATGCCCGCACGACGACACCGTCGAGCATCGCGAGAACGGGCGCGCCGAGGGCGGGGTAGCCCGACGCCGGCGGCATGGCCCGTGGCCCGCCGAAAGCGGGGCGTGGGCTTTCGGCGGGGTCGAAGGCCAGATCGATGGCGTAGGCCTGGCCGTACGTCCGCACGCCGTGGCTCGGGACCGCCGATGCGGGGCTGTTGACAGCGACCCATCGGCCGCGCACGGGTGGTTGGACGGTGCGCGGGGGCCGCTCCGAGAGCAGCCGTGGGCCGAGCACGACGAGGATGCCGCAGACGACGGCCACCACGAGGGCGGCGCCCATGAGCGCGCTGCGGACGCGATCGGCGGTGCCGCCGTCGAGCACGAGACCCAGCAGCGCGCCGGCAACGAGTACCAGCGCGGCGCCGTAGTAGAGCGGGCCGCGGACGCGATACAGGGCGCGGGCGATCACGCTCATCGCCCGGTTCCGAGCACGCTCGACAGCAGCGGCACCACACGCGCGGCAGGCACCTCATAGATGCCGCGTCCGCTCTGGCGCACCCAGCCCGCCGCGACGAGCTGACGCAGGTGATGATGCAGCTGGCCCGTGGTGCCGAGCGAGTCGATGCCGGCGAGCTCCGCGGTCGTGGTCGTACCGGTGAGAATGCGGCGCAGCAGCTCGAGGCGCACCGGATGGGCGAGCGCCTGGAACGCGGCGGCGTGCTCCGACCAGTCCGACTCGAGCAGGCCCGCGGTGGGGGCGCCCTCCTGCCAGGCGACCGGGGCGCCCGTGGGCAGGGTCAGCGACCCGACGATCATGACGACGCCCTCGGCGAGGGCGGGATGCTCGGCGCGCTCCGCCTCCACCCTTCGCAGCGCCCAGAAGGCATCAGCGTCATCGGCGCGCGGCGGGGGAGTGCGGTCGGGGTGTCCTGCCAGCTGCTTCTCGAGCGCCGTGACGCGTGCGGCCAGATCGCGGAGGGCAGGCGTGTCGGTGATCTCGTCATCGCTCATGCACTGAAACTACGGGAGATCGTAACAACGTACAAACGCAGTCGCCGAAGGGCGTGCCACCGCCGTACCGCAGCCATAATGGGACCGTGCCCGACCGGACGACGATGCCCGATTTCTCCGACGAGCTGCTCCGATTGCAGCGCCGCGCCTACGGGAAGGGCGCGGAAGGCGCCCTGGATGCCGCGGACCTCGCACGGCTGCGGGAGCTCGAGGCGCTCGTCCGCGCGTCGTCCGATCCGGCGCACGACCACACACCGCCGGCGGGCGATGCTGGCGCGGAAGCGGACGCGGACGGTTCCGTGTCCCGGCACGCGGACGTCGGCGGCTCGGTGTCCGCACCCGTGGGCATCGCCGCCGGTGGCGACACCGAGGCCGTCCCGACCCCGCCCGCGAACCCCGGCGGCGTCGGCGTCGGCCCGCGCATCGGGGGGTGGCGCGCCGCCGCGATCGCGGCCGCCGCCGTGGCGGGTTGCGCAGTGGGCGGTGCGGGGGTCGCCGTCGCCGTCGCGCCGTCGGCCCCGGACGCCGTGCTGCGACCGATCGCCGACTCCGAGATCCCGAGTGACTTCGATCAGTCTGGCATGCTGGACTTCCTTCGCATCGACCGTGAGACGGGCATCACCGCCTACGATCCTCATCGAGGCGTGCGCGCCTTCACCTTCACCGGCACCGACGGCAACCGGTGCCTGATCGTGAGCGTCGATGTCGACTTCTTCACCTATGCGTGCGGATATGGCCGGCTCGACCCCACGCTCGACCTCATGCCGGGCCGGACCGCGCCGGCGACGATCGCGAGCGGCCTGTCGGAGGCCGTGATCGTCCGGCTGGTCGCCCGCGACGGCACGGTGCAGATCTGGGTGGAGGACCGCCCGAGCTGACCCGAGCGGCCCCGGCTTTCCACGAAGTCGGTGCACGCCGAACGGCACGCCCCCGGACTCGGGGGCGTGCCGTTGCGGTTGAACCCGGGATGGCGGTCGGCGCGAGCCGGCATCCCGGACGGCTCAGGCCTCCGCGGTCATCCGGCCGCGGGAGGTCAGGCGGTGGCCCACCCAGAATCCGAGGGCGACGATGCCCGCGAGGGCGATGCCCAGGATCCAGGGCATCAGGTTCGGGACCGCGCCCGAGGCGCCGGCGTGCAGCTCGTCGGTTCCGGCAGCGAGCCGGCCGTTGCCGTCGGCGAGGGTGGTGGCGCCCGTGGAGAGCTCGACGCTTCCGGATGCCAGTGTCTGTGCGCCGTCCGCCACGGCGGTGGACCCGTCGGCCAGTGCGGACACGCCCTCGGCGAGGTCACCCGCGCCCGTGGAGAGTGTGCCGGTGCCCGTCGCCAGGCTGCCCGCGCCGGCGAGCAGTCTGTCAGCCCCTGCCCACAGGCTCTGGGTGCCGGAGTCGAGGGTGTAGGCGCCGGCGGAGAGGGTTCCCGTGCCCGCGGCCAGGGTGGAGGCGCCGTCGGCGAGAGTGCGCACTCCGGCTGCCAGCGTGTCGGCGCCGGCACTGACCTCCGTGGTCCCGACAGAGAGCTTCTGGGCCCCGGCCGCGAGCGCCGGGGCGCCCTTCTCCGCATCCGCGAGAGCGACGGTGCCGGGCCACTTGAGTGCCGCACTGCCGGCGACGAGCGTATCGAGTCCCGCGGTGACGCCGTGGGCGCCTTCGGCGGCCTTGATGACGCCGCCGGCCAGGGTGGGGGCGGCACCTGCCGCCGGCGCGATGCCGGCCGTCTGCAGCGCCACACCCTCGGACAGAGCGGTCAGCGGCGTGAGCTTCTCGCCGAGCGACGCGCGCACGGCCGCCGCGGTGAGGGGGTCGGCGAAGTTGGAGTCCGGCAGTGCGGCGATAGCCGCGGCGATACCCGCGACTCCCGTGGCGAGCGTGCGGGCGTTGCCGGGAGCGCTCGCGGCGTTGGTCTGGATCGTACCGGCCTCGGCGACCAGCTTCAGCACCTGCGGGTTCGCGGCCGATGCTGCCAGCTCCGTGCTCAGCAGCGTCGCGCCATCGCGCACCTGGCCCGCGATCCCGTGCGCCGCGACCACGCCTGTGGCCAGCGTGCCGGCCTTCTGCGCGAGCTCGGCCGCACCGGTCGCCGCGGCATCGGCGCCGGTCGCGAGCTTGTTCGCACCCACGGCTGCATCGGAGGCGCCGGCCTGCAGGCGGGCGGCGCCCGACGCCGCCGTGGCTGCGCCGGCCGCGAGACGCGAGGCCCCGGAGGCGGCGGACGCCGCACCGGCGGAGAGCGTGGTCGCGCCATCGGCGAGGGTCGTCGCTCCGTCTGCCGCCGATCGCGCGCCCTCGGCGAGCGCGGTCGCCCCGGTGTGCGCGCGCGTCGCGCCAGCGTCGAGGTCCGAGGCGCCGGACGCGAGCGTCTGCGCCCCCTGCGACAGCGTGGCAGCGCCTTCGCTCACCTGGCGCGAGCCGTCGTCGGCCTGTGATGCGCCGGACGCCAGCTGCATCGCGCCGTCGCTGAGCTTGTTGACGGTGACGAGGTAGAGCACCGTCATGGCGGCCAGAAGGAAGGCGAGCACCGCGACGGTGACGCGCAGCCCCAGCCCATGGGTGTGCTGTGTGGTTCTCGACATTGAGACTCCGGGTGTTTCGGCCTGCGGACAGGCGAGGAAGCAAGGCGACCGACTCTGGACGCCTGCACGGGTGCGCCGAACGTAGCAGTCGGCGCACCACGCGCAGGAGAGCCGCGGGCGGATGTGCACGCTGGAACTAAGTGCCAGGGATGCCGGAATCGAGTTTCTTGTGGGAATGGCACAAAGCGGGCGCCCGGAACCGTGCGCGGCGGTCTCCACGCCCCGCACGGCTCACAGTGAACTCCCACACAACCGCAGACGGTGACCCTTGTTTGCACCTGTGGGTGTGTTGTAATGTGTGGGAAATCCTGCCGGAAGGGCCACCACGTGTACGCGATGGAACGTCACCAGCTGATCGAAAGACTGGTCGCCGCCGACGGGCGGGTCGCCGTCGTCGACCTCGCCGAGCGCTTCGGCGTCACGACCGAGACCGTGCGGCGTGACCTCGACCAGCTCGAGCGTGCGGGCGCGCTGCGGCGTGTGCACGGGGGAGCCGTGGCCCGCGGGCGGACGAGCCTGGCGGAGCCGTCGCTGACGGAGCGGGCCTCCCAGCGCGGGGCGGCCAAGCAGGCCATCGCCGGCCGCGCGCTCGACGTGCTGGGCGACGGGTTCCGAGGATCGGTGTACGTGGACGCCGGCACCACGACGGCCGCTGTCGCAGCGCTGCTTCCCACCAGGCTCGCCGAAACGGACGGAAGCGCAGAAGTCGTCACCCACGCGATGTCGGTGGCGGGGGTGCTCGCCGGATCGCCTCGTCTGTCACTG
>Ga0233375_1001026_pt1 | contig 13395 bp, 11 predicted proteins | sample ElkDunMinimDraft_10_FD_191539 | JGI IMG/M metagenome (GOLD analysis project Ga0233375, IMG submission 191539) | Fecal eukaryotic communites from dung pellets of Tule Elk in California, USA - Elk Dung E16 | ecosystem: Host-associated > Mammals > Digestive system > Large intestine > Fecal | place... | reverse complement strand
CTCCATGGGGGCGGGCAGCGCGACGTACGACCCGGTGTTCCGGTCCTCGTCGCGGAAGTAGCTCTTCACGTGCCAGTAGTTCGACACCGGCAGGCACGCGGCGACGGCGGCCTGGAAGTCCTCGATCGGCCGGTGCAGGCGGATGAGGTTGCCGAGGTCGGGGTTGAGGCCGACGCTCGGGTGGTCGATGTCCTTCACGAGGCGGACCGCCGACTCGGCGGTGCCGAGCAGGGTGTCCTCGTACATCTCGAGGGACAGCTCGACGCCGACCTGCGCGGCGTGCTCGCCGAGCTCGCGCAGCCGCGAGACCGCGAGCGCCCACGTCTCGGGGTCGGTCGAGTCGGCCGGCCCCTCCTCGGTCCAGAACCACAGCACCTCGCGCTGCGCGGGCAGCAGCGGGCGGTGCAGCCCGACGCTGACGATCTTCGTGCCCAGCGCGGCCGCCGCGTCGATGGTGCGGTGCGAGTACGCGAGGTTCTCGTCACCCGTCTCGGGGTCGATCACCGAGCGGCGGATCGCGGACAGCGCGATCGGGTCCAGCCCGACGGTCGTCAGCGCCTCACGCAGCTCCTCGATGCGCGCCGGCGACAGGTCGCCCGGCTGGATCCAGGAGTCGGTGAGGTCGACCTCCGTGAACCCCTCGTACGCCACCTGGGCGAGGTGGTCGACCCAGGTGTCGGCCGGGGCGTCCTGCGAGGCGGGGAACGGGAGCATCGCGGCGGCGATCGGCCACCGGTCGCTGGTGAGGCGGGTGTCGGACATCGTGGACGGACCTTCTTCGGTTGTCGGGACGGTGGGCGTCGTCACTTGCCGAAGCCGGCGGTGAGGCCGGCGACGAGCTGACGACGTCCGATGACGTACAGCAGGAAGATCGGCAGCGCCGACAGTACGACGGCGGCCATGACGGCGGGGACGTTGATGGTGAGCTCGCCCTGGAACGCCCACAGCGCGAGCGGCAGCACGCGCTGCTCGGGGCTCTGGGTGAGCACGAGGGGGAAGAGGAACCCGTTCCACGCGTTGAGGCCGTCGTAGATGGCGACCGTCGCGATGGCGGGGCGGCTCAGCGGCAGCACGAGGCGGGTGAGCACCTGCCACTCCCCCGCGCCGTCGACGCGCATCGACTCGAACAGCTCCTTGGGGATGTCCCGCAGGAAGTTCACCAGGATGATCACCGTGATCGGCACCGCGAACGCCGCGGTGGGGAGCACGAGCGCCAGGAGCGTGTCGTACAGCCCCATCTTGGTGATCATGTAGAAGATCGGGACGATCGCGGCCTGCAGCGGGATCGCCAGGCCCAGCAGGAAGAGCGAGAACGACCGGGCCACGAACCGCGACGTGTTGCGCGTGATCGTGTACGCCGCGAGCAGCGCGACGGCGATGGTCAGGGCGACGGCGCCCACCGTGACGACCACCGAGTTGAGCAGGTAGCGGTCGAACCCGCTGTCGATGACCTGGCGGTAGCTGTCGAGCGTCGGCTCGGTGGGCAGGCCCAGCGGGTGGTCGGTGAAGAAGTGCTGCTGCGTGCGCAGGCTCGTCACCACCACCCAGTACACGGGCACGATGACGACGGAGAGCCACAGCAGCGAGCCGACGCCGGCGGGCAGGTTGGGGCGGATCCGGTCGCGGCGGCGCCGCGGCGGGGCCTCCGCGGTGGGGGTGGCGGGGCGCACGGCCTCGGTGGTGACCATCACAGGCCCTCCTGCTGGCTCTGCATCCGGGTGAAGCCGGACAGGCGTGTCAGGCCGAGGGACAGCGCCAGGCCGACGACGGCGAGGATGGTGGCGATCGCGCTGGCCCGGCCCATCTCGGTGGCGGTGAAGCCGGTGAGGTACATGTGCAGCGGCAGCAGCCGCGTCGCGTAGCCCGGGCCGCCGGCGGTGAGCACGAAGACGAGGTCGAAGTACGTCAGCGAGCCCACGAGCATGAGCGTCGACGACGTGACGATCGTGTACCGCAGCTGCGGCATCGTGATCGAGAAGAACCGGCGCACGGTGCCCGCGCCGTCGAGCTGCGCCGCCTCGTACAGCGAGCCGGGGATCTGCCGCGCGCCCGCCTGGTACAGCAGCGTGTGCAGCGGCACGAAGTGCCACGCGATGATGAGGATCACGGCGATGAGCACGGTGTTCGGGTCACCGAGCCAGCTGTGCCGCAGGAACCCCGGGCCGGCCGGCCCCGCGAGACCGAAGTTCGGGTCCAGCAGGTTCTTGAACACCAGCGCGACGGCGGACGACGACATCAGCAGGGCGATGAAGTACACCGCGGCCATCCACGCCCGCCACCGGCCGCGCGGCGCCAGGTAGACGCCCAGCAGCAGGCTCAGCGGCGTCTGGACGAGCCAGGTACCGACCATCACCTGCAGCGTGATCCACAGGGTGAGCCAGGTGACGTGGTCGGTGAGGACCGCGCCCCAGTTGTCGAGGCCGAGCCAGGCGGGTGTGCCCAGCCCGTTCCACGAGGTGAACGACAGCGCCACGGCGCCGCCGAGGGGGACGAGCGCGAACCCGCCGAACAGGATCAGTGCGGGCGCGAGCAGCCACGCCGAGACCGGCTGCCGCTCGCTGCGTCGCCGCGCGCCGGGCCCGTCCCCGCGGGTGCCGGCGGCACCCGCGGGGACGGCAGGGAGGGTGGTCGTCACTGCGCGTCCAGCGTCGCGTTCATCGCCGACACGAACTCCTCCGGCGTGGTCTGCAGCAGGAAGACGCGGTCGAGGTGGGTCGTGAGCTGCTCGGCCTGCGACGGGTTGATCGCCTGGTCCCAGGAGAGCTGGAAGTGCGGTGCGGCCTCGGTGAGGTCGACGACCATCTCGGCGAACGTGTCGTCGCGCTCGGTGATCTGGTCGCGCGCGGTGGTGACGCCCGGGACCGCGGACCGGTCGAGGATCTCGCCGATGTACTCCTCGTTCATCACCTGCTCGGCCAGGAACGCCAGCACCGTCTCCTTGTGCTCGTCGGTCGCCGAGGCGTTGACGGACCAGAAGTTCGACGGGTTGCCCACCAGGTTGGCCGGGTCCCCGGCACCGCCGTCGTAGGCCGGGAAGGGGACGGCCTTGAGGTCGCCGGACTCCACGAAGTCCGGTGCGGCGGTCTTGATGTTGGAGTACGCCTGCGACAGGACGACCATCATCGCGGCGCGCCCGGTGTAGAGCAGCGCGTCGGCCGCGCCGGTCTCGTAGGCGATCGACGCGTGGTCGTCGACGAAGCCGCCGGCCTCCACGAGGGTCTGGATCTCGGTGAGCGCCTGCGTGACCGCCGGGTGGGACCACGCGTCGGGCTCGTTCGCCACGATCGCGTCGAACACCTCGGGCCCGCCGATGCGGTCGACGAGGTACCCCAGGTAGGGCAGCTGCGGCCACTTGGACTGGCCGGCGAGGGCGATCGGGGCGATGCCCTCCTCCTCGAACACGGGCACGAGGTCGAGCAGCTCGTCCCAGGTCGTGGGCGGCTCGGCGCCGACCTGCCGGAAGACCGCGTCGTTGTAGAGGATGACGACGGGCTGGATGTTGTTGATCGCGGCCCCGTAGACCTTGCCGTCGAACGTCACGGTGTCGAGCACCGACGGCAGGTAGCGGTCGGTGATCGCGGGGTCGTCGATGGGCTCGACGTACCCGGCGTCGACGTACGTCTTCAGCGCCGCGCCGCCCCAGCTGAACATCAGGTCGGGGCCCTGGCCGGCACCGAGGGCGATGCGGAGCTTGTCCTTGTAGCCCTGGTTGCCGAACATCTGCAGCTCGATGGGCTGGTCGGGGTGCTCCTCGTTCCAGCGGTCGACCGCAGCGACGTACGACTCCGACTGACCGCCCTCGAGACCCCAGACGATCGCGGCGTCGCCGCTGCCGCCGGGGGCGGCGGTGCCGCCGTCGCCGAGCTGGGGCGTCGTACCGGATCCGCAGGCCGCCAGGGCGAGGGCGACGCCGACGACGGCGGCGGTCGCGCGGACCCGCCGCGCAATGGTGGAACTCATCGTTGAGACTCCAGTTCTCCTCGTCGAAAACTTTTCGCCCTCCGGGGCGACGCTTTCACCGTAGTTTTCGCCTGTCGCCCGTGTCAACGCGCCGATCTCACCCGCCGCCGCCGCTGAAACGGATCAACGGCCATCTTGAAGTTTTCGGTCGGGGACGGTTACGTTCGGCCTGAACCGTGAAGGGGGGCACATGCCCGCAGCCGCACGACGCCCGACGCTCACCGCCGTCGCCGAGCGCGCCGGCGTGTCGATCGCGACCGTCTCCAAGGTCGTCAACCGGCACACCGACGTGGCACCGGCCACCCGTGAGCGCGTCGAGGCCGCGGTCGCCGAGCTCGGCTACCGCACCCCCGGGGCCCGCCACGCCGAGACCCGGCGCACGGTCGAGTTCATGGTCGACAAGCTCGACAGCCCGTACGCGATGGAGGTGCTGCGCGGCGTCACCCTCGCCGCCGAGGAGGTGGACGTCGACGTCACCGTCTCGCGCGTGCGGCGCGGCGGCGGCGACCGGCCCGAGCCGCCGTCCAGCTGGACGCGGCGGCTGATCTCGGCACGCCGCACCGGCGCGATCGTCGTGACGGCGCAGGTCACCGACACCACGTACGACAGCATCGCCCGGGCACGGCTGCCCGTGGTCGTCATCGACCCGCTGCACCTGACGACCCCCGAGCTGGTCTCGGTCGGCTCGACCAACTGGACCGGCGGGCGCACCGCCGGTGAGCACCTGCTGGGCCTGGGGCACACCCGCATCGGCGTCGTCGCGGGCCCCGAGGCGTCCATCAGCGCCGTCGCGCGCGTCGACGGCTTCCGCTCCGCCTGCCAGGCGGCGGGCGTCACCCTGGACCCCGCGCTGGTGCGGCACGTCGCGTTCGACCACGACGCGGCGCTGCGCGCCGCCGACGACCTGCTGCGCCGCGCCGACCCGCCCACCGCCCTCCTGGCCAGCAGCGACGCCCAGGCCCTGGGTGTCCTCGAGGCCGCGCGACGCCTCGGTCTGGTGGTGCCGCGCGACCTGTCCGTCGTCGGCTACGACGACACGTACGTCGCCGCCTGGACCAACCCGCCGCTGACCACCGTGCACCAGCCGCTGCGGGACATCGGGCGCGTCGCGCTGCGCACGGTCCTGGCCATGGACGCCGGCAGCATGCCCGACTCGCACCACATCGAGCTGGCGACGTCCCTCGTCGTCCGCGACTCCACCGCCCCGCCGGCACAGCCGCCGGCGCCTCGGGAAGGACCACGTTGAGCACGAGCACCACCGGCACCACCACGCACCCGTGGCACGACACGACCCGTCCGACGCACGAGCGCGTCGAGCTGCTCCTGGCGTCCATGACCCTGGAGGAGAAGCTCGCCCAGCTGGGCAGCCACTGGTTCGACCGGCGCGGCGCGGGTGAGGTCGTCGCGCCGATGCAGGACACGTTCGGTGCGCGCCGGCCCGACTTCGCGACCGCGTCGCGGCACGGGCTGGGCCACCTGACCCGCGTGCTGGGCACGGACCCGGTCCCGGCCGACGAGGGCCGGGCCAAGCTCGCCCGCACGCAGCGCGAGCTCGTCGCGAACCACCGGCTGGGGCTGCCGGCCATCGCCCACGAGGAGTGCCTCACGGGTGTCACGTCGTACGGCGCGACGGTGTACCCGGCGCCGCTGGCGTGGGGTGCCGCGTTCGACCCCGACCTCGTCCACGAGGTCGGCGCGGCCATCGGGCGGGACCTGCGCCGCCTCGGCGTCCACCAGGGCCTCGCCCCGGTGCTCGACGTGGTCCGCGACTACCGCTGGGGCCGCGTCGAGGAGACCATCGGCGAGGACCCGTACGCCGTGGCGACCATCGCGACCGCGTACGTGCAGGGCATGGAGGAGCAGGGCGTCGTCGCGACGCTCAAGCACTTCGTCGGGTACTCCGCCTCGCGCGGCGGGCGCAACCACGCGCCGGTGTCCGTCGGCCCGCGCGAGCTCGCCGACGTGCTGCTGCCGCCGTTCGAGATGGCGGTGCGCGAGGGCGGCGCCCGCTCGGTCATGAACTCCTACGCCGACCTCGACGGCGAGCCGGTCGCGGCGTCGTCGGCGCTGCTCACCGACCTGCTGCGGGACACGTGGGGCTTCGAGGGCACCGTGGTGTCCGACTACTGGGCGGTCGCGTTCCTCGCCACCGCCCACGGCACGGCCGCCGACGCCGTGGACGCGGGCGCCCGCTCGCTGCGCGCCGGCATGGACGTCGAGCTGCCCAACACCATGTGCTTCGGCCTGCTGGGCCCGCTGGTGGCCGACGGCGGGCTCGACGAGGCCGTCGTCGACCGCGCCGTGCGGCGCGTGCTGCGGCAGAAGGCCGAGCTGGGCCTGCTCGACGCCCCGGCCGCGGACGGCACGCCCCCCGGCGGTGCCCCCGACGACGAGCCGATCGACCTCGACGCCCCCGGCAACCGGGACCTCGCCCGGCGCCTGGCCGAGGAGTCGGTCGTGCTGCTGGCCAACCCGGCGGGCGTGCTGCCGCTCGACGCGCGCACCACGCGCCGCGTCGCGGTGGTCGGCCCGTCCGCCGCCGACCCCGGCGTGCTGCTCGGGTGCTACTCGTACCCGATCCACGTGCTGCCCCGGCACCCCGAGCTCGGCATGGGCGTCGAGGTCCCGTCGCTGCTGGACGCCCTGCGCGCCGAGCTCGACGGCGCCGACGTGGTGCACGAGCCCGGGTGCGCCGTGGTGGACGACGACCGCTCCGGGTTCGACGCCGCCGTCGCGGCCGCGCGCGACGCCGACGTGGTCCTGCTGACGGTCGGTGACCGCGCCGGCATGTTCGGCCGCGGCACGTCCGGCGAGGGCTGCGACGCGAGCGACCTGCGGCTGCCGGGCGTCCAGCACGACCTGGTCGAGGCCGTCCTGGCCACCGGGACGCCCGTCGTCCTCGTGGTCGTCTCGGGGCGCCCCTACGCGCTGGGGGCCTTCCTCGACCGCGCCGCGGCGGTGGTGCAGGCGTTCATGCCGGGCGAGGAGGGCGCCGGCGCGATCGCCGGGGTGCTCAGCGGCCGCGTCACACCGTCGGGCCGGCTGCCCGTGCAGGTGCCGCGCGACCCGGGCGGCGGCCCGCAGACCTACCTGGGCGCACCGCTGACCCGACGGCTCGACAAGATCAGCAACCTCGACCCCGGTCCGGCGTTCCCGTTCGGCCACGGGCTGTCGTACACGACGTTCGCGTACGACGACCTGCGCGTCACCGCGTGCGGTGTGCCGACGGACGGCGCGTTCGACGTCGCCGTGACCGTCACCAACACCGGCGAGCGTGCCGGCACCGAGGTCGTGCAGCTCTACCTGTCCGACCCCGTCGCCGACGTCGCGCGGCCCGTCAAGCAGCTGGCCGGGTACGCGCGCGTGCCGCTCGAGCCGGGCACCGCGGCGCGCGTCACGTTCGCCGTGCCCGCCGACCTGACGTCGTACACGGGCGTGGACCTGCGGCGCGTGGTCGACCCGGGCACGGTCGGCGTGCAGGTGGGCGGCTCCAGCGAGGGTGACGTGCTGACCGCGCGGGTGGAGCTCACGGGGCCGCGCCGGTACCCCGGTGCGGACCGCGCGCTGCGCAGCACCGCCGTGGTGACGCCGCTCGTCTGAGGACGTCCCGGGCGGCCGGGGCCCGCGGTGCGACCGCACCGTGGGCCCCGGGCCGTCTCAGGCGAGCCGACCCAGGTGCAGCGCCGCGAGCGCGACGGCCGTCACCGTCTCGGCGTCCCGCACCTCACCGCGGCGGATCATGCCGAGCACCTCGCCGAACGGCACGGTCCGCACGGCGGTGATGCCCTCGGTCGCCTGCTCGCGCGCGGTCGCGGCCGGTTCGGCCACGGGCGCCAGACCGCGGGCGACGAACACGTGCTCGACGGCCCGGGCGACGCCGTTCAGGGCGTCGACCTCCCCGACGGGCGTCCACTCCCGCGCGGTGAGACCGGCCTCCTCCGCCAGCTCGCGCTGCGCCGCGACCAGCGGCTCCTGGCCGTCCGTGCCGCCCGCGGGCACCTCCACCGACCCGGGCCCGACGGTGTACCGGTCGGTGGTCACCAGCACGACCTCGTCGTCGTCGGTCAGCGCGACGACGAACACCGCCGGCCGCACCTCGACCACGCCGTACCGCGCGGGCCGGCCGTCGGGCGCGACGACGTCGTCCTCCCGCACGGTGATCCAGGGGTTCCGGTGGACGATGCGCGAGGTGACGGTCTGCCAGGGCATGACGTCACCGTAGAGGGCCGGGGACGCGGTCTCCGGGAGCCGGCGCCCGGGGACCGGTGCCCGGCTCAGCGACCGTGCGCGAGCGTGCGGGCCGTGAGGAGCACCAGCGCGTCCTCCACGAGCGCCGCGCGCACGTCCGGGCGCAGCGCGTCCGGTCCCTGCTCGGCCGCCCACTGCCGCCACGACGCCCCGCCCACCGACCCGGCGAACGCACCGGCGCCACCCGCGAGCGCCGCGACCAGCACGGCCCCCGGCCCCCGGCGGTCGACGACCGCCAGCGCCGCGGCCCCCGTCGCACCGGCGACGATGCGCCCGCCGATCTGCACGGGCACGAGGCGGCTGGGCGTGGCCGGGAGCTTGTCGGTGACCATCTCGCCGAGCACGGCGGCGGCGGTCAGGCCGCGCAGCGCGCGTGCCGCCAGGCCGTGGTGACCGCGCGTGGCAGCGTGCACGGGGACGGCGACGGCGACCGCGGAGCGACCGCCCGACGCGAGACCGAGAGCGACGGACCGCACGAGAACACCCATGGGACGTGTCTACCGGGACCGCGCTGCACCGGCATCTCGGCGCGGTCGTGCCGGACGCCCGTCCGGGTGCGGCGGGCTCTCGACGTGCGGGACCCGCCCGACGGCACCAGACTCGCCTGCCAGGCGGGCCACCGAGGTCCGCACCGGGCACGACGAAGGAGCGACATGGGCATCGGTGGCGGTATCGCACTCCTGGTGATCGGGGCGATCCTCTCGTTCGGGGTCTCCGACCGGATCGAGGGCGTCGACCTCACGGTCATCGGGTACATCTGCATGGGTGCGGGCGCCCTCGCGCTGATCCTGGCCGTGGCGCTCAACTCCCAGCGCACCAACACGACCCACCGGCAGGTCGTCGAGCACCGCGAGGAGCCCCCGCTCCCGCCGACCGCCTGACGCCGCACGGCTCGCCGACGCCCCGCCCGGTCCGACCGGGTGGGGCGTCGTCGTGCGTGCCGGTCGGTGGGCGTCCGGTGCGTCCGTGGAGCGGGCACGAGGGGCGCATGTCGGACGACCCGGACACAATGGGCGCCCGCCCGCAGCCGCACCGCGGGCGTCCGCAGGGGGCGACGACGGAGGGGACCGCATGGACCGGGACGAGGCACGGCAGGCCAAGGCGCACGCGCTGGCGGTGGCACGCGAGCTCATCGAGAAGGACGTCCAGGCGTCGACCAGCGGGGTGCCCGCGCCGCGTCTGTCCGTCGGGCTCGCGCCGCGCGGCGACGGTCGGTACGGCGTCGCCCTGCGCTACCGGCGGGACGTGCCCGGGGTCCGCGACCTCGCACGCCGCGTCGCCGACGAGATCGGCGAGGTGGGAACCGCCGTCGACGTGCGACGCACCGGCCGCATCCGTCCGCTGGGCGACGACCCCGGCACCGGCGGCGCGGGCGGACCCGGCAACGGCGTCGGCACCGAGCCGGGCACCGGCCCGGTCACCGACCTCGGCGGCACCCGGATCGGCACCGACCTGGGTGCGGCCACCGGCGGGGACGCACCCCCCGTGCCGGGCCCCCGGCCCCCCGTGGTCACGGCGCAGGCGCTCGGCGAGACCGGCCGCGTGCGCCCGCTGCGCCCGGGGGTGTCCATCGCGCACGTCGACGTCACGGCCGGCACGCTGGGCGCGTTCGTCCTGGTCGGCGGCGTGGTGCACGCGCTGTCGAACTACCACGTGCTCGCCGGCTCGCCCGCGGCCCGCCCGGGTGACACGGTGCTGCAGCCCGGCCCGGCGGACGGCGGCCGCGCACCGCGCGACCGTGTGGGCACGCTCGCCCGCGTCGTCCCGCTCGCGCCCGGACGCACCGCCGTCGTCGACGCGGCCGTCGCCCTGCTCGACGAGCAGGACGTCGACCCGACCTACCCGGTGGGCCGCATCACCCGCACGGCCCGGGCGCTCGGCGGCGAGACCGTCGGCAAGGTCGGGCGGACCACGGCCGTCACGACCGGTGTGGTCACGGCGATCGAGCTCGACGACGTGGTCGTCGGCTACGGCGAGGAGCTCGGCAACCTGCGCTTCGACGACCAGATCGAGATCGAGGGCGCAGGGCGCCTGCCGTTCTCCCGCGGGGGCGACTCCGGCTCGCTCGTCTACCGCCAGGACGGCGTCGCCCTGGGACTGCTCTTTGCCGGGTCGGAGACCGGGGGGGACAATGGTCGTGGGTTGACGTACGTCAACCCGATCGATGCCGTCCTCGAGGCGCTCGACGCGACCCTGCTCGCCTGATGGGGGCCGCGGGCCGCGCGCCCGACCGGCGCGGGAGGTGTGCAGTGGCCGACCTCGACGAGGCCCGCCGGGCCAAGGACGAGATCAAGGCCGCCCTGGCCGGCCGGGACGGGGTGGCCGGCGTCGGCATCGCGCCCGAGGCGGACGGCTACGGCGTCCTGGTCCGCGTCCTGGGGGACGACGCGTCCGCCCGACGGCTGGGCGTGCCGGCGAGCGTGCACGGCGTGAGCGTGCACGTCCGCCCGACGGGGCCGATCGCAGCACGCGGCTGACGCGCGCCGCCGGGCGTCGTCGGGTGCCGCGGGTGCCGCGGGTGCCGCGGGTGCCGCGGGTGCCGCGGGTGCGCAGCGCGACGACGCGCCCGCACCCCGGAGGGTGCGGGCGCATCGGTGTCGCAGCCCGGCCGACGACCGTCGGCGGACGGTGTCAGCGGACGGTCGTCAGCGGACGATGCACGGATTCCCGTTCAGCGTCGCGCCGGTCACGGCCTGGGGCGTCCCGGAGCCGATGAACCCGAACGACACCGCGTTGTGGTGCCCGATCGTCGAGTTCCAGGCCACGTTGCGCGCCGTCACCGTGGAGCCGGACTGCGTGGTCGTGGAGCTCCACGCCTGCTGGACGGACTCGCCGTTGGTGAACCTCCAGCTCACCTCCCAGCCGTCGACCTGCTCCATCGTGGCGTTGAAGACCGTCACGTTGCCCTGGAAGCCGCCCTGCCAGGCGTTGGTGACGTCCACCTCGAGCTCGCACACCGAGTCCGCGGGGACCGTGGGCGTGGGCGTCACGGACGGGGTGGGGGTGGGGGTCACGGTCGGCGTCACGGACGGCGTCGGCGTCGGCGTGCGGGTGGGGCTCGGCGTCACCGACGGGGTCGGCGTCGGGGTGCGCGTGACCGTGGGCGTGGGCGTGGGGCCGGGGTTGCCGCCCCCGCCGAAGTCGACGTCCACGCAGTTGTAGAACGACTCCGGGCTGTCGGTGCGCTCCCAGATGTTGAACAACACGTGCTTGCCGCTCTTGTCCGACGGCAGCTTCACGTTCCACCAGTACTCGGGACCGGCGGGACCGCCCTCGCGCAGCGGCGGGTCCTGCACCCGGTCGAACGGCGCGGGCTCGAGGTCGTCCCACCCGATCGGCTCGTTCTGGTTCCAGCCGTCCTTGGTGATCCAGGTGGTGAAGTACCCGGGGTGCCGTGCGACCGCCGCGTACTGGAAGGTCATCGTCTGCCCCGGTGTCACGCGCGTCGTGGGCCACGCCGACGACGGGGTGTTGTACGCGGCGAACCGCGAGTCCGGGCCGCAGAGCTTGCCGTCGGCGATGGTCTCGTGGCGGCCCGCGATGGTCCCGAGCAGGTTGCCGAACCAGTTGTAGAACGAGTAGTTGCTGTCGGCGAAGGCGTTGACGCAGGCCGGGTTGGTCGGCTTCATGTTGCCCGCCTCGCCGGCTGCCTGACCGCCGGCCAGGCCGTCGGTGTAGCAGACGTAGGTGCGGGTCGGCGGGTTGGTCAGGCCGCCGTGCGCCTGCGCGGCGGTCGGCACGGCGACGAGCGCCGCGGCCACGAGCGCGGTGGCGGCGGCACCCCCGAGCGCGCGGCGTCTGGACAGGGTGCGGGGCATGGAGATCCCTCTCACGCGAGCGGCGGCAGGTCGCCGCGGGGGGCGGGCACCGATCGGTGCGGTGTGGCGTTCAGGGTGCGTACCGGCAGCGAGGGCGGCAACCCTCCGAAACGTTTCCAGCACGTGGGACACTCGTCCCACGGCTGCACGGACCCCTCGAGGACGTCGGGCACGGCACCGCCACCCCGACGGGGAACGACGGCGCGGACGAGTGATCTCACGGACCTCTCACGGACCGTGCTCGGCGGATGGGGGGTGCAGGCCCGATGATGGGCTCCGTGACGCGCAGGGCCACGACGGCGAAGGGTGCGCACCGAGGTGGCCTGTCGGCCTCCGACCTCGGTGGCGTGCGTGGCCTCGCCGTGGCCGCGCACCGGTTCGACGCCTGCCGGCGCGTCGAGGAGGTCGTCGAGGCGGCCGCCCAGGCCGCGGTCGACGTGCTGGGCGCCGACGCCTGCGCCGTCGCCCGGATCACCCAGGAGACCAGCCGCGTCGTCCACCTCGACCCGCCGAGCAACGACCCGCGCTGGCACCAGTTCCTCAGCACCACCTACCGGGCCGACGACCGTCCGGCCCTGCGCGCCCTGCTGCGCAACCGCGAGAGCTGGGTGGCCCACGCGTTCGACGCGCACGGCCGCTCGGTGCGCCCCGGCGACACGTCGGCCGGCGACCGCGTCGAGGTCGAGATGCTGCGGGAGGTCGGTGCCGCGTCCGCCCTGACCGCGCCCGTGGTCGTCAACGATGCCGTGTGGGGCCAGATCACCGTCGTCCGCGACGTCGACTCCTCGCTCTTCCACGTCGACGACGTGGCGACCGCCGAGGTGCTGGCGGCGCTCGCCGCCGGGGCGATCGCCCGCGTGGACCTCGAGCAGCAGATGCGCCACATCGTCGCGGACGACCCGCTGACCGGCCTGGCCAACCGGCGGACCGCCGACCAGGCGGCCGAGGCCGCCCTGGCCTCCGGGCGCGAGACGTGCGTGGTCATGTGCGACGTCGACGGCCTCAAGCGCGTCAACGACGAGCTGGGGCACGACGCGGGCGACGACCTGCTGCGGGCCGTGGCGGACGTGCTGCGGCGCGCCGCGGACGCGATCCCGGGCGCCACCGCCGCGCGGATCGGCGGGGACGAGTTCTGCCTGGTCACGGTCGACCAGCCACGCGAGGTGGTCGCGACGACCATGGCCACCACCGTGGCGAAGTTCCCGCTGCCGCACGGCGCCGCGATCTCCTACGGGGTCGCGTCGACGGCCGTCATGGGCTCGGTCGAGGCCCGGCACCTCTTCCGCCGCGCCGACCAGGCGCAGTACCAGGCCAAGCGCCGCCGGGCACGGGCCCGCGCCCGCACCACCCCGCCCATCTCCGACCCGGT
>Ga0233375_1001025_pt1 | contig 13413 bp, 9 predicted proteins | sample ElkDunMinimDraft_10_FD_191539 | JGI IMG/M metagenome (GOLD analysis project Ga0233375, IMG submission 191539) | Fecal eukaryotic communites from dung pellets of Tule Elk in California, USA - Elk Dung E16 | ecosystem: Host-associated > Mammals > Digestive system > Large intestine > Fecal | place... | reverse complement strand
GCGCGATCTGGCGGACCTTCGCCGCGCACTGGCACCTGTTCCGCGGCACGCCCACCCGGTTCTGGATGGAGCACGTGCTGGTCGACGTCCTCGGCGTCACGCAGCGGTTGTCGGCGGCGACGGCCGACGCCGCCTACGACACGATCGCTGCGCGCCTGGCCGAGCCGGACTTCCGGCCGCTCGCGCTGCTCGACCGGTTCGACATCGAGGTCATCGCGACCACCGACGCCGCGTCGGCCGACCTGGCGGAGCACGCCGAGCTGGCCGGGCGCGGTTGGGGCGAGCGCATCGTGCCGACGTTCCGGCCCGACGCGGTGCTGCACGTCGACCGGCCCGGCTGGGCGCAGGACGTCGCGCTGCTGGGCGAGCGCGCGGGAGTGCCGATCGGCTCGTACCGCGACTTCGTGCGGGCGCTCGAGGCCCGCCGGTGGGCGTTCGTCGACGCCGGTGCGCGTGCCACCGACCACGGGCACGTGCTCGCGGACACCACGCCGATGGACGAGGCCGAGGCGTCAGCCGTGTTCGCCGCCGCACTGCGCGGGGACGTCGACGGTGCCGCGGCACGCGCGTTCAGCGCGCACATGCTGTTCGAGATGGCGCGCATGTCGACGCAGGACGGCCTGGTCATGCAGCTGCACCCCGGCGCGTTGCGGGACCACGACCCGCACGTGCTCGCGCGGCGCGGCCACGACGTGGGCTACGACATCCCGGTGGCGACGGAGTACGTCCGCGCGCTGCGCCCGCTGCTGTCGGCGTTCGGGCACCACCCGAACCTGCGGCTCGTGCTGTTCACCCTCGACGAGGACACCTTCAGCCGCGAGCTCGCACCGCTGGCCGGCGTGTACCCGGCCGTGCGGCTGGGGGCGCCGTGGTGGTTCCTCGACACCCCCGACGGCATGCGCCGGTTCCGGGAGGCGGTCACGGACACCGCGGGCTTCGCGAACACCACCGGCTTCGTGGACGACACCCGGGCGTTCCTGTCGATCCCCGCCCGGCACGACCTGGCGCGGCGCATCGACGCGGGGTTCCTGGCGCGGCTCGTCGTCGAGCACCGCCTCGACCTGGACGAGGCGCTCGAGACGGCGGTCGACCTGGCGTACGGGCTGCCCCGCACCGCGTACGCCCGGCGGGAGCACGGCTTTGCGCGACGCGTCGACGAGGGCGTTCCCGAGGTGGTCGGGCGCTGACCGGCGCCTCGTCGTCGGTGCCCGCCGTCGGCGGGTTCCGATAACGATCTCCGAACCGGCCCACGCGGCCCGGACGCCGTGCCCTAGCCTTCGATCATGCCCACGACCGTGACCTTGAGCGACGTCGCCCGGGAGGCGGGCGTGTCACTCGCGACCGCGTCGCGCGCGATCAACGGCAGCGCCAACCGCACGGTGCGCCCCGACCTGCGCGAGCGTGTGCTCGCCGCGGCCGAGCGCCTGCGGTACACGCCGGACGCCAACGCGCAGGCGATGGCACGCGGCCGCACGACGTCCCTCGGGCTCGTGGTGCACGACATCACCGACCCGTACTTCTCCTCGATCGCCGCGGGCGTCACGCGTGCCGCCGACACCGCGGCGCTCCAGGTGACGCTCGCCAGCACGCAGCACGAGCCGGACCGCGAGGTCGAGCTCGTGCGGCTGCTGCAGCGGCAGCGTGCGCGGGCGGTCGTCGTGGCCGGGGGGCGGTACGACGACGCGGACGCGAACGACGTCATGCGCCGCGCGCTGGGTGACTACGTGGCGGCCGGCGGGTCGGCCGCGCTCGTGGGCCAGCCCGTGCTCGGGGTCGACACGGTCGTCGTCGAGAACGCCGCCGGTGCCGACGCCCTCGCCCGCGCGCTGCACGCTCGCGGCTACCGTCGCCCTGCCGTGCTCGGCGGCCCGCTCACGCACCTGACGGCGCGCGAGCGGCGCGAGGCGTTCGCGTCCGCGTTTGCCGGGCTCGGGGCCCCGGTCGATCCCGCCCACGTCGTCACGGGCGAGTTCACGCACGAGGGCGGCGAGGCGGCGATGCGCGAGCTGCTCGCGGTCGGCGCCGACGTCGACGTCGTGTTCGCCGTCAACGACGTGATGGCGCTGGGCGCGCTCGCCGCGGCACGGGACCTGGGCGTGCGCGTCCCGCAGGACGTGGCCCTCGCGGGCTTCGACGACATCCTCACGCTGCGCGACGTGGTCCCGGCGCTGACGACGGTCCGCGTGCCGCTCGAGGAGGTCGGCCGCCTGGCCACCGAGCTCGCGCTCGAGGACCACCACGGGGACCCGCGGGTGCGCACCGTGCCCACCGAGGTCGTGCTGCGGGCGTCGACCCCGGACCGCACGGCCTGACGCGCCCGGCCCGACGGCACGGCCGGTCGTCCCACACCCGGCCGCCGGACCCGTGCGAGCATCCCCACCATGCCGATCCACCCGCTGCTCGCCGACCTGCTGCCCGCCGTCACGGACTGGGACTCGTGGGCGGCCGCCCTCGCGCCCCTCGCCGCCGGTTACCGCCTCCCGGACGTCCACGTCGAGGACCTGGCCGTCGACGGTCCGCACGGGCCCGTCGCGGTGCGCCTGTACCGGCCGACGCACACCCCTGCGTCCGGTGCCGGGCTGCTGTGGGCGCACGGCGGCGGGTTCGCGTACGGCGACCTCGACATGGCCGAGGCGCACGTGGTCTCGGCCGAGCTCGCGGCGCGGCACGGCATCGTGGTCGCGTCCGTCGGGTACCGGCTCGCGACCCCCGGCGCCGGGTACCCCGTGCCGATCGACGACGTCGACGCCGCCTGGACGTGGTTCACCGGTGCCGCCGCCGCGTACGGCGTCGACCGGATCGGGATCGGCGGTGCGTCCGCCGGGGCCAACCTGACCGGCGGCGTGGCCGTGCGCGTCCGCGACCGCGGGACCCGCGCGCCCGACGCCCTGCTGCTGGCGTACCCGGGCATGCACTTCCCGTCGCCCGCGCTGTCCGACGCCCAGGTCGACGACCTGCGGCGCGTGCCGTCGAGCATCCGGTTCCTGCCGGAGGCGATGCTGCCGATGACCCGCACGTACCTGGGCCGGCTGTCCGGGTTCCCCGCGGACGCGATGGCGGGCAACGGCGACGTCGCGGGCCTGCCGCCGACGACGGTCGTGCTGAGCGAGGTCGACGACCTGCGACCGTCGGGTGAGCTGTTCCTGCTGCAGCTGCAGGATGCCGGGGTCCCGACGCGGTCGATGCTCGCGGCCGGGATGCTGCACGGGCACCTCGACATCCCGCCGGTGCCGACGCTGCCGGCGATCGGGGAGTCGCTCGACTTCCTCGCGGGGGCGCTCGTGGGGGACTGACGCCGGGGCGCGTGCCGTCGTCGCCGCGCGGCCGGTGAGGGCTGCCGCGTCCGGACGGTCCGTGCCAGGCTCGGCGCATGACGAACCGGTCGCGGGCGCGTGCGGCCGTCGCCGTCGCCGTGTTCGTCGCGACCGGCGCCCTGGCGGCCTGCGACGCCCCGGGGCCGGACGCACGCGCCACGCTGCCGGCCGCCACGCTGCCGGCCGCCACGACGCCCGCCGCCACGCTGCCCGCCGCCGCGCTGCCGGCCGCCGTGACGTTCGACGTGGAGGTCGCCCAGTCGCGCACCGACCGGGTGGCGCGCGTCGTCACCCTCGAGGTGCGCAACACCGGCGCCGCGGGCGTCACGGTCGACGAGGCGCGTCTGACCACGCCGTTCGTCGAGGGCACGTCCGAGCGCGGCCGTGAGATCGGTGCCGACCGGATGCGACGGCTACTCGTGCCGCTGGGGCCTACGGTGTGCGCACGCGAGGTCGGCGACGACCCGCAGGCGGTCGTCGAGCTCGACGTGACGGACGCCGACGGGCGCACCGGGACGGTCGTCGTGACGCCCACGGACGAGACCGACGACCTGCTGCGCATCCGCGGCGAGGACTGTGCGGCCGCCGCCGTCGCGGCCGGTCTGCGCCTGGACGTCGCCGACGACCTGGCCGTACGGGTCGTCGACGGCGTGCCCGTCGCGGACGTGACCCTGCTGGTCGCACCCGTCCCGGGTGGGCCGCACGTGCGCGTCGTCGCGGTGCGGGCCACGACGCTGCTGCGGCCGCTGGGTGCGGCGACCGGGCAGTGGGACGTCGACGTCGACTCCGCGGCGCCGCCGCCGGACGGCCGCCTGGTCCTGCCGACCGTGCCGGCGCGCTGCGACCTGCACGCGATCTCGGAGGACAAGCGCGGGACGGTGCTCGGTGTGCGGGCCGTGGTCGACGGGGTCGAGCAGCCCGTGTTCTACGTCGCGGCGTCCGACGCGCTGCGCGGTGCGCTCCACGACTTCGTCCTGGAGGCGTGCGGTCTGCCGACGGACACCCGCGGGGGGTGAGACGGCCGGTCGTCAGCGGGCGGCGGCCGCCCCGGTGAGCACGCTGCGGCGGCGCGGGCTCGGGCCGTCGGTGCTGGTCGTGCCGAGCAGGTCCTCCACCGCGACCATGTGCATCGCCATGCGCAGGCGCGCGCGGTCGGGGTCGCGCGCGGTGACCGCGGCGAGCACCGCGTCGTGCTCCTCGAACGTGCGGGCGCCCGCGATCTCGTGCAGGTCGTCCCAGACGCGGCGTCGTGCGCGCTCACCGGCGAGCGCGTCGAGCAGCGCCGAGAGCACCGCGTTGCCGGACCCGTCGGCGACCGCGCGGTGGAACGCGAGGTCGGCGGTGGCGAGTCGAGCGGGGTCGGGTCGGGGGGCCACCAGGGCGCGCGCCGTGTCGTCGAGCGCGGCGCGGGCACGTGCGACGTGCCCGTCCGTCATGTGCAGCGCGGCCAGGCCCGCGGCCTGCGTCTCGAGGGTCGCGCGCACGGCGTGCAGCGACGTGTGGTCGCCCGGGAGGTCCGCGAGGAACGCGACGGGCGCGAGGAGCGTCGCGGGGTCGAGGTCGGTCACGTACGTGCCGTCGCCGTGGCGGGCCTCGAGGATGCCGAGGACGACCAGCGCGCGCACGCCCTCGCGCAGCGAGCCTCGGGAGACGCCGAGCTCGGCCGCGAGCTCCTTCTCGGCGGGGAGACGGTCGCCGGGGCGCAGACCCCCGTCGAGGATCAGTCGCTGGACGTCCTCGACGACGTCCTGGGTGCGTGACACGGCCTCGTCCTCGTCGTCGTGCGTCGGGGCGTGGGGAGGGGCGGCCGTCAGCGCTCGGGGACGAGCGGTGGGATGCCGTAGGTCTCGACCGCGGTGCGCCCCATGACGCGGGCGACGGCGGCGTCGTCGAGCCCGGACAGCGTGGCGCGCAGACCGCCCCACACCTCGGGCCACGAGCCGTGCGCGGCGAGCGCGGTCGGCCAGTCGCTGCCGGCCATGAGGCGGTCGGGGCCGAAGGTGGCCAGGGCGTGGTCGACGGCGGGACGCACGTCGTCGACCGTCCAGCCCGGCCCTGCCGCACGTCCGAGCCCGGCGAGCTTGGCGACGACGTTGGGCGCCTCGGCGGCCAGCTCGAGGGCCGTGGTCCACCGGTGCCACGTCGCGGTGTCGCCGGCGCGCAGCGCGGCGAGCGGCGGTGCACCGAGGTGGTCGACGACGACCGTGAGCTTGGGGTGGCGGTCGGCGACCGTCGCGACGTGGGTGAGCAGCGTGGGGGTGGTCGCGGGGAGGTCGAGGACGAGCCGGCGCTCCGTGAGGAGCGCGAGCCCCTCGTCGACGCCGTCGCGGAGCAGCCAGTCGTGGTCGGCCTCGCGGTCGACGTGGTGGCTGATGCCGACGATGGGCTCGACGCGCCACTGGTCGAGCTGCGTCGCGGCCTCGTCCGGCGTGTCCAGCGGGACCCAGGCGACGACGCCGAGCACGTGCGGTGAGCACAGGGCCGCGAAGAGGAGGTGCTCGCTGTCGGCGCGGTTGTCGGCGGACTGGACGAGCACCACGCCGTCCACGTGGTGCTCGTCCAGGGCTCCGCCGATGTCGCGGACTCGGTAGCTGCTCTGCAGGAGGGAGGGGTCCTGCGACATCCACGGGTAGTGGACCGACTCCGGGTCCCACACCTGCAGATGCGCATCCACGACGTCGTAGGGCATGTCGGTGACGCTAGCTGTGCTCCGATGTCTGAATCGTCGCAGCGGTCATTTCCTCATAGAACCCTCATAAAGGGGCCTGTGACAGGACCAGACATCCGATGTCTGATTCGTCCGGATTGTTGAGCGTTCACGCAGTGGTCACCGCACGGTGGCCGCGGCTGTGACTGCGCAGGTCACGCCCGGGTCACGGCCCGGTGACGAGTCGGTCGCGACGAGTCAACGCCCGACCGCGTACCCCTGCTGCCCGCGCGCGTTGGCCGCCGCCGTCAACCACCCGTCCGGCCCAGTGCCCGCGGCGCTGAGCCGGCCGAGCGACCACGGCCCTGCGTCCTGCACGACGTGCCCGCGGGCCGCCAGCGCCGCCAGCACACCGGCCCCCAGGCGGGACTCCGCGACCAGCCCGCGAGGCGTGTGCGTGCGCGGGTGGAACGACTGGTGCACGTGCGACGAGTGCCACGCGGGCGCGTCGATCGCCGCCTGCAGGTCCAGCCCGCCGACCAGGTGCCGCAGCAGGAACGCGACCGGCCACTGGTCCTGCTGGTCGCCGCCCGGCGTGCCGAACGCGAACCCGCGCCCGTCACCCAGGGCGAGCGCAGGGCTCAGCGTCGTGCGCGGGCGACGTCCCGGCACCAGGCTCGCGGGCAGGCCGTCCTCGACCCAGCACATCTGCGCCCGCGTCGGCAGCGAGAACCCCAGGCCCGGCACCACCGGGCTGGACTGCAGCCAGCCGCCGGACGGCGTCGCCGAGACCTGGTTGCCCCACCGGTCGACGACGTCGACGTGGCACGTGTCGCCCGGGCTGAGCCCGATGGGGGACACCGTGGGCTCGCCCAGCCCGCCCACGTGCGGTCCGGCGGGTGCGCCGGCGTCGGCGGCGGCGCGTGCGGCGACGAGGGCGCGGGCGAGCCGCGGCGCGCGCCCGTCGGGCGCACCCGGGCGGAACCCGTCGTCGGCGGCCGGCCCGACCAGGCGTGCGCGCTGCGCGGCGTACGCGGGGGACAGCAGCGCGTCCAGCGGCACGTCCGCGCTGTCGCCGTACCAGGCGTCGCGGTCGGCCATCGCGAGCTTCGCCACCTCGACGACCACGTGCACGAGCTCGGCGAGCGGGCCGCCGCCCTCGACGTCGCCCTGCTGGGCCACGGCGTCCCGGACGAGGTCCTCGACACCCAGCGCGTCGAGCACGCGCAGCTGCTGGAGCAGTGCCGGCCCCTGCCCCCACGGCCCGGTCTTGTGCACCTCGACACCCGCGAACGGCACCGCGACCGTCGGCTCCTCGGTCGCGCGCCACGCCGCGAGGTCGTCCGCGCGCAGGAAGCCGGTGTGCTCGCGGCCCGTCGCGTCCCGCACCGGGACGTCCGCGACGAACGCGTCGACCGCCTCGGCCACGAAGCCCTCGTAGAACGCGCGCCGTGCGGCCTCGATCTGGGCCTCGCGGTCCGGTCCGGCGGCGGCCGCCTCCGCGAGGAGGCGCTCGAACGTGTCCGCCAGCACCGGGTTGGTGAACCGGGCACCGGCGCTCGGGGTCGCCCCGCCGGGCAGGTACACCTGCGCGCTCGTCGGCCAGTGCGCGCGGAACATGTCGGCCACCGTCGCGATGGTCCGCGCCGCGGCCGGTACCAGCGGGTACCCGTCCCGCGCGTACCCGACGGCCGGGCCCAGGACGTCGGCCAGCGGCAGGGTGCCGTACCGCGCCAGCAGGTCGAGCCACGCCCCGAACGCGCCCGGCACCACGGCCGCGAGGTGGCCGGTGCCCGGGACCTCGTCGACGCCCAGCGCGCGGTACGCGTCGGTCGTGGCCCGTGCGGGCACGACGCCCTGCCCGCACACCACGAACGTGTGCCCGTCGGACGCCCGGTGCCCGATGACCGGCGCGTCGCCGCCCGGCCCGTTGAGGTGGGGCTCGACGACGCTCAGCGTGAACCCGGCCGCCGCCGCCGCGTCGAAGGCGTTGCCGCCCGCCTCGAGGACGCGCATGCCGACCGCGCTCGCGAGCCAGTGCGTCGAGGCCACCATGCCGAAGGTGCCGGTGAGGACCGGCCGGGTCGTGAACATCCCCCGATGATCGCAGCGGCGCGCCCGCCGCGGCGTACCGGTCAGACGCCTCCGGGGAAGCCGAGGACCCGCCACGCCTCGTACGTCGCCACCGCCGCGGCGTTCGAGAGGTTCATCGAACGCCGGCCCGGCAGCATCGGGATGCGCACCTGGTCCGTGATGCGCGGGTGCGCCAGCACCGGCGCCGGCAGGCCCGTCGGCTCGGGGCCGAAGAGCAGGACGTCGTCGTGGCGCCAGTCCACGTCCGTGTACCGGCGCTCGGCCTGCGTCGTGAACGCCAGCACGCGGGACGTGGGCAGCGCCGCGAGCAGCGCGTCGAGGTCCGCGTGCCGCACGACGTGCGCCAGGTCGTGGTAGTCGAGGCCCGCGCGCCGCAGCCGCGCCTCGGACAGGTCGAAGCCGAGCGGCTCGACGAGGTGCAGCGTCGCGCCCGTGCCCGCGCACATCCGGATCGCGTTGCCGGTGTTGCCGGGGATCCGTGGTTCGAAGAAGGCGACGTGCACCGCTCGATCCTGCCACCCGCGAGGCCGTCGGCCGGCGGCGCGGCTGGTGCGCGCCGCGCAGGGGGTGGTTGGGTGTGGGCGTGGTCGACGACGACGTGGCGCGCAGCGCGTGAGCGGGGCGTACCCCCGGGACCCGGACGAGCCGCGGCGGGTCGTCCTGCGGCTCGACGCCCCCGCGCGGACCTGGACCGACGCCTTCCCGGTGGGCAACGGGCGGATCGGCGCCATGGTGGACGGCGGCACCGCCCACGAGCGGCTCGCGGTCAACGACGACAGGTGCTGGTCCGGTGCCCCGCACGACGGTCCGCCCGTGCCGGTCGGCCCGCTCGGTGACGACGGCGCGCCCGGCGTCGTGCGGCGCGCGCGGAGGCTGCTCGCCGACGGCGACCCGACGGCCGCCGAGGCCGAGCTCGCGCACCTGCAGAGCGGCTGGGCGCAGGCGTACCAGCCGCTCGTCGACGTGCTCGTCGACCAGCCGGCCGCCGGCGGCGAGCGCGACTACCGCCGCATCCTCGACCTGGGCACGGGCGTCGTGACGACGAACTGGCGTGCGGCCGACGGCGTCCCGTGGCGGCAGGACGTGCTGGTCAGCCACCCGGACCAGGTGCTGCTGCTGGACCGTCGCGTCGACGTCGCGCCTGCCGCCGGTGCCGGCACGCCGGGCGCGGACGCGCGCGTCTCCCTCGTGTCCCGGCACCCGTGGGTCGCGGCGCCGCACGCCGCCGAGGCCGGACCCGACCAGCGCGTCGCCGTCGTGGTCGGTGCGCTCGACCTGCCCTCGCACGTGCTGCCGGACTACGTCGACGACCCGGACCCCGTGAGGTACGGCGGGCCGGCCGTGCGGGCGGCGGTCGCGATGGCGGTGCGCGTCGACGGCGAGGGTGCGTCCGTGCGCGTCGTCGACGGGGTCGTCGAGGTGCGCCGAGCACACCGGCTGCGCCTCCTGCTCACGACGGCCACGGACCTCGACACCGCGACCGGCACGCTGCACGGCGACGGGCCGCGCGTCGTCGGCGACGCGCTCGCTGCGCTGGCCGCCGTCGGCGACCCGGACGGCGTGACCGCCCGGCACGTCGCGGACCACGCGGCGCTCATGGGCCGCGTGATGCTGGACGTCGACCCGGACGGGCGGGTCCCGGACCTGCCGCTCGACGCCCGCCTGGTACGCCACGCGCACGGCGAGCCGGACCCCCACCTGGCCGTGCTCGCGTTCCAGCTCGGGCGCTACCTGACGGTCGCGGGGTCGCGGCCCGGGACGCTGCCGCTGAACCTGCAGGGGATCTGGAACCACCGGGTGCGCCCGCCGTGGAGCTCGAACTACACGATCAACATCAACACCGAGATGAACTACTGGCCGACGCTCGTCGGCGACCTCGAGGAGTGCGTCGAGCCGCTGCTGACGTGGCTCGACCGGCTCGCGGTCGCCGGCGAGGGGACCGCCCGCACGTTCTACGGCGTGCGCGGCTGGGTCGCGCACCACAACAGCGACCCGTGGTGCTTCACCGGACCGACCGGCCGGGGGCAGGACTCCGCGAGCTGGTCGTCGTGGCCCATGGGCGGGGTGTGGCTGGCGCGGCACGTCGTCGACCACCACGACTGGACGCGTGACGACGACGCGCTGCGCCGGCACTGGCCGGTCGTGCGCGGCGCGGCGCTCGCGGCGCTGGACCTGCTGGTGGAGCTGCCCGACGGGACGTTCGGCACGTCGCCCGCCACGAGTCCCGAGAACAGCTACCTGCTGCCCGACGGCCGCACCGCGTCGGTCTCGGTGTCGACGACGTCGGACCTCGCGATGGTGCGTGACCTGCTCGAGCACGTGCGGCGGCTCGCACCGGTCGTGGGCGACCGCGACGAGGACCTGCGCGCGGCCGTCGACGGTGTCCTGGAGCGGCTGCCCACCGAGCGCGTCGGCGCCGACGGCCGCCTCGCGGAGTGGTGCACCGACGTGCCGGACGCCGAGCCCCACCACCGCCACCAGTCGCACCTGTACCGCGTGTACCCGGGCACGTCGATCGACCCCGACACGTCACCCGCGCTCGCGGCCGCAGCGGCACGCACGCTCGACGCCCGCGGCCCCGACTCGACCGGGTGGTCGCTCGCGTGGCGTCTGGCGCTGCGCGCGCGGCTGCGCGACGCCGACGGGGTCGCGGCACTCGTCGACGCGTTCCTGCACCCCGTGGACGCGGGGGTCCCCGGCCCGGCGGGCGTCGCCGTCGAGCCGACGCACCTGCGCGGGGGCGTCTACCGGTCGCTGCTGTGCGCGCACCCGCCGTTCCAGATCGACGGCAACCTGGGCTTCACGGCGGGCGTGGCCGAGGCGCTCGTGCAGGCGCACCGTCGCGGTGTCGACGGCATCCGGGAGGTGCACCTGCTGCCGGCGCTGCCGACGGCGTGGCGGGACGGGCGCGTGCAGGGGCTGCGGCTGCGCGGTGGCCTGCGCCTGGCCGACCTGCGGTGGCGCGACGGGCGCGTCGTGCAGGCCGTCCTGGAGGCCGACCGCGCCGTCGTCGTCGACGTGCGCGAGGGCGTGTCGGGGGTGCGGCGTCAGGTCACCCTCCGTGCCGGCAGGGCGCAGGCACTGGGCCCCACCCCACCGGAGCGCACGCAGCCCTGACCCCGGGGGCGAGCGTGGGTCAGGCGGTGGCGGGCACCGGGGCCGTGGACTCGCGCACGACGAGCTCGGTCGCGAGGTCGATCCGCAGGTTCGCCGGGCGGCGGCCGGCGGCGAGGCTCAGCACCATCTCCGTCGCGGTGCCGGCCATCTCGCGCAGCGGCTGGCGCACGGTCGTCAGGGACGGGCCGAGCCACTGGGCCAGCGGGATGTCGTCGTACCCGATGACCGAGACGTCCTCGGGGATGGACAGCCCCAGCTCACGCACCGCGCGCATGACGCCGAGGCTCTGGTAGTCGGACCCGGCGAAGATCGCGGTCGGGCGGTCCTCGCGCGACAGCAGCTCCAGGGCGTGCTCGTACCCGCCGGTCACGTGGAAGTCGCCCCAGCGCACGAGTGAGGGGTCGGGGCGGATGCCCGCCTCGTCCAGCGCGCTGCGGTAGCCGTCGACGCGCGCCCGCGAGCACAGGACGTCCGACGGCCCGGCGATGACCGCGATGCGCCGGTGCCCGAGGGACAGCAGGTGCCGGGTCGCGATGAGGCCGCCGTTCCAGTTGTTGGAGCCGACCGTGGGGACCCCTGCCGGCGGCTCGCCCCACGTGTCGACGACGACGAACGGGATCGACCGTGACTCGAGCTGGTGGCGCTGCGTCGAGTCGAGGCTCGACAGGACGAGCAGCACGCCGAGCGGGCGGCGCGCCAGGATGTCGTCGATGAGCTCCTGCTGGGGGCGGTGCGAGCCGCCGAGCTCGGACAGCACGACACCCACGCGGTGGGAGGCGGCAGCGTCCTCGACGCCCTTGATGACCTCCTGCGCCCACGCGTTGTCGATGTGGTTGAAGACCAGGTCGATGAGGTTCGGGTCGCCCGTGCCGCGCCCGCGCCGGCGCCGGTAGCTGTGCTCCTCGAGGATCGCCTCGACGCGCGCCCGCGTCGCGGGCGCGACGTCGGCGCGCCCGTTGAGCACCTTGGACACGGTGGGGACCGAGACCCCGGCGAGTGCGGCGACCTCCGCGATCGTCACGTGACGACCCCCGTCGGTGGACGTGGCCACGGCTTCCCCCTCTGACCCGGCCCGGCGTACAGCCGGCGGCGCCGGCCTCGCACCTGGGCGCGTTCGCAAGTTTCGAGGGCGACGTTAGCACCCCGTGAGCCACGTCACGTGGGCATGTCTCCGAAGTCAGACACATGGCCGTCCGGTCTCGGTTCGGTCACACGGGTTGACGCACCGCAAACGTTTGCCTAACGTGGCGGCCATCGGCTCGACGGGACCCTCCGTCGACACATTTCGGCCACGAGGGCGTGGAGATCGATGCAGGCGCAGCAGCAGCACGCGGACCCGACGTCGGGTCGCCCGTCGCCGCACGGCCATCGCCGTCACCACCCGAGCACCGCAGGGGTGCTCCTCACCCCTGAAGGCTGGTGAAGCCATGTCCACGGACGGTGTGACCGTCGCCGGGGGCGCCTCCGCGGGCGCCCTCGCTCAGGACCCGGCAGCAGCCGTGGCGGCCGCGGCCGCCACCGATGCGCCGAAGGGGCCGGCCGGCCGCGCGGCCCGCAAGCGTGCCGACGGCCACAGGACGTGGCGCCGCGCGCTGCGTCGTGACTGGCAGCTGTACACGCTGCTGATCCTGCCGGTCGTCTTCTTCCTGGTCTTCCGCTACCTGCCGATGCTCGGCAACGTGATCGCGTTCCGCCGGTTCCGTCCCGGCGGCTCGATCTTCGGCGAGGAGTGGGTCGGTCTGCACTACGTGCGGATGTTCATCAACGACCCCACGTTCTGGAACGTCTTCCAGAACACGCTCGTCCTCGGCGTGATGAGCCTGGTGATCGTCTTCCCGCTGCCGATCATCCTCGCGCTCATGCTCAACGAGCTGCGCTCGGCACGGTTCAAGCGGCTCATCCAGACCATCTCGTACCTGCCGCACTTCATGTCCGTCGTCATCGTGGCCGGCCTGGTCTTCCAGCTCACCGCGATGCGCGGCACGATCAACCAGATCATCACCGCCGTGGGCGGCGACGCGATCTCGTTCATGCAGCTGCCCGAGTGGTTCCGGACGATCTACATCAGCTCCGAGATCTGGCAGACGGTCGGCTGGGGCACGATCCTCTACCTGGCCGCGCTGTCCACGATCGACCCACAGCTGTACGAGGCCGCGCGCATCGACGGTGCCAACCGCTGGCGCCAGACCTGGCACGTCACGCTGCCGGGCATCCGCCCCACGATGATGGTGCTGCTGATCC
>Ga0233375_1001022_pt1 | contig 13422 bp, 9 predicted proteins | sample ElkDunMinimDraft_10_FD_191539 | JGI IMG/M metagenome (GOLD analysis project Ga0233375, IMG submission 191539) | Fecal eukaryotic communites from dung pellets of Tule Elk in California, USA - Elk Dung E16 | ecosystem: Host-associated > Mammals > Digestive system > Large intestine > Fecal | place... | reverse complement strand
GGCGTGCGCCTGCCGCAGGCCGGAAGCAGGGGTTCATGGCGCGGCTCGAGGAGCGGTGGGACCGCCGCCGCGAGGGTCACTGACCCGTCGTCGACACCGCTCGTCCCCACCCGCCGCGGCGCGGGGACTCTGACACGGGTCGACGCACCTGACGACCCGACGCGTCGGCGCCGACGCACGTGTCGCAGCGTCGTCGGCCCGCCTGGTCCGAGGCTCGGGACCGCCGTGTCCGCGCTCCGGTCGCGCGGGCGTCCGGGTGACGGGCGGCCATCGGAGCGCTGCACCGCCGCGCCCGCCGGTCCGGCCCCGGACCCGGGTCAGCCGGTGGGGACCGGGGTGCGGGCGCTGCCCTGCGCCAGGAGCTCACGGAGCCCGTCGCGGACCTCCTGCACCCAGCCGTCCAGCTCGTCGGCGCTGTGGGCGGGCGGCGTGGGCGCGTAGCGCGTCCGCTCCACCGCCAGGGCGAGGTTCTCCAGCGCGGTGAGCGCCTCTCCGGACAGGCCGCTGCCGGTGCGCGTCTCGAGGGTGCGCTGCACGTGGCGGACCGCGCCACGAGGGCTGGTCGAGTCGGACCAGTGGATGTCGATGCGGGCCACCTCGCGGCGCAGCGCGACCCACGCGTCGTCCGGGACGGTGGCGCGACGCCGGCGCCGGGACATCAGGTAGACAGCGAGCCCGGCACCCGCGGCGAGGAGCCCCAGCCCTGCGAGCAGGAGGACGGTCGTCCACGGGGACTCCTCCTCGGCGGTCGCGCCCGGCGTGCTGGGCGCCGCGCTGGGCAGGGTGTTGGGCAGGGCGTCCTGCTCGCCGCGCCCGAGCTCGTCGGGCACCGAGCCCGGTGCGGTGATCCCCGTGAAGGGGTCCGCCCACGCCGGCGGCGGTCCGCTCTGCGAGGCGGGGGTCGGCTCGAACCGGACCCAGCCCAGTCCGTCGAAGTAGAGCTCCGGCCAGGCGTGCGCGAGCCGTCCGGTCACGACGTACGCACCGTCGTCGTCGCGCTGACCAGGCAGGAACCCGACGCCGATGCGGGACGGGATGTCCAGCGTGCGCGCCATCATCGCCATCGCGGTCGCGAACTGGACGCAGTAGCCGCGGCGGTCCTCGAGGAAGTCCCAGACCGCGTCGGTGCTCCGGGCCGGCGGGACCCGCGTGTCGTACGTGAAGTTGGCGGTCGAGCGGAGCCAGGTCTGCAGGTCCAGCGCACGCTCGTAGGCCGTGTCGGCGTCCGCGGTGACCTCGGCGGCCAGCGCCGTGATGTCGTCGCGGTGCTGCGTGTCGGGCACCGTCGTGTACAGGTCGAGGTCCGGGGGAGTGCCCACCGGGGTCTCCCGCAGGTCGTCCGCCGTGAGCGTCGGCACCTGCACCAGCATCCGGTAGGACAGGCCCGCCCCGGTCGAGCGGCGACCGACCACCTCGTCGCGCTGCGGGTCGTACCCCCAGGCGCCCTCCACCGCGACGGTGCGGGGGAAGGTCGGGACCGGCAGGCGCCGCTCACGCAGCGCCCCCACCTCGATCTCGACCTGGGCGAGCGTGCCGGCGGCCGCATCGGGTGCGGTGCCGCGCAGCTGCGGGTCGGACGACAGGAGCGTCGTGGGGTCCCACGGCGCGAGGTCGTCCGCCTCCGTCCGGTTCCACAGCCGCCCGTCGAACTCCGCCATCGTGAAGGCCCGCAACGGTCCGACCAGGCGTGCGTCCACCGCCGGTGGCGGTGCCGGGGTGGGGCTCGCGCTCGGCGTCGCCCCGGAGTCCTGCCCGGCCGGGCTGCCGGGCGCCGCGAGGGCGTCCTGCTCGGTGCCGGTGCCGTCGTCGGCGAACGCCTCGGCTGCGTCGTCCGCGGACCCCGCGGCGGCGGCGGCGTCCGCTGCGTCGTCCGCTGCTGCCGTGTCGGCCGCTGCCGTGTCGGCCGCTGCTGCCGTGTCGTCCGCTGCCGTGTCGGCCGCTGCCGTGTCCGCCGCGGCCGGGTCGGTGACGCGGTAGGTCAGCACCACCTGCGCGGACCGTGTGCCCAGGCTCTCGCGCAGGTCGAGGTCGTCGCTCAGCTCCAGCGGGCCGATCGGGCCGTCGCCGAACGTCGGCAGGGCGACGCTCGCCCAGCCGGGCAGCTGCATGAGGGGCGGGCCGGCGAGGACGCTCGAGCCGACCAGCGCCAGCCCCGCCACGGCGGCGGTGGCGGTGCGCCGCGCCCGGCCCGCCTGGGCGTGCAGCGGTGCCGCGCCGTAGGCGAGCAGCGCGAGGTAGGCCGCCGCGGTCCAGAACACGGGGGCGGCACCCGCGGGGAACCCGAGGACGATCGCCGGCACCCACAGGGCCAGCAGCGGCAGGCCGGCGACCGCGGGGACGCGCAGGCCGAGCACCGCCGCGTCCACCAGGAGGTACACCACGAGGCCGCCGACGACCAGGAGCATCTCCGAGGGCCGGACGTCGGGCATCGGCACCAGGGAGTCGTTGACGACGACCACGCCCTGGCGTGCGGTCGCCCAGGCGCGGCGGACCGCGTCGAGGTCGGGCAGGAACTGGGGGCGGCCGGGGGGTGCGCCGTACCGGAGCACGACTCCCACGAGCGCCACGAGCGCCCCGACGACGGACGGCACCCACCAGCGTCGCGAGGCGGCCCGTGCCAGGGCCGTGGCGCCGGCCACGAGGAGGACCCCGACGTACGCCACGAGGAGCCACCGACGTCCGGCGACGAGCCCGGCGAGCGCGAGCAGCCCCGCCCACGTCGCGACGACGCAGAGCGCCGCCCCCACGACGGCACGCGCGCCCTGCTCCGGTCCGGCGGTCACCGGGTGCTCCCCAGCAGGCGCAACCAGCAGGTCACCGGGTCCTCGCCCGTCGTCACCTGCGCGACGCGCCACCCTGCGCGCCGCAGCGCGGTGGCCGTGACCTGGGTGTCGCGGGCGCCCCCGGCGTTCCGGCCGTCGGCGCGCACGACGGCCCAGCCCTGCCCGGCGTCGCCCAGGTGCGCGAGCGCGCCGCACCCGGCCGACGACATCGAGCCGACCACGGCCAGCACGATCTCACCGGCGGTCCGCGACGTGTCGAGCCTGCGGGTGGCGTCGAGCACGGCGGCCTCGGCGTCGTTCGCGGTGCGCGCCGGCGTCAGGTCGAGCGTCAGGTCCAGCAGGGCCGCACGGGCCTCGGGGCCGCTGCGCGCGTGCACGTAGGGTGCCGCGGTCGTGCTGCCGGCCGCGACGAGCCGGACGGGGTGGCCGCTGTCGAGCATGGCCAGGGCCATCGACGCCGCGAGGGAGATGGTCCACTCGGTGGCGGTGGCACGGACCGGCAGGTCGAGCAGGACCGTCACGGGACGCATGCCGGCGCGTTCGTCCGAGCGGACGAGCAGAGTGCCGCGGCGTGCGCTGGACGTCCAGTGGACGCGCCGCAGGTCGTCGCCCTCGCGGTAGTCGCGCAGGTTGGCGTCGTCGGTGGACGGCGTCCGCGCCCCGAGCGCGACCCGGTCGGGCTCGCCCACGAGCACGTCCGAGGGCGCGGGCAGCGCGACGACCGCCGGCCACACCGCGACGTGGGACTCGGTCCCGAGGGTGGTGCGCGACCGCACCACCCCGAACATGTCGGTCCGTGTGACCACGAGGGGGCCGAGGGGCCAGCGGCCGCGCTGGGAGGCGTGCACGGGGTAGCGGACCGTGGCGTGGTCGGGTCCCCGGGCGACCCGGGCGCGCAGGCTGCGACCACCCGAGAGCTCCACGGCGGCCTGCTCGGAGAAGCGCAGCCCGGCGAGCCGGGCCCGGCCGGGGCGGTCCGTCGCGCGGATGTCCACGCGGACCTCCGCGTCCTGGCCGGCGTGCACGGGGTCCGGGCGGACCTCGCGGTGCACGGTCAGTCCTCGACGGCCGCTGGTGGCGTCCACGACGAACGCCGCGACGAGTGCGGCGACCGGCAGCGCCAGCAGGAGCAGGCCGACGCGCACGAGGTCGATGGAGCCGAGCCCGATGCCCGCCTGCATACCGACGACGCCCGCCGCCGCGAGCGCCCAGCCGCGGGGCGTCGGGCGTCGGTCCATCAGCCGAGCACGCGCCGCGCCCGGGCGAGGGGCTCGGGCTTCGGCAGCGGGGTGCGGGCCACGATGTCGGTCACCACGTCCTGGGTCGTGCGCCCGGACAGGCGGGACTCGGTGCTGGGCAGCAGTCGGTGCGCGAGCACGGGCACGGCGAGCTCCTGGACGTCGTCGGGCAGGACGTGGTCCCGCCCGGACATCGCCGCGAGGGACTTCGAGGCCCGCAGCAGCTGGATCGCGGCCCGGGGCGACGCCCCCAGGCGCAGCCCGCTGTCCTCGCGGGACGCCGTCACGAGCGCGACGATGTACCGCTTGATGGACGGCGCCGCGTAGAGCCGCCGGGCCAGGTCGATGTACCCCTGCACCTCGGCAGCATCCGTCACGGGACGCATACGCGCCAGGGGGTCCGCGTCCTCCTGCTGGTCGAGCATCTCCAGCTCGGACTCGACGCTGGGGTACCCGACGGTCAGGCGCGCCATGAACCGGTCGCGCTGCGCCTCGGGGAGCGGGTACGTGCCCTCCATCTCGACCGGGTTCTGCGTCGCGACGACGAGGAACGGGCGAGGCAGCGGGTAGGTGCGGCCGTCGACGGTCGCCTGCGCCTCCTGCATGCACTCGAGCAGGGCCGACTGGGTCTTGGGCGACGCCCGGTTGATCTCGTCACCGATGACGACGTGGGCGAAGACGGGTCCCGGGCGGAACTCGAACTCGTGGGTCTGCGCCCGGAAGATGTTGACGCCGGTGAGGTCGCTGGGCAGCAGGTCGGGAGTGAACTGGATCCGGCCCACCTGGGCGTCGATGCTGCGGGCGATCGCCTTGGCGAGCGTGGTCTTGCCGACGCCCGGGACGTCCTCGAGCAGCAGGTGCCCCTCGGCCAGCAGGACGGCGAGCGAGACCCGGACGAGGTCGGGGCGGCCGGACACGACCGACTCGATCCCGGTGCGCAGGCGGGTGGCGGTCTCGACGAGCCCGTCGAGCTCGTGCGGGGACGGCAGTGGCTGCATGTGGACGACTCCCTCGGCGACTGGAACGAGAGTACGCATGAGTGGTCGTCCGCGGGGCGAGGTTCACCCGCACCGTGCGCGGGGCGCCGGTGCCCCGGACGTGCGCGGACGGTGCTCCGTGCCCCCGGGACGCCGGTCCGCGGCACCCCCCACATCCCTCCACCACGGCCACCACGGCTCGTCCGTCGTGGTGCCCGGGGGGAGAGGTATGCCGCCTTGTCACGGGTTCGTCCCCGTGGGCTCGCTCCGGGCGCGCTCCGGGGCGCGCCGGGCCCTCCACTTCGCTCCACGGCGCTGACCTGCTGCGACGCTCACCAGACGGGTGAACTTGGCCTCTTGACAAGATGCAGGTGGAGGGAAGTGGAGTACCGTGGAGGCACGTGGAGAGGGCGGGAGACATCCCGCTCCCGGGGTGGCTGGGCAGTGCGCGGACAGCCCCGACGCGTGGGGGCCACGGACCCGGGACGAGCAGGAGGGGAGTGAGGTGTCGTATGAACCGACAGGCGCCTACGGCTCCTTCGCGCCCTTCCTCGGGACGTACACGCCGCGCCTGGACGACAAGGGCCGGCTCATCCTCCCGGCGAAGTTCCGGCCGCAGCTGGCCGGGGGGCTCGTCATGACTCGCGGGCAGGAGCGCTGCCTGTTCGTGCTGCCGATGGACGAGTTCCGCCGGATGCACGACCAGCTGCGGACCGCACCGGTCACGAGCAAGCAGGCGCGTGACTACCTGCGGGTGTTCCTCTCCGGGGCCAGCGACGAGCTGCCCGACAAGCAGGGGCGCATCTCCATCCCGCCGATGCTGCGCACCTATGCGGGGCTCGACCGGGACGTCGCCGTCATCGGCACCGGTACCCGGGTCGAGATCTGGGATCTCGCCGCCTGGGAGACCTACTTGTCCGAGCAGGAGGCGGGTTACGCCGACACGACCGAGGAGGTCTTCCCGAACGGCCCGTTCTGAGCCGTCGGCCGGCCCCCGGGCCACCGCGTCACCACCCCTGTACCCGTCGCACCGCACGCCGTCGCCGCACCGTCACGGGGCGCGCGGCCCGTCCACACCCCGTCGTCCTCACCCGTCCGTCGAGACCTCCTCCCGTCCTCTCTGACGCCACTTCCCCGGCGCCAGAGGGTCGGTGGGGGATCTGGCCGGTCGGTGGAGGGATCGTCCGGCCATCTCCCTGTCCCACCAGCACCACCAGTCCCATCGGCACCACCAGTACCGGCAGTTACCGAGCAGCAGCACCGTCAGGAGCGAGGAGGGGCGATGAGCGAGCAGACCGGCGCGGGTGCGTCGTCGCGGCACACGCCCGTCCTCCTGCAGCGCTGCCTCGACCTGCTCGCCCCCGCCCTCGCGGCCCCGGGCGCCGTCATGGTCGACTCCACGCTCGGCATGGGCGGGCACACCGAGGGCGTGCTGCGCGCGTTCGAGCACGTCCGGGTCGTCGGCATCGACCGCGACCCGCAGGCGCTGGCGCTCGCGAGCGAGCGGCTCGCGCCGTTCGGTGAGCGCTTCACGCCGGTGCACGCCGTGTACGACGAGATCCGTGAGGTGCTCGACCGTCTCGGCATCGCCGAGGTGCAGGGCGTCCTCATGGACCTCGGCGTCTCCTCCTTGCAGCTCGACGAGGCGGAGCGCGGGTTCGCCTACGCGCAGGACGCCCCCCTCGACATGCGCATGGACCCGACCACGGGCCCGACCGCGGCCGACGTGCTCAACACGTACGACGAGCGGGACATCGCGCGCGTCCTGCGGGTGTACGGCGAGGAGCGGTTCGCGGCCCGCATCGCGCGCGGCGTCGTGCGGCGTCGTGCGCAGGCCCCCCTGACGCGGACGTCCGAGCTCGTCGACATCGTGCGCGCCGGCGTGCCGGCCGCGACCCGCCGCACCGGCGGCCACCCGGCCAAGCGCACGTTCCAGGCGCTGCGGATCGAGGTCAACGGCGAGCTCGCCGCCCTGGAGCGCGCGGTGCCGGCGTCGGTCGAGGCGCTCGCGGTCGGTGGCCGGATCGTCGTGGAGTCGTACCAGTCCCTCGAGGACCGGATCGTCAAGCGCGCGCTCGCGGTGGGCGCCACGTCGAGCGCCCCGCCCGACCTGCCGGTCGAGCCCGCGACGCACGCGCCCTACCTGCGCCTGCTGACCCGGGGAGCCGAGGAGGCGGACGCCGACGAGCTCGCCCGCAACCCCCGCTCCCAGTCCGTCCGCCTGCGCGCCGCCGAGCGCCTGCGCCCCACCCCCGACCACCTGCGCACCCCGAGGAGAGCCGCATGAGCGCCCAGCCCCTGGCCGCCGCCCGCACCGGTGCCGCGCGTGCGTACCCGCAGCCCGCTCGCCCCGCGGCCGCGCCGCCGCCGCGCCTGCGGGTCGTCCGGGCACCGGCCCAGGCCCGCTCGCGCGTGCCCTTCGTCCTCGCGTGCATGGCCGTGCTCGGCGGTGCCCTGCTCGCGGCGCTGCTGCTGAACACGCAGATGGCGTCGCTGGCGTTCGAGCGCTACGAGCTGTCGAACGAGCTCGGGCGGCTGCGGCAGGACCGCATGGACCTCGTCGCCCAGCTCGACGCGCGGTCGTCGCCGACGCAGCTGGCCGAGGCCGCACGGGCCCGCGGCATGGTGGAGGCGAACGGCACCGGTTGGCTGCGGCTCGCGGACGGCAGCGTCCAGGGGGCCCCGGCACCCGCCGACGGATGAGCCCGCGCGCGACCGGCCCGGCGACCCCGGGCGTCCGGCCCGTACGGCGGCAGCCGGCCGTGCGGGTCGACCCGCGCGTCGCGACCGCCCGTCCGGGGACCCGTGGCACGGTGGGCCGCGTGGACGAGCGTGCCGGCACGGTGCCGCGCCGACGGCCCGGCCAGGAGCCGACCGCCCGGCGCGCGGCGACGCCCGCACGCCCGACCGCGGCCGTCCCGCCCGCGCGCGGCGGCGGTGGCCGCCCGCCCGTGCGGGGTGGTGGCCGCCCGCCGGCGCCGCCGGTGCCGCCGACCGTCGTGGCCTCGCGCCCGCGGATGCTGACGCTGGTCGTCGTGCTCGGGCTCGTCCTGGTGACGTTCGCCGGCCGGCTGGTCCACGTGCAGGTCGTGGCCGGACCCGAGCTGGCGCAGGAGGCGCGCGAGAACCGGATGACGACCGCCTCGGTCATCGGTGCCCGCGGGGAGGTCACCGACACCAACGGCGTCGTGCTGGCGACGTCCGTCGAGCGGTACGACATCTCCGTCAACCAGCAGCGGATCGCGCGCTACCAGGCGCGCGGGTCGACCGTCGGGCTGGACGGCGCCGCCGGCGTCGCGGCCCGGCTGGCGCCGCTGCTGGACATGAACGCCGCGGAGCTCGGCGGCAAGCTCGTCGGCGACCGGCCCTTCGTCTACGTCAAGAAGAACGTGCTGCCCGACGTGGCGCGGGAGATCCGCGCGCTGCGGATCGACGGCGTCAACGTCGACAAGGTCCCCGACCGCGTGTACCCCAAGGGCACGGTCGCGGGGAACATCGTCGGCTTCGTGAACTCCGAGGGGGTCGGGCTCCAGGGGCTGGAGTCGGCCCTGGACGAGAACCTGCGGGGGGTCAAGGGCACCGAGCGCTTCGAGCGGGGCAAGGGTGGCCAGCCGATCCCCGGCGGTGCGAGCGAGCAGACCCCCGCGCGCGACGGGAGCTCGGTGCGCCTGACGCTCGACTCCGACCTGCAGTGGAAGGCCGAGGAGGAGCTGCGCAAGCAGGTGGCCGCGATGGGTGCGACCGGCGGCACGGTCGTCGTCATGCGGCCGACGGGAGAGGTGCTCGCGCTGGCGGAGTCCACCGCGTTCGACCCGAACGACCCGGGCGCCCTCGGCACCGGCTCGCTGACCCGCAGCGTGTCCGACGTGTTCGAGCCCGGGTCGACCGGGAAGGTCGTGACGATGGCCGCCGCGCTCGAGGAGGGGCTCGTCGGCCCCACCGACCGCTTCACCGTCGCGGACCGGCTGACGACGCCCAACGGCCAGACCTTCAAGGACTCGCACGACCACCCCGTGCAGAAGCTCACCGCGACGGGCATCTTCGCGGAGTCGTCCAACACCGGCACGATCCAGATCGGCGAGCGGCTGTCGCTGGAGCAGCGCCACCGGTACCTCTCGCTGTTCGGGTTCGGCAGCCGCACGGGCATCGAGATCCCGGGCGAGTCGGCGGGCATCCTGCACCCCTACGAGCAGTGGGACGGCCGCTCGCAGTACGCCGTGCTCTTCGGCCAGGCGGTGTCCGTGAACGCCCTGCAGGCGGCGAGCGTCTTCGCCACCATCGCCAACGGGGGCGTGCACGTGGCGCCGCACCTGGTGGCGGGCTGGACCGATCCCGACGGGACGTACGCGCCGCGGCCGGCGCCCGAGGGGACCCGGGTGGTGTCCGAGCAGACGGCGGACACCGTGCTGTCGATGATGGAGAGCGTCGTCGACGACGGGACCGGCGGCAACGCCGCGATCCCCGGGTACCGGGTCGCGGGCAAGACCGGCACGGCGCAGAAGTTCGCACCGGCGGGCATCACGGCGTCGTTCATCGGCGTCGCGCCCGCGGACGACCCGCAGGTCGTGACGGCGGTCATCCTGCACGACCCCAGCGCCTCGATCTTCGGTGGCACGGCGGCGGCGCCGGTCTTCTCGACCGTCACGTCGTACGCCCTGCAGCAGCTGGGGGTCGCGCCCTCCGGGACACCCGCGTCGCTGTTCCCGGCGACGTGGGAGTGAGCCGGCGGGGTAGATTTCTCCCCATGACGTCCCCCCTGGGCCGGCTGCGCCCCGAGCACCCGCCGGTCCGCAGGGTCGACGACCTCGTCGGCGAGTTCGGACTGCGCTCCGACCGCCCGACGCAGGGTCTGACCTTCACCGGCGTGACCGTCTCCAGCGCTGACGTGCAGCCCGGTGACCTGTTCGTCGCCGTCCCGGGGCTGCGCGTCCACGGAGCCCGCTTCGTGCCCGACGCCCTCGCCCGCGGAGCCGTCGCGGTCCTCACCGACGCGGAGGGCGCCGCCTGCGTGCCCGCCGACGCCGGCGTCCCGGTGCTCGTCGCCGACGACCCGCGCGCGCTCGCCGGGCCGATCGCCGCGTGGGCGCTCGACGACCCGGCGTCACGGCTCGTGACGGTGGGCGTCACCGGGACCAACGGCAAGACCACGACGACCTACTTCGTCGACGCCGCGCTGCGCGCCCGGCACACCACGACGGCCGTGCTCGGCACCGTCGAGCTCCGGATCGGCGACGTCGCCGTCGAGAGCCCGCGCACCACCGTCGAGGCCCCCGTGCTCCAGTCGCTGCTGGCCCTGGCCCTCGAGCGCGGCGCGACCGCGCTGACCACCGAGGTCTCGTCGCACGCGCTCGCGCTGGGACGGGTGCGGGGCATGCGGTTCGACGTCGTCGGCTTCACCAACCTGCAGCGCGACCACCTGGACTTCCACGGCGACATGGAGGGGTACTTCCGCGACAAGTCGCGGCTGTTCGACCCGGACCAGGCGCGCCGCGGCGTCGTCGTCGTCGACGACGAGTGGGGCCGGCGCCTCGCGCAGGAGTCCCCGATCCCTGTGGAGACCGTCAGCACGCACGTCGGCGCGCCGGAGGCGGAGCAGGCCGACTGGGCGGTCGTCGAGGCCGACGTCGGCCTGGACGGCGTCGGCTCGCGGTTCGTCCTGCGCGGCCCCGACGGGGCCCGCCACGAGGCCCACAGCCCGCTGCCCGGACTGGTCAACGTCTCGAACGCCGCGCTCGCCCTGGTGGTCGCGCACGCCGCGGGCGTCCCGCTCGACGCGGCCGCCGAGGCCGTGGCGCAGGCGCACGCGATCCCCGGCCGCATGGAGCGCGTCGTCGAGCGTGGTGACGGCTGGCCGCTGTGCCTGGTCGACTACGCCCACACGCCGGACGCGCTCGAGCTCGCCCTCGAGGCGGTGCGGCCCATCACGCCCGGCCGGCTCGTGCTCGTGTACGGCTCGGACGGCGACCGGGACCGCGGCAAGCGCCCGATCATGGGGCAGGTCGGCGCCCGGCTGGCCGACGTGCTGGTCGTCACCGACGAGAACCCCCGCTCGGAGGACCCCGCGTCCATCCGGGCCGCCATCCTCGAGGGCGTGCGCGACGTGCGCCCCGACCTGGCCGACGTGCACGAGGCCACGAGCCGTGCGCAGGCCATCCGCGACGCCCTTCGTCTGGCAGGACCGGACGACACCGTGATCGTCACGGGCAAGGGCCACGAACCGACCCAGGAGATCGCCGGGGTGTTCCACCGCTACAACGACCGAGACGTGTTCCTCGCCGCCCGCGCCGAGCGCCGGGAGCAGCACGCGTGATCGCCCTCACAGCGGCCGAGATCGCGGCCGCCACGCACGGCAGCCTGGCCGGCGTCGCCCCCGGGCACGTGGTGGCCGGCCCCGTCGTCACCGACTCGCGGGAGGTGCTGCCGGGCGGCCTGTTCGTCGCGCTGCCCGGGGAGCACGTCGACGGCCACGACTTCGCCCCGGCGGCCGTGGCGGCGGGCGCCTCGCTCGTCCTGGCCGCACGCCCGCTGCCGGGGCTGCCGTGCGTCGTGGTGCCCGACGTGGAGCGCGCGCTGGGCGACCTGGCGCGCGACGTGCTGGTCCGGCTGCGGGACGCGGCCGCGCAGCCCGGGGGGTCGGGCCTGCGCGTCATCGGGGTCACCGGCTCGGTCGGCAAGACGACCACCAAGGACGTGCTCGCGCAGGTGTGCGGCGCGGCCGGCCCCACGGTCGCCCCTGTTCGTTCGTTCAACAACGAGATCGGCCTGCCCCTGACGGTGCTGCGCGCCGACGAGCAGACCCGGTTCCTCGTGCTCGAGATGGGTGCCAGCGGGCCCGGCCACCTCACGTACCTCACGGACATCGCACCGCCGGACGTCGCGGTGGTGCTGGTCGTCGGGCAGGCCCATCTGGGCGGCTTCGGCGGCGGCATCGACGGGGTCGCACGGGCCAAGGCGGAGATCGTCGCGGGGCTGGTCCCGGACGGGACCGCCGTGCTCAACGCCGACGACCCGCGGGTGCGCGCCATGGCGGCGGCGGCCCCCGGCGAGGTCGTGCTGTTCGGCGCGTCGCCGGACGCGCGGGTGCGCGCGGAGGACGTGCGCCTCGACGGGTCGGGCCGGGCGCGCTTCCGGCTCGTGCACGTCGTGGGCGACGCCCGCGAGGAGCGTGCCGTGGAGCTGCGGCTCGTCGGCGAGCACCACGTGCACAACGCGCTCGCCGCCGCCGCCGCGGCGCTGACGGCCGGCATCCCGCTCGACGACGTCGTGGCCGGCCTGTCGGCCGCCGACGCGCTGTCGCCGCACCGCATGCACGTCGTCGACCGACCCGACGGCGTCACCGTCGTGGACGACTCCTACAACGCCAACCCCGACTCGATGCGGGCCGCGCTCAAGGCGCTGGCGGTCATCGCGGGACGGCAGCGGCGCTCGGTGGCGGTGCTGGGCGAGATGCTCGAGCTCGGCGAGGAGTCCCGCGCCGCGCACGACGCGATCGGGCGGCTCGTCGTGCGGCTCAACATCGACCTGACCGTCGTCGTCGGCGACGGTGCGCGCGCCATCCGCGACGGCGCCAACCACGAGGGCTCGTGGGGTGACGAGGTCGTCCTGGCCGACGACGTCGACGCCGCGGCGGCGTTCCTGGCCGACGAGCTGCGCCCCGGTGACGTGGTGCTCGTGAAGTCCTCGTTCGGCGCCGGTCTGTGGCGGCTCGGCGACCGGCTCGTGGGGGCCGACGCATGAGGGCCGTCCTCATCTCGGGCGGCATCTCGATGCTCGTCGCGCTGCTCGGCACGCCGCTGTTCATCCGCTTCCTGGTCAAGCGGCAGTACGGGCAGTTCATCCGGCAGGACGGGCCGACCGCGCACTTCACCAAGCGCGGCACGCCGACGATGGGCGGTGTCGTCATCATCGGCGCGACGCTCGTCGGATGGGGGCTCGGTCTGCTGCTGACGGGCACCACGCCCAGCGCGTCCGCCCTGCTGGCGCTGTTCCTCATGACCGGTCTGGGGGTCGTCGGGTTCCTCGACGACTTCATCAAGATCTCGCGGCAGCGGTCGCTCGGGCTGAGCCCGCTGTGGAAGATCGTCGGCCAGGGCGTCGTCGGTGTGGTGTTCTCCGTCCTGGCGCTGCAGTTCCCCAACGAGCAGTTCCGCACGCCGGCGTCGACGCGGATCTCGTTCATCCGCGACACCGGGCTGGACCTGGCGTTCGCCGGCGCGACCGTCGGCCTCGTCCTGTTCGTCATCTGGGCGAACTTCCTCATCACCGCCTGGTCCAACGCCGTGAACCTCACCGACGGCCTCGACGGCCTCGCGACCGGCGTCTCGCTCATCGTCTTCGGTGCGTACGTGCTGGTCGGGGTCTGGCAGTTCAACCAGACGTGCCAGAAGCTGCTGTCCGCGGGGCCACGGTGCTACGAGACGCGCG
>Ga0233375_1001018_pt1 | contig 13451 bp, 10 predicted proteins | sample ElkDunMinimDraft_10_FD_191539 | JGI IMG/M metagenome (GOLD analysis project Ga0233375, IMG submission 191539) | Fecal eukaryotic communites from dung pellets of Tule Elk in California, USA - Elk Dung E16 | ecosystem: Host-associated > Mammals > Digestive system > Large intestine > Fecal | place... | reverse complement strand
CGACGGCCGCACGATCCCGCTGGGTGTGTACTGCCGGTCCTCGCTGGCCGAGCACCTCGACACCGACAACATCCTCGACATCACGCGCGCCGGGTTCGCGTTCTACGAGGAGCGGTTCGGCCACCCGTACCCGTTCGCGAAGTACGACCAGCTGTTCGTCCCCGAGTTCAACGCCGGGGCGATGGAGAACGCGGGCGCCGTCACGTTCCTCGAGTCGTACGTGTTCCGGTCGAAGGTGCCCGACGCGACCGTCGAGCGCCGCGCCGTGACGATCCTGCACGAGCTCGCGCACATGTGGTTCGGCGACCTGGTGACCATGCGCTGGTGGGACGACCTGTGGCTGAACGAGTCGTTCGCGGAGTACGCGTCGACGCTCGCGACCGCGGAGGCGACGCGCTGGACGAGCGCCTGGACGACGTTCTCCTCGCTCGAGAAGTCCTGGGCCTACCGGCAGGACCAGCTGCCCTCGACGCACCCGATCGTCGCGGACATGCGCGACCTGGAGGACGTCGAGGTCAACTTCGACGGCATCACGTACGCCAAGGGTGCCTCGGTCCTCAAGCAGCTCGTCGCGTGGGTCGGCCAGGACGAGTTCCTCGCGGGGGTGCGCTCCTACTTCGCCAAGCACGCGTGGGGCAACACCCAGCTGCGTGACCTGCTGACCGAGCTCGAGGCCACCAGCGGGCGCGACCTGTCGGCGTGGTCCGCGCTGTGGCTGGAGCAGGCCGGCGTCACGCTGCTGCGCCCCGAGATCGAGGTCGACGCCGACGGCGTCATCACGTCGTTCGCCGTGCTGCAGGAGGTCCCTGCGGAGCACCCGGTGCAGCGGCCGCACCGCCTCGCGGTCGGCGGGTACGACCTGCAGGGCGAGGGTGACGACGCGCGCCTGGTGCGCACCGTGCACGTCGAGCTCGACATCGACGGACCGCGCACCGAGGTGCCCGCGCTCGTCGGGGTCCGGCGGCCCGCGCTGCTGCTGGTCAACGACGACGACCTCGCGTACGCCAAGGTCCGCCTCGACCCGCAGTCGCTCGCGACGTCGGTCGCGCACCTGGACAAGTTCACCGACTCGCTGCCCCGGACCCTGGTGTGGGGCGCGGCGTGGGACGCGACCCGGGACGGCGAGACCTCGGCGCGCGACTTCGTCGAGCTCGTCCTCGGCAACATCGCGCACGAGACCGACTCGTCCGTCATCCTCGTGCTGCTGCGCCAGCTGACGACCGCGCTCGACCTGTACGTGGCGCCCGAGCACCGCGAGGCCACCGCCACGGCGGCGGCCGACCGGCTCCTCGTGCTCGCCGAGGCGGCACCCGCCGGCTCGGACCAGCAGCTGCAGCTCCTCAAGGCGTTCGCCGCCCGGGCGCGCACCGACGCCCAGCTCGACGTCGTCACCGAGGTGCTCGACGGCCGGCGCACGCTCGACGGCCTGTCGGTCGACACCGACCTGCGGTGGGAGCTCCTCACCGCCCTGGTCGCCGGCGGCCGCGCGGGCGACGCCGACGTCGCGGCGCAGCAGGCCGCCGACGCCACGGCCACCGGGCAGCGTGCCGCCGCGGCCGCACGGGCCGCCGTCCCGACCGCCGAGGCCAAGGAGCACGCGTGGGCCGCGGTCGTGACGGGCGACGACCTGCCGAACGCCCTCCAGGCCGCGACGATCAGCGGGTTCGGGCGCGTGCACGACACGGCGCTGCTCGTCCCGTGGGTCGAGCCGTACTTCGCCGAGCTCGAGCGGGTCTGGGCGGACAAGACCAACGAGATGGCCCAGAACGTCGTCGTCGGCCTGTACCCGACGACGCTCGCCGACGACCCGCGGGTCGACGTGCTGGGCGCCACCGACGCGTGGCTCGCCGGGCACCCGGACGCCCCCGCCGCGCTGCGGCGGCTCGTGGTCGAGTCCCGCGACGGCGTGCGTCGTGCGCTCGCCGCGCAGCAGGCGGACCGCGCACGCGACTGACGTGACGCCGACGGCCGGGCACGCAGGTGCCCGGCCGTCGGCGTGTCCGGGGGCGGGGCGGGACGCGAGGTGGGCGGACCCGACGGGTCAGCGGCCTGCGCCGCGCTCCACGGCCCGGAGCCACGCCTCGGCCTGCCGCGGGCCTCGCAGGCGCACCATCCGCGGGTCCCCCGCGCGCGCGGCGTAGCGCGCGGCGACGCGCCGGTACGACGTCCAGGACCACAGCACGATGTTCTGGTCCGGGTCGCGGTGCCGCAGGCTCGCCAGGCTCTCGCGGTTGCCGTGCCACAGCTCCTGGCGGGTGAGCCCCCGCCACAGCGTGCGCCGCACCACCCGCGACATCACGATGCGGCGCGGGTGGTCGAGCCACACCACGGCGTCCGCGCCGTCGAGCAGGTCACCGAGCCGCGACTCCCAGTTGCCGTCGACCACCCAGGCGTGGCCCGCCGTCCGTGAGCGCAGGTCCGCGACCGCCTCCGCGACGTCACGCTTGACCCAGCCCGGCCCCCAGAAGACCTCGTCCAGCTCGACGTGCGGTGCCCCGAGCGCCCGGGCGAGGCGCCGCGCGAACGTGGTCTTGCCCGACCCGGAGGTCCCCACCACCCGCACGCGGCGCAGGTCCGTCGTCACTCGCCCATCGCGTCGGCCAGCGACTGGGCGCGGGCGTTGGTGAACAGGTCCTCGAGCATCACCAGCTGCCCCGTCCCGTCGGCCAGCGGCACCTTCCAGTTCGGGTACTCACGGTCCGTGCCGGGCTGGTTCTGCGCCCGCCGCTCGCCCACCGCGTCGGCCAGGGACACCCCCAGCAGCACCGCGGGCGTCGCGGCGACCCACCGGTGCAGCGCCTCGACGATCTCGCGCTCGCTCGGGTCGTGCCCCAGCAGCCCGCGCTCCCGCAAGGCGCTCATCATGCGCTCGCGCTCCGCAGCCGCCTCGGCCCGCACCTGCTCGACCGGGGTCGACAGCAGCCCCAGCCGGTCGCGCAGGGTCACGTGCTCCTCCGCGAGGTACCCGGCGGTCGGCGGCAGGTCGTGCGTCGTGACCGTCGCCAGCGCGAGCCGGCGGTACGACTCCGGCGGCCGCGGGCGGCCGTCGTGCTGCTGCTCGAACCACAGCACCGAGGTCCCGAGGATCCCGCGCTCCGAGAGGTAGTCGCTCACCCACGGCTCGACGGTGCCCAGGTCCTCACCGATCACCACGGCCCCGGCGCGGTGCGCCTCGAGCGCCAGGATGCCGACCAGCGCGTCGTGGTCGTACCGCACGTAGGCACCGTCGCGCGGCGAGTTGCCGACGGGCACCCACCACAGGCGGAACAGCCCGAGCACGTGGTCGATGCGGATGGCACCGGCGTGCCGCAGCACCGTGCGCAGCATGTCCCGGTACGGCCGGTAGGCGGCGCGGGCCAGGGCGTCGGGGTGCCACGGCGGCTGCGACCAGTCCTGGCCCTGCTGGTTGTACATGTCCGGCGGTGCGCCCACCGAGGCCCCGGTCGCCAGGACGTCGCGCAGCGCCCACGCGTCGGCGCCCTCGGGGTGCACCCCGACGGCCAGGTCGTGCATGATCCCCAGCGCCATGCCGCCCTCGCGCACGACGCGCTGCGCCCGCTGGAGCTGCTCGTCGGCCACCCACTGCAGCCAGGACCAGAACACGACACGGTCGGCCAGCTCGACGGCGGCAGCCGCGACGGCGTCGGACAGCGGGTCGCGCAGGTCGTCCGACCAGCCGGACACGGGGCCGTACCGCTCCACGAGCGCGCACCACAGCGCGAACTCGCGCAGCCCCTCGCCCTCCTCCTCGACGAACGCGTCGAACTCGGCCTGGCGGGCGGCCGAGCGCGGGTGGGCGAACACGACCTCGAGCGCGGCCCGCTTGGCCGCCCAGGCCGCGTCACGGTCGATCGGGCCGGGGTCGGCGTCGAGCGCGAGCACGGGCTCGGCGGCCCACTCGACGAGCGCGCGGTCCGCCGCGGACAGGTAGGCCGTCTCCCGGACGTCCTCCACGCGGATGTACAGCGGGTTGACGAACCGGCGGGTCGTCGGCAGGTACGGGCTGGGCGTCAGCGGCTCGACCGGCTCCGCGGCGTGCAGCGGGTTGACCAGAAGGAAGTCGGCGTGCCAGCGGTGCGCGGCCAGCCAGCCGAGCTCGGCGAGGTCGGCGAGGTCGCCCACGCCCCACGACGTCCGGGAGCGCACCGAGTACAGCTGGGCCATGACGCCCCACACGGCACGGTCCTGCAGCCGCTCGGGCAGCTCGAGGCGCTCCGGGGTGACGACGACGGGGCTGTGCGCGTGCGCGGACGGGCCCTCCGCGCGGATCTCGTGCCAGCCCAGCGGCAGGTCGTCGGGCAGGGCGAACGTCGCGCGGCCCACGAGCCGCCCGTCGACCTGCCGCGGCTCGACGACCACGTCGACCTGGACGACCTCGCGCCGGCCGCCGCCGACCTCCGGGTCGAGCTCCAGCCACACCTCGACGGGGTCGCCGTGCGTGACGTGCACCGGGACGTTCACGGAGCTGCCCTGCCGCAGCACGACCACGGGCGGCAGCACCCGCCGCCACGGCATGTTCTCGACGTGGTCCAGCGCCAGCGCGACCCGCTCGGGCGTCGACGCGTCGACCCCGAGGGCGGCGAGCACGCGGATCACGGTCTCGTCGCTCGCCTCGTGGTCGTGCCCGTCGTGGCCGCGGTAGGCCGGCACGACGTCGTAGGCGGCGGCGAGCCGCCACAGGTCCTCGTGCAAGGTGGTGTGTGGCACCCCTCGATCCTGCCAGAGCACGCCCGGTGCAGCGCCCCGGGGGGCCGCGCGGCCGGACGAGTGACCCACCGCAGGACCGCCGGGCGCGACGTAGCCTGGGGCACCGTGACGACCGAGCCGCTGCGCGCCACCGCGCGCCCCGTCCCGCCCGCAGCCCCCTACCCCGACGCCCCGCGCACGGACCTCGTCGAGGACCTGCACGGGCGCCGCGTCGCCGACCCGTACCGCGTCCTGGAGGACCCGGACGACGAGCGCACCGCGCGCTGGTCGCGTGCGCAGGACGACCTGTACGCCGCGTACCGCACGCGCGTGTCCGCCGCCGCGACCGGCACCCCGTTCGCCGACGCCACGCTGCGCGACCGGCTGGCCGCCCTGCTGGGTGCGGGGTCCGTCGGTGCGCCCGCGTGGCGCGGTGCGCGCCGGTTCTCCACGCGCCGCGCCGGCGACCAGGAGCACGCGGTCGTGGTCGTCGCCGAGCCGGGCGCCGACGGCACCCCGACCGAGCGGGTGCTCGTCGACCCGCTCGCGCTCGACGCCGCCGGGACCACCACCCTGGACGCGTGGCAGCCGTCGAAGGAGGGCGACCTGCTCGCGTACCAGGTCTCCCACGGCGGGACCGAGGAGAGCGTGCTGCACGTCCTCGACGTGGCGACCGGTGCGCCGGTCGACGGTCCGATCGAGCGCGCCCGCTACTCCCCCGTCGCCTGGCTGCCCGGCGGCGAGGCGTTCTACTACGTGCGCCGTCTCGCCCCGGACCTGGTCCCGGCCGACGAGCAGCAGTACCACCGCCGGGTCTGGCTGCACCGCGTCGGGACCTCCCCCGACCTCGACGTCGAGGTCTTCGGTGCGGGCCTGGACCTGACCAGCTACTACGGCGTGCAGGTCAGCCGCGACGGCCGCTGGCTGATCGTGTCGGCGTCCGCGGGCACGGCACCGCGGACGGACGTGTGGATCGCGGACCTCACGGCGCCCGGCGCGCACGAGGCCCCGATCTTCGTCGAGGTCGCTGTCGGGCTCGACGCCGAGGTCGGCGCGTGGGTGGGCCGGGACGGCCGGCTGTACGTCCACACCGACCTCGACGCGCCGCGCGGCCGGCTCGCGGTCACGGACCCGACGACCCCGGGGGTGGAGCACTGGACGACGCTCCTGCCGCAGGACGACGTAGCGGTCCTGGAGGACGTCGCGTTCGTCGACGACGGCGACCCGGCGCAGCCGACGGCCCTGCTCGCGTCGTGGCGGCGCCACGCCGTCAGCGAGGTGACGCGGCACGACCCCCGCACGGGTAGGCGCACGGGGCACGTGCCGCTGCCCGGGCTCGGCTCGGTCTCGGGCCTGGTGACCCGCCCCGAGGGGGGTCCCGAGGTCTGGTTCGCGTACACGGACCACGTGACCGTGCCCCACGTGCACCGGTACGACGCGCGCACCGGTGACGTCGCCGTGTGGGCGGCCCCGCCGGGCGCCCTGCCCGACGTGCCGGCGGTCCACAGCCGGCAGATCGAGGTCGCGCGGGCGGACGGCACCGTCGTGCGCGCGTTCGTGCTGGCGCGCGCGGACCGCGTGGACGCCGACGGGCGCCCGCTCGCCCCGGCGCCCACCGTCCTGTACGGGTACGGCGGCTTCCAGATCAGCCTGGACCCGGCGTACTCCGCGACGACCCTCGCGTGGGTCGAGGCCGGCGGCGTGTACGTCGTGGCGAACCTGCGCGGCGGCGGCGAGGAGGGCGAGGAGTGGCACCGCGCGGGCATGCGCGGGAACAAGCAGAACGTCTTCGACGACTTCCACGCGGTGGCCGAGCACCTGGTGGCCGAGGGGTGGACGACCACGGGAACGCTGGCCTGCTGGGGCGGCTCGAACGGCGGCCTGCTCGTCGGTGCGGCCGTGACGCAGCGCCCCGACCTGTGGGCGGCGGCCGTCTGCTCGGCACCCCTGCTCGACATGGTCCGCTACCAGCGGTTCGGCCTGGGCGTGACCTGGACCGAGGAGTACGGCGACGCCGACGTCCCCGAGGAGCTGGACTGGCTGCTCGGGTACTCGCCCTACCACCGCGTGGTCGCCGGGACCGCGTACCCCGCGGTGCTGTTCACCGTCTTCGAGGGCGACTCCCGGGTCGACCCGCTGCACGCCCGCAAGCTCGCCGCCGCGCTGCAGGCGGCCACCACGTCCGACCCGACGGACCGGCCCGTCCTGGTGCGCCGCGAGATCGGCGTGGGCCACGGCGCCCGCGCGCTGTCCCGGACCATCGGCCTGTCGGCCGAGCAGCTGCAGTTCGTCGCCGACCGCACCGGTCTGCTGGGGGCCGCTCGGTGAGCGCGCTGACGATCGCGCGGCTGACCGCGCCACCGGCCGCGACCGACGACGTGACACCCCCGCCCGTCCTGAAGCCGGACGGCATCGACTGGGACGCCTGGGCCAAGGAGTGGGGCGAGTGGTTCATCGGTGTCCCGCTGCGCATCGTGCTCATCGTCGTCATCAGCTCGATCGTCCTGCTCGTGCTGCGCCACGGGATCTCCCGCATCGCGCGGCACGTGGCCGAGGGCGAGCCGGCCATCGAGCGCGGCGTCCTGCGGCCGCTCGGCCGGTCCGAGGTCGGGTCCGTGCTGCTCAAGGCGAACCCGCTGGCGACCGCGCGGCGCGCCCAGCGCGCGCAGACCGTCGGCTCGGTGCTGCGCTCGACCGCGTCGATCGTCGTGTGGTCGATCGCCGTGTTCCTCGTGCTCGACAACCTCGGCGTCAACCTCGCCCCGTTCATCGCGTCGGCCGGGATCGTGGGCGTCGCGGTCGGCTTCGGTGCGCAGAGCCTGGTCAAGGACTTCTTCTCCGGCCTGTTCATGCTGCTGGAGGACCAGTACGGCGTGGGTGACGTCGTGGACGTCGGCCCCGCGACGGGCACGGTCGAGGCCGTCGGGCTGCGGGTCACGAAGGTCCGCGACGACGACGGCACGCTCTGGTACGTCCCGAACGGCTCGATGGTGCGCGTCGGCAACAAGACGCAGGGCTACAGCACGGCCGTCGTCGAGGTCGACGTCGACTACTTCGTCGACCTCGACGAGGCCCGTCAGCTGCTCACGCAGGCGGCGCGCACCGTCGCCGCGGACCCCGTGGTCGGCGCCTACCTCCAGGGTGAGCCGACGGTCACGGGCGCCGAGAAGCTCGCGGCCGACGCCGTCGGGCTGCGCCTGTCCGTCCGGACCGCCCCGGCCATGCAGTGGGAGGTGGCCCGGCACCTGCGCGTCGCGGTGCGGCAGGCGCTCGAGGCGGCGGGCATGCCGCTGGCCGGGCAGCGGGACGCCCTGGTGGCGCACCAGGAGCGCCTCGGGCTGGTCCCGGCGGCGGCGGAGGACGGCGCGGCGAGCAGCGCCGACACCGCGGACGGCGGGGCCGCCGGCAGCGACGGTCCGGGGCCGGCAGCGGACCGGGCCGACGGCACGCCGCAGGGCGACGCACCGCAGGGCGACGCACAGCAGGCCGACGCCCCGCCGCGGGATCCGCACGACACCCCGGTGCACGACGCGGTCGAGCGCCGCGATCCCCCGCCGGCGCCGGCGGGCTGACGGTCAGCCGGCCGTCCACCCCAGCACCGGGCGGCCGGCCTCGACCCGCTCACCCTCGGCGACGAGGAGCGTGACGTCGGCGGCGTCCGCCTGCAGGGCCACGACGGGGCACATCGTCGACAGGCCCGCCGCGGCCACGTCCACGGGCGACCAGGTGAGCACGCGCTCGCCCGCCCGCACGTGACGGCCGCGCTCGACGTGCAGCTCGAACCCCTGCCCCGCCAGGGTGACGGTGTCGATGCCGACGTGGACCAGCACCGCCCGACCGTCCTCGATCTCCAGCGCGAAGGCGTGCGGGTGCAGCGCGCCGACGACGCCGTCGCACGGCGCGAGCACGTCCTGCCGGCCCGTGCGGTCGGGCTCGACCGCGAGCCCGGGCCCCACCATCTGCTCCGCGAACACCGGGTCGGGGACGGCCGTCAACGCCCGCACCACGCCCGGTACGGGGCTGGTCAGCCGCAGCTGCGCCACGCGGCGGCCGGTCTCAGCGCAGCGTGTCGAGCTCGGCGGCGAGGTTGTCCGCCTCGGGTCCCACGATCACCTGCACGATGCGGCCCGAGCGCACGACGCCGAACGCACCGCTCGCCTTGAGCGCGGCCTCGTCCACCAGCTGCGCGTCACCGACCTCGACCCGCAGCCGCGTGATGCAGGGCTCGAGGTCCACGACGTTGGCCTCGCCGCCCAGTGCGGCCAGGATCTGCTCTGCCTTGCTCAATGGGTCTCCCTGGTTCGTCGTCGCCGGCGCCCGGGTGCGGCGTCGGCGGGGTACCCCGCCGACGGCATCGACCGGGCGTGCACGGTCGGACCCCAGGCTACCGCCGCGCCACCGCGCGGCGCCCCTGCCGCCGCCCGCGGCGTGCGGGGCGGGGTGTGCCGGGCGCGCGACCGCGTTGGACCTTCGGGTGGGCCCGGGCCAGACTGCGGGGGCACGGCGACGACGGCGGCCGCACGACCGTCCCCTCGTCCCGGCGGTACCGAGGAGGTCCGGGGTGGGCAGCACGTACGTCGTCAGGGGCATCGGCGTGAGCCCGGGACGCGTGGTGGGGCCTGCGGTGCGCCTGCCCGACGCCGTCGCCGAGCCCCCCGCCGGCCGGCGCCTGCCGCCGGGCTCCGACACCGACGCGGCAGCCGAGCGGGTCGCCGCGTCCGCGGCGGCCGTGCGCGACGAGCTCGACGCCGCGGCGCAGGCCGCCGAGGGCGACAGCGCCGCGCTGCTGCACGCGACGGCCGCGATGGCGGCCGACCCCTCCCTGGTCGCCGACGCCCAGCAGCGGGTGCGCGACGAGCACCTGGTGCCGGAGCGGGCGGTGTGGGAGGCCGCGGACGCGGTCGCCGCCGAGCTCGAGCTGCTGGGCGGGTACATGGCCGAGCGCGTGCGCGACGTGGTCGACGTGCGGGACCGGCTGGTCGCCCACCTGACGGGTCTGCAGGCCCCCGGCGTACCCGTGCGCCCGTACCCGTACGTGCTGGTCGCGCAGGACCTCGCACCGGTGCTCGCCGCGACGCTCGACCCGCAGCGCGTGCTCGCGGTGGTCACGGCCGCCGGCGGGCCGACGTCGCACACCGCGATCCTGGCGCGGTCGCGGGGCATCCCGGCGGTCGTCGCCGCGACCGAGGTGCTGGACCTCGCCGAGCACACGCAGCTGCTCGTGGACGGCGCCGCCGGCACCGTGGTCGCGGACCCGACGGACGACGCCGTGCAGCGCGTCCGTGCCCGGGGTGCGGCGGTGCGCACGTTCGACGGCGACGGACGCACCGCGGACGGCCACCGGGTCGAGCTGCTCGCCAACGTGGGCGACCCCGCCGACGCGCAGGCGGCCGCCGCCGCGGGCGCCCAGGGTGTCGGGCTGTTCCGCACGGAGTTCGCGTTCCTCGACCGCACGCAGGCGCCGGACGTCGACGAGCAGACCGCGGCGTACGGCCGCGTGCTGGCCGCGTTCACGGGCCGCAAGGTCGTCGTGCGGACCCTCGACGCGGGGGCGGACAAGCCCCTGCCCTTCCTGCACGCGGCGCCCGAGGCGAACCCCGCGCTGGGGGTGCGCGGCCTGCGCGTGGCCCAGGAACGCCCCGACGTCCTCGAGGACCAGCTCACGGCGATCGCGCGTGCGGCCGCCGAGCACCCGGGCACCACGACCTGGGTCATGGCGCCGATGGTGGCCACGGTCGACGAGACCGAGTCGTTCGTCGCCGCGTGCGCCCGGCACGGTCTGCGCACCGCCGGGATCATGGTCGAGATCCCGAGCGCGGCGCTGCTGGCCGGCCCCCTGCTCGCCCACGCGCACTTCGCGAGCGTCGGCACCAACGACCTCACGCAGTACACGATGGCCGCGGACCGGCTGCTCGGCGCGGTCGCGGGCCTGTCCGACGCCTGGCAGCCGGCCGTGCTGCGGCTCGTGGAGGCCACCGCGCTGGGAGGCGCCGCCCAGGCGCGGCCCGTCGGCGTCTGCGGCGAGGCCGCTGCGGACCCGGCGCTGGCGGTGGTGCTGGTCGGGCTCGGCGTCACGTCGCTGTCGATGACGCCCCGGGCGCTGCCCGACGTCGCGGCCGTGCTGGCCGCCACCGACCTCGCGACGTGCCGGGTGCTGGCGCGCCGTGCCGCCGACGCGGCGAGCGCCGCCGACGCCCGGGCCGCGGTGCGCGCGGGCCTGCCCGTGCTGGACGAGCTGGGGCTGTGACCGTCACCGGGGTGGCGCGACGCACACCCCGGGCACGTCCGTCCAGGTGGGGCCGCGTGTGAGGATGGGCGGCGTGAGAGACGACTCGTTCTACGCGGCCGTCGGCGGGCACGAGACGTTCGTCCGGCTCGTCGACGAGTTCTACCGCGGCGTCGCGGCGGACCCGGTGCTGCAGCCGATGTACCCCGAGGAGGACCTCGGGCCCGCGGCCGAGCGCCTCACCCTCTTCCTCGAGCAGTACTGGGGCGGACCGACGACCTACTCCGAGCAGCGCGGCCACCCCCGGCTGCGGATGCGGCACGCGCCGTACAAGGTCAACCCCGACGCCCGCGACCGCTGGCTGCGGCACATGCGGACCGCCGTCGACTCGCTCGACCTCGCACCCCTGCACCGCGGGCAGCTGTGGGACTACCTGGAGCGCGCGGCCCACTCCATGCTCAACACCTTCGAGGACTGACCATGACCCTGCCCGATGCGAGCCACGACCCCGTCGGGGCGGTGCTGCGTGCCCTGGACCTGACGGCCGACCCGAGCGAGCCGGACACCTTCGAGGGGCTCAGCCTCCCGCAGCCGCAGGGCCGCGTGTTCGGCGGGCAGGTCCTGGCGCAGGCGCTGCTCGCGGCAGGCCGCACCGTCCCGGACGGCCGACTGCCGCACTCGCTGCACGGCTACTTCCTGCGGCCCGGGGACGACTCCGCACCCATCGGCTTCGCGGTGGAGCGGCTGCGCGACGGCCGCTCGTTCTCCGCCCGGCGCACGCACGCGCTGCAGGGCGGCGCGCCGATCCTGTCGATGATCTCCTCCTTCCAGGAGCGGCAGCCCGGCATCGAGTACGCGCAGACGCCCCCCGACGTCCCGGACCCGGAGGAGGTCGGCTCGGCCCTCGACGCGCTCGGTGACGTCGACCACCCGATGGCCCGGTTCTGGGCGCAGGAGTCCGCGTTCGACCTGCGCCACGTCGACGGGTCGATCTACCTGCGCGCCGGCGCGCAGGGCAGCCAGGGCGACCAGTGCGTCTGGGCGCGGGCCCGCGGGCCCGTCCCCGACGACCAGCTGCTGCACCGTGCGCTGCTCGCCTACGGCTGCGACCAGATCATGCTCGAGCCGGTGCTGCGCCGCGCCGGTCGGCCGTGGGCGACGCCGGGGCTGTCGATGGCGAGCCTCGACCACGCCATGTGGTGGCACCGCGACGTCCGGGTCGACGACTGGCTGCTGTTCGTCCAGACGTCCCCGAGCGCCCAGGGCGGGCGTGGCCTGGGCGCGGCGCGGGTGTTCGACCGGGAGGGCACGCTCGTCGCCTCCATCGCGCAGGAGGGCATGGTCCGGGTCCCGGACTGACCCCGGCGACTCGCGCTCGACGAGCGTGACGCGCGCCGGCGGGCGAGACTCTGCGGCATGGTCCGGCTCCGACGTGTGCGTCTCGACCAGCCCGGCTGGACGCGCCGCCGGGCCGGGCGCGGCTTCGTGTACCTCGACCACGAGCGGCGCCGCATCGAGGACCCGGAGCACCTCGAGCGCCTCACGACGCTCGCGATCCCGCCGGCCTGGCGCGAGGTCTGGATCAGCCCCTGGCACAACGGCCACATCCAGGCCGCGGGGCTGGACGAGGCGCGGCGCCGCCAGTACCTGTACCACCTGCAGTGGCAGGCCCGGCGGGCACGGCTCAAGCACGAGCACGTGCTGCAGGTGGCCCGTCGGCTGCCGGCCGCGCGCCGGCGGGTGCGCGCCGACCTGGCGCTCGAGGGCATGCCGCGGGACAAGGCGCTGGCCCTCGCGTTCCGCCTGCTGGACCGCGCCTACCTGCGGGTCGGCACCGAGGGGTACACCCGTCGGCACGGGTCCTTCGGGCTCGCGACGCTGCGTCGGGAGCACGTGCACGTCCTGCCTGACGAGGACGGCCGCCCCGGCGCCGTGCACCTGCGGTTCCCCGCCAAGTCGGGTCAGATCCGCGACACGGTCGTCGACGACGAGACGGTCGCCGCGCTGGTCCGCACGCTGCTGCGGCGCCGCGACGACAGCCCGGAGCTGCTGGCGTGGCGCGACGACGCGGGCTGGCACGACGTGACGAGCAGCGACGTCGGGGCGTACGTGCGCGACCGGCTGGGCGAGGCGACGCCCAAGGACTTCCGCACCTGGCACGCCACCGTGCTGGCGGCCCGCGGGCTGGCGGAGGCCGGTCCGGCGCCGCACAGCGACCGCGGGCGGCGCCGCGTCGTCGCGTCGGTGGTCAAGGACGTCGCCGAGGAGCTCGGCAACACCCCGACCGTCGCCCGCTCGTCGTACGTCGACCCGCGGGTGATCGAGCTGTGGGAACGCGGCGAGACCATCGCGCCGACACGGTCGCAGCAGGTGGCGGAGCGACGCACCCTCGCCCTGCTGACGGACTGAACGCCCCCGGGTGCGGCCCCGCGCCCCCGGCCGCACACTGCCCGGATGAGCGACGCGCGCACCGACGTCCCGCCGGACCCCGGGCACGGCGACGACCCCGAGCACGGGGCCGACCTCGCCCCCGAGCCGG